>Ga0081539_10003174_pt1 | contig 20830 bp, 20 predicted proteins | sample TabmetS4T2R2_FD_71023 | JGI IMG/M metagenome (GOLD analysis project Ga0081539, IMG submission 71023) | Tabebuia heterophylla rhizosphere microbial communities from the University of Puerto Rico - S4T2R2 | ecosystem: Host-associated > Plants > Roots > Rhizosphere ...
TGCCGTTGCTGCCGTTGGTGTACACCTCGCCCTAGCTCCTCTCTAATTCGTTCTGCTCAGTTCGGTCGAAGCCGGTTGATCCGCCGCCGTGTCCTGCGCGACCGACAGGCGCACGCGCTGCGCTGCGTCCAGCACTGGCGCTTCGTAAATGATGGCGTAGTAAATAGTCGCGCCGGCGGGGAGCGCGCCGCCCGTGCCGGAGCTTGCCGTTTGCAGGAGCTTGATGGAGCGCACCTGGACGACTTGCCCGCCGTCGCTGAGCGTCTGCACGTCGAGTTCGGGGCCTCCGGCGATAAGGCGCAGGCCCGCCTGCGTCGTATTCTTAACGGCGACGACGGTCATCCTTCGCTGGTCATCAAGATCAACCGGAGCCGTCACCGAGATGGATAGGCCGTGCGCCGGTGTACTCCAGCGGTTGAAGCGAGCGGGCGCTGCGATGGCTTCGCGCAAGGCGCGCTGCACTTCCTTCGGCATGTCACTGGCCTTGAGTTTCTTCTTCGAGGTGCGGGACGCGGCCACGATCAGCTCTCCGCTTTCGAGCGTCACGGCTGCGTTCTGCCTTTCGCCGCTCGTGCCCGTTTCGTCGCGCGTCTGTGTAACGCTCTCGCCCGCTCCCGTCGCTATGCGCCGCGATCCCGTCTGCTGCGTGTTCGCTTGAGGAGGCGGCGTCCTCCCGTCGAGATTGACCGCCAGCCCCGCAGCGCGCCGCGCCGTAACGATCTCGTCGCGCGAGTAACTGACCACGCAGCGGTGGGCCATGCGCGCCACGTCGCGCACCGGGTAGAAGAGGAAAGTGACGAACATGCCCGACTGCATCTGCACCGAGATGGACGCGCGCGCCTCGCTGCTTCCTTCCGTCTCAGCGCCCGTCATGAATCCCCCGCCGGCGCGGAAGACGAGGTAGTGATCCGTAGCTAAGGTCGGCGACTCGTCGTATGTCACGATGTTCGAGCCGCCCGGATGCACCGCGAAGAAGTTGTCGGAGGCCGGGAACTCGACGACGATGGGGCCGTGCTGCGCCAGCCCTAAGCGTATGATTGGGTCTTCGTTGCCGTGCACCGTGACCTGCGCCTGGCCGAAGAGGTATTCGGGCGGTTTGGGCTGGGGAACGACCGTGACGGGCGCAACCGGCGCGGGCGTGCTTGGCCGTCTAGTTCCCTGCCCTCTAGCCCCGCGAAACCTGCGCCCCGGCGTGGCGGTCTGGGCGCTCGCCACAGAAAGGCTGGAGAGGCTGATGATGACGCTTATAAGGATCGTGATTATTCTCTGACGGGAGATCGGCATTGCTCATCCTCCAAGTAACTATCGCTATTTCATTCTTTCCGCCCGGCGTGTTCGCTCCGGTCCGTAGCGGCAACACTCTAACGGCTCACCGAGAGCCGGGTGTTTGCGTCGTCGCCGTAGGAGCTACTGCGCTCTGGCTCGGAAGCTGATTGGCCGACGCGCCTTCGGCGTTCTGAAGCTCTTCCCAACCGAACCAAGTGATCTGGTAGCCCGAGCGGCGGTTGCGGTCGTCGCGGCCCAGCTCGTCGCGCGCCACCTTCACGGTTAAGTTCAGTTGGTGAGTCTCCTCGACGGGTCGCTGGTTGATGACGCGCGTCAGGTGCTGCGTGCCGATGACGTGGACAGTGAAGGGGTCGGATTGGTCAACCCAGATCTGCTGCTGCGTCCACTTGGCCTGCCAGCTCTCCGCCGCCTGCTGTTCAAGCACCCGGTTGCGCCGGAGGTACTCGAAGAACTCACGCCCGCGCGACGCGACCATCAACTGGATCGCTTCGTTCAGTTGGTGGTCCCGGATGTCGGGGTTGTTGCCGTAGTAGAGTTCGAGGAAGCGCGAGACTAGATACTTCTTGTCGCCAGCGGTCGGCTCATCGGGCGAGAACGCGACATTATCCGTCAGGCCGTACTCGCGATTATTCATCACTACTACACGGTCGCCGCCCGCCGTGCGATCAACCACGATCCTGTCTGGCCGCCTGAGGTAAAGCGTCAGGTTGAACGCGGCCTGCACGAGGATGATGATTACGCAGACGCCGAGAGCGCCGATTAGGCGGCGGTTCGATTCCACAGTGTCCGGGTCGGCGACATAATCAACGATGCGCTCCGGGGATTCAGACCGCACATCGCTCGCGTCCCCTGCCAGACTTCTTTCGTCGAAAAGACCAGCGCCGGCCCTTTGCGCTTCGATGGTTTCAGCGGCAGTTGCCATCAGCTTTCGGTGACCTCATCAGTAACAATCAGTGAGTCAGGTCGTTGACCAACTTGATACCGGCCCAACCCTTTTCCGTCTCGCTCTCGTCCGCAATCAACAGGACTTCATAAACATCTTCGAGCGCGCTCTGCATCTGTCTCTTCAATTCATCGTCCGTAGCTTGCGCCCGCGTCTTCTGCGGTTGGGACTCTCCGGTTGATGGTTCGTGGCGGCGGGCTGTCATTTTTTTCGTCCTCGTCATGGTTGATTCCTAGCCCTCGCCAGCACACTTTTCATCAAGTGGGAATCCACCAGGAGTTTGCTTCGGTGGAAACAATCTTTGTGCCATGCAACTCGTTATCAAATGGACGTAGTCGGCCACTTCGGCGCGATGGAAGTTTGACTGACGATTTCAATTCGCATCACGGTCCTGCGGCTCAGAGTTCTTCATGCAACCGGGTTCGTATGTGAACCCGGCAGGCTCGTATTTGAACCCGCAGGGTTCGTATTCGAGCCTCTCACCCTTCATCGCTGCTGCGCGGTGCCGACGTATTTCGAGCGTGTCTGCGTCGTCGTGTCACCTGTTGAGGTGCGCGAATCATTCTGTGCTGCCACTGTTGTGGCCCTAAACGAGCGGGTGCTGACCGGTCGAGGCGCAGCTCCGCTTGATTCCGAAGACGCCTGGGTGTTCGCCTCATTCGTTGCTGCCGTTGATTGATTGGTGAACGCATAGCTTGATACGGGCGTCCGCGGCGCAGACTCAGGTTGCGCGACCTCAGTACCTGAAGAGGCTGTTGCTTCCGCCGTCGAGTCATTCACTCTGTTAACAGACGGCTGCATTAAAGGCGCGCCGATGGCGGGCAGATTCGCCTGCGAAAAGATGTTCGCCTGAGAAATCTCCTGCGCGACGGCGAACCCGCGTGACACGTAATTTTGCGTTTCCTCGTAAGGTGGAATGCCGCCCGTTTGCAGGCGGTTGGGGTTGATGACGCGACCATCCGGTAGTTTGATTGAGACGCCCTTCCGGTAGGCCTCCACCGCCCCTTCGCCGGCGTTATAACTGGCGAGCACCAGGTCTGCGCGGCCCCCGAAGCGTGCCGCTAAATCGCGCACGTAGCGGGCTGCGGCCTCAATCGAGGCGCGCGCGTCGAACGGGTTCTGCAACCCGTACTGCGCGGCGGTCGAAGGGATGAACTGCATCAGGCCGTAAGCGCAGGGCTGACCGTTCTTATAACTGACCACTCCGGGCTTAAATCTCGATTCCAGGAATGCGATTGTCCACAGCAGTCGCGGGTCAACGCCGTTGCGGGCCGCGGCCGCCGCGATCACCAGCTCGTACTGGGCGGCGCGCGCCCGAACGTCATTAGTGATACCTGCGGCAGTGCGCTTCATAGGCGCGGCGGCCGAGGATACCGAGGGCATAAAAATCTCTTCGCCCGGCTGCAACGCGGCATCCACCGCACGATTATTCAGGCGCGCGATCTCGACCGCCGCGACGTTGAAACGCTCGGCGAGCACGGGGATCGTTTCGCCCTCGCGCACGCGAATCTTCACCGGCCCGGAGTAAGAGTTCCGGCGCGCGCGGCCTTGTTGCGCCTGCGCAGGAGCGAACAGCGCGCATGTCATTAACAGGATCAGTGCTGCTTTCGAGATGAGTGGTCTTCTCACGCCTGGTCTTCTCCTCGTTGTCCGTGCGCCGCATTGCAAGAGCGATGCCGCCATCACCTCTCGACGACCTTCGGCTGAAGCGGCAACGGCTTTGGCACTCGCGTTGCACATGCCCCCGCGTCACGTAAAGACACCGAGGCCTTGCTCCTCTCGGGCGACGACGCACACTTCGCTCGTGAGGAAAGGCGAGTGAATCCAGAGTCAAGAATTACGAGGAGAACTCTTCATGGACAGAATTAGAGAACGCTTGCGCGCGCGCACGACGAAAGCCAGTGAGGGACTGAGCATGATTGACGCGGGACTCGGAAGCGCGAAGAACTCGCGCGCGGCGAGGCTGGGCAAAGCGGCGATGATGGCGGGCATCGTGCTCGAAGCAATCGAACCCGTCGTCACGGTCTTCATCGTGATGACGCTCGCCTCAGTCCCCTGCTTCGCGCAGACGGGCGGCACGATCTTCGGACAGGATCAGTCCATGGTGCCGAACGCCGTCAGGCAGGTTGTGATCTTCGCCGCCGGCATCGCCTTCCTCGTCGGCGCGCTCACCGTCATCTGGGGCGCGTTCCAATACTCGCGCCGGCAGGAGTGCATGAACTGCTTTATCGGCGGCGGCCTCCTGATGACCATCGGCGGCGTGATCGCGCTCATCAGCTATCTGGCTTCGGGCCGCGGCGTCACCGTTGACCGCACGCTCAACTGAGAGCGCGTCACCGGAGTAAGCGAGGTTCTAAAAGATGCAGGAGTATCCGATGCGCGAGCGCATCTACCTACCCGTAGTGCGCTTCGGCGTCCCGCACACCGACTGGAAGTACGTTTTCATCATTACGTTCGTCGGGTTCGTGCTTCCCTTCGTGCTGAACATCAAGCTCTACGGCGTGCCGGCACCGATGTTCACGGGAGTGTCGGCGCTCGCGCTGTCGGTCGCGTTCTTCAACTTCATCCGCATCGGCAGACGTCCCTTGTGGTTTCAGCACACCTTGCGCGCGCTCCTCGTGAGTTCACGGGAGCGCGCCGCGCTGCCCGTTGACGATTTAAATGAAGCCTGGCTCGAAGACACGGACGGCGGGGGTCAAGGCACGACGCGGCACGACGAACGGAAAACTAAGCGAGCGCAAGTCTTCCGTTTCGAGCACCTGTGAGGATGGCTTTCATGGACATCTCGACGATTATCGGCATCTGCTTTTCCCTACTCCTCGCCGGGCTTGGGGTCGGACTGGGATTACGTCTGTTGAAGCTCCGGCGCGCGAGTGCTCAAGACGCCAGAGATGGCGAGAAGGCCCAACCGTCGAGGGATGAAGACGACGAGCCATTGCGCAGGCGTCTTACAGGCGCACGAGGGCGACGCCGCACGACCATGATCCACGGCGTCACACGCGATGGCTTCATCCGGCACACGGATGGAAGTTACACCAAAGCTTACAGCATAGTGATGCCCGCCACGCTCTACGCCGATGACACGGATGTTGATCGTCTCTACAACGACTGGGCGCGGATGCTGCAAAGCGTCCGCCAGGCAGGAGTGGTGATCCAGACGCGCCACGACGTATGGAGTGACTCAGGGCGCGCCCTGCGCCAGCATCTCGAAACGCAGGCGCATACTTCAACCACGTATATGCCGGCGCGGATGCTCCACACCGTCGGACTAACCGGGACGGAAAGCGCGGCGCGCGAAGGTTTCTATCAGGACGACAGGCTGACCTTGTGGGTGCGCGTCCCGCTGCGACATGCCGATGACCCTTCGCGCGCAAAGCTCGGTAGCCTTATAAGATTCTTCCCTGCCCTCGCGCGCGAACTTCGGCGGCAAGGCATCACTAACTTTATCAGCGCCGCTGCGGTGAGCTGGACGCGGACAAACCGTGAACAGGCCTTCGCCCGGGCGCGCGCCGCGGAGCGCGAAGCCGCACGCGCCGCCGCGCAAATCTTCGCCACCATTGAGCAGATGTGCCCGCTCGTCTTGCGCGCCTTCTCCCGCGACGAGATGTGGCGCGAAGTCTATCTCGCGCACCGGCAGAACGAGCGCGCGGCCCCTGCGCTCTCGTCCGTGGAGGGTACTGACATCAGGCAGCCTCTTTGCGGCGAGGAGATCGAAGCCCGTGAGCAGTATCTTCTGCACGGCGACTGCCCGGTCGCGCTCGTGTCGCTGTTCCGACCGCCGACGCCGATGATCTCAGCCGGGATGATGCGCGTGATGACGGCGAACCCGTCGCTTGCCTTTCGCCACACCACGGTCGTCGAGTACATCACGCTCGACCAGGTGAAAGCTAAAGACCAGCTCAAGGGGCAGCATAAAGATTTAAGCCGCGCGCAGACTGCCGTTTCACGAAAGTCTCCGACGCCGATGGACGACGACCCCGACGCGCAGGCGGCGCAAATTGACATCAAGCACCTGCGCGCGGAGATCGCCGGCGGGCGAGAGAGTTTGATCGAAGCACGCGCTTACGTCGTCGTGTACGGAGAGCGCGTTCGTAATCGCTCGACACTTCGCCGTTCGGTCGAGCAGCTCGACGAACGCTGCCGCCGCGTCACGTCGGCGCTCGGCAAGATGCCCGGCGCGGACGCGGCGCGCGAATCGTCGCAGGCCCTGCGCGCCATCTACCCGCAGTGCATCGCCGGAGAGCTGAGCGCGCGGGCTACTGGCCGCGAGTGGAAAGAGACAACGCGCTCTCTCGCGCGGCTCGCTCCGCTCGAAGCCGTGTGGCGCGGATCGGCCAAGCCGCACACGCTCGTCACCACGCCGTCGAACCACCTGATCGGCTTCAACCTCTTTGACGCTTCCGAAGTGCCGTCGCCGCTGGGGCTGCTCCTGGCCGGGTCGCGCGGCGGCAAGAGCGTACTGCTTTCCGAGATCATCACGAACGCACTTGCGACCGTGAAGAAGCTCCGCGTACGCGTGGTTGACTACGGCCATTCGCAGGAGCCTCTGGTCGCCGCGCTCGGGGGACGGCATCTGAAGTTCGACCCCGAGTCGAAAGCCACCATCAACATCTGGGATTACGAAGGGCTGAAGGACGGCGTAGCTCCATCAGAGCTTCAGAAGTGGTACGTGGTCCAGGATGCGCTACAGCTCGCGCGCGTGGACGCCAAAGAGAGCGGCTCGGCCTACGCGCGCTTCGCCGAAGACATTCTCACTCTGATGGTGCGCGAGGTCTATCACAACGAGGTGCCTCGCAACGCACCCGGCAAGCCCAAACACGAGCCGCGCCACGAGCATCTTTTGGAGATGCTCGACACCTACGAGTTCGACGACGCGGAGGCGGACGCCGTCCGGACTCAGCTCCGCATCGCCCTTGAGACTTTTAGAGGCGATCCGTTCATTGACGCACCCACCTCTCCGCAGTTCGCCCAGGAGTCACCGCTCGACGTTTATGAGATGAAGACTCTGGAGAACTTCTCCGACCGCGTGCGGCAGTCTTTGGCGTTCCGCATCGTCGCGCGCGTGATCCAGAGTGAAGGCCAGCGTGAACCGGACGGCACGCGCACGAAGATGCTCTTAGCCTTCGACGAGATGTGGGAGTACACGCGCAACTATCCGAAGATCGTCGCGGCCATCGACCGCTACGCGCGCACGGGCGGAAAGGAAGGAGTGCTGACTCTTCTGGCGACGCAGGCCTTCAAGGACATCACCGGCACGCCGGAAGCGCCGAACCCGATTGGTCATTCGCTGATGTCTAACGTCGGCGTCAAATTCATCGGCGTGCAGTCGGGCGACTACGCCGACATGGTGAGGAAGTTCAAGTTCACCGAGGCCGTAGTTGACGCCATTGATTCGATCAGGAACGTGCCGGGCCACTTCTCTGAGTTCGTCGGCGTGTGGGGCGCTGGCGCTCACCAGCAGGCCCAGAAGTTCCGCGTCGTCTTGAACTCCAGCCTGAAACTCTGGACGTACACGTCGAACCCGGACGAGCGCAACGCCCGCCGACGCGTGCAGTTCCTCCGCCCCGACTGGCATCCGGTGCAGGTTCACATGTGGCTCGCCGAACACTACCCGCAGGGGCTGGTGGGCGCAGGGCTCACGCAGATAGACGAAGCGTTACTGTTCGCCGAAGAACAACGCGCCGCGTGAAGGCGCGGGTGAGACTGATTAGATGAAAGGACTACTAAAGTTGAAAGCGCGCGTCAGACAAGTATTGATCGGGCTGCTCGTCGGGTTGTTCCTGGTCCCGGCGCAAAGCGCACAGGCGCAGTGGGCCGTGTACGACGCGGCGAATCACACTACGCAGCTTGAGAGGATGGCGCAGGACGCGGCGCGGTGGATGGAGACTGTCAATCACTACCTCGAAGAGATTAAGAAGTACGAGACGATGATTGACAAGCAGGTGGAGCAGATCACCAGCCTCGGCAACATCCTGCGCACGGTTGACGAGCAGCTCGCGCGCAACAAGAACCTCATCAACACCGTCGCAGGCTTCGGGCGAACCATCCGGCAGATATTTCAACTTCAGCAGGACATCCGCACGATGGTGACGTGCCGCATCCTCGCTGTGCAGCGCGTCTGGGACCGGATGAAGCAGGGCATCTTCGACCCGCAGCAGAATATGCGCGACCTCGAAGACTACATGCGTAACTCCATCGGCAAGGCGTCGCAGCAGAAGATCGAATACCACGAACTGCTGCTAGAACAGGATGCCGAGTTCAGCGAGGCCGTGTACCAGCGCGAGGTGGCCTACGGCAGGCTCGCGCGCGCCGAAGAGGCGGAGAAGGCTTTGGAAGAGGCGCTTACGGCTGAAACATCGAAGCCTCCGGGCGAGCAGCAGGGCGTCGGGAGTCTTTTGCAGCAGTTGTCGGACTGCAAGCAGTACATTGCCACGCTCACTCAGCAGATCGCCGACTACACCAAGATCATAGACGACAAGATGAAGAAGTTCGGCGTCCGCATCGACGCGCACGCGCGCTTCGGCCAGGCGGTCGTGCGCGAGACGGAGGCCTGGCGCGAGATGACGCGCTTAAACGAGCAAACATTAAGTAGCCTCGACGCGCTCTTCGATCCTGATAACCCGGTGGAGGAAGTCTTCGACTTCCCGGAAGATGAATACGAGCCGTTTGCGATCAAATGAGAACAATGCCGATGGTCGGCATTCAAGAGTAAGCCACGAAGGATGAGATGAAGATAAGGCGACCGCGAAGTAACGGCAGTAGCAAGAAAAGGAGCACCGCGATCATGAGTGCGCGCGCCAGCTTTAGCCGGGGCACAATGCGGAAGGCACTCCTGCTGCTCATCCTTTGCTTCTCGCTCTTCGATTGCGCGGGCTTGGTCTTCGCCCAATCCGCGTCGCCCACTCCGACGCCTTCCGCCCAGGCGCCCGCGCCGCAGCAGCAGGTGCGCAACCTTTCGGATATCGCCGTGCGCTTCGTCCCAGCGGTCAAGCGCGTCGTCGAAGGCGCGATGCTCAAGCGCTACACATTCCTGGCGACCGTCTTCGCGCAGCTCATCATGCTCGCGGCTTTTCTAAAGCTGCAGGCCGACAAGCCCGGCGCGACCCGCGACTTCTTCGGCCAGTGTGGGCGCTCGATCATCATCCTACCTCTCATCCTCCTGGGGCCGTGGCTCGTCAGCTACTTGTACACCCTCGGGGGCCAACTCGTCTTCCCCTTGCGCGTTCCCCTGCGCGAGGCCGTTAGGGAGTTTGACGACTCCTACTACCGCTTCACGATGGGCATCTTCACGGCTACGGACCGTGGCGGTGTGTACCAGCCGATGCCTACCGGCACGGCCGGAATAGTCGGCGTGCTCACTGATCGCGAGAGCACGGTGAAGACCGTGGACGAGATGCTCGACCCGTCGCAGTGGGACATGACGAAGCTCTTCACCTGCCTCAACATCGTGCGGGGCATCCTCTCCTTCGGCGAGTTCGTCCTCATCGTCCTGACGGGATTTTTGATGATCGCCTTCCGTCTGGCCGTCCCGTGGATGATCGCGATGAGTATAGACAAATCGCTCGCGCACGAAGTCTCTTACAAGTTCGCGCGCGGTGTCATCGTCTTCACGCTCGTCTTCCCCATCGTCGCGCACATCCTGATGCTCATCGCCTACAAGATAGGCACGCTGGGGTTGGCGATCTACGACGGTACGCCGATGTACAACGTTGACCCGCAGACGGCGCAGCTCATCGCGCGGCCCGACGTTGACCCGACCTTCTGCTTCGGCGTCGCCGTCTTCATGATGGCCGTTGCGGCGCTCTGCTTCATCGCCGCGCCGGTGCTCTCGTGGAAGATCGCCTTCGGGCAGACCTTCGAGGGCGTGGCGACCGTAGCTTCGGGGTGGATGGCGGCTATTGTCGGCTCCGGCATCAACCTCGTGAGCGCGCGCATCGGGGCGGCTCTAAACAATCTGGCTGAGAGGGTGCAAGTCGAGTCGTCGGCCTCCGCCGGATTGACTACTGCGCGCGCGGATTACAAAGCGACGACACAGATCAACGCCGCGGGCTTGCACAATCAACTCGGGCAGATTAACGCCAGCCGCGTCGGCGGGATCATGTCGAACAACGCCGCGGCGGCGCGCGAGCAGACCAACCTGCTTTCCGTCTACCGGAACAGCATGGCGAACGTCTCGATCAGCCGCGACGCACAGGTCGGCACCATTGAGGCTGAACGCTCGTATTCGACGCGCGGGGCGTCGAACGCCACAGCGCGCGAGCAGGGCCAAGTGCTCCTTAATAATCAGGTTGAGCAGAACTCGAATGACCAACAGTGGTGGTCGTTCGGGACGCAGACTCTCGGCGCGGGCGGAGGTGTGATCGCCAGTGGAGCTGAAGGCGCATCGCCTGGTGCATCTCTTGGAAGTACGGCGGCCCGACCCGGAGAGATCATGACCGATCAGGTGAACATCGACACGCGCCTGAGGGGTGGGATCGGCCTGTCGAGCGAGTACCTGGCCCGAACCGGCGAAAACAATCGAACATTCGCGGACACCCGCACCGACATCGAGCAGACGCGCGCCACAGCGCAGCAAGGGGCGCTCACCGAGCAGTACAATGCTCAGTCGGGCGCGGTCTCCGCGTGGCAGCAGCGCGTCAACGCGGCGGCGAACACGCAAGCCGCAATCGCGTCGCAGGCCGCGCAGGAGAGCACCACGATGTTGAATGATGCCGCGCGCATCAAGCTCGCCGGTTCGGAGAGCGCCATCAGCCAGGTGCGCTCGGCCGGCTTACAGGCCGCGGAGTATCACCGCATGGCACAGATCATCAGCCAGGTCACACACGACATGACGCGCCGTATCGAAGAGATGGGGCAATACCACTTCTAACTACCGAAAGAGACTGCGTAACGCGAGTCGAAAAGATGAGCGGCTGGCAACCTTGAGCGATGGTTTGCAGGACTCACTGAAAGGAAGCCGAAGGACCGCTCTATGCTGAACACCAGGATGCCGAACGCCAAACGCATCTTCAGCCCCACCCATGAGCCACGCGTTAACGTCGGCTTTCAGCGAGTGACCGCGCGCCGTCCCTGCCCCGTCTGCGGGCGCAAGAAGTGGTGTCAGGTCACACGCGACGGGCGTCTCGCCCACTGCATGTGGGAATCGCGTGGCGCGGTCAAGCGCGCGAAAGATGACGGGTATATTCACGTGCTCGTCTATGACACGCCCTTAGAACCAGCTCGTAACTACTATCCGACTGCATTGAACAACCATCACGGCCTTGGCTCCGAGCTTGCGCCGCTCGAAATCAGAGACTCCGCCTACAGCAAGCTGCTCGAACTCTCGCCAGCGTGGAGGTATGAGCGCGAACTCGTCGCCGGGGAGCGCGGGCTTTTCGCCCGTGGATTCGGCGCGGAGGACGTCTCGCGCTTCGGTGCGCTCCCGCCCCGAGTCGCCGAGCGTGACGCGCTCGCACAGGTCATCAACGAACTTTTGTCGGGCGAACATCCGGTCTACGCCGCCGGGATGCGCGGCGCGGTTCTGCTCGGCGTGCCCGGCTTCTGGGAAGGACCGGGCGGGCGCCCGCGACTGGGCCGCGCAGCTGACTATAAGCGACCCGCGCTGGTGATCCCCTACCGTGACGGTCAGGGCATGATTCAAGCGTGCCAGTTGAGATTCGGCGGCGCGCGCGGCAAGTCTTTCTACACTTGGCTCTCCACGTCCGAAGATAACCTTGAGAAAGAACCGCGCGGCACGAGTTCCGGCAGTCCCATCCACTTCGCGCGGCGCGGCGACAAGTGCCTGCTGGACCTGCCCGTCGTCATCACCGAAGGGGCGCTCAAAGCCGAGGCCTTCGTCGCCCTGCGCCCCGCGTGCCGCGCTATAGCCACTGCCGGCGTCGCGGTCGCGCACCAATTGATCATCGAAGCGACGCGCGGGGAGGAGGTCGCCATTGCCTTCGACAGTGACCATCGTCAGAACGCGCAGGTCTGTCGCCAACTAGGAAAGTTGATCGCCGAGCGGGAGCATGACGCGCGCGCCGCTGGGCGTGAGACTAAAACCAGCGTCGTCGTGTGGGACGGCGCGAAAGGGGTTGACGAAGCCGTACTTCAAAACCTGAACCTGCGCGTCATCACTATCGGTGAGTGGAGCGAGACTCTGGAGGACAAGTCGCTCGAAGAAGTAAAAGAAGTGTGGGCGGAGTTTTCCTACCTTCCGATACAGTGATAGAGGTAACAACTTTCATGACCGAGCCAATGCGTGCGGAACTGGATTACCCCCATGTCAGATCGAGCGTCGTATGTCCGCTGTGCCGTAAGCATAAAGAGACAGGACTTGTGGCTTGCTGGTCATGCTACGGCATATATGGCTTGCGTTATGGCAACGCGGAGGCCGAAGCTTTGATTGAGCAGGCAGAGACAAGACTGGAGAGCCTTTGTAGATCGGCCCAACTCAATTAAAACACATGGAAGCATCTTGGCAACGATATTCTTAATTCACTCTGCTCGACCTTCTGCACGCGCTGCTTACCGCCGGGGCTGGATTCAATTTCGCAGACGCTGTATGCGAAATCAGCCGGCCAACATTTATTTTCTGAGATTTTTGCTCTAAGACACCCTGCTCTATTTAGGACAGGTCTGTCCTATCCAGATCAGGCTGTCCTAATCAGGACAGGGTGTCCTATCGAGATCAGGGGTGTCCTGATCGAGACAGGGTGCTCTCGTTAAGACAGGGGTGTCCTGACGAAAAACCACTACCCTACCCTCAGTGGGCGCAGCTCATCTGAATCTATTTTCCGAGACACGTCTCGGAAAAGTCTCCTTTTTTGATTAGCGTAATGAGTTCGGATTAGCACTCTCAGTAAGGGCAGAAGATTCCGGCCTGCAGGTTGCGGCTTTGAGATTTGTTTGACGCTGACTGACGAATTTTAGGGCCGGGCCATGTCTTAGAATCGTGTAAGGACTTGGTTCCCTCTCCAATTGTGCAGACGCCGACTGCACAATCTCGCCGCACGCCAAGCAGAGGGCGCGCATCTTGAATAAGTTTCAACCTCCTTCCGGTAAGCAGCGAGCATTCTCTTATCTAGAGAGAGAACCCTTTTTAGCGTTTGCTCATGGCTCGACAGTTGCCGCCGTATGGTTGACCGTTGCCAGATCGAAGCGGCGACGATAATCCTCACCTTCCACGATGACAGTCTTACACATCTCGTAGAGGCGGCTGCGCAGACGCGCGCCGATACGATCCTCCAGCGTCTCCTCCGAAGGCTGACGGCGCACGTCCAGGTAGTTGGTGGTGAAGACCGTCAATCTTTGGTCGTTGTAGCGCGTGCCGATGATCTGCATCATCGTGTCTCTCACCCAGTCAGTGGGCTTCACCGCGCCGAGTTCGTCCAGGACCAGCACCTCCGTTTCATAGACGGGCGCGAGCACCTTCAACTCGGAAGTCTGCGAAACCGGGTTATATGAATTCTGAATCTCTTTGAGGAGCGCGCCGAATTCATAAAACAGGCAGGGGATACCCTTCTCGATCAGGCCGCGCAGGATGGCTGTTGACAGGTGCGTCTTGCCCGTGCCGACGGGGCCCATGAGTAGTAACCCGCGATCAACCGCCGGGTATTCGTCCACTAACTTGAAAGCGTAGTTGAAGGCTTGGAGCTGCGTGCCGTTGCCCGACACAGGATGATAATTGGCGAATGAGCAGTTCTCATAACGGCGCGGAAGGTGTGCCGCCGCGAAGAGTTTTGCCTGTCGCTCTTCAATGCGACAACGACAACGCCGCGCGCCCTTCCCCGGCACGACCTCCATGCCCGTCCCGTAGCAGAAGGAGCAAACTGATGGTGATCCCTGCCGTGTGGCCTCGGAGTCGTTGTCCGGGGCCGGAGTAGCAGTTGAGACGACGGAGAGAGGATAGTTTTTCGCTGGTTGTGCCGGCATAGTTTCCTGCTCATCTCCTTTCGCTTCTCTCACGCAGTAATGTTTGCGTCGCCTCGCGCACTCGCGGCGCGTCCTCTGGCAGGAGCCAGCCACCGCCCTCAGAGCTGATCTCGGAGAGCGTGACGCCAATTGACTTGCCTTGCGTCTCCAGGAGCGCCACGCAGGTTTCGGCGGTCTCCCGGATCTCTTCCGGTGAAAGCTTGTGGGCGACGTGTGGTGCGTAGGAGTCAGAATCGGCGCGCCCGACTTGTAAATCAGCGCGCGCGCGTCTGGCCCGTTCGTCAACGCTGCCGTGCTTACGGAGCAGGTCGTAGGTTTCGTGTTGCGCCACGCGCACGGCTTTCGGCAGCGCGCGCGTCTCAAACCATTCGCGCGTGCGTGCCATCTCGCGGGCGGCGGTCTGCTCCGCCGCTCTGGTCGCTGCCTTGTTGACGCACGGCTCCAGCTCTCCCTTCAGCCGTTCGATGATTTCGTCCACCGTGATCGCCACGGGCTGCCCCGGAACGTACTTGAGCCTCCCGGCTTCGCGCTGAGGAGGTGTGGATCGGTCCTGTTGGTCGGGTGTCGGTGTCGGTTCGGGGTCTGTTTTATCATCCGGTTTTGTGTCCGCGCCGTTTTTTGGCGCGCGCGGATTTTTATCTGAGTCTGAACTATCTGAAACAGCGTAGCTGTCCTTAAAGGCTGTTTCGCTCTCCGAAGCAGCACGTTCGCCAGCCGAAGCAGGGCTAAAAGCCAAAATTTTTTTGCCTCCCGAAGCCTGCCTCGTTGCTATCGAACTAACTGCTCTGTTGAGGAATATCCTGATACCGACGCCATTTTTGAAAGCCGAGTAGCCGATAATCCCCTCGTCGTGCATCCACGTGAGGGCCTTGTTCGCTGTTTCGCTTGAAACCTTCAGGTGACGGCAGAGTTGATCCCACGCCTTGACCCACTTCCCTTCCCGCGTCTCGCCCGTAAATCGCAGCACGCGCTCGCTTTCCCGACATTCGTCGGGTGCCTGCAGGAGCCGCAGGTAGATTTTGCTCATCAGCGGTGTGACCGCGTCGGCCTCCGGTGACGAGACGGCAGCGATCACGTCGCGGTCTAATTTCTGAAAATTAGTGTCGTATTCGCTGTCTGCGAGAGCGGTCTTTCGTATAAATTTACGACTCGGCAGAGGTTGCGCGTTCATGGTCAAATCCTTGTAACTAAAAGGCTTGACTGTGGAGGCCGGCGTGTGTAAAATGGCTCCCAGGTTTTGACACACAAAGACCGGCTCGCCACACAAGCGAGTTTCCTAAATGACCTGAAGCGTTCGAGTCGCCAAACCGGTTCGCTTCAGGTCGTTTTCTTTCAGGCGAGGTAGAACTGGTCGCCTGACTGATCCCGGCTCTTACCTACACCAATCTTAAATTCTTGTGAAGCCTGCATTTTTTAGTGCGCCCCGCAGTAATTACTGCGGGGCGCAGATATTCCTGCGGGGCGTGCTTTTTATTACGCCCCGAACTAAAAGATGCGGGGTGCAGTAATGATAACGGGGTGCATTAAAAAGTGCGGGGTGCAGTAATTATCACGGGGCGCACAAATAACTGCGGGATGCATTATTTTCTGCGGGGTGCACAAATTACTGCGGGGTGCATAAATAACTGCGCCCCGCAGTAATTACTGCGGGGCGCATCTTAAAAAGGAAGGGAAGTGATTGAGGACAGGAGATTTAGAAGGCGCTAAAATTGATCTTATACTTGGTGCCCAGGCGGTCGATGTTTGAGTAATCAGCAAGCTTTTCAATGAGTTCCAGCTCTCTGAGGCTGCGCAAAACAACCTGTGTTTGCCGCTCCTTCAGGCCGGATGCCTCCATTAACTGGGGAATTTTTATGTAGCAATAGTCGGTGCCGGACTCACGGCATAAGCCGATCATGGATTTCAGGACTTTGATTTCGCCTTTACCCAACCTGTGCTTTTTCTTCAATTTTTCCAATAAGACTGCGTCATCACCGGCAGCCTCTGAGGTGCGCCGCGCGGTTGTATTTCCTATGATGTCCGCTGTCCCTTTTCGCCGTGGGGGAGTGGTGGAAGGCGATATGGCCGAGGTGGCCGCGGGTTGTTGCGTCTCAGCAATCTGCGTTGGAGGTGATACAACAGATTGGTCTGCCGGTGGCGCTTCCTTAACTGTTTCTGGCGCAGGAGATAGGACCTGTTCGGGTATTGCTTCTTTTCGGATTTCAGCCGTCGGTAAGGGGCTTTCCGCAGTCGCCTCAACGCCTGTATCTTGGCCCCCAAGTTCCTGGGATTGCTTCTCGTAATCGGCAAAAAGCCTCTCCAGGTAGCTGCCGTCAATGGGCGGCGCTTCCTTTTGGGGGATGGAGAACCGGGATTTACCGGGCTTCCTGTTTGGCCCTTCCGGTGCCTGTTTTTGTTTGGTATTCGCCACCTAGCGGGAATCTCCTACCTGGCAACAGAAGCGCCCGTATCTTTAATCAAATGAATAGTTTTAGACGTGGATTGCTCCTTGAGACGGGCCAAGATTTCGTCCGTCAAATCAGAGTAGAGCACCGCCGCGCGCGAGTTCGGCGCGTAAAGCTGCACCGGCCTGTTATAAGAAGGCGACTCGGCGATCTTCACGTTCGTATGAATCATCGTGTCGAAGACCAGCTCCCCGAACTTTTGCTGGAGCATTTTGTGGGATTCGGCGGACACGGTCGTTCGCGTGTCGAACATAGTCGAGACAATACCGAGCAGTTTGAGCCGCGGGTTCAGCCCGCAGACCTGCTTGAAAGTGTGCATCAGGTACTGCAACCCGTCCTGAGCCAATGGGTGCGCCGAGACGGGGATCAGCATGTGGGTCGAAGCAAGCAGTGTAGTCGTCAAGATTTGGCCCAGCGTCGGGGGCGTATCGATGATCACGTACTCGTACTCGTCTTTTATGGTATCCAGATGCGTGCGCAACCGGCTGATGGCGATGGACGGCTCCTTCTCGAAGTTGGAGAACTTAATAGACGATGGCACGAGATCCAAGCGCTCAAGCTCGGTCTCGACGATAGCACCTTTGAGGGGGATTGTTTCTTGGCCGAGTTCTACCAGAACGTCGCCTATGGAAACCGTAACATTCTCATAAGAAAGGAAATGAGCGGTCGCGTTGGCCTGCGGATCGGCATCAATAAGGAGAGTCTGGTGGCCCCTCTGCGCCAATTCCGTAGCCAGCGATGCCGACGTGGCACTCTTGCCGACGCCGCCTTTCTGATTAGCGACCGCGATGACCGCTTCCATTAGAAGAGCCCTCCTTCAAATATTTCAGATCATCGAGAGCAAACAGCACCACGCGCTCGTCGAGATCGAATTTTTCACCCTTGAGCAGTCCCTTTTTAACAAGCCGGGCGACCTTGTGCCGGGAGACGCCGAGGTAGTCGGCAGCCCCTTGCAAGGAGACTTTGCCCTTCGGGATTTGCGGCTCTTTTCTTGGTCTATTCCGTAACATTGCGCCTCAATATGGACTAATATGCTCGCTCGAAAGGGCATTATCCTTGTTTTCGGTTTTTTGTCAACCACAATATCTTGTGCTTTTCAATTCTTCGATTGGTCAGATAGCCAATTTCTCGCCTTGGCGGGCGCGAGCCTGTCGCCGTTTTTCGATGCGGTAAAGAACATTCGAGACGTGGTCCATCGCTTGAAGGAAATCGTCCATCGTCTCCTCGTCGAGGTCTTCAGGCTCGATCTCGCGCATCGCAAAGAAGATGCGTTTCATCTCCTCCCAGAACATGTGCCGAGTGTCGGACGGATCAATCTCCAATAGCTCGTCGGCTTTGGCGACTACAGCGGCCATGTTTTCAGCGCTAACTTCCTGCGCCGACGCTTCGCCGAGTAATTCCTTGACGCGCCCACGTAGTCGTGTCTGCGACCCTTGTACGGCAAGGTGTTGCCGAAGCAGCTCTGCGCGCTGGGAGCGCGCCGCCTGGGAGGAGCAGCCCAGTCGCTCGGCTGTGAGCCGGGCGAGCTGCGCGGCCTCTTGAAGGTTGATGTGGCCGGAGGAGAGGGCGTCGGTGACGTCGGAAGGGAACTGGAGCAGCGGGAGGTACTGCCCGATGAAGCTGCTCACGGAGACACGGCCCCGTGTTTCACGCTCCAGCAATCCGCGTAGGACGCTAGCGGCTTCAGTCAGTCTTTCCCGCGGCCAGCGCGAAGGTCGGCCACGCAATGTGTCTGTCGCGGGGCGGCGTTCGATGTGCCGGACCGAATAGAGAAAACGCACTAACTGCTTCTCTGATGTGGGAATAAGATCGGGGAGCCGCGCGCATAATCTGTCGCAGATCGAACGGACTGCCTCAGGTGAGGCAAGCGGGTCAATAGTACGCTGGCGGCGGCGGGCTGCGCGCATGGCATCACCTGGACCTCGAAATCAAGGAATGTTTCACAGCCGGAGCATTCTACATGATTATTGCCATTCTGAAGGGTAAAAATAGTATGCCTTGCGACTAGGGCTTACAGGAACGCATCATTTCTGTAAACACTTGAAGGAAGTATGATATAGTTCGATTTCGGTCGGTAGAGCCATTCTAAGAGAGGAAGGAAGGCCGTGGCATCCGCAGACGTGGACAGAATCATTGAAGAAGCGCGGCGACTCCCGCCGGACGAGAAGCGGCGATTACGCGAGGCGCTCGACCGCGAAGAGCAGGCCAAAGTCCAGCCGAGCGACCGGGAAGTTGACCTTTCCCGCGAGTTGCGCTGGATCGAGGAGCACCGCTCGGAATATGCTGGGCAATGGGTGGCCGTGCGTGGCGACCGGCTGCTAAGCAGCGGCACCGACGGGCGCGAAGTCTATAAGGCGGCGCGCGCAGCGGGTGACGAGCGCCCATTCGTCACCAGAGTCGAGCAGGCGGACGAACTGCCGTTCGCGGGGTGGTGAGGCCGGTGGCACACACTTTCTCCTTCCGCACCAAGCACAGTTACGACACGACGAAGATCGGCATCACTGTCCCCGTAGAGCTGAGAGACGGCACGAACGTCGTGCAGGTTGACGCCAAGCTCGACACGGGCGCGAGCTTCTGCATCTTCGAACGCGCCTATGGGGAGATGCTGGGCCTGGACGTTGAGGGCGGGACTGAGGCGCTCGTCTCGACGGCCAACAGCACGTTTCAGGCTTTCGGCCACTGGCTGACCTTGACGGCGCTCGGCTTTCAGTTCGACGTGATGGTCTATTTCGCGGCTGACAAGAATATCAGGAGGAGCGTGCTCGGCAGGCGCGGCTTTATCGACCAGCTACGTTTGTGCCTCATTGAGCACGACGGCGAACTCTATATCAGCAAGTATGACGGCGAGTGAGGCCCAAGTAATAGAACAGACGGCGCTGACCGTCGCCGACAGGCGCGACGTGGCGTTGCGCACGGCGATTGAAGTCTGGGCGACGAGTTCGACGAGCGGGACTACGCGCCGGCGTGAGGAGCTGATCGCCAAGAAGCGCAAAGTAGTCGAAAGCTTTTTCGTGAAAATTGGCAAAGACCCCGGCGAGGTGACACCTATAGATGTGCAGGAGTGGTGCGACCGCATGAGAAGGGAAGATGGCCATCTCCCGGCAGCCGCGACCATTTACGCGCGGGTCTCTTTCCTCTCCTCTTTCTACGCCTGGGCGCAGCGCGAGCTGGGGCTTCGCACCAACCCGGCGTTGCTCGCCCGCCCCAAAGCGCCGAAGCCGTACCAGACAGAATCAACGAAGTCATGGACGGACGAGGAGCTGCGCCGGATCACGGAGGCCGTCGCTGCTCGCGCGGCGGGCGGCGATCTGGTCGGCAAGCGCGACATGGCGCTGCTGCTGATGTACACGAGCACGGGCCTCCGACGTGAAGAGATCATCGGTTTGCGCGGGCGCGATGTTCAAGTGACCGAAGAAGGACTCATCATCGGCGGGCGCGTAAAAGGCGGGCGCTACCGGGCGAGGGAAGTGCGCGACTTGGAGACGAAAACCGCGCTTCTGGATTACCTGACGGCGGCGGGGCGCTTGCACGTGCTGAGGACGGACGCGCCGGTGTGGACGCGCCACGACAATCCGAAACTAGTGGGCGAGCCTCTCACCTCCCATGCCTTCGCGCGCAACCTGAAACTCTACGCGCGGGAGGCGGGGATGGAGCATGTGCATCTGCACCAAGCTCGTCACACCTTCGGGCGGATCGTGGCGGAGGAAACAGGCTCAATGACCGCGACGCAGGATGCGCTCGACCACGCGAACCTGAGTACGACGACCGTCTATGTGCAGCGCATCGCGGTCAAGCGAGACCTGCACAGTGCTGCAATCGCACGCCGACGCAAAGGGACGGATAGCGTGTGAGAATAGCGCATAGGTGCTCGTAACCGACTTTACCAAATCCTTTCAAGATGATCTTATCCGGTCATAAATGTCTATGAAGTGATCGTAGTCGGATGATTTGGCATCATACGAAGCGGCAGGTCTGAGCTAGCCACTGCTTGTGGGTAATCATGTGTAAAGCGGCCCGGCATCAAGGATGATGGGTGCCGCTAGGGAGTTAAATGGGCACGGACTCCCGGCGGTAAAAAAACACGGTGATAGGCTAAAACGAATTCGTTTTAGCTGGAAATCTGTTTTTTCCGCGATGCAAGTGAGCAACTTTGCGCGATAAAAGTGAGCCACCTTCAGCCCCTGTTTAAGCCGCGCTTCTGCGCGGCTGCTTCTGCCTCCTGAAGGACGCGCCGCGCGTCGTC
>Ga0081539_10003175_pt1 | contig 20824 bp, 26 predicted proteins | sample TabmetS4T2R2_FD_71023 | JGI IMG/M metagenome (GOLD analysis project Ga0081539, IMG submission 71023) | Tabebuia heterophylla rhizosphere microbial communities from the University of Puerto Rico - S4T2R2 | ecosystem: Host-associated > Plants > Roots > Rhizosphere ...
GGCGGGGCGTGCCGGGCGCCTCCTGACGGTCGTCGGCCTGCACAACTACTCCGAGGTCAACCGCCGCCTCACGCGCAACACACGCGACCTCATCTCGTCCGTGCGGCGCTACAACCGTCGCGCCAAGTTCTGGTACACGGAGACGGGCGGCCTTGCCGAGTTCTCGACCCACTTCCCGTGCAGCGTCACCCGCCAGGCGAACCGCACGCAGTACATGTTCGACCTCGCCAAGCGCTTCCGCAGCCAGGTCAAGCGCCTGTACTCCTACAACTACTACGGCACGGACTGCGCCACCCGGTTCGACGCGGGCCTCGTGAGCGCCAACGGCACGCCGCGTCCGGCGTACACGGTGTTCCAGCGCAACGTGGTGAATTTCCGGCGCTAGCGACGGCCTGGTGGGTGCGGCGCGTCCGCACCCACCCGCTCCGTCCTAGTCGTTGGGAGCGCGCGCCAGGTAGGTCGCGCCGGCGCGGATGGTGACGGTTCGGCGACGCACGCGGTCGTACACGGTGACGGTGCCGGTCTCCACGGCTGTCAGCGTGCCGTCGCACCGGTCCTGCATCATCCATGTGGTGCCGCGCGGCGCGGCCGTGACGTAACGTCCGATCACGACCAGCCGTTCGGGCCGACGGCGCCTGCGATTCGGCCTCGGCTCTGGACTGCGGAGCCGAAGCTGCCGCGTCGCTCCGGCCGTACGCGCCGACGAGCCCCTGCAGCGTCCAAGGAATCCGCCTCGAAGTCGCAGTTCGGTCTGCCCAAGGCGCCCCAACCGCTGCCGAAGACTGAACATGCCCGTCGAGGCGATCACCTCCTGACGAACCGCGCCCCGCCCCAAGGTGGTCTCCACACGCACCTCGCCGGCGCGGGCGTCGATCGTTGAGCCGACCGGCACCCTTACGTCCTCAGCGAGCGCGAAGAATCGCCTACCGCCCGGTAGCCGCAGCCGATAGCCGGCGGAGGTCTCGACCGGGGTGAGAAGCGCAGATCGTCCCGCGACGGGCGGTCGATCACCGCCGGGATCGATCCATTCGCAGTCACGTACGGTATCGCGACGATCGATGATCGCCAGATCGTCGTCGTCGCCGCACGCGACGATGTCAGCCTCTCCATCTCGGGCTCGCATGACGTCTGAGGCGTTGCCGCCTGCCAGAACGTCGCGACCCGCTCCTCCGTCGACGAGATCCTCGCCTGATTCGCCGTCGAGCCTGTTGCTCTCGCCGTTCCCGGTCAGATCATCACCAACCGATCCTCCCCGGACCGCCTCGACGTCGGCGGCCACGTTGTCGCCCTCGCCGTCCTCGCCGTCGTTCGGCAGCCCGTCGAGCGTGACGGTGACAGGACTCGAGCGGTTCTCGTAGCTCACCGTGTCGCGTCCCGCCTCGCCGCTGATCACGTCGGCGCCAGTGCCGCCGTCCAGCTCGTCATCACCGGCGCCGCCCTGGAGCACGTCGGCGCCCGGACCGCCTTTCAAGTCGTCGCCTCCGTCGGCGCCGATGAGGTCGGGCTCGGCCCCGTCGAGCCTGTCGTCTCCCTCGCCTCCGTCCAGATCGTCTCTGCCGGCCCCGCCGTACAGCGTGTCGTCACCGGCTCCGCCATCCAGCGCGTCGCCGCCACCGCCACCGAAGAGAACGTCGCCGCCAGCCCCGCCCTCGAGTGCATCGTCGCCCGGGCCGCCGATCAGCGTGTCACGCCCTTCCCCACCGCTCAGCGTGTCGCTGCCGGCGTTGTCGCGCCCGCCCTCCAGCGTGTCGTCGCCCTCGCGTCCGCTGACACGATCGTCCCCGTTGCGACCGTCAAGGACGTTCGCTGCGGCGGAGCCGAGGAGCGTGTCGCTGTCCGAGCCGCCGATGACGTTCTCCACATCGGGCTGCACGTCATCGTGTTCACCGGGCCGACCGTCGTTGTCGATGCCGTCGAGATCGATCCTGATCGACGACGACCGCGCGCTGAAGTCGGCGATGTCGACCCCGTCGCCGCCGGAGAGCACGTCGGCGTCTGGGGCCTCCTCCTCCTCGCCGCCGCCGAGCCGGTCGTTGCCAGGTCCGCCCCTCAGCCGGTCTGCCCCCCGCGCCGCGCCAGGATCATTGGCCTCCGCCACCGGGACGTCAAGGCGATCATCTCCCTCTCCGCCAGCGACGAGGTCACTCCCCTCGCCGCCACGCACGTCGTCGTCGCCGCCGCCTCCGTCCAGGACGTCGTCGCCGTCCTGACCTCGCACGAGATCGCGGCCGTCGCCGCCAGAGAGATGATCGACGCCGTTGCCACCGTGGAGCTCGTCATCTCCGGGCCCCCCGAAGGCGGTGTCGTTGCCGCTGACGCCGTAGAGCTTGTCATCGCCGGCGCCCCCAACCAAGGTGTCGTTTCCAGCGTTGCCGAACAGGTTCTGGTCACCCACCCCGGCATCAAGCTGATCGTCGCCTTCGCCGCCCTCGAGCGTCGCTGAGGCGATCCCCGCAACGGTCACGACAGTGTCATCGAAGTGCAGAATGTCGTCGCCGCCGCCCAACTGGGCGTTCACCGCGCGCACCCCCAAGCTGACGCACCGCACTTCCTGTGCCGTCCGAACGATACAGCCTGGCGCGGTCGTGGTGAGCATCGTGCCCGCGCCGACGTCGGAGAAGACCAACTCCCCGACCTCGGCTCGTATGGTCATCTCGTTCGTCTCGCTCGCCTTGTCCGATACGACGAGCACGCCGGTGTTGACACGATCGGCCTCGATGCTCGTCGCCTCGGACGTGGCGGGCGATCCGAGCGCCCAGGCCACGCCGAGCGCGGCGACCCACAGCGTCAGTGCCCGGGACACCCTCAGAGCTTCACGGCGGACTTCACGTACGGGCCGTAGATGTCCAGATATGTGAGATCGTCGCCGGGCTCCACGATCCAGCACCGCGGAGCCGCATCTTCGTCGCAGCCCGCGCTCGTGTACAGGCGAACGCAGCTCGTTGTGGTCAGCACGCTGTAAGCCGTGAAGACGCCGAGGTCGACGCATTGCCGCCCGACGGGCATGGAGTTTCCCGCAGCGTCGTACAGAGTGGCAGCGTCATCGTCAGTCATTCCTGCTCCTCCCCGCTGCTCAAGCCGTCGATGACTGCGAACACCTGATCTGCGAACGGCCTTCCAGTCACGGCTGCGCGCAGTTCTTCCTCGCTCGCCCATGGCGTCCGAGCCCTGCCGCGGAACGTGAGCCAGCGAGGCAGGTCGTCAGTCGCCCCCGCGTCCGAGTGCGTGCTGTTCTCGTGCATATGACCCCCCGGTCTTGCGCCTGCGCAGATTCGAGCAGCCTGCCCGATTGGGTGGGCTCCGTTTCCGCATGGAGGGAACTTGGCTCGCCTCAACTGCTGCAGTTGATGCGCACCAGTTTCTGTGCGTGCGGCGCGGGTGGCGCGATCGCCGTTATACCCGGGGAGGGACTCGAACCCCCATGTCCCGAAGGACGGCCGGGTTTAAGCCGGCCGCGTCTGACCAGTTCCGCCACCCGGGCTCGGCAAGATCGTAGGCCAGCTACGCTGAGGTGACACAACGACCGGGAAGGCGAGGCTCTGCCGAGCGTTCCCAATGGAGCCGGCGGGGCCTGCTCCACCGCAACCTTTGCCGCCGCCATGGGTTTCAACGGCGCGGTTTCACGAGCATGGAAGCTTCCGCCTCCGCCCACACCCAGACCGCCGTCCTCGGGCTCCGCACGCCGGCGCCGATGCTGCGCCTGCAATCCGACGAGCGGCTCGTCGCGCTCGTGCGGCGCGGGCACCACGGCGCGTTCGAGGCGCTGGTGTCGCGCTACGGGTCGCGCCTGCTGGCCTTCTGCCGCCACATGCTCGGCTCGCGCGAAGACGCGGAGGACGTGCTGCAGGAGGTCTTCACCGCCGCGTTCAACGCGATGCTCGCCGACGAGCGCCCGATCAACGTCCGGCCGTGGCTCTACCGGATCGCACGCAACCGGTCCCTGAACCACCTCCGCCGCGCACAGGCGATCGGCGTGGACTCGATGGACGTCCACCTGTCGGAGAACGGCGCGACGACGGCCGACGAGGTGCACCGCCGCGAGGACTTCCGTCAGCTCATCGGCGACGTGCAGCAGCTGGCGGAGACGCAGCGGACCGCTCTGCTGCTGCGCGAGATCGACGCGCTGTCGTATGAGCAGATCGCCGAGGCGATGGAGACCACCGTCCCCTCGGTGAAGTCGCTGTTGGTCCGCGCCCGGGTGTCGCTCGCGGAGGCGGCCGAGGCCCGCAAGCTCACCTGCGAGGAGGTGCGCGACGAGCTGGGCGAGGTCGCCGAGGGCCTGCGGCGCACGTCGCCGCCCGTCCGCCGGCACCTGCGGTCCTGCGAGCGCTGTGCCGCCTTCCGCAAGCAGCTGCGCTCCACCAACCGGGCGCTCGCGCTCATCTTCCCCGTCACGCCGCTGCTCCTGTTCAAGAAGGGCCTGCTGGCCCAGCTCGGGATGACTGCGTCGGCCGGAGCCGGGACCGCCGCGAGCGGCGTCGCCGCGAGCGCAGCGGCGGCAGGCGGCGCGAGCGCGATGAGCGCCGGCATCACCACCATCGCGACGAAGACCGCCGCGGGACTCGCCGCCGCCGCGATCGTCACGGCGGGCGCCGTCGAGGTCGACCACGTCCGCCGCACCGCCAGGGCGCCGGAGGCCGCCGTGGTCGCCGCGATCCAGCCCAAGGTGGCCGCGGCGCAACCGGTAACCGTCCAGCAAGCCCCCGAGCCGGTCGTGATCGCCTCCTCGCGCCAGCCGGCGGACGAGCCGAAGGCGGACGCGGCGCGCGGCGATCGCAAGGACGCCTCCGACAGGGATGCAGCTGAGACCGCCGACGAGCCCGCCGTCGCGGAGATCGCCCCGGAGCCCACCGCCGTCGCGCTCGCGCCGACGCAGCAGGGCGCGGACTCGGTCACGCTCCCCGGCCAGCCCTCGCCGCCGCCACCCAGCACGGGCGGCGTCGCGGCACCTGCGGAGCCGGTCCCGGCGCCCGTCCCCATGCCGGCGGTCTCCGCCGTCGCCGAGCCGGTCTCAGCGCCGGCCACGGTCGCGGAGCCGGTTGCGACGACCCCCGTCGAGCCGGTCGCGACGGAGCCGATGGACCTGGATCCCACGCCCGTCGAGGACGAGCCCGGGCCTGAGACCCCGCCGCCCGCGGAGGATCCGGATCCCTCCGACGTCGTCACGACGCCCGCGCCGGTCGCGACGCCCACGACCGCGGCGACGACGCCGGATCCCGAGCTCGCGACTCCCTAGCCGATCCGGTCTCCGGGCTGCGAGCCCACGTCAGGCTCGGCCTCGGGGAACTCCTCGACGGCGACGATCCGCCCGACGCGCATGTCGACGCGCGGGAAGTCGTCGAAGGAGATCTCGTCGCTCACCGGCCGCCGACGCGCTCGGTGCCGAAGCGCAGACTGCGCAGCGGCTGCTTCAGCGCGCCGGCGCTGCCGGTCCGGTCGGCGTTCGGCGTCCCCGCGGCGGGAGTCGTGCGCAGCTGCACCAGCAGCCCGTCGCGGGCGCCGGGCTGCGGCGGCACGAGCCAGATGTCGCGCGCGTAGATCGTCCGCCCGCCGCGCTTCTCCCTCCAGGTGATCTGGTAGCCGGCGGAGTCGTTGACGCGCGTGCGCCCGTCGGGCGGGTTGGACGCGCGGAAGCCCGGCGCCGTCGCGCGCAGCTCGGCGAGCCGGCGGGACGCGAGGACCGCCAGCACGCCGCCGGGCGCCCCGCGATACGCGGGCAAGGTCACGGCACGGACGGCGAAGGAGTCCAGGAAGAGGTCGCCGCGGCGCCCTTCCAGCGCAAGCAGCGCGCCCGCCTGGCGCACCCGGTGCAGCCGCTTCGACGGCCAGGCGAGGTTGAACGTGCGCTCGCCGCGCACCACGACATAGGTCTCCGGCGCCGACGCGCCGCCCGTGCCCAGCCACACCCCCACCACAGCGAGCACCGCGACGCCGGCCCAGACGGCGATGCGCAGGGGCCGCGGGACGCCCCGGAGCAGCGCGGGCAGCGTCGGCCCGAACTCGTCGCGCACGAGAGAGGCCATGGCGCTAGGGGTTCTCCTTCGCGAAGCGCAGCACGCCGGCCTGGGCGCCGTCGATGAGGATCGGCACCTCCCCGGCGTCCTGGCCGGGCAGCGTGACGGTGGCCGACCGCCCCGCGGGAAGGTCGGCCGACCGCCCGCCGATCTCCAGGCGATGCGCAGCTGAGTCCTGGTTGGAGACCGTCACGGCGACGCCGAGGAAGGCGGGCACCTGCGCGCCGTCGGGGGACAACGTGCCGTCCGGCTGCAGGTCGAACCGCGCGGGCACCTGGATGCCCTCCTCGTCGCCGGCGCCGCCCGGCGCCTCCTCTGGGGCGGTGGCGGCGGGCGCGGGCGCCGTCACGGTGGCGGACGGGGCGGCCTGGGTGACCGTGGGCACCACCTCCGGGGCAGCCGCCGGGGCGGTCGCCGTCGCCGTCTCCGGCGGCCGGTAGACGCGGCCGGCCCGCGGTTCGTCGGAGCCGCAGCCGGCGAGGAGCGCCGCTCCGATCAGGAGGGCGACGAGATGACGGCGCCCGAACCTCACTCGCCGATCGAGAACATCGCCTCGAGGTCGTGCTTGGAGAAGACCTCGAAGGCGACCATCGTCTGTGTGCGCGCGACGCCGGGCAGCGCTGCGATCCCGGCGGTCACGACGTCGCGAAGGTCCTCGTGGCGCTTGACGTGCACGACGGCGACGAAGTCCCATTCGCCGGTCACCGAGTAGACGCCGCCGACGCCGGTGATCTCGGCCAGCTCTGGGCCGAGCGTGGCCATGGCGGACCGCTCGGCCTCGACGAGGACGATCGCGTGGGTCACGGTGAGTGCGTCTCCCCTGGCTCGAGGACGACGACCTGCGAGTCCGTCGCGCCCTCCACGTCGGCCTTGAACGCGTCCGCGTCCGTCGCGACGGGCGGGAAGGTGTTGAAGTGCGACGGGATCACGACCTTCGCGCCGATGAGCTTGGCCGCCTCGACCGCGTCGAAGCGGTCCATCGTGAAGTGGCCGCCGATCGGGATCACCGCCACGTCGATCGGGTTGCGCCGGCCGGGCAGCGCGAGATCGCTGAAGAGCGCCGAGTCGCCCACGAAGTAGAACGTCGTCTCTCCGAAGCTCACGACGAGGCCGGCCGGCGTGTGCACGGTGCCGTTGGGCGACGTGCCGGTGTGCCACGCGGGGACCATCCGGACCCAGCCCCAGTCGAACTCGACCGTGCCGCCCATGTTCGGGTTGTGGACCGGATGCTCCTCGCCGAGCGTCCCGGCGATCTCTCCCGCGAGCTCCGTGATGGCGACCACCTGGGCGCCGGTGCGCTTGGCGATGTCGATCGTGTCGCCGAAGTGATCGAAGTGCCCGTGGCTGAGGAGGATGGCGTCCGCGCTGAGGTCGCCCGGGGAGGCCGCGGCCTTCGGATTGCCCTCCAGCCAGGGGTCGACGAGAACGGTCACGCTCCCGTCGCTCAGCTCCCACGACGCGTGGCCCAGATAGCGGATGCTCGGCATGTCAGGTGTCCCCCTGTTGCTTGACGTGAGCCTGGGCCTCGAGCTCACGGGCAAGCTCGAAGCCCACGGTGACGCCGACCAGCATGCCCAGGCGAGCTTCCTCCGCAACCAGGGTGCGCAACGCGCGCAGCCGCTCGTCAGGATCGGGTTCCTGAGCGACCTTGGCGATCTGGCCCTGGTGGGCCGCCTCGAACCAGCCGCCCTCGTCGAGGGCCTGGTTGACGACGCGCTGCAGGCCGGGCGCGGCGTGCGTGACCACCTCCTGCGCGTGGCGCAGTCGCTCGGGCTCGCTCAACGCCTCCACGGCGGCATCGACCTCCTCGGCGGTGTACTGCCTCCGCGCGGTCACGCGCCGGAGGCTAGTACAGGCAGCCGCGAGCGCTAGCGCGGCTTCAGCAGCGCGAGCAGGAGCCCGCAGGCGACGCCGATCGCGAGCCCGAGCCCTGCGACCAGCATGCTCGAGTCGACCGCGAGCGGTATGAGAGCCAGGACGACCGCCAGGACGCCGGCGCCCAGGAGATCGGCGTCGTCGACGCGTCCGCGGCGGCGGCCGATGAGCAGCGGCACGGCCCACGCCGCCAGCAGGCCCAGTGCGGCGCCGTGGGTCCCGAAGTAGGACTCCGACGGGGCGAGCGCCTCGGACGCCGCGATGCCGCCGACGGCGCACAGCGCGAACACGACGACCATCACGACCGGCCCGTGCCGGCGCTCCAGCAGCCCTCCGAAGAGCCCGACGCCGATGACCGCGGCGAACTGCGCCCACCCGTTCTCGTTCATGAACGGCGCCGTGGCGAACCGCCACGGGTCGCCGGACAGGCTCGCGAGCGCGAGGTCGGCGTCGACCACGAACGCCAGCGACAGGAAGACGCCGACGGTCGCCGCGACGAGGACGACGGTGGCCCACGGCGTCGCGGTCGGATCGCGCTCCGCACGAATCCCCGGGATCTCGCCCGGCCGCATCCGGCTCAGCCGCGGTGCGCCTCCCTCCTTGCGCCGCCCCAGCCTGCGGCGTGAGCTGCGAGGCGCCTTGGGCACGCCTCCCTCACGCTCGATCTTCGGTGCCCGCTTGCGTAGCCGCGTCCCGCAGTACGGGCACTCGGTGACGTAGGGGCTGACCTCCGACCCACAGCTCTTGCAGACGACGAAGAGGTCAGGGTGGGACATTGCCCAATCCATCTTAGGGCCCGCCGGACGCCCGTCGAGCCCTTTCCGCGCCGTGTCGTCAGGCGGGCACCGTGGCCCCCACGATCTCGCGCATGAGCTCCGTGAAATCGCGGTTGGCCTCGTAGACGACGAGCTGCCGCTCGGCGCCGTTGCCGCGGTCGATGAGGTCGGTCACGCCGTCCAGGTCGGCGCCCGAGCCGAGGTCCGTGGCGTGATCGCGCAGGCGGTCCACGAGGCGCCGCGCCAGCGCCTTCGTGCTCACCCGCTCGTTCGTCGGCAGGTCCACCAGCTCGCCGTCGAGACCGTGACGGGCGGCGAGCCACTTGTTCTCGTCGAGCATCTGCCACGGGTACTCGCCGAAGTGCCGGCCGGACTCGTAGTGCTCGCACAGCTCGCGCACCATCGCCTGGATGAGCGCCGCGAGACCGAGGGTGTGCTCGATGCGCGTCTGCGAATCGCAGACGCGGACCTCCACGGTGCCGAACCGGGGATGTGGGCGCACGTCGTACCAGAGGTACGTGTAGTCCTCCATGACTCCGCTGTGCACCATGAACTGGATCTGGGCGCTGTAGTCGTCCCAGTCCCGGTACGCGGGCGGGATGCCGACGCGAGGAAACGCGCGGAAGATCGGCGTGCGGGTCGACAGGAGCCCCGTCTGGTCCGAGCGCCAGAACGGCGAGTTCGCGCTGAGCGCCAGCAGCACCGGCAGGTGGACCCGCATGCCGTTGGCGACGTGGACGGCCTTGTCGGGGTCGTCGACGCCGATGTGCACGTGCATGCCGAAGATCAGCTCCTGCCGGGCGACGAAGCGCAGCGCCGAGATGAGGTCCCGGTAGCGCGTCCGGCCGACGATGCGCTGCTGCTCCCACAGCGCGAACGGGTGCGTACCCGCGGATCCGATCGTCAGGCCGTGCTGGGCCGCACGATCGTTGACGCCGCGACGCAGCGCCCGCAGCTGCTCGCCGGCCTCCGCCGTGTTGGCGCACGGGTTCGTGGAGATCTCGAGCACCGACTCCATGAGCTCGGGCTTGACCTCACCCGCCGGCACGGTTTCCAGCAGGCGCTCGATCGCGTTCACGAGGTCGTAGGTCTCCCCGTTGACGATCATGAGCTCCTCCTCGATCCCGAGCGTGTAGCTGGGGCCGTTGAAGTGGTGCTCCATGTGCGGGCGGGAGGCTACCTAGACTGTGGACGGCACGAACGAGAACGTCCGACCCACGAGGGAGCGACCCATGGCCACGGCAGAGCTGACCACCTCACGCATCGAGGAGCTTCTGGGCGACGACGCAGCCGACCTGCTGCGCCATCAGAGCACGGGGGTACCGGCGTCCAGCCTCCATCTCCCCGGGCCCGACTTCATCGATCGCATCTACGTCGACACGGATCGATCCAGCTCGGTGCTGCGCAACCTGCACTGGCTCATGAACACCGGCCGCCTCGCGGGCACGGGCTACATGTCGATCCTGCCGGTCGACCAGGGCATCGAGCACTCCGCCGGAGCGAGCTTCGCGCCGAACCCGCGGTACTTCGACCCGGAGAACCTCGTCGAGCTCGCGGTCGAGGGCGGCTGTAACGCCTTCGCGTCGACGTTCGGCGTCCTGGGCGCGGTGAGCCGCAGGTGGGCGCACAAGTTCCCCTTCATCGTGAAGCTCAACCACAACGAGCTGCTCACGTACCCCAACGAGTACGACCAGGTCGCGTTCGGCAGCGTGCAGCGCGCGTGGGACATGGGCGCCGCCGGCGTCGGCGCGACGATCTACTTCGGCTCCGAGCAGAGCCGCAGGCAGATCGTCGAGGTCGCCGAGTGGTTCGAGGAGGCCCACCAGCTCGGGATGTTCACCGTGCTCTGGTGCTACCTGCGCAACTCGGCGTTCAAGGTCGACGGCGTCGACCTCCACGTGGCGGCCGACCTGACGGCCCAGGCCAACCACCTCGGCGTGACGATCCAGGCCGACATCATCAAGCAGAAGCTGCCCGAGAACAACGGCGGCTACAACGCGCTGAACAACGGGACCTCCTACGGCAAGACGGACAAGAAGGTCTACTCGGAGCTGACCACGGACAACCCGATCGACCTCACCCGCTACCAGGTCCTCAACTGCTACAGCGGGCGCATTCCGCTCATCAACTCCGGCGGCGCGTCGTCGGGCGAGAGCGACCTGGCCGAGGCGGTCAAGACGGCGGTGATCAACAAGCGCGCCGGCGGCGCCGGGCTCATCTCGGGGCGCAAGGCGTTCCAGCGCCCGCTCGAGGAGGGCGTCGGGCTGCTGCACGCGATCCAGGACGTGTACCTGTCGCCCGAGGTCACCGTCGCGTGACGAATGTGCAACGGCGCGTGCGTGCCGTCACGCACGCGCCGTAGCGTCGCCGGCGGATGCGCCGGCTCATCATCGCCATCGCCGTGATCCTCGCCGCGGTCGTCGCCGGCGGCGGCGCGCTGCAGCTCGACGGCGCCGAGCCCGAAGACGGCCCCGCCCGCCCCGCCCGGGTGCTGCGCGTGGTGGACGGCGACACGATCGTGGTGCGGCTCCACGGCCGCCGCGAGCGCGTCCGCTACATCGGCATCGACGCGCCCGAGTCGGTCGCTCCCGACCGGCCCGTGGAGTGCTACGGCCACGCCGCCGCGGCGGAGAACCGCAGGCTCGTGAGCGGCCGCACCGTGACGCTGGCGACGGACGCCGAGCGGCGCGACCGCTTCGGGCGCCTGCTGGCGTATGTCCGCGTGGAGGGTCGGCTCGTCAACGAGGAGCTGGTGCGAGGCGGCTTCGCGACCACGCTGGAGATCGCCCCGAACCTGCGCCACGCGGCGCGGCTGCGTGCCCTTGAGCGCGAGGCGCGGAGGGCGCGCCGGGGCCTCTGGGGCGCATGCGCACCTTCCGCGGGGAGCACCGACGGCCCCCTGGCGATCGGACCCCCCTGAGGGGTAGATTGCACCGCGATGTCCCTGAAGATGCGTCAAAGCCTCGACGACTTCGAGCAGGCACTCGTCGCCGAGGTGTACGCCGACCGCCGCCGGCAGGATGCGGCGATCAAGCGCGCGGAGCAGCGCCAGCGCACGAGACACGCCAAGCGCACCAAGCGGCACGGGAACCTGCGGTTCCTGCTGCTCGTGCTGGCGATCGTGGCCACCGCGACGATCGTGACGATCGTCATGTTCCGGACGCTCTACGTCGTCATGGGATAGCGACCTGGAGCTGCGCCAGCTTCAGTACCTGAGCGCGGTCGCCCGGCACCGAAGCTTCACGCGCGCGGCGGACGAGCTGTACATCACGCAGCCCGCGCTCTCCCAGCAGGTACGCCGGCTCGAGCAGGAGCTGGGCATCGCCCTGCTGCGCCGGCTGCCGTCCGGGGTCGAGCCTACGGCGGCGGGCGCGGACCTCATCGCGCGCGCGGAGGCGATCGTCGCCCAGATCGCCGATGCGCGCGCCGCGATGGATCAGCACGCGGGCGGACTGCGAGGCGTCGCGCGCGTCGCGGTCACCCCGGGCGCCGAGACGGACCTGGCCGCCGCCCTCGCCGCCTTCCATGAGCTGCACCCGGGCGTCCAGGTGCGTCTGCGCCAGGCCGCGGCGAGCGAGGTGGTTGCGCTGCTGGGCTCCGGCTCGGTCGACGTCGGGGTGGCGGCGCTCTCGCAGGAGACGCGCGCGGCCGCGCGGGGCCTCGTGGAGAGCGTCCCGCTCCGACAGGAGGCGCTTCGGATCATCACGCCGCCGGGGCACGGCCTCGCGGCGGCTCCGCATCGCGGCGCTGAGGATCTCCGCGGGGAGCCCCTGGTGCTGACCGAACCGGGCAGCGCCCTTCGCGAGACGGTGCTGTCGATCTGCGCCGGCGCCGGCTTCAGCCCGCTGCCGCTCCTGGAGGTCGGCGATCCCGGCACGCTGCGCGAGCTGGTGCATGCCGGGCTGGGGGCGAGCGTCGTGCCGACCTCGTGGCTGGATCGTCCAGGTGCCGCTGTCGACTCCGTGGCGCTCGGACATCCCGAAGCCCGCCAGGCGATCGAGCTGCTCGCTCCCGCCGGCGGGGCCTCACCTGCCGGCCGGCTGCTCCACGGGCATCTGCTCGCCCGTCGCCGCGAGGACCTCTGATATCTCCCGGGCGAGACGCGCCTTCGGCCGCGCCCCCACGAGCCTCGCCACCGGAGCGCCGGCGGCGAACAGCATGAAGGTCGGCATCGACAGGACCCCGTAGCGGACGGTCGCGCTGGGGTTCGCATCGACGTCGAGCTGGACGAAGCGCAGCTCCGGCAGCTCCGCGGCCAACTCGGCGAGGACGGGCTTCATGAGCCGGCACGGCGGGCACCAGGCCGCGGTGAAGTCGACCAGGACCGGACGGTCGCTCTCCAGGACGTCGGTCGCGAAGCGGTCGTCGGTGGTTGTGGTGACGGTCGTCATGGCCGACAAGCTCCCGCACGGGACCGCGGACGACCAAGTGCAATCCGTGATGGCGCCCATAGGCACGGACAAACGTCCAAGGTGACGGCCGATCGCCTCAATTCCCGAGCGAACCGGCCGAAACGATTTCCGTCGATCAGGGCAAACCCGCCGCGAGACGGGGACGCAAAGCCAGGGGTCTCACGAAGACGGCCCAGCTGCCGACCGAACGGAATCGATCGCCGCGCGCGAGCGCGGTCGTCATGGAGGACTTGCCTTGCCCTACATCGTTCGCCCGCGTCGCCTGATCGCCATCGCGACCGGCGCGCTCCTGGCGTTCACCGCCCTGCCTGCGGCAGCGCAGGCGGCTTGTCCGGTCACCCCGACCAGCCAGCCCTTCCTGCAGTTCGGCGACAGCGCCTACTACAGCCTGCTCTCCAACGGCCACTTCGAGGCGGGGACGACCGGCTGGACGCTCAAGAACTCCCGCGTCGTCAGCGGCAACGAGCCCTACAAGCTGCGGTCAAGCACCGACTCGAAGTCGCTCGCCGTGGACCCCACGGGCACCGCCGTGTCGCCGAGCTTCTGCGTCGGCCTGGAGCATCAGACGTTCCGCCTGTTCGCCCGCCAGACGAGCGGGACCTGGGCGCAGCTCGCCATCAACCTGCGCTTCACCGACGCCAACGGCAAGCTCACCGAGGCCACCGTCTACCCCCTGGCCGGCTCGGGCGTCGGCAACTGGGTAATGACGCCGCCGATCACGCTCGCGCGCAACCTGCCGCTCTGGAACGCCGACCAGTCGATGCCCGTGCAGATCGTCCTCGACCCGGTCGACACCGGCGGAGGCTGGGCGTTCGACGACATCTACATCGACCCCTACAAGCGCTCCTAGCAGACCCCCGCCGTCCGCATGGCCACGACGACCCTGGACAACCTGCAGGGCCTCGGCGACCCGCTGCTCGAGGACTCGTGGGAGCTGCGCGCCCGGCGCGCCTCTCGCCGCGAGCTCGTGGCCGAGGCGGGCGCCGCCGCCCTGTTCGGGCTCTCCTCGGGAGCGCTAGTGGCCGTCGCGGGCGGCGGTGCTCCGTCGCTGTGGCAGGCGGCGCTGCTCGTCGTGCTCTACGCGCTCGTGTCGCGCGTGGAGTTCCAGGTGGGCGCGGGTCACGCCGTGCCGTCGCAGCTCGTCCTGGTCCCCATGCTCCTGCTGCTGCCGCCGGCCACGGTGCCGCTGCTGGCGGCCGCCGGGCTGGTGCTGGGCGCTGTCGTGGAGTGGGCGATCGGCAAGGGCGGCTCCCAGCGCATCCTCTTCTCCATCCCGGACGCGTGGCATGCGCTCGGCCCGGCGACCGTCCTCGTCCTCATGGGCGACCCGGACGGCGGCATCCCGGACACCGAGGTCCTGCTGCTCGCCTTCGCTGCCGGCTGCGTCGTCGACATGGTCTCGGCCATGCTCCGCGAGGCCGTCGCGCTTGGCATCGCACCGGGCCTTCAGCTTCGTGCGATGGCCCAGGTCTGGATCGCGGATGCCTGCCTCGCGCCCGTCGGCCTGCTGGTCGCGCAAGCCGCGGGCGACACCTCCGTGCTGCTCGTCGGGCCCCTCGCAGTCCTGCTGCTGATCCTCGCTCGTGACCGCAGTGCGCGCATCGAGCATGCGCATCGCACCCTCGATCTCGTGCGTCGTGAGCGCACGCGCCTGCAGTCGGCGGTCCGGCGCATGGGCGAGGCCTTCGCGGCGAAGCTGGACCTCGACGCCGTGCTGGACATCGCGCTGCGCGGCTCGCTGGAGGCCGTGGACGCCGATGCCGCGCTGCTCGCCATCAGCGCGCCCGAGTACACGCGCGCGTTGCAGCACGGCTCTGCGCCCGACCTCGTCGATGCGCTGCGCGCCGCCGCGGAGTCGGCGTCGCCCGGCCGCGACGGCCTGCAGGTGCTCCGGGACGAGATCTGGACGCTCGTCCTGCCCCTCGCGCTGGATCCGGACGCCGACGAGGCGCCCGGCGTCGTGTGCCTGGCGCGGCGCGACCGCCCGTTCCAGGAGGACGAGATCGCCCTCCTCGCCGAGCTAGCACGGCGCGCCGCCGCAGCGGCCGCCGGCATCCTGGCCCACAACGAGCTACGCGAGCAGGCGTTCACCGACCCGCTGACCGGTCTCGCGAACCGGCGCAGCCTGCGCGCCGACCTCGAGGGACGCTGCGAGGCGGCCGGCGACGCGTCGCCGTCGCTGCTCCTGCTCTTCGACCTCGACGGCTTCAAGTCCTACAACGACACCTTCGGGCACCTCGCGGGCGACGCGCTGCTCGCGCTCCTCGGCGGCCGGCTCGCCGCCGCCACTCGCCCGTACGGTCGGGCATACCGGCTCGGCGGCGACGAGTTCTGCGTGCTCATGGACGTCCCCGCCGACGGTCTGGACGAGGCCATCGCCGCCACCGCCACGGCGCTGACGGAGCACGGCGAGGAGTTCGCGATCGGCCCGTCCTACGGCGCGGTGCTCGTCCCGCACGAGGCCGCCAACCCCGATCAGGCGCTGCAGCGCGCCGACGAGCGCATGTACGCGCGCAAGACCGGTCGTCGCGCCTCCGCAGCGCGCGAGCAGGTCGCCGACGTGCTGATGCGCACGATGGAGGCCAAGCAGCCGCAGCTCGACTCGCACTCCAGCGTCGTGGCGCGGCTCGCCGTCGCGGTCGCGCGCCGGCTCGGCATGGCGGGCGAGGAGCTCGACGAGGTCGGGCGCGCCGCCGAGCTCCACGACGTCGGCAAGGTGGGCATCCCGGACCGGATCCTCAACAAGCCGGGGCCGCTGGACCGCGCGGAGTGGGACTTCATGCACCAGCACACCATCCTCGGCGAGCGGATCCTCAGCGCGGCGCCCGCGCTGCGCCCGATCGCGGCCATCGTCCGCGCGTCGCACGAACGGTGGGACGGCACCGGCTATCCCGACCGCCTGACCGGGGAGCAGATCCCGGCCGCAGCCCGCATCGTCGCAGTGTGCGACGCCTACGAGGCGATGACGACGGATCGCGCGTACAGCCGCGCGGTGGGCCACGAGGCCGCGTGCCGCGAGCTGCTCGCCATGGCGGGCACGCAGTTCGACCCAGAGGTGGTCGACGCGTTCCTGGCCGAGCTGACAATCGCCGAGGCGGGCGAGCCGGCGGCACCACACGGGGACAGCGAGGTCGACGAGATCACCGCGCGCGTGCGCGGCCTGCTGAGCGCTGCGGCGAGCTAGCCGCCGCTGCCGAGGCGATGCAGCGCATCGTCGACCTCGGCACGGACGCCGCCGGCGGGCACGCCCTCGCGGGCGCGCTCCTCCTGGATCTCCAGGTAGACCTCCTTGCGGAACACGGGGATGTCCCGAGGTGCCTGGATGCCGATCCGGACTTTCTCACCCATGATCGACAGGACGCTGACCTCGATGTCATCGCCGATCATGATGCTCTGGTTGGACTTTCGTGTCAGAACGAGCATGTCGAGAGGTTCCCTCCGTGCCTCCGGCTCACTCTGCCATGTTCGGCGCCCAAAGGCAAACGGGGCGAAACGGGCTGCACGTCACCGAACGGGCGTTGATGTAGCCTCACGCGCCGATGGCACGACGCTCGCTCAAGCCCCACCTCAACCAGATCCGCACCTGGGTGCGCCAGGGTCGCACCGACGCGTGGATCGCCCACCAGCTCGAGGTCACCGTCCAGCAGATCGATGCCTTCAAGCGCGAGAACGAGCTCGCTCCTGCCGAGGAGAACGGCGCCGACGCCGTCGCAGTGGACTTCGACGACGAGATCGACCTGCGCGCCGAGGACGATGCGCTGATCGCCGCCGAGCTCGAGGCGGCCGAGGCGCGCCGCGCCGAGGAGGAGGCCGCTAGGGCGGCCGCCGAGGAGGCCGAGCGCGCGGCGGCCGCGGAGAAGGGCGAGGAGGAGGACGAGGACGACGAGGACGAGGGTGCGACGAAGCGCCGCAGGGGCCGCCGCGGCGGCCGTGGCCGCGCACGCCGCGCGACATCGCCCGCCACCTTCGAGGGGACGTTCGACCACGGCGAGGAGGGCTACGGCCTGTGGCTCGATCCCGCCGTCTCCGACAGCCCCATCTACGCCGAGCACTGGGCCGGACATCGTCCGGTGGAGATCACGGTCGAGGAGGACCAGATCGTGATCCGCCGAGCCGGTGGCGAGGACGATTGACCACGCCCTCGCGGGCGAGCACGCGCTGATCCACGAGCTCAGCGCTCGGATCCTGCACCTCCCCTGGGGGTTCGCGTTCTTCGACGACGCGGCTCCGCGCGTGTACCACGCCAACGCCCTGCACGTGACCGCGATGGCCGGCGTCACGGCGCAGGACCTCATGACGACCGCGGAGGACGTGCTCGGCGAGCTGGACCATCGCCGTGTCGTCATCGAGCACGAGGAGCTGTGGCTGGACATGGCCGAGACGTTCTACGACGCGCACTGGACCCGCAGGACGGAGATCTACATGGCGCACCACCGCGCTCCCGACCGGGTGGAGCTCCCCACCTCGATCCAGGAGATCGAGTTCGAGGACCTGGCGGCCTCGGAGGACACGTTCATCGCCTCGGAGCCGTGGGGCCGCGACCCCGAGATCCGCGCCCAGTTCACGCATCGCAACCGGCGCGCGAGCCACGCCGCCGAGGAGCGGATCTTCGCCGCCATGGACGAGGGCGCGCCGGTCGCATGGGCGAAGCTGCGCACGCTCGGCGACACGCTGCAGATCGAGGACGTCGCGACGCTGCCGCACATGCGCGGGCTGGGCCTCGGGCGCGGGGTCGTCACCGCGGCGCTGCGGGCAGCGCTCGAGCGCGACCCGAAGCTCGTCTTCCTCATCGCGTCCGAGGACGACTGGCCCAAGGATCTCTACGCCAAGCTCGGCTTCGACCCGATCGGGCGCGTCGCCGTCTTCGACCGGCCCGCCTAGCTCTCGACGCGCCTTCCGCCCGCGAAGTCCCTGGCGCCGCGGACGTAGCGGCTGAACGCGGCGTCGACGACGACGCGCGGATCCCAGGCCCACGGCTGCTCGGGTGCGGTCTGCGTCGCGATGTCGGTCGCCCAGTCGGTACCGCGCGCGTAGAGGTCGGCGACCTCCGCGCTCGTGTAGGGGCCGCCGAGCCGCCTGCGCAGCTCGGCGGCGATGCGCGAGACCACGCGCTCCAGGACCCACTGCTCCTCCGGCGGCGCCTCCTCGAGCCGACGCTCCCCGTCGCGCCACTGCGCGAATGCGATGTCGAAGTCCGTCACCGTCGCCAAGCTAGTGCACGGCTGCGGTGACGATCAGCTCCACGAGGATGTCCGGCGACGCCAGCTCCGCCTGCATCGTGGCGCGCGCGGGCAGGTGGTCGTGGTCGACCCACGCGTCCCACTCCTCGTTCAGGACCCCGAAGTCGGCGATGTCGCGCAGCAGCACCGTCACCGAGAGCATCTTCGTGCGATCGCTGCCGACGCTCTGCAGCAGCTCGTCGATGCGGGCGAACACGAGGCGGATCTGCTCGCGCACGGGCTGGCTGAATCCGTCCGCCCCCGCCACCTGCCCGGCGAGGTAGACGACGCCGTCGTGGACGACGGTCTGGCTGAACTTGTAGGGGCCGGTACCCGCGCGCTGGATGGTCATCTGGGCAAGCTTCGCACGACGAAGGGCCGCTCGTCGGGCCGGACCATGCCCATCTTGCGGGCCTCGCGCTCGAGGGCGGCGGGCGTCCGCAGCGCGGCCCTGCGCGCGCGCAGCTGGGCGTTCTCGCGCTCGAGGCGTGCGACCTCGGCCTGCTTGGCCTTGGAGTCCTGCCACGTCGACCACCAGCTGCGGACGGGACCGACGTAGAGGTAGACGATCAGCAGCAGCACGAGGAGGAGCGCGATGCGCCCCACGCGGTCCCAGCGGATGCGGGCGGGAAGGTGTTGGGCCATCGCGGCGGCCTTCGCCGCCGCAACGCCAGGCCCTTCCCCTGAAGCGTCAGCTGCGGAAGACGGAGCGCCCCGGGTAGCTGGCGTCATCGCCGAGCTGCTCCTCGATGCGCAGCAGCTGGTTGTACTTCGCCACGCGATCGGAGCGCGACGGCGCGCCGGTCTTGATCTGCCCGCAGCCGGTGGCGACGGCGAGGTCGGCGATCGTGACGTCCTCGGTCTCCCCCGAGCGATGCGACATGACCGCGGTGTAGCCCGCCTCGCGCGCCGTCCTGATGGCGTCGAGGGTCTCGGTCAGCGTGCCGATCTGGTTCACCTTCACGAGGATCGAGTTGCCCACCCCGCTGTCGATCCCGCGCCGCAGCCGCTCGGTGTTCGTGACGAACAGGTCGTCGCCCACGAGCTGCACCATGCTTCCGATCCGCTCGGTGAGGGTGCGCCAGCCGTCCCAGTCCTCCTCGTCCATGCCGTCCTCGATCGAGAGGATCGGATAGCGCGAGGCGAGATCGGCCCAGTAGTCGGCGAGCTCGGCCGCCTGCAGCGTGCGCCCCTCGTGCTCGAGCACGTAGCCCGTGCCCTCCTGGTACAGCTCGCTCACGGCCGGGTCCAGGGCGATCGCGACGTCCTCGCCCGGCGTGTAGCCCGCCGCCTCGATCCCGCGGACGAGGAACTGCAGCGCCTCCTCGTTGGAGCCCAGATCGGGCGCGAAGCCGCCCTCGTCGCCGCCCGCGGTGCCGAGCCCCGCGTCGTGGAGGGTCCGCTTCAGGGCATGGAAGGTCTCGGCGCCGGTGCGCAGCCCGTCGGCGAACGACGCCGCCCCGACCGGCACGATCATGAACTCCTGGAAGTCCACCTTGTTGTCGGCGTGCGCGCCGCCGTTCAGGACGTTCATCATCGGCACCGGCAGGACGTGCGCGGCCTCGCCGCCGAGGTAGCGCCAGAGCGGCTGGCCCTCCTCGGCCGCGGCGGCGTGCGCCGCCGCCAGCGAGACGCCCAGGATCGCGTTGGCGCCGAGGCGCGACTTGTTCGGCGTGCCGTCGAGCTCGATGAGCGTGCGGTCCAGGAGCGCCTGGTCGTCGGCGTCGATGCCGTGGACGGCGGCGGCGATCTCCCCGTTGACGTTCGCGACGGCGTTCGCCACGCCCTTGCCGCCCCACGCGGACCCGCCGTCGCGCAGCTCGGTCGCCTCGAACTCGCCCGTGGAGGCGCCGGAGGGGACGGCGGCCCGCCCGAAGGCGCCGGAGCGCAGCGAGACCTCGGCCTCGACGGTGGGGTTGCCGCGCGAGTCGAGGACCTGGCGGGCGTGGACGCGTTCGATCTGACCCAAGGGTCTCGTTCTCCTAGTCGTTGCTCATCTGTAGGCGGGCCTGGGCGTAGAAGGCGATCTGCCGGTCGAGGTCGAGCTCGGTCCACCGCTCGCCGGTCTCCGCGGCGAGCGCCTCGGCGCGCTCGACGGCGTCGCGGAAGCGGCCGGTGGCCGAGCGCAGCGCCAGCTCAGGGTCGACGCGCAGCTTGCGGGCGACGTTCACCGCGGCGAACAGCAGGTCTCCGGCCGCGTGGAACGCGGCGTCGCGGTCGTCGCCCGCAGACTCGAGCTCGTCGACGGCGGCGCGGACCGCGTCGTAGGGCACGTCGGGCAGGTCGAAGCCGCGGGACGCCGCGCGCCGCTGGACCTTGCGCGCGTGCAGCGGCCCCGGCAGGTTCTCGGGCACGTCGCCGAAGATGCCCTCGGCGCGGCCCGGCTCGGTGCGCTTGATGGCGTCCCAGTTGCGCAGGACCGTCCCGGCGTCGTTCGCGGCGACCTCCCCGAAGACGTGCGGGTGGCGGCGGATGAGCTTCTCGCGGACGTGCTCGGCGACCGCGGCAAGGTCGCCCGCCCCGCGCTC
>Ga0081539_10003176_pt1 | contig 20822 bp, 22 predicted proteins | sample TabmetS4T2R2_FD_71023 | JGI IMG/M metagenome (GOLD analysis project Ga0081539, IMG submission 71023) | Tabebuia heterophylla rhizosphere microbial communities from the University of Puerto Rico - S4T2R2 | ecosystem: Host-associated > Plants > Roots > Rhizosphere ...
GCTATCCACAGCTCATCCCCTAGCTTTTCAACGCTAGTGAGTTCGGTCCTCCACGGGACATTACTCCCGCTTCAACCTGGCCATGGATAGGTCACTCGGTTTCGGGTCTACTGCACGCGACTGAACGCCCTGTTCAGACTCGCTTTCGCTCCGGCTCCGTCCTTCGCGGACTTAACCTCGCCACGTGCACGTAACTCGTCGGCTCATTCTTCAAAAGGCACGCCATCAGGCTACCGGCAAGCCGGCAACACCCTCTGACTGCTTGTAGGCACGAGGTTTCAGGTACTATTTCACTCCCCTTCCGGGGTGCTTTTCACCTTTCCCTCACGGTACTTGTTCGCTATCGGTCGCCAAGAGTATTTAGCCTTGGACGGTGGTCCGCCCAGGTTCCCGCATGAGAGACCTTCCACGCGGTACTCAGGTGGCTGATCACGGAGACCGATCGATTTCGTCTACGGGGCTGTCACCCTCTGTGGCCCGACCTTCCTGACGGGTTCGACTACCGATCGATTTGGTAACTCCGCCGGAGCCTTGCAGGGCTCCGAAGATCAACTCCTTCAACCCCCACCCAGAAACGGCTGCAACCTATCGCGCTGGGTAAGTTTGGGCTGTTCCCGTTTCGCTCGCCACTACTCAGGGAATGATCTCTTTTCCTCCAGCTACTGAGATGTTTCAGTTCGCTGGCTTACCTCCACCTGGCCTATTTGATTCAACCAGGGGTGACTGGGCGTTACCCCAGCCGGGTTTCCCCATTCGGACATCTCCGGATCAACGTCTGCTCGCGACTCCCCGAAGCTTTACGCAGCCTGCCACGTCCTTCATCGGCTCTTGGCGCCAAGGCATCCACCCCGTGCCCTTTGTAGCTTGACCCCTCCCAGCACCTGACCTGGCGGCCAGTCGCAGGGCGGGATCCATCGGGATCGTATCCTTGCGTCATCTTTGACTCGGCGAAATCGAAGATCGATTTACTGCCGAACAAACCTATCCAGTTGTCAAGGTGCGGCCCGTCGAGACGGGCGGACGACCCGAGGGCCGTCTGATCCAGCGATCCGCTGGTCGGTGGGCTCCACTGGAGCTCACGGATCAGGAGAGCGGTGGCGGGGGACACACGAAGACGGCTCGAGGACCTGCCTCGGCCGTCTGTGGAACAGCGCCGCGGGATCTCGGTCGTCCCGGGGTCCACCCGGGGATCTTCAGTTCTCGGTGAGTGCGGCCTTGCGCAGGAACGGATCCTCCGCTTGATCGGGGTTTCCGGAGGTGGTGGAGACGAGGAGACTCGAACTCCTGACCCTCTCCTTGCAAAGGAGATGCTCTGCCAACTGAGCTACGTCCCCTTGCCCGGAAGTGTGGTGGGCGTTTCTGGACTCGAACCAGAGACCTCTGCCTTATCAGGGCAGTGCTCTAACCAGCTGAGCTAAACGCCCGCCGGGGCCGTGCCGACCAGAGACGGTCGACGAACGATCGCCGCCGGCGGCTGCACCCTTGACCGTTGAAGAGTGACAGGAACGTCCGTTTGGGATGTCCGAATGGGTTCGGTGTTTGCGTCAGGTCGCGATCGATCTCCTCGAGCGAGCTCGAGCGCCGCCCACCTGACGGGGGCGACCGATGATCGTGCGATCAACCTGGGAGCCTTCAACGCCCCGACCCCACCGAAGAGTCGGGACTCGGATCTCCCTAGAAAGGAGGTGATCCAGCCGCACCTTCCGGTACGGCTACCTTGTTACGACTTCGTCCCAATCACCGACCCCACCTTCGACGGCTGCCTCCTTGCGGTTGGCCCACCGGCTTCGGGTGTTGCCAGCTTTCATGACGTGACGGGCGGTGTGTACAAGGCCCGGGAACATATTCACCGCCGTATGCTGACCGGCGGTTACTAGCAACTCCGGCTTCATGTAGGCGAGTTGCAGCCTACAATCCGAACTGAGACCGGCTTTCAGGGATTCGCTCCACCTCGCGGTTTCGCAGCCCGTTGTACCGGCCATTGTAGCGTGGGTGTAGCCCAGGACGTAAGGGCCATGCTGACTTGACGTCATCCCCACCTTCCTCCGAGTTTCTCTCGGCAGTCCCGTGTGAGTGATACAACACACAGTAGGGGTTGCGCTCGTTGCGGGACTTAACCCAACATCTCACGACACGAGCTGACGACAGCCATGCAACACCTGTGGCCAGGCCCCTTGCGGGGAACCGACGTTTCCGCCGGGATCCTGGTCATGTCAAGCCCTGGTAAGGTTCTTCGCGTTGCGTCGAATTAAACCCCACGCTCCGCTGCTTGTGCGGGCCCCCGTCAATTCCTTTGAGTTTTAGCCTTGCGGCCGTACTCCCCAGGCGGGACACTTAATGCGTTAGCTTCGGCACTGGCGGGGTTGATACCACCAACACCTAGTGTCCATCGTTTACGGCTAGGACTACCGGGGTATCTAATCCCGTTTGCTACCCTAGCTTTCGCGCCTCAGCGTCAAGAACAGGCCAGGAAGTCGCCTTCGCCACTGGTGTTCCTCCCGATATCTACGCATTTCACCACTACACCGGGAATTCCACTTCCCTCTCCTGCCTTCGAGTCGATCAGTATCGAGTGACCCTCCCCAGTTGAGCCGGGGGCTTTCACACTCGACTTGAACGACCGCCTGCGCGCTCTTTACGCCCAGTAAATCCGGACAACGCTTGCCACCTACGTATTACCGCGGCTGCTGGCACGTAGTTAGCCGTGGCTTATTCCTCAGGTACCGTCATCATCTTCCCTGAGAAAAGAGGTTTACAACCCGAAGGCCTTCATCCCTCACGCGGCGTTGCTGCGTCAGGCTTTCGCCCATTGCGCAAAATTCCCGACTGCTGCCTCCCGTAGGAGTCTGGGCCGTGTCTCAGTCCCAGTCTGGGTGATCGTCCTCTCAGACCACCTACCGATCGTCGCCTTGGTGAGCCGTTACCCCACCAACGAGCTAATCGGACGCAGGCCCCTCCCGAAGCGCATCGCTGCTTTGATGGTTCGATCGAACGAACCACCACATGCGGTATTAGCCACCCTTTCGGGCAGTTATCCCCCACTTCGGGGCAGGTCACCTACGCGTTACTCAGCCGTCCGCCACTAACGATCAGAGCAAGCCCTGATCGTCCGTTCGACTTGCATGTCTCATGCACGCCGCCAGCGTTAATCCTGAGCCAGGATCAAACTCTCCGAAGATACGCGCAGCTCACGCTGCGACTTCATCCGAGGGTTTGACCACTCGCACATCCATCACGGATTTCCTGTCACTCTTCAGTTGTCAAGGTGCAGCGTCCGGGGCAGGACGAACCGCGGCGCAGACCCACAAGTGTAGGGGCTGTATCACCGGGGTGTCAAACACCGGCGAGGCTCGACCCGGGATCCCCGGACCGGCAGTCCCGCTCCCCGAAGGGGCGGCACGAGGGCGAAGGATAGGCGGGCGCTCGGAGAGGTGTCAAACCCCCGGAAGGTCCCGGGCCCGGCGCTCAGATCGGGCTGGATTCGAGCAGGAGGACGACCGCCCCCCCGACGAGCCAGGCGGCGAGTCCGAGCTCGACCGTGGGCGGCGCGCCGAGCGGCCCCACGGCAACGCCGTAGACGAGGATCCCGAGGACCGTCGCGGCGCCGACCTTCGAGAGGCGCAGGAGGATCTCGCTGACGAGATGGGACATGGGGCCGTCAGACCGCGCGCCGGCCCTGGAGGGCCCGGATCAGGGTCACCTCGTCGGCGTACTCGAGGTCGCCGCCCACCGGCAGCCCTCGCGCGATCCGGCTGACCACGCCCACCGTCCCCTCGAGGCGCTCGGCCAGGTACATCGCGGTCGCCTCGCCCTCGAGCGTGGGGTTCGTCGCAAGGATCACCTCGGCCAGCGGCTCGCCGGACCGGGCAGCATCGTCGGCCCGGGCGAGCAGCTCGCGGACCTTGAGCCGGTCCGGCCCGATCCCGTCGATCGGGGAGATCGCGCCGTGGAGGACGTGGTACAGGCCCTTGAACTCCGACGTCCGCTCGAGGGCGAGCACGTCGAGCGGCTCCTCCACGACGCACAGCCGGCCGCTGTCGCGGGCCGGGTCACGGCAGATCGGGCAGAGCGGCTGATCGCTGATGTTGAAGCAGCGCTCGCAGAAGACGACCTGGTCCCGGACGGCGACGAGCGCGGAGGCCAGCGTGCGTGCCTCGCCGTCCGGCGCCCGCAGGAGGTGATAGGTCAGGCGCTGGGCCGTCTTCGGGCCGATCCCCGGCAGCCGCGCGAACGCCTCGATCAGGCGGGCGACCGGCTCGATGAGGGTCGAGGTCACAGGGGCGGCGGGCGCTAGAGGCCGGGGATCCGGAGGCCGCCGGTGACCGCGGCCATCTTGTCCTCCGCCAGGCGGCGCGACGAGCCGAGCGCATCGTTGACCGCGGCGACGATCAGGTCCTGGAGCATCTCGACGTCGGATAGATCGACCGCGGACGGATCGATCGTGACCGAGACGAGCTCCTGCTTGCCGGTGACCACCGCGGTCACGACGCCGCCGCCGGCCGAGCCGTCGACCGTCGCGTCGCGCAGCTCACCCTCGATGCGAGCCATCTCCTGCTGCATCTGCTGGGCCATCCGCTGCAGGTTGCCCATCCCCATGTGCGCTCCTCCTCTTTCCTGTCGTGCGCAAGTCTCGCAGGCATCGGCCCGCGCGTGCGATCAGGAGACCTCGCCGACGTCGACGAGGTCCTCGGCGAAGATCCGGCGCGCCTCGCTGATCAGGTCCGCCGCGTCGCCGACCGGGACCGGCGGAACGTGCTCGAGGTTCGTCGCGACGCAGCGCACGTTGACCGGCCGCCCGAGGACCCGGCCGATGCCGTCCTCGAGGAACGGCCGACGACGCTCGAGGGCATCCTTGAGGAACGCCTGGTCCTCCGGGAAGCCGAGGGTCACGATCGGGCCGTCGAGGCTGACGGGGCGACAGGCGGCGATCAGCGGCTTCACCGGCGGATTCTGGCTGAGGACGGTGACGATCTCGGGCCAGGCCGCGCGGAGCTGATCGGTGCCGGAGGCGTCCCCGCCAGGGACGGGCGGCGTTCCGCTGGAAGCGGGACCGACCGCGACGGGGTCCCGCGCGGCCTCCGGCTTCGCCGCGACGCCACTCGCGGGCCTGGTGGTCTTCGGCGGCGAAGGGGCGGTTGCTGGCTCGGCCCGCAGCGGCTCGGCGACCGTGGGTGGATCGGCGGTCGCTCCGGGCTCGGGGTTCGCGGTCGCGCTGGCCGCCCGCGCGGGCCTCGGCTCGGCCAACGTCGCGCCCTGGACTCGCGTCGCGCGCGCGTCCGCCGGCGTGCCTGTCACCGCCTCGACGAGGGCGAGCTCGAGCTGGAAGCGCAGGCCGCCGACGCCGCGTCGCTCGGGATCGATCGAGGCCAGCCGGTGGGCGGTCCGAGCGAGCGCCGGAGCCCGCGCCGGATCTCCGCCCCCGCCCACCGCCGCGGCCAGCTCGGTCCGGACCTGCTCGACGACCTGGTCGAGGACGACGGCGACGTCGCGGCCGCGATCGTCCAGCTCGGCGAGGATCGCCAGACCCGCGGCCGCGTCACCCGCGACGAGCGCCCGGACGAGGCCCGCGATCGCCTCCGCGTCCGCCAGGCCGAGCAGTTCCCGAACGGTCGCCTCGTCGATGCCACCCGCGGCGGAGGCGAGGACCTGGTCGAGGATCGACTCGGCGTCGCGCATCCCCCCCGCCGCGAGACGGGCGATCAGGGCGATCGCGCCCGGCTCGGCCGCGACGCCCTCGGCCTCCAGTATCCGGATCAGCTTGCCCTCGATCTCCCCCAGGCTCAGACGCCGGACGTCGTAGCGCTGCAGGCGCGAGAGGATCGCCGGCGGGAACTCCTGGGGGTGCGTCGAGGCGAACATGAAGGCCACGAACTCGGGCGGCTCCTCGAGCGACTTCAGGAGCGCGTTCCAGGCGTCCTTCGTGATCTGGTGGGCCTCGTCGAGGATGTACACCTTGCGGCGGAGGTCGGTCGGGGCGTAGTGGATCCGCTCGCGGAGGTCGCGGATCGCATCGATCCCGCGGTTGCTGGCGGCGTCGATCTCGACGAGGTCCAGCGCGCGGCCCTCGCGGATCGCCAGGCACGACGGGCACGTGTCGCACGGGTCGCCGTCCTGGAGGTTCGTGCAGTTCAGGGCCTTGGCGAGGATCCGGGCGAGGGACGTCTTGCCGGTGCCGCGCGGGCCGACGAACAGGACGGCGTGGGACACGCGATCGGCCCGCACCGCGTTGCGCAAGGTCTCCACGACCGCGGCCTGGCCGACGATCTCGGAGAAGCGCTGCGCGCGCCAGCGGCGGTAGAGCGCCTGGTGCGGAGCGCTTGTCGGAGGCGTCTCGGGGGTCGTGAGGCTCACGGCGCTCCTGTCGCGCGTGACGCGGGTCGGACCGGCCCGGATGGGCCGGACGGTCGCCGGCGGATCAGGTCAGTTGCCGTGCACCCATCGTCGTTCCGCGGTGCCTCGCGCCCACCCCGACGAGCGGCTCGGATCAGGCCGTTCCGCGGCACCCGACGAGGATCGCTTAGTGCTGCTTCCTTCCGGACCTGACACGGTTCGCGGTTCGTCGCTGCGCGGGACCCGATCCTCAACGTCGCTCGAAGCGGCGGCCTGCGTGGACACGGTCCTCGGATGGGAATTCAGCCCTGCTGGAGCGGATTGCAGGTTCAGGGCACCGCTAGTTCCCCGCCTAGCACGGCGGACACGAGTCTAGCAGGCGGGGGTTCCGTGCCAGTTTCGGGGTCGCCTCATGTGGCCCGGCGGAGTCGGGGCCCCGCGGCCCGAGCGCCGGCGAGCGCCACGCGCTCGTTGCATCGCTCGATGGGCTGGCCGCCCGACGGTTGGAGCCGCCCGCGCTCGGGACGTCGCCTGAGGGCGCCCAGGGCCGGCCGTCGCCGCCCTTCCGCCGCCCCGGGCGACGGAAGGAGCGCGCCGCGCTCATCGCCCGTCGCTCAGCGCGACTTCTCCCAGGGCCGGCGGTCGTGGGCGAACAGGACCCGGACCGGATCGATCGCGTGCAGGCGCGCGAGGGACGCGTCATAGGCGGCGCGGTCGCGAGCGCTGGAGGCGCCTTCCCGGCCCGGCGTTCCTCGCCACTCGTCGAGGCCGTAGACCGCCTGACCGCTCAGGACGACCGGGCCGTCGGCGGTCTCGACCACGAGCGATTGGTGACCCGGCGAGTGACCCGGCGTCGCGACGATCCGGATGCCGGGAACGAGATCGTGGTCGCCATCGGCCTCGATGTATTCGACGCCGGGCCCGTCGACCCAGTCCTCGATCGTGTAGCCGCCGGCTCGGGCGATTGCCAGCTCGGCCCGTTGGACGTGAATCGGGATGCCGGTCATCGCCGCGTTCTGGCCGGCGTGATCGGGATGGAGGTGGCAGTTCGCCATGACGTCGACCTCGGCGAGGCGGATGCCCGCTCCCCCCAACACGTCCGTCATCGTCCGCGGAGCGGGGTGGTAGCGGTCGTCGAGGAACGGGTTGCCGAACCCGAACCCGGTGTCGAACAGGAGCACGCCCTCACGCCGATGGATCGCGTACGCGACGACCACGCCCTCCTCGCCCGGCCACGGCTCGTCAGCCGGGAAGGTGAACGTGCCGACGTCCAGCGGAACGATCTCGACCGGACGGCCAGTCACGCGCTCAGCAGGGGCTGGCGGAGAGGGCGGGATTCGAACCCGCGACGGGTTGCCCCGAACCGCATTTCCAGTGCGGCGCCATAGTCCACTAGGCGACCTCTCCCGGCCGGGACTGGCTGAGACGAACAACCGACCGGCATGTCGCCGGCCGGCTGTCCGATGAGTCCTGGCGGAGAGGGCGGGATTCGAACCCGCGGTGCTTTCGCACACCGCTTTTCGAGAGCGGCACCATCAACCACTCGGACACCTCTCCGCGGGAGAGGATAGCAAAGGACCCTCGCCCGGCCGCATGGCCCGATCGGCGCGTCAGCGGCCCGCCGAACTGGCCAGATGTGCACCCACGGGTCATTAGCGGCGGCCCTGAGCGGGGGATCGCAGCTGGACGGCCGCCCTCGAGCGCGCGGATCGAGCCTTGCGACCCGCCCGTGAGAATCTGGCCAGAAGGGGCCGATGGCGATGTCGCGCGGTGGCGGCGGGCGTCGCGGCGTCGGCCCGCGGCGCGGCACGCCGCGAGGCCGTCAGGCGATCGCCGTCGTGCCGGCGAGGAGCTCCTCAGCCTCGTCGCGGCGGATCCCGCTGACGATCTGGATCCGGCGCGCGAGATCCGGATGCTGGGCGAGCTGGATCACCGTCCCTGCCGCGCCCTCCGTCCCATGCGGGAGCGCGAACACCAGCGCGGCGACGTCGCTCTCGAGCAGCGCGCCCACACACATCACGCAGGGCTCGACGGTCGTGAAGATCGTTGCGTCCGCGAGCCGGTCCCGTCCGAGCTTTCGGGCGGCCTCGCGCAGGGCGACGACGACGGCATGGGCGGTCGGGTCGTTCCAGTCGATGACCCGATCGTGGGCCCGGGCGACCATCGCCTCGTCGACGACCGCCACCGCGGCGTTCGGGCGCTCCCCCGCGCGGATCGCGTTGCGCGCCTCGGCGAGCGCCTCACCCATGAACAGCTCGTAGTTCATGGGGCGACGATAACAGGGGATCCGGCGCTGAGCGTCAACCGCCGCGACCGGATCGCAACCGACCGAGGCCTCGCGCGCGGCGTACGATTCCGGCCGCCATGAGTGGAGCGCGACGGATCGGGATCCTCACCGGCGGTGGCGATGTCCCCGGTCTGAACTCGGTGATCAAGTCGGTCGTCTACCGCGCGACCGAGATCGGCGACGAGGTCGTCGGCATCCGGCGCGGCTGGGAGGGCCTCACCCACCTGTCGTTCGACCCCGGGCCGGACCCGCACTACATCGTCGGGCTCGACCGGAACAACACCCGGACGATCGATCGGACCGGCGGCACCTGGCTCCACACCTCCCGGACGAACCCCAGGAAGATGGCCGCGTCCGGCCTGCCGAGCTTCCTCGACCCCGCGACCATCGTGGAGCTGACCCAGCCAGACGGCTCCGTAGACCTGACCCCGGTCGTCCTCGACAACATCGAGCGGCTCGGGCTCGACGTCCTCGTGACGATCGGCGGCGACGACACCCTCAGCTTCTCGCGGGTGCTCTTCGACGAGGGCGTGCCGCTGGTGGCGATCCCGAAGACGATGGACAACGACGTCGCCGGGACCGAGTACTGCATCGGCTTCTCGACCGCGATCACCCGGGCGAAGGAGTTGATCAACCGGCAGCGGACCACGCTCGGGAGTCACGAGCGGATCGGCGTGTTCCGGATCTTCGGGCGCGACGCCGGCTTCTCGGCGCTGTTCACCGCGTACGTCACGAGCACTCGCTGCGTGATCCCCGAGGTCGTCTACGACCTGGACCTGCTGGCCGACGTCGTCCAGGCCGACCGAGAGGCGAACCCATCCCGGTACGCGGTCGTCGTCACGGCCGAGGGCGCGATCTGGCAGGGGGCTTCGATCGCCGACATCGGCGAGACGGACATGTTCGGGCACCGCCACAAGGCGAATGTGGGCGAGGCGCTGGCGGCCGAGCTGAAGGCGCGGACCGGGATCGAGGCGGTCGCCTCCGAGCTCACCTACGACCTTCGGTCCGGCGAGCCGGACGCCCTCGACTCGATGGTCGCGACGACCTTCGCGAACATCGCGATGGATCTCGTCCGCGACGGGGTGACCGGCCGGATGGTCGCCGTCCAGGACGGGAAGTACGCCCACACGGAGCTTCCCGCGCCCGGAACGAAGGCCCGCCGCGTCGACGTCGCCGACATGTACAACGCCGAGCGCTTCCGGCCGCGCTACGAGGGCCGGCTGGGCGATCCGATGCTCCTCGTGGGGCTGGGCGGGGTGCCCGCGGGCGTCTGACCGGTTCGGTCTGCGGCCCGCGATCCTGCTCGGGGATCAGTCCGCGAATGGCCGATCGTGGATCGCTGCCGGGACCGGGGCGCGGCTGGCTGAGGCCGGCGTGATCCGCGCTCGATCGTGTGGGCGGTGATCTCTGCGGCGGATCGGGGCGGAGGTCCGGAGGCTCGGGCGGGCAGGCTTCGGGTCAGCTCGGCAGGTTCGCCCGAGAGCGGATCGCGCGCGCGAGGGCCGACATGTCCTCGTCGGCATGCCCTTGGGCCATCAGGTCCGTCTCGAGTCCGGCCGCGAGCTCGGCCACGGGGAGCTCCGCGCCCATCTCGCGGGCGAGGTCGAGCGCGATCCCGAGGTCCTTGCGGTGGAGCGCGACCTTGAACCCGAGCGGGTAGTCGTTCGCGATCATCCGACCGCTCCGGTTCGCGAGCACCCAGCTCTGAGCCGCTCCGCCGCCGAGCGCCCCGACCACCTGCTCCACATCGAGGCCGGCCTTCAGCGCGAGGACGATGCCCTCGGCGACCCCGAGGTAGGTTCCGGCGAGGATCACCTGGTTGACAGCCTTCACGGCCTGGCCCGCGCCGCTCGGGCCGACATGGGTGATCGTCTTGCCCATCGCCGCGAGGATCGGGCGGGCGCGCTCGACCGCGCCGGAATCGCCGCCGCAGAAGATCGTGAGCGTCGCCTTCTGGGCCCCCTCGCTCCCACCGCTGACCGGCGCGTCGACGAGCGCCACGCCGCGCTCGGCGAGACGCGTCGCGAAGTCACGGGTGGCGGACGGCGAGATCGTCGAGCAGTCGATGACGAGCTGGCCGTGGTGGGCGGCGCCGGCGACGCCCTCGGGCCCGAAGAGGACCCCGTCGACGTCGGGCGTGTCCGAGACGCAGACGACCAGCACGTCGTTGTCGCGAGCCACCTCGGCCGGGGTCGTGGCGCGGGCCACCCCGAGCTCGTCGAGCTCCGGCGCACGACCCGGCGTGCGGTTCCAGGCCGTCAGCGCAAACCCGGCCCGGGCCAGGTTCGCGGCCATCGCCGCGCCCATCGTCCCGAGGCCGAGGAAGCCGACGCGCTCAGAAACCATCCGATCCTCGCTGTACGCTCGGGGCCAATCATGCATCGCCCGAGGGAGGTCGTCCGGTGCCGATCGTCGCGCAGCTCTTCGCCCTGCTCGCCGCCGCGATCCACGTCTGGTTCTTCGTCCTCGAGAGCCTGCTCTTCGGGCGGCCCGGCGTCGCGGCTCGGTTCGGTCTCCGGACGCCCGAGCAAGTCGAGGCCGTCCGTCCCATGGCCTTCAACCAGGGCTTCTACAACCTGTTCCTCGCGGTCGGGATCGCGGCCGGCGTCGCCCAGATGGCCGGCGGAGCCGAGGTGGCCGGACGGTCGATCGTCCTGTTCGCCTGCCTGTGCATGGTCTGGGCCGGGATCGTGCTCCTCGTGTCGTCGCCGCGCATGGCCCGGGCGGCGATCCTCCAGCTCGGGCCGCCGCTCCTGGCGATCGTCGCGACGTTCGTCCTCCCGAGATAGGCCGGGGCGCGGGAGCGGGTCGGCCCCCGCGGACGCCTAGTTGGTCGCGCTCGCGGTCTCGCGCTCGTCGGCCGTGCTCGAGCGCGGTGGTGAGGTCCGCGCGCCGCGGGCGGCCGAGGTTCGACGGCGAATGAAGCTCGGCACCTCGTAGTCCTCGTCGGCACCCAGGGCCGATCCCGACGCCGCCTCGGCCGGAGGCTCGGGTGCGGCCCGTGAGACCGGTGGGGCCTCGGCCGAAGGTGGGGTCGCGGGCCGCGCTGGCTCGGGAGCCTGGGCCTCCGGCGCGGAGGGCGCCTCCTGCGAAGCGCGCCGCCGTCGCTTGGCCGCCGGCTCCGGGTCCCGCGGCGCCGCGGCGGCCGGGTGGTCGTCGAGCGGGACCCGAGGCTGCAGCGCCACCGCCCGACCCTTGCCATTGAGCCCGGTTGCCATGACGGTGACCTGGACGTCGTCGCCGAGCGCGTCGCTGAAGCTCGCGCCGAAGATAATGTTGGCGTCGCGGTCTGCGTGCTTGCGGATCTCCTCGGCCGCCTCACGAACCTCACCGAGGCCGAGGTTGGCCGGGCCCGAGACGTTGAAGAGGATCCCGCGGGCGCCCTCGAAACGGGCCTCGAGCAGGGGGCTCTCGACGGCCTGTCGGGCCGCCTGGGACGCGCGGTGCTCGCCGCTCCCCCGACCCTGGGCGATGAGCGCCGGTCCGGCATCCTTCATGACCGAGCGAACGTCGGCGAAGTCGAGGTTGATCAGCCCGGGCGATTCGACGAGCTCGATGATCCCCTCGACCGCCTTCAGGAGCACGTCGTCGACGGCCCCGAAGGCATCGACGACGGAGGCATTCGGCGCGAGGACGTCGCCGACCCGGTCGTTCGGCACGACGATCAGCGCGTCGACCTTGCCGGCGAGCTCAGTCGCCGCGGAGTCGGCGACCCGCGCTCGCTGCGTGCCCTCGAACCCGAACGGCTTCGTGACGACGCCGATCGTCAGCGCCCCCTGGTCCTTGGCGATCCCGGCCACGATCGGCGCCGCCCCTGAGCCGGTGCCGCCGCCCAGGCCGGCGGTGACGAACACCAGATCCGCGCCCGAGACGGCCTTGCCGATCCACTCGGCATCCTCCTCGGCCGCCGCGCGGCCCACCTCGGGGTCGCCGCCCGCCCCGAGACCGCCAGTTGTCGCCTCGCCGATCCGCAGCTTCGTCCCGGCCGTCGAACGCCGCAGCGCCTGCGCATCCGTGTTGAAGCCCACGAAGTCGACGCCGCGGATGCCCGCCCGGACCATCCGATCGACCGCGTTGTTGCCGCCGCCGCCCACCCCGACGACGCGGATCGCCCGGGCCTCGGGACGGCGCGTGCGACGCAGCCAGCCGGGCACGGCGACCAGGAGGCGGAGGGTGACGAGGACGGCGACGCCGATCGCGACGACGACCGCGATCTCTCCCGGAAACGGCATCGAACCGAGTCTATGCCCCAGGGCAACCCGATTCCCACGACATCCGTACTGCCGCCGCGCGAACCTTCGGGTGCGCCTGCGTTCCTTGACGCCCGGCGCGGGCGTTTGACGGTTCCGCCCGACGGCGGGACCATGACGGCCTTCGAGGATCCAGGCGGGTCCCATTCCGCCTTCGAGATCGACGGTGACACGCGCATGAAGGCCGATGTGCGGCTGCTCAACCTCGTGAGCAACCCGCAGCGGACGTACAGCCAGCTGTCGAACAACCCCTCGACCGGCGGCACCTGCTTCGGCGACTCGGGCGGGCCGACGTTCGACAACACGAACTCGCTCCTGGTGGTCGCTTTGACCTCGTTCGGCTACAGCCCGAACTGCACCGGCGTGGGCGGCCCCTACCGGCTCGACCAGGAGGACGATCTCGACTTCCTCGCCGACCACGGCATCACCCCGTAAGCGGCGGTTCCTCCGCACAGACTCGATGCCCGGCCGGTCCGGCCGGGGCATCGGATTCCGGGCTGGCGGCCCGTCCGCCAGGGTCTCAGCCCGCGTACCCGACGACTACACTGGCCGCATGAGCGCGCTGAGCTCGCCGGGCTCGTCCGAGCCGATCGAGGGCGCGGAGGCTGACGGGCCGTCGGGACCCGAGGCGATCTGGCGCGGCATCCTCCTCGGGACGGATCCACGCTATCGCGACAACTACGGCTTCCTGAAGCACCTGCCCGGCGACCCCCGCTGCCGCCTCTGTGCGGCGCCGTTCAAGGGCGCGGGCGCCGTCGTCGCGCGGCGGATGGGACGGCGGCCCTGGGCGAAGAACCCGCACTACTGCGAGATGTGCTTCTCGATGCTCGAGCACCAGCGCGGCGGGGCCGAGATCGACTGCAGCCTCCTGTTCGCCGATGTCCGTGGCTCGACCGCCCTCGCGGAGCAGCTCCGGCCGACCGAGTTCCGGCGCCTCATCGACCGGTTCTACGAAGCCGCCGCTCGGGTCCTGTTCGAGCACGAGGCGATCCTCGACAAGTTCGTCGGCGACGAGGTGTTCGCGATCTTCGTGCCGGCGTTCACCGGCAGCCGCCACGCCGACCGCGCGGTGGCCGCGGCCCTCGACCTGCTCGCCGCGACCGGCAACCGCGACCCGGCGGGCCCGTGGATCCCGATCGGGATCGGGGTGCACAGCGGGATCGCCTATGTCGGCACCGTCGGTGAGCCACCGGCAACCACCGTCACGGCGCTGGGCGACCCGGTCAACGTCGCGGCGCGGCTGGCGTCAGCGGCCGGGCCCGGCGAGCTCCTCGTCTCGAGCGTCACCGCCGCCGCGGCCGGCGTCGATCGGGCCGATCGCGAACACCGCGATCTCGAGCTGAAGGGCAAGGCGGAGCGCGTCCCGGTCGTCGTCCTGCAGGCCTGACCAGTACGTGACGACGCCCCGGCTCGGGAAACCGGGGCGTCGTCGTGACGTTCGCGCTAGTCGTTAGCGGAGATCCACGGTCACGCTCGCCGGCGCCGACCGGTTGCCCGCTCCGTCGACGGCGATGACCTCGATCGTGTTCAGCTTGCCGAGCACGGCGTACAGGATTGCCTGCGTGGACCCGCCGCCGATCCCCTGGTCGAACGTCCCGTTCAGGTAGACCTCGTAGGCGATCCGCGCCGACGGGGTGGCGTTATCGGTCGAGGCGCCCCAGCTGAGCCAGGTCTCGCCGTCGCCGAAGGCGTTCGCGCTCAATCCGGCCGGAGTCGTCGGGGGCGTCGTGTCGCCGGTGGACGACTCGAGGAGCGTCACCGGCCGGTTGTCGGTCCCGAGGAAGGTGCCGCCGTCCCAGGTGACCGCGACCGACGCATCGGCGACCGCGCCGCCGGTATGGAACGCTCCCTGCGATGCCGTGATCGAGACGAGGACCGAGCGGGTCTGGCCATCGCAGGTGGGCGTGAAGAAGGCGCGGCCCAGGGCGGTCCCATCCTGCCCTACCGTGACGGACGACTGGGCGCCAGCCGCTCCGCGCGGGCAGGCGACGGCCACCGCGATCGCGACGCCGCCACCGCTCGTGCCGGTCAGCTGGCCCTGGTTGGCGACGACCGCGTTGACCCTGGGCTGGAGGGTGACGGTTCGCGTCGCCGAGGCCGTCACGAGCTGGCCGTTCCGCTCGATCCCGACGTACGCCGAGACCGCCCAGTCGCCGAGCGTCCAGCGGTTCCCGTTGATCGCCCTGGCGCGGGCCACCTGGGGCGTGCCCATGCATGCCGCACTGAACGTGCCGGAGCCGCCGGTCCCGTCCGACTTCAGGATGTAGAGATAGCCGTGGTGCCAGCTCCAGCCATCGGGGCAGGTCACGGTGACGTCGACGACGGCCGACTCGCCGTCCGGAGCGAGGGTGCCGCTCGGGGCGATCGAGAGACTGATCGTCGGCGACGGCGAGGGGGCCGGCGGTGGCGGTGACGGGCGCTTGGCGGCGACGGGCGCCGCGCTGCCGATGAGCAGGGCGGTCGCGAGGATCGCCCCGAGCTGGGTCGTCCGAATCCGGGAGCTGAGCACCGTCCGCATCGCGAGGCCTCCCCTACTGTCCCAACGCACGCTCCGGGGACCGATACGGAGCGGCGGGACGGGCGGTTTTCGACCGCGGGTCAGGTGCTCCCGCCGTCCACGAACGCTCGGATCTCCGCCGCGAGGAGCTCGGGGATCTCCTCGGCCATGTGGTGGCCCGAGTCGACCTCGTGGCCGCGCAGGTCGTCTGCCCACGCGCGCCAGATCTCGAGCGGGTCGCCGTACAGGTCACCAAGGTCATCGCGCGAAGCCCACAGGACGAGCGTGGGCATCGCGAGCTTGCGGCCGGCCGCGATGTCGGCCTCGTCGTGCTCGCGGTCGATCCCGAGACCCGCACGGTAGTCCTCGATCATCGCGTGGACGGTCGCGGGATTGTGGATCGCGCGCCGGTAGTCCGCGTAGTTCTCGGCCCCCATGCGCTCCGGGTCGTTGCCGTACCAGGCGTCGGGGTCGCACAGGATCGCCCGCTCCGGCTTGTCCGGCAGCCCGAAGAAGAACCAGTGCGCCCAACTCGCCGCGAACGTGGCATTCGTCCGGGCGAGCGCCTCGCCGATCGGCACCGCGTCGAGGACGACGAGGTGCGACACCCGGTCCGGATGGTCGAGCGCGGTCCGGAGCGCCGCGTAGGCGCCTCGGTCGTGGCCGACCACCGCGAACCGGTCGTGACCGAGGGCGGACATCAGGGCGACCGCGTCGCCGGCCATGGCTCGCTTCGAGGCCTGGCCGTGATCGGGCCGATCGGGCGGAACGCTCGACTCGCCGTAGCCGCGCAGGTCCGGACAGACGACGGTGTGATCGCGGGCGAGATCCGGCGCGACCCGATACCAGGTCGTGTGCGTGCGCGGGTGTCCGTGCAGGAGCAGGACCGGCGGCCCGGAGCCGCCATGTCGCAGCCGGATTCGGACGTCCGGCAGCTCGATCGTGTCGAGCGTGAAGCCCTCGAACATGCGCCCTCCTGGCTCGATTGTTCGACTCTTGCGATCCGGGAACCCCGGCCGACGCCCTGCGCCTGGTGTCGAGTTCGTGTCAGCCTCCGCTCGGAGACGGCGCGTTGACGGATCACCGCTAGGATCGGTACGACCGAGCGCGACGGGAGACCACGATGCCGAACCCCAACGCGATCCTGTCCAACCGGATCCGGTTCGATCCACCCCTCGAGGGCCGCGACCTCGCCGAGGCAGTCCGGGGCGGGGAGCAGTCGGTCGACCTGGGCGGGGACCGGCGCATTCGGCTCGACCCCGCCGACGAGCGCTCGGTCGGGTTCGCTCGTGTTCTCTCCGAGCTCGCCGGCCTCGGCCTGCCGGCCTATCTCGAGCTCGACTCCGAGTCCGGCCGGATCGAGCGCCTCCTGATCCCGACCGTCGGCAGGGTCCTGTCCGTGGCCACCAGCGAGGACGGCGGCGTAGAGGTCACGGTCGACCGCTCGCATGCCCGCCACCCCGTCCCCGGCGACAGCCCGGACCGCGACATCCTCGAGCGCGACCTGCGCGCCGCGCTCGAGTCGAAGGTGCCGATCGCACTCGTGAAGGACTTCCAGGGTCGCGTGATCGACGTCCGCGACTTCACGCCCGACCCCGAGGGCCCCATGCCCCCTTTCCCGGAGCCGGGGGATGAGCCGCTGCCCGTGCCGTGGCGGCCGAAGCGCTGGTGGGAGTACGTCATCATCTGGCCGCTCCGGCGGCTGTGGTGGTGGATCCGCTACCCGTGGTGGTGGTGGCGCTGCCCCAGCTCCAAGAGCGCCCAGGGGATCTTCGACGCGATGGCCGCCACGACCTGCGACCCGTTGACCGTTCCGATCCCGTGCATCCCGTTCAAGTACCCGTACGACGGCTGCTGGGCCCGCGCCAACGAGATGTGCCGGCTGATGGTCTTGATGGGCCGTGACCCGGCGAAGGTCTGGATCGACGGTCGCCTCATCGCTGCGTCCCCGAACGCGCTCGACTGCCACGTCCACTGGGGCTGGCACGTCGCCCCGACGCTGTGCGTTCGCGGCGCCAAGCGCTGGTGGAGCACGACGCGGATGGTCATCGACCCCTCGCTGTTCACCACGCCGGTCACCGAGGCGCAGTGGAAGGGCGCCCAGGGCGATCCGAACGCGAGCCTGACGAATACCGGGCGCGAGATCTACATCCGCCCGCCGTGGACGCCGCTTCATGACGACGCCCAGTACACGGCCACGAAGGCCGACCTCGCGGCGTACCGGATCGCGCTCTACAACGAGTCGATCCAGAACGGGCCGCCGCCCTACTGTCCCTAGGCGGGCGGGCCCAGGCGAGGCGGTCGCCGAGCGCTCCTTACACGGAGCCGCGTGGGACGATCCAGCGGGCCGCCTGTCCGGTGATGCCGGCGATCCGGTCGTAGTCCTCGTCGTAGTGGAGCACCGGCATGCCCACGCGGCGCGCGACGGCGGCGATGATCAGGTCCGGGATCCGGACCGTGCGCTGATGACCGGGCCCGATCTTCGCCAACGCTCGATGGACTTCGCGGGCCTGGGCCCAGTCGGTCGGCTCGATCCGGACTCGGGTGAACCCAGCGAAGGCGGCCTCGAGGGCCGCGTAGTCGGCCGCGTTCCGCGCTCCCATCAGGTATTCCAGCTCCACGACATCGCAGACGGCGACCTCGTCCCTCGCCATGAGCGGCTGCAGGGCGGCTCGCGCCGCCGGTTCCCGGCGGGCCAGGATCAGGGCGCTCGTGTCGACGAGCTCGCTCACCTGCGGCGACGCGTTCGGTAGGGCGCCCCCTGTTCGGCGAACCGATGCGACCGGATGGAGTCGAGGTCCGCCAGCGTCAGCTCGTTGTCGATGTCGAGGAGCCCCGTCCGGCGCCGCCGACGGACCACGTCCTCGAGCGCCGCGTGGACCGTGTCGACCATTCGTCTCGTTCCGAGGACGCCCGCCGCCTCGGCGACGAGATCGAGGTCCAGGTCCATCGTCGTATGCTTCCGCATCTTTCGATGGTATGCATGGATCCGGCGATCGTCAATGCAGGAAGCCGGCGATCAGGCTTGGAAACGGCGTCAAAGACACACCGGCCTCGGCCGCCTCCGCCCTGAGCTGCTCGACCGCCGCCTGGGGCGCCTCGCCGTAGAGCTCGAACCCCGCGAGCGCGACCAGGCCCTCGAGCGCCTTCGACCGGTCGTCCGAGCCGGCGAAGTGGCTCGTCATCGCCTCGGCGTCGGGGAACGCGTGGACGATCCGGACCTCCGTACCGGCCTCGTCCACGTATGCGGCGAAGAGCGCTGTCGCCGGCTTCGCGGACCGGATCAGCTCGACGGCGCGTGCCAGGGGCGCGCGGACCTCGTCGACGTGACCCGGAACGACCCGGAAGCGGCTGATGAAGACGATCGGTCCGGCCATCGCACACCTCGGCCTCTGATTGGCGCCCTCCATACTGACGCGGCGATGGACGGCGAGGAGGATGCCCGAAACCGGCTGATGACCAACCTCCGTGCCCGGCGGCTCCGACGGATGTGGCGGACACTGCCGAGCGCGCCGCGCTGCAAGATGTGCACGTCGCCGTTCGGGCCGCCGTTCGGCCCGATCCTCCGCGTCGTCGGAAAGGGTCGCTGGCCGGGCAACCCGTCGTACTGCCGCGGCTGTTTCCGAGACCTGTACCGGAACCGCGAGGGCGCCGAGGTCGAGTGCACGATGTTCTTCGCCGATGTCCGCGGCTCGACGGCCCTCGCCGAGTCGATGGCGCCCGCGGCGTTCCGCGGGCTGATGGATCGGTTCTACGGCGTCGCCGCGGGAGTCCTCGTCGACCACGAGGCGGTCGTCGACAAGTTCGTGGGCGACGAGGTGGTCGGGATCTTCATCTCGGCCCTGGCCGGCCCCGACCATGCGAAGGCCGCGATCGAGGCCGGGCTCGCATTGCTCCGGGCTACCGGCAACGACGGCTCGAGCCCGTGGGTGCCCATCGGGATCGGCGTGAACACCGGCATCGCCTACGTCGGCGCGGTGGGGACGGAGGAGCACGTCGAGTTCACCGCGCTCGGCGACGTCGTGAACGTGACCGCCCGGCTGGCGGGCGCGGCGGGGGCCGGCGAGCTCCTCGTCACGACCTCTGCCGCCCGAGCCGCCGAGCTGGACGTGCGCGGCCTCGAGGGGCGCACGCTCGATCTGCGCGGCAGGACGGACGCAACCGAGGTGGTCGTCCTCCGAGGCGGTTGACCGCGGGGAATGATTCGGGCCCTCCTGACGCCTGTACCTTGGAAGCGTCCGCCGGGGCGCCCGCGAGGGAGCGGTGAGCCAGCGAGAACTCGTCGAGCGAGCCGGGCGAGGCGACCATGACGCCTTCGCCGTGCTGCTCCACGGGTCGATCGGCCGGCTCGAGGCGGTCGCGAGACTCGTTGTACGCGATCAGGACCTCGCCCGCGACGCCGTGCACGACGCCTTCATCCGCGCCTGGCGTGACCTGCCGGGGCTGCGCGATCCGATCGGTTCGACGCCTGGATGCACCGGCTGACCGTCAACGCCTGTCTCGACGTCACCCGCAAGCGCCGGCGACGCGCCATCGAGGTCGAGCTCACACACATCGAGCCGGTCGTCGCGCCGGACGAGTCGGTCATGACGCCGGACGAGTCGGTGGCGGTCGCCAGCGGGCCGAGGTGGAGCGCGGCTTCCACCTGCTGAACCCGGAGCAGCGCGCGGTCCTGGTCAACCGGAAACCTGTTCCGAGGTCGAGACGGCGCCGAGACGACGGCGGGCCATTGTCTATCCGAGCGCGCGGTCATTGGTGGTGGACACGAGGATGGAGCTCGACTTCGAGACGGACGGTGGCCTGTCCGCGCAGAGCATCACGGCGCTCCGAGAGCTCGCGCCGTCCGAGCTGGGATCGACGCTCACCGAGCTGGTCGTTCGGATGTCGACGCTCGACGGGGTCGCCCGGCAAACCGCCAGGCTCGCCCTGGAGCGTGTGCTCGCGGAGTCGGCGGTCGGGCGGATCGACCTCCGCACCGAGCTTCCGCGACTCCTGACGGTCTACCGCGAGGCGTCGCTCGATCCGCAGGGATCGGAGACGGCGGGGGTTGCCCTGCGCCTGCTCGCCACGCTCGATCGCGCCGCGGTCATGGCGGCGATCCCGACCGATTCCGGCGGTCTCGAGCTTCGGGTCCGGCTCGGCCGCGCGCTGGACGAGGCGCTGGGGACGTCGACGGCGCGACCGCGCAGCGGCACGCGAGGCTTCGAGGTCGACGAGCGCCTGGGCCGCGACATCGGATATGCCATGGGTGAGGCGGCCACCGTCGTGGTTCGGGGCCTGCCGCCCGAACACGCCGCCGCTGAGCCTCCCCCCGCGGCGCCACCGCCGGCGTCGGCGCCCAGCGTGCCCGAGCCGGCGGCCGCGCCAGGCGCGCCCGGGCCGACCTCAACACCCGCGGCCGCGCCCGCGCCCGCGCCCGCGCCCGCCGAGACGTACAAGGCCTACGGCGTCCTCGAGT
>Ga0081539_10003177_pt1 | contig 20821 bp, 15 predicted proteins | sample TabmetS4T2R2_FD_71023 | JGI IMG/M metagenome (GOLD analysis project Ga0081539, IMG submission 71023) | Tabebuia heterophylla rhizosphere microbial communities from the University of Puerto Rico - S4T2R2 | ecosystem: Host-associated > Plants > Roots > Rhizosphere ...
ACTCCGGCGCCGGGACAGCCAGGCCGCCTGCCGTTCTGGAAGGGCGACAACGTCGGCCGCCCTGCCGAGCTCGGCCGGGCGGTGGGTGCGTTCGTCCGCGAGGTCGTCCGGCTCACGGACCGTGACGAGGACGCCGCCCGGGCCCGGGTGCACGCTGCCGGGCTGGATGATTGGGCCTGCGACAACCTGCTCGCCTATCTGCGAGAGCAGCAGGAGGCGACCCGGCACGTTCCGGACGACCGGACCATCGTCGTCGAGCGGTTCCGCGACGAGCTGGGCGACTGGCGCGTCGTCGTGCACTCCCCCGCGGGCGGGCAGGTGCACGCGCCGTGGGCCCTCGCCGTCGCCGCCCGATTCCGCGAGCGCTTCGGGGTCGAGGTGCAGGCGGTGCACGGGGACGACGGAATCGTGCTGCGCCTGCCGGACGTCGAGACAGGCGACGGGTCGGCACCGGACGTCGCGGACCTGGTCGTGCTCGAGCCGGAGGAGGTCGAGCAACTCGTCACCCAGGAGCTGGGCGGCTCGGCCTTGTTCGCGTCCAGGTTCCGCGAGTGCGCCGCGCGGGCGTTGTTGCTGCCCCGGCGTCGTCCGGGGCACCGGCAACCGCTGTGGCAGCAACGGCAGCGCGCGGCTCAGCTGCTGGAGGTGGCCAGCCAGTACGGCAGCTTCCCGATCGTGCTGGAGACAGTCCGCGAGTGCCTGCAGGACGTCTTCGACGTGCCTGGGTTGACCGCGCTCATGCGCGACATCGGAGCCCGGAAGGTGCGTGTGGTCGATGTCGCGACGTCACAGCCGTCGCCGTTCGCCCGCAGCCTGGTGTTCGGCTACGTCGCGCAGTTCCTCTACGAGGGTGACTCGCCCCTGGCCGAACGGCGGGCGGCCGCGCTGGCACTCGATCCCGGGTTGCTCGCCGAGCTGCTGGGGCGCGGCGAGGGGGCCGCGCTGCGGGATCTGCTCGACCCGCAGGCGGTCCTGCGCACCGAGGCGGAGCTGCAGCGGCTGACCCCGCAGCGGCGGGTCCGGGACGCCGAAGGCGCCGCCGACCTGGTCCGGGTACTCGGCGCCCTGAGCACGGCCGAAGTCGCACAGCGGGCCGATGAGGGCGGCGCCGTCGCGCACTGGCTGGCCGATCTCGAGGCGGCGCGCCGGCTGATCCGGGTCCGGATCGCCGGCGAGGAGCGATGGGCCGCGGTGGAGGACGCCGGGCGGTTGCGCGACGCCCTCGGGACTCCACTGCCGGTGGGCGTCGCCGAAGTCTTCACCGAGCCGGTGCCCGATCCGCTGGGTGACCTGCTGTCCCGGTACGCCCGGACCCACGGCCCGTTCACGGTCGCTCAGGTCGCCGCGCGGTTCGGCCTGGGACCGGCGGTGGTCCATGACGGCCTGCGGCGGCTGGCGTCGACCGGGCGGCTCGTTGAGGGCGAGTTGCGGCCGCTGGACAGCGGCGGCGGAACGGGCCTCGATTACTGCGACGCCGACGTCTTGCGCACCATCCGCCGACGGTCCCTGGCGGCGCTGCGGGCCGAGGTGGAGCCGGTGCCGGCCACCGACCTGGCCCGGTTCCTCCCCGCATGGCAGGGAGTCGGCGGGCGGGCGCGCGGCATCGACGGCGTGCTGCGCGCCGTCGAGCAATTGGCCGGAGCCTGGCTGCCGGCCAGCGCGCTGGAGACGCTGATCCTCCCCGGCCGGGTGCAGGGCTATGCCCCGGCCCTGCTCGACGAGCTCACCACGGCGGGCGAAGTGGTGTGGTCCGGCCACGGATCCCTGCCCGGCGACGACGGATGGATCGCACTGCACCCCGCCGACCTGGCGCCGCTCACCCTGCCCGAAGCGGATCCCGAGTTCAGCCCCGGCGAGCTGCACCGCGCCGTCCTCAGCGCCCTGTCCGGCGGTGGAGCCTTCTTCTTCCGGGCGCTCAGCGACGCTGTGGGGGGTCCGGACGACGTCGAGCTGGCCGAGACGCTCTGGGAGCTGACCTGGGCAGGACACCTCACGAATGACACGCTCGCCCCCTTGCGGGCGCGGCTGTCGGGCGGCCGCACCGCACACCGTGGCCGCCGCCCGGTGCCGCGGGCCAGGTACACCGGCGGCCGGTACGGCGCGCTGCGTGCCGCCCGCGCGGCCGCCGGTCGGCCCGCGATGCCGACGAGAACGGGGCCTCCCGCGGCGGCCGGACGGTGGTCCCTCCTGCCGGCCCGGGAGCCGGATCCCACAGCCCGGGCGCACGCCGTCGCGGAGGTGCTGTTGGAGCGGCACGGGGTCGTGACGCGAGGCGCGGTGGCGGCGGAACGGGTGCCCGGGGGGTTCGCAGCGACGTACCGGGTGCTGTCGGCGTTCGAGGAAGCGGGCCGGGTGCGGCGGGGTTACTTCGTCGAGAGCCTGGGCGCGTCACAGTTCGGGACGACCGGCGCTGTGGATCGGCTGCGTGCGTCGTCCCGGCCGCTCGGAGAAGGGCAGGGCGATGCCCGGGAGTCCGCACGTACCGTGGTGCTCGCGGCCGCGGATCCGGCCAACCCGTATGGCGCTGCCCTGCCGTGGCCGGACCGCGACGGCGAGACCGGTGGGCATCGGGCCGGACGGAAGGCGGGCGCGCTGGTGGTCCTGGTCGACGGCGGGCTGGCGCTCTACGTCGAACGCGGCGGCCGATCGCTGCTCTCCTGGAGCGAGGATCCGCACGTGTTGCGATCCGCCGCCGATGCGCTCGCTCTCGCTGTTCACGAAGGCGCGCTGGGCCGCCTCACGGTGGAACGAGCCGACGGTGAGGGTGTGCTGCTGGGCAACCACCCTCTGGCCGAGGCCCTGGAGTCGGCCGGGTTCCGCGCCACTCCGCGGGGACTGCGCCTGCGGGCGTGAACTGGGCGGCGTCACACGCCGGACCGGCAGAAGCGGCGATGGGACGCACCCAGCGGGTTGGCGCGGGTGTTCTGCCGGTCCCGCGTGCGGCCCTGACTACACCGGGCCGGCGTCGTCCTCGCCGTCGCCGTCGCCGTCGCCCAGCAGGCCCAACCGCTCGAACACCTCCGCAAGCGCGCCGCGGACCTCGATGACCACGTCCCCGTCGTCCCCGCGCCGGGTCACCTGCTCGATGCGGCCGTCGGCCGCCATCAGGTAGACGTACGGACTGATCGGACCCGGTGCCGACGTCGACTCCTCCGTCGCCAGCGTGACAAGCAATTGCAACGCGGCGATCAGCCCTGGGCCGCTCGGAATGTGGATGGCGAGCACGTGCCGGTTCGGCACGGCCACCAGGACGCCGTGTTCCGGACGCTCGATCCCCAGCAGTGAAGCCAGCAGCGTGTCGAGGACACAGATCCGGGCGGCGCCGAAGAAGTCCTCCGACAGCATGACGTTCACCACGCTGTCCGGCCGGTCCTCGTCGGCCTCCAACGCCTCCAGCCGGGGCGCCTCCAGCCGGCGTAGGTTCTCCAGTGCGACCGGACGAATGACCCCCCACCCGCCGAGCGGCTCCAGCCGGTCGGCGTCCAACAGCTCGGACACGTGCGTGGGGTAGTCAATGGCGGCGACGGCGACCACGCCGGGGAGCACCTCCGGCGCGTAGGCCGGAGGACCGCCGGGCAGGTCACTGAGTGGCCGCAGCTTCAGCATGACCTGATCGCGGACCTCGTCGAGCGACTCCGGTTCCGGCGTGCGATCCGCGGCAAGCATGTCGAGCACGTGACGTCGCGCCAGGTCCGGCCAGGCTCGCCGGGCCGCACCGGCCGCGTGCGCGGCCAGATTGTGCAACCCGTAGACCTGACCGTCACCACGCAGGGCGCCGGCACCGTCGCCGACAGTCTCCCGGCCCTGTTCGGCAAAAGCCCGCCGGACGAGGGCCAGCAGCCAGGCGGCTTCATCGACCGTGAGCATGGGAAGGTTCGGATCCGGCCGGTCACCACCCGGCGACGGCGTCGGCGCGGGGTCCAACCGCCCCCACGCGCCCCGGCCGCGACCGAACATCCTCACCTGACTACTCCCACGTCGTGGCACTCACGGCTTCCCCTCGAAATCCTGCCAGAGAGAAGCAAGCCGAAACGTGTCGACGCCGGGCTGCGCGCGACGAGCGGCCGCGATCAGGGACGCGCTGTCGCCAATGTGTACGCACCGGACCCGGCGTAGTCGGCGACTAACCAGTAGTAGTAACCGGCTCCCCCGTCATACGACACGGTCTCCGTCGCGGCGCTCGTCGTACTCCGCGCCACCAGCGTCCACGTGGTACCGCTCCAGCGGTACAGGTAGAGATCGAAGTCAGCACCGGAGGGACCGGTGAGGCAGCCAAGATGCTTTCCAGCGGCGGTGGCCTGGTAGTAGGTCCCGTTGGGCTGGATCGCGGCCCACCCCGCCCCCGCGAGCGATCCGCTGTACGTTGCCGTGGCATTGGCGCAGCTGGCCGTGCCGGTCCCGGAGCCGGTTCCAGTGCCCGAGCCCGTTCCGGTCCCGGCGCCGGTCCCGCTCCCCGTGCCCGTGCCGCCTCCCGTCGTAGTGTCGCTGCCCGGCGCGGTCAACCCGGAATAGAGCAACCGGTTCGGCGAGCCGGTGCCCACCCCGGTCACTACGTTCGGCGTGGAGGTCGCCACGAGTGCGTCTCGGACGGTCGCCGGCGTGGCGGCGGGATTGCTCTCCAGGTACAGCGCTGCCACGCCCGCCGCATGCGGCGTCGCCATCGACGTGCCGCTGATCGTCGTGGTGGCGGTGTCCGACGTCCGCCAGGTGGACGTGATGTTGGTGCCGGGCGCGAACAGGTCGACGCACGGTCCGTAGTTGGAGTAACTCGCGCGCGCATCGCCGGTTGTCGTCGCACCGACGGTGATGGCCGCCGGCACCCTGGCCGGTGAGCCGTTGCACGCGTTGGCATTCGAGTTCCCCGCCGCCACGGCATAGGTCACGCCGGACGCGATGGACCTGCTCACCGCCGCATCCAGCGCCGCCGACACACCGCCACCGAGGCTCATGTTGGCCACCGAGGGCCCACGGTGGTTCGCCGTGACCCAGTCCACGCCGGCGATAACGCCCGACGTGGATCCGGATCCGGAGCAGTTCAGCACCCGGACGGCGACGAGCTTGACCGCCTTCGCGACACCGTACGTAGCCGAGCCGATCGTGCCGGCCACATGCGTGCCATGGCCGTTGCAGTCGTTCGTTCCCTGCCCGTCCTTGACGGCGGTGTAGCCGCCGCTGGCACGCCCGCCGAACTCGGTGTGCGTGGTCCGGATGCCGGTGTCGATCACATAGGCGGTGACGCCCGCGCCCGCGGCGCTGTACCCATAGGCCCCGTTGAGCGGGAGAGCGCGCTGGTCGATTCGATCCAGACCCCAGGTTGCCGGAGACTGCACGGTATCCAGGTGGATCTCCCGGTCGGCCTCGACGTACGCGACGGCGGAGTCATGCCGAATGCTGTCAAGCTGCGCGCGCGTCAGATGTGCGCTGAAACCACCCATTGCCCGGGTGTACCGGCGCTGGACCCGGATCCCCCGGGCAACCCGGTTGACGGCCGCCGATCGCACCGTGGCGCCGGTGCCCTTGAGGACGACGATGTACTGACCGGAGATCGCCTCGGGGGCGCCGGCGCCGAGGAGTGGGGCCGGCGGAGGTGGCACAGCTGCAGCGGCAGCGGGGATGCCGAGCACGCCACCGGCAAGTAGCACCCCCGTCGCGGCTATGCACTGGCTCAAGCGTCCCAGGCCCGGTCGCCCCACTCGCGTCTCCCCTGTCGTGCGATCCCCTGGACGCGAGGTAACTGCTCACCGTCCGTTAGCTCGCTTAACTATAGGTGCTCATCCTCTGCGGAGCGGCGCACTTCACTCATACGGCAGAGTGGCGTCGTGCCCGAGGGAGACGTCGTCCTCCGCACCGCGCGCCGACTTCACTCGGCGCTAGCCGGGCGCGCCCTCGTTCGCAGTGACCTGCGCTGGCCCTCGCTGGCCACCGTCGACCTGCACGATCGGCACGTGCTGGAGGTCGTAGCGGCCGGGAAGCACCTGCTCATGCGCCTGGACGGCGGGCTTACTCTGCACAGTCACCTGCGCATGGAGGGCAGCTGGCACGTGCACCGCACCGGCGAACCCTGGCGGTCGCGCCGGCCGGAGCACGAGATCCGGGCAGTCCTGGCGAATCAGCAATGGACGGCCGTGGGCCACCGGCTTGGCATGCTCGATCTCGTCGGCACCGACCAGGAAGCGCGGCTCGTCGGCCACCTCGGCCCCGACGTGCTCGGCCCAGGCTGGGACCCGGTCGAGGCGGCCCGTCGCCTGGGGGCCGAGCCGGCCCGGCCCGTCGCCGATGCGCTGCTGGACCAGCGGGTGCTGGCGGGCGTGGGCACCTTCTATACCAGCGAGACGTGTTTCCTCCGCGGCGTTACACCGTGGACACCCGTTCGCGACGTACCTGATCACCGGGCAGTGGTGGATCTCGTCCATCGGATCATGACGGCGAACGTCGACCGCGTTGGGCAGGTCACCACGGGCAACGCGCGGCCCGGCCAGGAGCAGTGGGTCCACGGCCGCGCCGGCCGGCCCTGCCGCCGGTGTGGAACCACGATCCGGATCTCCTCGGTCGGCGCCGCACCGAAGGAACGGGTGGCCTTCTGGTGCCCGCGGTGCCAACGGGGACCGGCTCCTACCGGAACGGCACGGCCGCTCGGCAGCGGGCCACGGCAAGGACGGCGCCCCGCAGACTGGGCGGAATGAACGCGGGCGAAAGGCTACTTGCTAGGTCGAATCGGTCAGGCGGCGGACACGAGACCGCGGCGCATGGCCGCCTCGCCGAGCACGTCGTCGCCCAGCTGGTCCGCCAGGTTGTCCGGCACCGTGTCCGGCACCTGAACGGTCTCGACGCCGGTGCCCTCAGCAGCGGCCACCCGCTGGCTGACCTCGTGCAACACCGATGAGAGCGGCACTTCCAGCGCACCGCAGATAGAGGCGAGCAGCTCCGAGGACGCTTCCTTCTGGCCGCGCTCGACCTCGCTCAGATACCCCAAAGAAACCCGGGCGACCGACGAAACCTCACGCAGGGTACGGCCTTGCTGGCGGCGGGCATCACGGAGCACGTCGCCGATCTCCTGCCGTAACAGCACCACGGCGTGTCCTCCCCTCTCCGGGCCTGCCGGCCGCTCGTCGACGCGAGCGGCGCCGTTCCTGTCCGCCGACCTGGCGACCGGTCGCCCGGGCGCCACCAGAGCGCGGAAACCTCGCTCGACACCATCGGCGTGCACCCTACGGCGCTGAAGCCCGGCGGATGCCGTCGGACCTCCTCGTAGTGGCCCAACGGTACCTCGCCCCGGTGACAGTCGCCGAGCAGGTTCGCCGCGTGCCGCCCCGCCGCCTGCGGCCTCCCCGGCGGGGCGCGCGCCGGCCTTTCCGGTCGGCGAGTCGTTATGCCAGGTCATGCAGCGAAGAACGGCACGGTCGCCCCGCGTGTTCCGGCCAGGGCGATCTCGGGGCCGATGTTCGCCCTGAGCGTGTTTGCCGTGTGTCGCGGAATGCTTGATCGACCCCGGTTTGCTTGATCGACCCCGGTTTGCTTGATCAGCACCTGTGTGTGGGGGGGAGGGCTCGTCAGCCGGCGGAGACGCCCAGCCTCTCCAGAAAGAGCGCAAGGACGGCGTCCCGCGCCGCATGCCGTACGTCGGCTCGCCCGCCGGGCACATCCAGACGACGCACGCGGACGCCGTCCGGGCCGGCCACGGCGACGAAGACACGCCCCGGAGGCGCGCCGTCCTGGGCATTCGGTCCCGCGACCCCGGTCGTGGCCAGTCCCCACGTCGCCGCCAGCCGCGAGCGGATTCCCTCCGCCATCGCCTGCGCGACGTCCGGATCCACCGGCCCGCGCGCCTCGAGCAGACCGGCGTCAACGCCGAGCAGCGCATGTTTCAGCTCCGTGGCGTATGCCACGACACCGCCGCGGACCACCGCCGACGCGCCGGGCATGTCCACCAGTGCTGAGCAGACCAGGCCACCGGTCAGCGACTCGGCCGTCGCGACGGTCTGGCCGGCCGCGCGCAGCGCCACCACCGCCGCGGCGCCCGCGGCATTAACCCCACCGCCGGCGGCGCTGGCCGCGTCCGCCGCCGCGACGCCGCCGCGCGAACTGACCGGTTCGCCCACAACACTCACGATGCTTCAGCGTGATCCGTGTCGGGTGGACAACTGTCCGGCGCCGCCATCGAGGTCGACGCCGGAGGAGTCTCGCGGGCCCGTTCGGCGCGCTTGCCCGCCGCCCGCAGGCGAGCGGCTTGCACGACGTAGTCGGCGCCGGTCACCAGGGTGAGCGCGACGGCGAGCGCCAACACCGCGACCCTGACGGGGTCGACCGACGACGGCAGCGGAGCCAGATACAGCAGCAGCGCCAGCGCCTGTGCGGCGGTCTTGGCCTTCCCGCCCCGCCCGGCGGGCATGATCCCGTGCCGGATCACCACGAAACGCATCACGGTGATCCCGATCTCGCGCACGAGGATGACGAGCGTGACCCACCACGGCAGCTCGCCCAGCAGCGACAGCCCGACCAGCGCGGTTCCGATCAGCGCCTTGTCGGCGATGGGATCGGCAATCTTGCCGACGTCGGTCACCAGCCCACGGCGCCGCGCGATGTCGCCGTCCAGCCGGTCGGTGAAGACCGCCATGGCGAAGGTCGCGGCGGCCGGCCACCGCCACTGCGGGCTGTCGCCCGAGCCGTGCAGGAGCAGCCAGGCGAAGACGGGAACGAGCGCCAGGCGGAGTCCCGTCAGAGCATTCGGCAGGTTCCATGCGCTGACTCGGCGTACCACGCGGGGGCCGGAGGTCACGCGCGGCCACCGCCGACGCCGGTCCCGACCGCCGCCCGCTCGGCCGGGGGAACGTCCGCGGCCAGGTGAACGTCCGCGGCCCGCAGGGTCGCCCTGCTCGCAAGCGGCTCGGCCAACAGGTCGACGCCGCTGGCGGCGACCACTCGGGCCGGCACCATGCGGCCCAGCGGCACCGTACCGGCGAGCACGGTGACCCCGTCGACGTCCGGGCCCTGATGCGCGGCCCGGCCCACCGACCGTGGCCCCACATCGAGTGCGCCGGCATCAGGTGCGTCCAGGGAGTCCGGCAGCTCGCCACCCTCCACGAGCACCTCGACCACCTCGCCCACGCGGTCCTCGGCCCGCTGCGCAGTCAGTTCCTCCGCCAGCGCAGTGACGCGCGCGACCCGCGCGGCCACTTCGTCAGGGTCCACCTTCCCGTCCAGGCCCGCCGCCTCGGTGCCGTCTTCGTCCGAGTAGCCGAACACCCCGATCACGTCCAAGCGCGCGGCAGCCAGGAACCGCTCCAGTTCCGCGACATCCTCCTGTGACTCTCCGGGAAACCCGACGATGACGTTGGACCGCACCCCGGCCTGCGGACACCGGTCGCGAATGCGGCTCAGCAGGGCGAGGAAGTCCTCCGTGCCGCCGAACCGGCGCATGCGGCGCAGGACCCCCGGTGCCGCGTGCTGGAATGACAGGTCGAAGTAGGGGGCGACGCCGGGTGTGCCGGCCAGGACGTCCAGCAGCCCCGGACGCAGCTCCGCCGGCTGCAGGTAGGACACGCGCACGCGGTCCAGGCCGGGCAGCGCCGCCAGGCGCGGAAGCAGGCTCTCCAGGAGACGCAGATCTCCCAGGTCCTTGCCATATGAGGTGGAATTCTCGCTGACCAGCATCACCTCGCGGGCGCCGCGCTCGGTCAGCCAGCGCGCCTCGCCGATCACCTCGTCCGGATGACGGGAGACAAAGGCGCCACGGAACGTCGGGATCGCGCAGAACGAGCAGCGCCGGTCGCAGCCGGAGGCGAGCTTCAGCGGCGCCCACGGGCGGCCGTCCAACCGCCGGCGCACGACGCGCGGACCGGAAGGGGGCGCGACGCCGTCCGGCAGGTCCGGCTCTACGCGGGGCCTGACCTCCTCGGAGGACTCGGGAGAAGACATCGCCGCCGGCCCGGCCCCGGCCCGGACCGCGGCCCGGTCGGCGGCCCGGGTCGCCGCGCGCGCGGCGGGCGCGACGGGAAGCAGGGTCCGGCGGTCACGCGGCACGTGGGAGGCCGGCCGCTCCCCGCGCAGCACGGCGTCGAGCTGCCGCGAGAGGTCGGCGTAGGAGTCGAAGCCGAGTACGGCGTCCGCCTCGGGGAGCGCCTCGGCCAGCTGCTCGCCGTACCGCTCGGCCAGGCAGCCGACGGCGACCACCGCACTCGTGCGCGTTGTGCCGTCTCGGCCGTCCCCGCCGTTCCCCCGGTGTCCGCCGTCGCGCAGGTCGGCGGCCTCCAGCAGCGTGTCGATCGAGTCCTTCTTCGCCTGCTCGACGAATCCGCACGTGTTGACGACGGCAACATCAGCGTCAGCGACGTCCTGCACCAGACGCCAGCCCGCCGCCTCGAGCCGGCCCGCCAGCTCCTCGGAGTCGACCTCGTTGCGTGCACAGCCCAGGGTCACGAGGGCGACAGATCGGCTGCTGTTCCCGGACCCGGTTCCCATCGGCCCAGGGTATCCACCGGGGCGGCTCGCATCGGCGGATGCGGGCCACGCGAGAGTGCCAGTCAGTGACGACCGATCTACACTCAGGTCACGCCACGCGTGGTCGGGCGCAGTAGGCGGGGCTTGAGAGACACGCCCTAGGTGCAAGTCCGGCTGGTGATCCATGGGCACCGGGAAGGCAGACGCTGGCTCGGCGAGGCCCGGCGTCGGGACGCGAGTGACGCTGCTGCCCGGACGTGGCGGCCGCCTCTTGCATGGCACCGTCGCGGCCGTCGACGACGACGGCGTCAAGGTCCACCTGCCCGCCGGCCCGCCCGCGCACCGGATCCCGCACGGCACACCGGTGTGGATGACGGCGCGAGGACCGGACGAGGGCACCCTCACCGCCTATCGGGGAGTGGCCGCGCCACCGGGGGACCTGCGCGGCGAAATACGCCTCACCGACCTGGTCCTCTTGGTCGACGAGCCGCGGCGTACCGCGCTGCGAGTGACGGCCGAGCGACCCATCCTGCTGATCCGACCCGGCCGGTCGTCCCGGGCGACGACGACCATCGACCTGTCGTCCACGGGTTGCCGGGTCGCCATGCGTCCCGAGCAGCCCTTGGCGCGCGGCGAGACCCTGCTCGTCGCCGTCGTGGTCGACCATGGCGGCGCGGTGTGGGCCGACGGCCAGGTCGTTCGCGTCGACGAAGCGCAGCACGAGGCGGCATTGCGCTTCACCCGGGTCGAGCCGTCGGACGCCGAGCGGCTGGACCGCCGAGTGCTGAGCGTGCTGTCCAGCAGCACGGAAGCCGATCGCTGACGCTGCCGTGAGCTTGGCCGTCAGGGCTTGCGCGCGACCCCGGCCAGCACCCGGACGGAGCCGCACTCTTCGTCTGCCCGCCACTTCGGGACGTCGACGAGCCCGGGGCTGACCAGGTTCAGCCCCTCGAACAACTGCTCCACCTGCGCCGTCGATCGCCACACCATCGGGGTGGCCGTTGCGGCGAACAACGCCTCGGTGCGGCGGACAACCTCCGGCTTGGTGCCGTCCGCCACGGGCACCGACAGCGCCACGTGGCTGCCGGGTACCAGCCGGCGGTGGTATTGGGTGAGGATGCGCGGGCCGAGATCGCGGCGCACGAACTGCAGGACGGCGCACAGCAGCACTCCCACCGGGCGCGCGAAGTCGATCGTCGCGCGCACCTTCGGGTCCTCCAGGACCGCTTTCGGCTGCCGGAGGTCCTGACCCACGGCCACAACGCCGGGTTCGACCGCGCGCAAAGCCCTGATGTGCGCCAGGACCATGGGGTCGTGGTCGACGTACACCACTGCCGCCTTCGGCTGGACCGCCCGAGCCACCTCGTGCACGTTGGGCGACGTCGGGATGCCGGCACCGAGCTCGATGAACTGACTCACTCCCTCCTCGGCCATGTATGTCACGGCCTTGACGAGGAAGTTCCGGTTCGCCCTGGCCAGATGGCGGTAATCCGGGAAGACCTCGGCGAGCCGGTCGACGGCGTCCCGGTCCACCGCGAAGTTGTCCTTGCCACCCAGCGCGTAGTCGTACATCCGCGCGGCACTGGGGATCGTCGTGTCGATCTCCGGAGGCACCCAGCCGGGATCCTCGCGCGCCCAGCTCCAGTCGATGGGCGCCTCGTCGCCGTCCTCGGGATCCGCGAAGTCCGGGTCGCCATCCAACGCAGCCTCGGCGGCGGAGGGCGCACGCGGGAGCGGCGGCGAATCGACGTCGGCGGCCGGGCGGCTGTCGCCGTCGGGTCCCGTCGTCACCATGGCCGCTCAACTCCCCGCGAGTCGCGCAACCATCGAGGGGTGGGCATACCAGATCAACCCTGAAAGTCGCGGGCTCCGTTACATCGAAACACGCCGTTAGGCAACAATCACACACTGTTGCCATCGGGGGAAGGGGCGCCGGGCGTCAACCCGGCGCTGTCTCGTGCAGCAGAGAGCGCATCGACCGAGTCGGCGGCAACCAGGCTCCACCGGCGGGAAGGTTGTCCAGGCGCACCCGGGGCAGCGGCGAGGTGAACGCTCCCGGCACGTCCTCCAGGTCCACGAACGTCAGCAGCTCGGAGTCCTGCGCGTAGCCCGCCACCTCGGAGAACGACAGGACCACGACCTCGACGCCCGCCTGGGCGATGTGCTCCAGCGGCTCGGCGAAGTTCCGGCCGTCCCCGCTGGCCACCACGAGCCGGTGCAGCCGATGCGTGCGCATCCGCTCGTCGATGTGCCGCAGCATGTCCTCGTCGATGTCGTCGCCGGGCTCCAGCTTGGGCCGGGCGAAGACGGCGTACCCGAAGGCGCGGATCGCCTCGACCCAGCCGCGCATCGTGGTGGCGGCGCCGGGTGCGACGTTGGCGAACACGCAGCCCTCGACGTCACGGTCGCCCGCCGAGGCCAGCAGCCAGCGCGCGACGGCGTCGAAACGGGGTCGCGAGGCGGCCGACGGCCGGGCCCCGATGACGTTGGCCAGCGTCATGTCGATGTTGGGCGCGTCCCAGACCAGCAGGTCCAGTTCGGGCCTGGCGTCGGCGCCGGACGCCGATCCCGGCACCGACAGCCCGCCCACACTCCCGAACTCAGTCATCGTCGTTCCCCGGCTCCCAGAGATCCTCGACCCGGCCGGCGTCGTCGGCCTGACCCGGCGGGTCCTCGCCGCGCATCAGAGCCAGTGTGCCGGGTAGGTCGTCCGGCTTGACCAGGACGTCGCGCGCCTTGCTCCCCTCGCTCGGACCCACGACACCACGCGACTCCAGCAGATCCATCAGCCGGCCGGCCTTGGCGAAGCCGACGCGCAGCTTGCGCTGCAGCATCGACGTCGACCCGAACTGGGTCGTCACCACCAGCTCGGCAGCCTGCAGCAACAGGTCGAGATCGTCGCCGATGTCCTCGTCGATCTGCTTCTTGGCGGCCTGGACGGCGACGTCCTCCCGGTACACCGGCTGCAGCTGCCCCCTGACGTGGGCGACCACCTTGTGGATCTCGGACTCCGCCACCCACGCGCCCTGCACGCGCAGCGGCTTGCTCGACCCCATGGGGAGGAAGAGTCCGTCGCCCTGCCCGATCAGCTTCTCCGCGCCGGGCTGATCCAGCACGACGCGGGAGTCGGTGATGGACGACGTGGCGAACGCCATCCGGCTCGGCACATTCGCCTTGATGAGGCCGGTCACGACGTCCACCGAGGGGCGCTGGGTGGCCAGCACCAGGTGGATGCCGGCCGCCCGGGCCAGTTGGGTGATCCGGACGATCGCGTCCTCGACGTCCCGCGGCGCCACCATCATCAGGTCCGCCAGCTCATCGACGATGACCAACAGGTACGGGTAGGGGTGCAGCACCCGCTGGCTGCCCGGCGGCGGCGTCACCGATCCGGCGCGCACCGCCCGGTTGAAGTCGTCGACGTGCTTGAACCCGAACGCGGCCAGGTCGTCGTACCGGGCGTCCATCTCCTTGACGACCCACTGCAGCGCGTCGGCGGCCTTCTTCGGGCTCGTGATGATGGGCGTGATCAGGTGCGGGATGCCCTCGTAGCCGGTCAGCTCCACCCGCTTCGGGTCGACGAGCACCATGCGGACCTCGTCCGGCGTCGAGCGCATGAGGATGGAGGTGATCATCGAGTTGACGAAGCTGGACTTCCCCGCGCCGGTGGCGCCCGCCACGAGCAGGTGCGGCATCTTGGCCAGGTTCGCGACGACGTAGCCGCCCTCGACGTCCTTGCCCACCCCCATGACCATGGGGTGTTCGCTGCGCCGGGCCACCTGGCTGCGCAGGACGTCGCCGAGGGAGACGGTCTCGCGGTCTGCGTTCGGGATCTCGATGCCGATGGCGGACTTGCCGGGAATCGGGGACAGGATCCGGACGTCGGCGCTCGCCACCGCGTAGGAGATGTTCTTGCTGAGCGCCGTGACCCGTTCCACTTTGACCGCGGGGCCCAGCTCGACCTCGTACCGGGTCACCGTCGGCCCGCGGGTGAAGCCGGTGACCTGCGCGTCGACCTCGAACTGCTCCAGGACGACGGTGAGCGCCTCGACGACGCGGTCATTGGCGGCGCTGCGCGCCTTGTGCGGGCTGCCCGGGGCCAGCAGGTCAGACGGCGGGAGTGTGTAAGTGACGTCCCCGGCGAGGGCGAGTTGCTCCACCCGGGGGGGCAGCTGAGTGGTGGGCGGCGGTTCCAGCGCGCCCTTCTCGGCTTTCTCCGCCTTCTCCGCCTTCTCCCCCGCCCGGTCGGGGGCCGGTTTCTCGGCGACCCCTGCGGCGGCGGCCCTGGCCTGTTCTGTCGGCCCGTCACCGGAGACGTCCGCAGCATCCCGGGAAGTGGGACGACGTTCGCCGGGTCGCGGCCCGCGAACCCGCGCGCTCTCGGTGAGCAGCGCCTGTTCGAAGGCCTCATCGCCGTCGCGCTCGCCGTCCCGCGACTCCGGCGATCCCGAGCGGCGCCGGCGCCGGGTGGGCCGTGGGCTTGCGCCGTCCGCTGCGTCGTCGGTCGTTGCGGCGGCGTCATGGCGGTGCCCGATGAGCCGCTCGTAGGTCCCGCGGAGCCGTTCGGGAACGGCGTGCACCGGGGTCGCGGTGACGACCAGCACGCCGAAGATGCCGAGCAGGACGAGCAGCGGCGTCGTGACCCACCCGGTGACGGCCGACTCCAGCGGCGACGACACCAGGAAGCCGATGATGCCGCCGGCTTCGCGCATCTGGCGGGCGCCGTCAGAGGGGCTGGGGATGCCGGCGGCGAGGTGCACCAGACCGGTGGCAGCCAGAGTCACCGCTGCGAGCCCGATGCCGATCCGGTTCACCGCACCCAGCTCGTTAGGACGGCGCATCACCAGGACGCCCATGCCGAGCAGCACCAACGGCAGGACCAGGCCGACGCGACCGAAGGTGCCGGCCACGACGGCGTGGACGCCGGCGCCGACCGGACCGGACAACCCCCACCATTCCCGGGCCGCCACCACGATCGCCAGACCCACGAGGGTCAGCCCGGCACCGTCGCGCCGGTGTGCCGGATCGAGGTCACGCGCGCCGTCGCCGATCCGCCGGGCCGCCGTACCCACGAGATGCGCCACTCCCATCCAGAGCCCCCGGAGCGCGCGAACCGGCAGTGGCAGACCCGGCGGGCGCGATCCCCGTCGGCCACGGGTCGGCGTACGGCGGCCGCCGTAACCGGAAGTGCGGGACGACGCGCCACCACCGGAGGAGCCGCCGCGCGGCGAGCGCGCACCGCGCCCAGCGCCCCGCCCGCCGCCCGTGCCCGACCGGCCGGGCGCGGGCATGCCTCGCGTCGGGCGCCCGCCGGGGGAAGACGTACGGGTCGCCATGGTCGCGAGGCTACGACATCGCCACGCCAGGCAGCGGCCCACACGCCGGGCGGCGTTTCCGGGATCAGAGGTTCATGGCGAAACGCGGCAGCTGCACCGATCTGCCGCGGGCACGCGCACTGCGCTGCCGCTGCGGCTACCCTCGCAGCAGGCACGAGCGGCACGTGCGAGGAGGGAACACCGACCCTCCTCCGGAGGAGGACCACCTGGCATGAGGCCCCGCGTGCCGTCCCGCACGACAGCCGTTGCGGTGACGGTGACGCTGGTCGGTGTCGGTCTCGCGGGGGTGGTCGGCTTCTCGTCCGCGCGCTCGCCTCGGGCCGCCGCCGGACCGGAGCGGCTGGCCGGTGGGACGTCACCGGCCGAGGCCGCGCCGTTCCCAGTCCCGAAGCCTGGCGAGGCCGGCGTCTCCACGTGCCTCGACCCGATCGGGCGGCGCCAGTGGCGGGTGACCTGGAGGGCGACGCAGGGGGCGAGCGGCATGACAGTGGTCCCCACCGGGTTCGCGGAGCGGCCCGCCGTCGCGCAGCGATCTGCGGGTGCTGACGCAGCCGCCCCGGTGCCGAACGGCGGCTGGACGTCGCGCGATGCCGATGCATGGGCCCTGGGCTGGGTGATCCCTTCTGTCACTGCCACCGACTGGGCGCGCCGGGTGGAGGTCCGGGGCAATCTCGCAGTGCTGGGCCGACGGCAGACCCCGCTGGCCTATTCCCCGCGGTACGTCTCCCCGGACGGCTCGTGCACGGTGTTCATCGACCCGTTCGCCGACGGGCCTCCCGCCGGCCCGACCGTCGCGGTAATCGGAGACAGCCTGGTCTGGCAGCTGCTGCAGGCGACCCGGGCCACCGCGCCGCTCGGCCTGCTCCCCCGCGCCCTGGAGAATCGGGACCGCCGCTTCGAAGTGGTCGGCCAACCGGGACGTCGCTGGACGATCTTCCCGGACACCACGCCGGGACTCGACCAGGCGGACGGCACGCTGCTGGACGAGATCCGCGGGCTGCGCGGCGCCCACGCCCAGGTGATCGCGCTGGGGACCAACGACGCGGGCTGGGTGGCACTGTCCACCAGCGACCAGATGTACCAGCTGCGGTTGGCCTGGGTGATCCTGCACCTGGCGCCGATCATTGACGAGATCCGGTCCTCCGGGCAGTGCACGGTGCTCGTCACCGCGGGTGACCGGGACGAGAGCTACCTCGGGTCGCAGGTGGATCGCTTCTCCCAGGCGATGCAGGACATCAATGACTACTTGCGACGGCGGGCGGAAGCGGACCCGAACGACGACCTGCACCTGTGGGACTGGGCGGAGCACGTGGCGGGCCACCACGTCGGCGCGCGCGACTCCTGGTACGCCGCGGACACCATCCACTTGAACGCCCGAGGTCGTGTGGCCTACGCCGATGAGCTCACCCAGGCCTCCGCCCTGTGCCCGTGATGTTCGCCCCAGCCAGGGCGACGGCCAGGTCGGCCGCGAGGACGGCGTTCGACCGGATCAGGGCGACGTTGGTCGCCAGGGTGCGCCCGCCCGTCAGCTCGGTGAGCCGGGCGAGGAGGAACGGCGTGAGGTCCTTGCCCGTCGCACCAGCCTGCTCGGCGTTCGTCACGGCGGCGCTCACCAGCCGCTCCACCTCGTCCGCGGCCAGGGCCGCCTCCCGCGGCACCGGATTCGCCACCAGCAGGCCACCGCGCATACCCAGCCGCCGGTGCGCCGCGACGACGGCGGCCAGCTCGCGGACGCCGTCCACCCGATGCGTGACCGGCAGCCCACTCTCCCGGCAGTAGAACGCCGGAAACTCCGCGGTCCCGTACCCCAGCACGGGCACGCCGAGCGTCTCCAAGGCCTCCAGCGTCTTCGGCAGGTCGAGGATGGACTTCGCGCCCGCGCACACCACGGCCACCGGCGTGGCGCCCAGCTCCTGCAGGTCCGCCGAGACGTCGAACGTCAACTCGGCCCCCCGATGCACGCCGCCGATCCCGCCGGTCGCGAAGACGCCGATCCCCGCCCGGTGCGCCAGGTACATGGTCGCGGCGACCGTGGTCCCAGCCGTCGCTGCGGCCGCCACCACAGCAGGCAGGTCGCGCCGGGACGCCTTCTGCACGCCCTCCCCGGACGCGAGCCGCTCCAGCGCCGCGTCGTCCAGGCCTACCCGAAGCCGGCCGGCGACGACAGCGATCGTCGCCGGGACGGCGCCGCGGGACCGGACGTCCGCCTCGACCAGGCGTGCCGTCCGGAGGTTCTCCGGGTACGGCATTCCGTGGCTGATGATGGTGGACTCCAACGCGACCACCGCACGACCGTCGTCGAGTGCGGCGGCCACCTCGGGGTCGATGTCCAGCACCGGGCCACGGTACTGAGTGGGGCGCCGCCTGCGATCAGGGCGTCCCGGCGCCGGCCCAGGAGGCCACGGTCGCCCGGCCCACGGCCAGCATCCGGCTCGCCAGCCCGAGCAGGGCGATCCCGACGACGGCGTGCAGCCCGCCGAGCCACGCCGCGTCTTCGCCGCCGGCGCCGAGCAACCCCTGGATGAGGTTCACGAATAGGACCAGGATCACGGCCTGGATGATCCCCTCCCGCCCCGCCCGGGCCACGATGGCCAGGATCAGAATGAGCAGGGCCACGCCGCCCATGAGGTAGCCGTTCAGCCGGTGCGGGTCGAACGCCGTCTCCCCGGACGCCCCGACCTCACCGTTCATGTCGAAAACGCCAAGGCCGGCGAGGAAGATCTGCACGACGCCGAGCACCAGGAACAGAAGCAGCAGCCAGATGTAGCCCGTGTGGGCGCCCCGGCGCACCCCCGTGAGCGGAGTCACCGTCGGGGTCGCGGGGGCCGCGTTGGTTGCGGTGGGGTCGGTCATGGGAAGGCCTCCCTATGTGTCTGTTATTCGGCTATTCGGGGTTGTTGCCGGTGTCGCTACCGATCCGGTACGGGCTCGTGACGCCCTCATACCCCAGGTGCATCACGAAGCCGACGGCGGCGTGTTGCAGGTTGTGACAGTGATCCATCCAGATGCCGGGGTTGTCCGCGCGGAACGCCACGGCGTAATCCTCTCCCGGTGCCACGTTCAGCGTGTCGGTGAACCACGGCGCCCCGGTGGCCGGCTTGCCGTTGCGGGAGAGCACCAGCAGGTGGTGGCCGTGGATGTGCATCGGATGATCCGCCGTCGACCGGTTGACGAACCTGATCCGGACGAGATCGCCCTCGCGCACCATCTGCATCGGCATCCGCGGGAAGGTCAGTCCGTTCACCGCCCAGGCGTACGTCGGCCGGCCACCGGCGAAGGCGATCTTACGATCCATGACGAGCCGGAAGTCGCGGTCGTACGGACCCTGCGCCTCCGGTGGCGACTCGCCCCGCCTCCCATACGTCAGCAGGTCCAGCGCAGGCCAGGAGCCGCTCGTGGCGGGCGGAGTCCCCGAGCCGAGCACGGCCCGGACTCCGTCGGCCAGGCCGGACAGCGCGACCGGACCACCCGGCATCGTGAACGTGATGTCGTAGCGCCCACCGGCCGCGAGCGTCAGCGACCGCCGGGTCACCGGGGCTCCGCCCGTGAGGTCGCCGCCGTCGACGGCGGCGAGGGTGAACGGCGTCCCGGCCAGGCGGTAGGAGCGCGGGGTGTTGGTGGTATTGACGATCCGCAGCCGGACCGGCGTCCCGGCCGGGACGGGACGGCGCTCCACGGCGTCGGCGGCGTCCCAGGACGCGCCGGCGAGAAAGCCGCCGGGTGGGCGCCATGCGTGGTCGAGCACCGTGAGGTCCATCCCTTCCACGGCGCGCTGCGTCGTCGGACGGAAAACCAGGGCGCCGAACAGTCCGCGGTCCACCTGCTCGTCCGACGCCTGGTGCGCGTGGTACCAGAACGTGCCCGCCTGCTCGGTGCGGAACCGGTAGGTGTGGCATTGACCGTCGCGGATCACCGGTTGCGTCACGCCGGCCACGCCGTCCTCGGCGTTCGGGACGTCGACACCGTGCCAATGCACGGTGACGCCCTGCCGGTCCCCGCGGTTGCACACGTCGACCTGCACCAAGTCGCCCTCCCGCGCCTCCAGCTGCGGGCCGGGCACGGTGCCGTTGAACGCCACCGCCTGCACGGTGCGCGAGCCGGTGCGGACCGTCAGCGGACTCGCGGTGAGGGTGTAGTGAACGTCGGGCTCCCCGCCGCGCGGTCCGGTGAGGGTGTCGACGGACGTGCCGCCCGCATTGTGCCCCGCGTGCCCGCCGGGGCCGCCGCCGTCATCCGCGGGGGCGTAATCGGCGAGGTCGAAGGAGCCGGGCAGGCGGCTCCCCCACCAGGATGTCGCCAGCGGAACCACGACGGCGAGGGCCAGTAGCGCGGCCGCGGCGGTCGCCGTCCAGCGCACCGGCCCGCGTGCGTCGCTGAGCAGCGCCAGGGTGAGCGCGGGGCCGAGGAGCGCGACGGCGAGAAGTCCGACGGTCACCAGCCATCCAGTGAGGAGCAGCTGGTCCAGCGCGGCCAGGCTGGTCCCGGCGGCCGCCGTGGTGATCGCCAGCCGCCGCCCGGTCGTGGCCCTGGCCCGCAGGGCCACGCCGAGGGCAACGGCGGTGGGGACGGCGGCCAGCGGCACGTCGAGAATCACCCGGCGGGCGACGAAGTCCCAGCCCAGCGAGGCCATCCACCCGACCACGGCGCCGCGCACCGCAACCGCGGCCAGCCCCGCCGCCAGGAGCGGGACGACAAGGCGCGTCCGTGGCCCCGTCCAGACCAGGTTCGCCGCGACGACGACAGCCGCCGCGGCGAGCAGCCCGGCCGCCAGGTCGGTCCAGTAGGCGACGACGAAGTTCACCGCCCCATGTTTACCGATGTCCGGGTTGTCCCGTCGTCCGCCGCGCGGTGAACGCCGAGCTACTCTCGCGGAAGTAGGCCGGGCGGGTCAGCGTGCGAGCTGACCTTGCGCGGTCACGGCATGAGTGCCGGGGTCAGGTCCTGGCGCACCGTGTCGGGGGAGGCCACAGTCAGCGCGGCAAGCGTGACCCCCCGGCGCACGGCCGTCACGAGTTCCTCATCCCGGAACAAGCCAGCCATCGTGCCGGCGA
>Ga0081539_10003178_pt1 | contig 20815 bp, 16 predicted proteins | sample TabmetS4T2R2_FD_71023 | JGI IMG/M metagenome (GOLD analysis project Ga0081539, IMG submission 71023) | Tabebuia heterophylla rhizosphere microbial communities from the University of Puerto Rico - S4T2R2 | ecosystem: Host-associated > Plants > Roots > Rhizosphere ...
GCTGCGCAGGGAGTGAATGGGTGGAAGGGGCGTCGCCTCTTCTCCGTCTCGGGCGATGTCAAACGCCCCGGGGTTTTTGAGGTCCCCATGGGACTTACCCTGCGTGAACTCATTTATGACGAAAAGTACTGCCAGGGAATCGCTGGAGACAGGAAGCTGAAGGGCTTCGCCCCCTCCGGACCTTCCGGCGGATTTCTCCCGGCAAAGCTGACGGCTGAGAAAGGGTTGCCACGGGCGCACACTGAGAATCGGAGCTGGCAGGAGTTAGCGAAGAGACGCGGGTTCGACCCGGCGGCGACAGAGTTAGACCTTCTCGATCTTGAGCTGGAGTTAAACCTTTTTCGCGTCCTAAGCCCTACTCAGGCGCTGGGAGCAGGCTTGGTCGTCTATGCCGAAGGGCGAGATATGGCGGCTGAGGCGGTCAACTCCATCGAGTTCTTTCGCAATGAGTCGTGCGGCAAATGCGTTCCCTGCCGCCTGGGGTCGCAAAAACTCGTCTCGCTCGGGTCGAATTTGCTTGAAAAGAAGATCAGCGGCGTGGATTGGAAAAGTGAGATTTTGCCGCTGGTCAAGGAATTGGGCACGGCCATTGGACTAGCTTCGATCTGCGGCCTCGGCCGGTCTGTTCCGGTACCGCTGACAACTGCAGCCGCCTTTTTTGAAGAGGATATCGCAGCGTATCTTACTGGCGAGGGTCACGCTGCTCTAAGCCAGCCACCTTGAGATAGCCATGCCGCACTCTGAGTTTGTCGCCGGGTTGTTTGTTCGGGATGACGACGAGACCTTGTTTAGCCGGGATATCAATGGTCAGCTCGTGCGGCTCGATGCCCCGACCGAGTCCGACTACGAGAAGCAGGTTGCTCTTCAGATCGACGGCGTGCCCGTGACGGTTCCTTTGGCCGAACCACTGACAGATGCCAATGGCAACATCGTGGTCGATCTGGAAGGACGGACGACCCCGCGTTACACCACGATTTACGATGCTGCCCGCAAACTCTATGTCGAGCAGCTCGGCGACGAAAAAAAAATCCCGATCCCAATCCTCTGTCATCAACCGCACATGACTCCGGTGGCGGTCTGTCGCCTTTGTATTGTCCAGATTTACGGTCAGAAGCGCGGCCGCCGCGCCGCGGAGCGAAAATTACTCCCGGCTTGTCAGCACCAGGTGAAAGAGGGGATGGAAGTATTCACCATGAACGCTCCCGGCCCAGATGGCGAACGCGTCCGGCAAACCGTAAAGATGCTCACCGAACTGCTGGCCACCGATCACTTGAAACCGGCGAGTCCACCGGAGCTGGAAAAGGAGTTCGCACAATTCAACGAACTCGGTCAAATGGTTAGTCGTTGCGGGGCAAATCCGGCCCGCCTGCAACTGGATCTCCTGTCCAGCCCGCCGCCCCCGGCTCGCCCGCGGACGGGAAGACGCCCACTTGATTCTTCCTCGCCGGTCTTCCTGGTCGATCATAGTGCCTGCATTCTTTGCGATCGCTGTATCCGCGCCTGTGATGATGTCCGGGAGAATCATGTCATCGGACGCACCGGTAAGGGCGCCACGGCCGGAATCAGTTTCGACCTGAATGTTCCGATGGGTCAGTCAACTTGCGTGCAATGCGGCGAATGCATGGTTTCCTGCCCGACCAGCGCCATCACGTTCAAACCGGTCGCCCGAGTTAAGATTCGGAAGAGAGGCAGATCGGCTCAGGTCTTAACTGCACAAGAACTCATTTCTGATCCTGTTTTTGCGGGAATCCCGCCGAAGTTTCTGCTCTGGCAGCGGGGATTGGTCGTCCGACGGCGACTGAGAGCGGGCCAGGTCCTCTGTCGCCAGGGTGAGCCGGGTAACACTGCCTTCATCATCCGCGACGGAAGATTGAAGGTAACAATCTTTCCCCAAGGAAGGTCAGGTCACGCTCTGACCTGGTTAGGCCGGCCAAAGCCGATACTCCGGGAGCGAACTCCGGCCGATGTCATTGTTGGCGAGATGGCCTGCCTGAGTGGTTCAGCGCGCGCCGCCAACGTGACGGCTCTGGAAAGCTGCGAGGTTTGGGAGATTCGCCGCAATGTTCTCGATCGATTGATGCGACTTCCCAGTCAGCGCCAGCGATTCGAGGCCGAATATCGCAAAAGCTCGATCGATCTCGCTCTCCAAGGCACCGATCTCTTTCGCGGCCTGGAACGTGATGAGTATCGCCAGATCGTGGATTGGTTGCGGAATCGCCTGAGCTTTGTCCGGTTGCAGCCAGGGCAGACCCTTTTCCACGAAGGCGACATTGCTACTCATCTTTATCTTATCCGGCTCGGTCACGTCCGGGTCGGCGTGCAACGACATGGCAAAGAAGCCAAAATCGTAACCAAAGGACCGGGAGCCATTCTTGGAGAAATCGGGTTGCTCGCGCTTTCTCTCGGCGATGAACGGCGGACGGTGGAAGAGATCGACCGATCTTTGAAACTAAAGCTTGATCGCGCCGGTGACGATCTGACTGCGGCGATTCCGGCCGGGCTCCGCTCCGCGACCTGTTCTGCCCTTAACCACCTCGAGCTGGTGCAACTAAGCCGCGCCGACTTTCTTGAGATGGTCCGGCGGTTCAGCGTCCTTCGGCGGAGGCTGGTCGAGCAATCGGTTGCGCGACTCTACAGCTCGACCGTTGGTCACCGGGTTTTGGATCAGTATGTCGAACAGGGCTTATATGAAGGTCAAAGCATTCTGGTTTTGAATCTCGATAACTGCACCCGGTGCGATGCCTGTACCCGAGGGTGCGTCGATCAGCATGGCACAGCCACTCACGGAATTCCGATCCCGCGTCTGCTCCGGGCAGGACAACGGCTCGATAACTACCTGATTGCCACGTCCTGTCGTTCCTGCACGGATCCCCATTGCATGACCGGTTGCCCGGTCGATTCGATTCATCGAGGCAAACATCTGCAAATCGTGATCGAGGACCACTGTATCGGATGCGGGCTTTGCGCGGACAATTGCCCCTACGGCAGCATCTTCATCATCCCTAACGAACGAAGCAGGATCGCCGTAACTGATATCGGAGAAGGCAGCCGATCACATTTTGTCGCTCAACTCAAGGCCGCCAACTGCGACCTCTGCGATGCCGCCGGCGACCTTTCTGTGCCGCAACCCGCCTGCGTCGCGGCCTGCCCGCACGACGCGGCTTTTCGCTTGAGCGGTCCGCAACTGCTCGAACACGTCATGGGCCCGCATGCCGCGGATCTCGCAGCAGCGGGCTTACGCGATCCGATGACTGCTTGATCGGGCAAACGGCGCGCAGTCCAGGCACCTACTTTTCCGATAACTCGATTACTCCGCGCCAATTCTCCGGCAGCTCCGCTTTTCTGAGCGTCGCGATCTTTCTAAGATAAAACTCAGCCGGGCCATCCTTTCCGCCGCGTAACTCGACTGTCCCGCTCATTAATTCGGCGGCGGAAGAAAAGTCGCCTGCCTTAAAGCTATCCAAGCCACGTTCAAAAAGAGTAACCCATTCCTGTTCTCCGTTCGCATCCGTGCAACGGCAAATCAGCTCATGAATCAAGACACTCTCAGTTTTCCCGGCCACGCGAAACTGACCCAGCCGGCGGGTAACAAACCGGTTATCGAGCTGTTGGCGCACGCTCTCAGAGATCAGGACCTGTGTGCTTAGATACTTGTTCAGGGACTCAAGGCGGGAAGCAAAGTTCGTCGTGTCACCAATCATGGTGTAGTCGAACCGAAAACTGGAGCCGAGATTCCCAGCTAAGACTTTCCCGCTGTTCACACCGACCCGCGTCCGAAGCTGTTTCCCGCGGACATTCAGTTCGCTCAAGCAGCGAAGATCGCAGGCCGCCTCGACCGCGCGAATGGCGTGTGCCGGCTCCTCAATTGGAGCTCCCCAGGCCGCCATGACTGCGTCACCGACATACTTAATGATCGTGCCGCGGTTCTTGAGAATGCACTGGGTGGTTTGCTCGAAATAGGAGATCAGAATGGTTGAGACCTCCGCGGGATTGAGTTTTTCTGAGAGCGTGGTGAAGTTCTCCAGATCGGTGAAAATGACTGTCGCTTCCACGACTTTGCCCCCGGGATGCAGGTCAAAGTCCGAATCCGCGATCAGGTCGGCCATTTCCGGCGACAGATAGAAACCAAACGCGCGCCGCAGCTCCTTTCGTCGGCGCGACTCGAGCAGATACTGCGAGGTGAGGCAACAGGCGAGCCCAAGCGGAATCTGAACACTGGCAGGAACCAGCCAGCCAAACCAGGTCCTTTGTTGCCAGACGAGCAGGCAGGCGCCCGATGCGATCGCGGTCGAAGCAAGCAGCGCAACGAGAATCGCCGGCAATGGTCGAAGAAATGCCAGGAGGCCCGCGAAAAGACCTACAATGACGACCAAGGCACGCTCGCGGCCGAACGGCATTCGCGTGAGCCAGTCACCCCGCAACAAATTCAAAAGAAGGTTGGCATGGACCTCGGTTCCCGGAGTGAAATCATGAGTTAGTCTGGAATAAGGCGTGGCAAACTCATCTCTCCCCACCATCAAGCCTCCAAGAGCGAATTGGCCCCCGATCATGACAATCTTGTCTCTAAAAAATCCCGGCCGCACTCCGTTCGGCTGAAGGGCCTGCGCGAAACTGACGGAAGCAAAGGTTCCTCTTTTGCCATAGTAGTTGACAAAGAGCGGACCGAGCGTTTCCCGAGGCTCTTGCGTCAGCCGCACGCGCAAGAATTTGGCTGCCTCCCAGGTTGCCGTGGCCTTGACACTGTTCCCGAAATAGATCCGTCTCACCCCATAATCGGAATCCATTCCCGCAAACGCCAGAATCCCCCATCCAGCTGCTGCTTTTCGGAGGAGCCGGATCGGGGGAGAAATACTCTCCGTTCGCATTCCCTGTCGCTCCTTGTGATCCAATGCCCCACCCAGAATGACGCGGCCATTCTTCCGGATCGATTCCGCGAAAGCCGCGTCCGCGGCGGGATCGAAGCCCGGTTGATCGAAAACAATGTCGTAAAAGACCAGGCGCGGTCGCTCTTGCGTCAATCGTTCCAGCAGCCGGACGTGTAACTCCCGGTCCCAGATATCGAATCGCTGGTTGAGTTGCTTTGCGGAAAACTCGTCGAGATAGACCAAGACCACTTCATGAGTTTCAAGCTGGCTTCGCAAAAGAAAGGGAACGTCGTAACTCAGTCGGACGATCGGCTCGGCAAATGAATAGCGGAGACAAAGGAGGCCGACACCTACTGTCAGGACTGCGCCGAGTGCGATGGTAAGGCCGCGAATCAGATGCCGAATCTCCCGCAGTGAAAGCCTCTCAAGTCCAATCATCTCGTCTTACCGGACCAGCCCAAGCCGCCTTTCGCTTCTAAAAGTTGAGGCGTACCCGAACCGCAAAGGTTCGTTCCCGGGGAAGCTCTCTGTAATAGTTTAAGGGGTTCAATTTATAGTCCTGATCTGTGATATTGAGGAACGCCAGTGTGACGTCACCGAAATTGCGGCGAAAACGAAACCCGGCATAAGCGTTGAGCTGAAAGATCTCGTCCCCTGGGATATCGGGGAAATAGCCCCGGTTGCTCTGCCCCGCCCAATAGCCTTCGAGTTCTCCGAACCAACCGGAGGGATGATTGTAAATCGCATAAAGCTCTCCCTCGTTCAGTGTGGCCTTTAGCCGGGTTACGCCGGATCCCGGGACACTTCGGTCGACCTCCGGAAAAGTGGCCTTGAGATTGGCGTAGCTCAGCTGATACTTTGCCCCGAGGGACCATTCGTCGCCGACGAGTTGATTGATAGTGATGGTTAAATCCTGTTCCTCATAATCCAACTCTTCGGCGAGGGTTGAGGGTACGATTGAGAAGACACGATTAGGCGGCCGCAAGAAGGCGTCGAACGTGCCGACCCGCCGGTCTACCTCGGAGCGGAGGATCATCGCTCTGGCGGCGAGATAAGTTCCGCAGTCAAACTTCTCTTCTACGAGAATTCCTCCGCTTTCGTACTCCGGCGCGGCAACCGAACCGACGACAGACTCTGAGATAATGCTGCGGAACACCTGGTTGAATCCGGCGACCTGCGTCGGCTCCAGTTGCACGCTTTCGTCGAAGCTTACCCCGCCGAGCGCTCGGGTGTAGGCGCCCCGAATCGTGAGATGGCCATACGGGTTCCAGACGAAGCCGGCCTTGGGCGAGAGGCGTGAGCGCGAGCTGTTTGTCCCAACGATCGGAGGGTTCCGATAATTAGTTGGATAAGTGAGGTGGTCATAACTGATTCCCGCGGTCAGCGAAAGTCGCGCCAGAGGTCGCCAAATATCGTAAAGATAAACACTTTCACGTTCCAAGTCGGTGTCGAAGTCATGAGCTACGGCAAAAGTGCCGCGGGCCGGCGGGTTGTCCAGGCGGTCACTGGTATGAAAAGCCCCGGATTGAAAACGCGCCCCACCAACCAACGTGTTCGTCTCCGTTTCCCAAATCTGGTTTATCTCACCCGTGTAGGTCGTGAAGCTGCTGTGATAGTGCAGATCGAGCGGCAGGACATCGAAAGGGGGATCAAGAATCGCACCGGTTTGGACATCGCGCCGGACGACGAGCGAACGGCTCACGTTGGGCCGGATCCGATTGCTGAGGAACTCGGCGACATCTGCCGGACGGTTTAGATCGGTAAAGCGAATCTCATCCGCCAGGCGCCCGGCGAGGAGAAGCGTTTCCATGCCCGGAAGCCATTGGTGGTGGTAACCAATGAGGATGATCGCTGGTTGCTGTAACTCTCGCAAATGCGCGCCCGGTTGCGCCAGGGTTTGATCGTAACGCTGCAAAAGATCGCCCTGACGCGTGTCCTGATATTTGGTCTGGAAAAAAATGCTGTCCTGAGGAGTCAGTTGGATCTTGGCCTGCCCGTAGGACTCGGAGCGAGTGATCTCATTGTTTGGCCGGCGCCCATTATCGTAGAAGAAGTCGGTATCGAGCGAGTAACTGATGTTCCCGAAGACGCCGTATTGTGAGGCAATTTCGTGGATTTGTCCATCGCTCCGGTAACTTGAAGTAGAGCTGATTCCAAAGCGGTCGGCCTCAAACAACTTGGAATACTCCTGCTCGGAGACAAACTGGGAAAGTGGGCCGCCCCCGACCGGCGCGAGGAGATTGGCGAGAAGGAGTTCGTTGAACCAGGGCGTTTCATACCTGAGATTGATCCGCGTCGGGTCGCGCAGAGCGTTGTAACTATTGGCGAGAAAGAGATGAGAGGAAGCATTTGAATAATCGGCGTCAACTCCACGGGTCGCTTCGCGCACGCTCAGATCTTCCATCCCAGCCTCCTGGTAAATCGCAGCCAGATTCGCACTCCGCACCGCCCGGTCCTGGTCGAGCAAAAACTGGGATCGATAGACGCGGCGGTTATCGTTCAGCTCGACGGATTTCTCCAGATCGCGAACCGCCTGGTTGATTCGGCTGTTCTGCCGGTTTTCTATTGCCGAATAAATCCAAGGTGTGGGGTCAAGCGGATCGAGTTGCTTTGCCCGGTCCAGTTCTTTCAGCGCCTTGTCTTGATTGCCGGAGTTACTGAAAGCCTTCCCAAGGTAGCTGTGGAAGATGGAACGATTGGGCTCCAGTGCGGCCGCGGCTTGCAGGTCCCGCCTTCCCGCCTCGGCCGCCCCCTGACGGATCAAGCAAAGTCCCTGCCCAAGCCAGGCATCGCCCAGCGCGCTGTCCAGGGAGATAGCTTTAGCGAAGGATTCTTTGGCTCCGCTGATCTTGTTTTCTGCGCTCAAGAGAAACCCCTTTAGGGTGTGAGCGGCAGGATTACGCGGCGCCAGCGCAAGTCCTTTTTCGAGCGCTTCCTTTGCCTGTGGCACTCGACCAAAACTAAATTCCAACTCGGCGACCCGCGTCCAGGCAAAACCAAAGCTAAGGTCCGCCGCTGCAGCTTGACGGGCCGCAGCCAGTGCGCCGGCAAGATCATTCTTTGATTGCCGATAATACGATTCCGCCATCCACTCGCTCGCGGTGTGCGGAACTCTCTGCTTCGACCGGTTCTGCAGGGTCACTGCCGCGATTAGACCGGCCAAGGCTTCGCGACCGGGAGCGGCCGGACTTATCTGCCTCAGGAGTCGCTCGGCCTTCTCAACCTGTCCGACAACGAGATAGAGGGCGGCGCGGTAGATACTCTCCGCCGTTGAAGCCGGTGTTCTTGACCGGGGATATAATTCGAGTGCAGCAAGAAGGTCGCCTTTTTCATAGGCCGATAATGAGTCATTAAGGAAACGTGATGTCTCGTGACTCAGTCCCAGGTCCTTCAAATCGAGCACCCCAGGATAATAAAGGCACCACTGAATAAGATTAACCGTCATGATTACCGCCGTCTTCCTCGGTTTCTGGCCAGGATCCGCCTCGGCCCGCTCGCCGCTGCGCACGACGACCGAGCCCTGCGCATTTGAGACCTCCACCTCCCCGTCGAACATGGTGAGACTGGTATGACCATTAACGGCGACCGCGACCAGAAATTCGGTCCCGCGAATGGCACCGTTAACCGCGGGCGTTTTGATATTGATTTCGCGCGACTTTTCCCGGCTGAAAAAGTAACCGGCGCCTTGTTTCACATCCAGCGTCGGCTTAGTCCCGGCGGCTTGCGGGGGGAGGATTTCGCCTTCGAAAAATTCGTCGATCCGCATGATGCTCGAGTCACTCATCCGGAGCGCAGCTCGACTGTCTTCGCCCGTGCGCAGCCGCTCATGCCAGATCATCTTCTGCCCGATTGCCACTGGCCTCCAAGCCGCGGAGGGGCGCGCGCTATCGACTTGGTTCTCTCTGGAAAGGACCACAGCCGCCTCTGCCTGGCCGGCATCCTGGGCGAGAAGCGTGCCAACGGGAACCGCTATGATGCACAACAGGGTGAACAGACATCGCGGCGGGAGCGTTCGGCTATTTTCCGGAGGGAGAAGGTCGCAACGCGACAGGCGGTGCCTGAGCTTACAGAAGGGGCAGTGATTCATTGGTTGGCGAAGCCGCCCATATCGTGTGTGATTTCCGTGCATCGTCGATACTATTTTTTCCCGGTTGTTCTGGCCGGTTCAGTTATGCCCAGGCGATGGTAGTCCTCGGTTTTTGCTTTTGGCGGGAGCTTGCCCTCAATTCGCCGTTCTTCCCGGGACGCTGGCCAGTTCGCTGACATCATGGTGCGCCCACTTGCCCGTTTAAAACGGCCGTAACGTATGGATCTGATTCTCTTTGAAATGGTCGGTCCTTCGAACGACAGCTCGGCCGCTGTTTACTCGCGAGCGGGACCGACTGGGACAAGGTTTTTAAGATGAAGTCGCCCTAAGCCTGTAGCGTGGCGATTGTCAGCGCATAGGAGCGGGGGGATCCCGCCAACGGCTGGCGCGTCTCACCGAGACACGGCTACAACAAAACGATCCGTGTCATCCGCGCCATCTGTGGTCTAGGTTCCTGTCGCCCATGGGTTCGTGCATCACCGAAACGCATCTTACGCAAAGCGAAACCGACGAGCCCAGTGGCGTCAGAGATCGCACCGTGTTCGCGGTTCTTTTCGCGATCAGCTTTTCCCATCTCCTCAACGACACCATCCAATCGCTCATTCCCGCAATCTATCCGCTGCTCAAGAGCAGTTTCCGACTCAGCTTCGTCCAGATCGGATTGATCACGCTCGCCTTCCAGATGACCGCCTCCATCCTGCAACCGTTCGTAGGTCTTTACACCGATCGCCGGCCGAAGCCCTACTCGCTTGCCTGGGGAATGGGCCTCACCTTGGGCGGGCTCGTGCTTCTCTCGCACGCCAGCCATTACCTCATGATCGTCGCGGCTGCCGCTCTGGTCGGGATGGGCTCCTCGGTCTTTCATCCCGAATCCTCGCGCGTCGCCCACCTCGCCTCGGGCGGACGGACCGGGTTCGCGCAATCGCTTTTCCAAGTAGGCGGAAATGCCGGGAGCTCGTTAGGCCCGCTTCTCGCCGCGCTCATCGTTGTCCCCCATGGGCAGGCAAGTGTGCTCTGGTTTGCCGTCATTGCCCTGCTCGGGATTGGGGTTTTGACCGGGGTGGGAAGGTGGTATCGCGATCATCTTAACGAGCGCGCGCGCCAGCCGGAGTCAGCGATCCCGGCGACAGGTTCGATCTCAGCTCGCATCTGGCTTGCGCTCGCGATTCTCGGGCTGCTCATCTTTTCGAAATACTTCTACCTCGCCAGCCTGACGAATTACTACACCTTCTACCTGATCCACAAATTTCATCTCTCCGTTCAGGGCGCGCAGTTTCATCTCTTCCTTTTCCTCTTCGCCGTCGCTCTCGGCACTATCCTCGGCGGACCAATCGGCGATCGCTACGGCCGCAAACTCGTGATTTGGGTATCCATCCTGGGTGTGGCCCCTTTTACTCTCGCCCTTCCCTATGCCAGCCTATTCTGGAGCGGCGCGCTGAGCGTTGTGATCGGGGTCATTCTTGCTTCTGCCTTTTCCGCCATCCTGGTTTACGCCCAGGAGCTGGTGCCGGGCAAAGTCGGCCTCATCGCCGGCTTATTTTTCGGGCTCGCCTTTGGCATGGGCGGCCTCGGCTCCGCTGTGCTCGGTGAACTGGCCGACCGGACGAGCATCGAATATGTCTTTGACCTTTGCTCCTTCCTTCCGCTTATCGGTCTGCTGACCGCATTCCTGCCGGAGACGCGCCGAGAGCGGCGGCCGCTATTTCGACGCTAGCCCGATCGCCATCAGAAGCAGGATACCAAGCAGCTCGAGCGCGTTGAGGATCGTTCCAGTGACCGCCATCCACTTGTTTGGGATCGGCTTGCCAATTGTGATGAGACCGAAAATCACGCCGAGCAAATTCACCGCCAGACCGGCGAACATGCAAAGCCCGACCGTAATCATCTGCGGGCTCGTTTCAGTTGCCCCGGACTTGACAGCTACTGCTGCGATTCCCATGAGCAAAAACCAGCCGCCGATGCCGACTATCGCGATGATGAAGGATGTCCTGGCGAGCCCGGAGGAAGGCTGCTGTGCCATCGCCGGCGCCCCGGGAACGAAGGGCGGCGGAGCGGCGGGCAGCAATTGTGACAGCGGCCGCCAATCAGTCACGCCTTGATGCCACCCCAGGTCGCTCCAGGCAAACTCTCCCGCCGCCAGCTTGGCCTGCACTTCCTCCAATGAATAAGGGCCATGTTTCTGTTGATTTTTCGCGACGTAGACGTTCATGGATTGTGAGGTGCGGGGTGATAGTTGGCGACAATTACGAGAAATTTCGTACTAAGTCAGTTTGGCTCGCGGTGCGCAGCATTGCCTCTTTATTTTTCCCTGCACGGGAGAGTCATGGCCGCAGGATGCTTCAGTCGGCGAGCGTGGGACAAGCTTTTTCTCGGAGCTTTCCACTCGTCCCTTGCCCTGAAGCGATAGACCGGCTAGAAAGCCAGCACAACAACTAAAACCGACCGCCATGAATCTAATTCCTTTTTGCAAAACAACGGGCAAACAATTGTACCGCGTTTTCCTTCTCGCTGCTCTGCCGCTCCTTTTTCTTTATCCGGGTTGTGCCTATAACAAAAACCTGCAACCGGCCGCCGCCACCGGAGGCACGGGCGAGGGTGGCTTTGAGCTCGCCGATGCCAACCACGACGGCAAACTGACCCGGGCGGAAGCCAGCGACTTCATCGCGGGCGAAGTTTTTGCCGCTCGCGACATCAACCACGACGGCCGGCTAACAAAAGCCGAATGGACCGCCGCAGATAAGCGCGCTGCGGCAGAATTCGATAAGCGCGACGCCGACCACGACGGAGTAGTGACCCGGGAGGAATTTTTCCAATATAGCCGTAGCCGCGGCATGACCCGGAAGGCTTTCGCCCAGGCCGATAAGAATCACGACGGTTACCTCGATAAAACCGAGGTACAAGCCTACTACGCCAGCCGCGAAGGTTCGCCACGGTGAGAGCGAATGCTTTCTCCGGTCGCTTCCAGAGTTAGTGCCTTCCCGGGTTCTTAGCAAAGGCGCCTGACTCGCGACCGATCTGGATTTGCTCCGGCGAGCTACCCGGGATTGCTCGTTTCCCAGATCATGAAGTCGTCCAACGTCTGCCGGACTTTCTCCGCCACGAATCCGACCACGATCGCATCGTCGACGTAGCCGAGAAATGGCGTGCTGTCCGGAATCAAATCGAACGGGTCGATCAGATAATTGAGCGCCGCGACGATCCACATCAGGTCGTCCGCCGGGACTTGTTTGTATTCACCGCGCTCGAAGGCGCGAATGAGCCGGAGCATGGTTTGAAGATAGGGCCAGTCGGCCTTGAACCGATGCGCCGGGAGTGATGCAGCTTCCTTCGCGGCTTTCTCAAAAAGCGTGCGCAAACCGCCCGGACCGGCGAGCCGCAGCTTCGCCTCGCGCAGTGCCCGGGCAAACGCCTCACTGCGAAGCGCGGGTTTGCGAAAGGATTGTTCGTTCTCGCCGGATTTCGTCTTCGCTTTTTTCATCTCCCCACAGATAAGCACCGCGATCCGCCAATGAGAAGCCAATTTGACCGCGGGCCGACCCGGATTTCACAGGCGGACCCGGCGCCCCTCGCGCCGAGAGCCGGGCATAAGAGAGGTTGTAGCCGGGGGCGGTAACCCCGGCAGAGAAGTTTGCTCGAGCCGCAGCGTTCGATCAGAAATTTTTTTGATTCTCCAATATCTTGCCTCGCCCTGATGGAGTCAGCGATCCAGGTACAAAACTCTCACACTGACCCGAGCAGGAGCTGCAAATAAGCGACATCGAGCCGGCGGCCGAATTTGCTCCCAACCTGGCGCAGGCGGCCTGCTTCAACAAAGCCTAACGAGTTCAGCAGATTGATCATGCCGGCGGATTCTTCGCAGCAAACCGCGATGACGCTGTGATAGCCAGATGATGTGGCCCGCGCGATCAGGTCCTGCACAATGATCCGGCCGTAGCCGCAACGATGGTGGTCATGTCGCACGTAGGCTGAAAGCTCGATCGCGTCGCGATAGGCGCAACGCGATTGGAAGGGTGAGAGCGCGCCCCAGCCTACGATCTCGTCCTCGATTTCGAGTACGGTGAGGGGTTGTTTCGGCAGCCGGTTGCGCAATTCCTCCTCGCGCTCTTCGGTCGTCTCGTCCCCGATCTGGAAAGTCGCGGCTGAGTTGCGGACGTAGTAATTGTAAATCGCGTTGATCGCGGCTGCGTCGGCGACTGTCGCCAGCCTGGGACGCGGGGAATCCATCAGCAGGCGCGGGCCGCCGGGCACATTTCCTCGCACCACGCTTCGATTTTTTCCCGGATCTGATCGCGGACCTTGCGCATCCCGGCGAGCTTTTCTTCGTCGGTGCCTGCGAGAGCGGAAGGATCAGGAAAACTCCAGTGCAGCCGTTTAGTCAGCCCGGAAAAGATCGGACATTGCTCGGCGCTGCTCTCGTCGCAAACCGTGACGACGTAGGCAAAGACTGGACCTGATTTCCAAACATCAAAGACCCGCTGGGTTCCCTTGCCTGAGATATCGATGCCGACCTCCGCCATCGCCTCGACCGCCGTCGGGTTGAGCGTGCCGGCCTCGAGACCCGCGCTGTGCGCCTCAAACTCTTCGCCGCAGATCGCGTTCAGCCAGGCTTCCGCCATCTGGCTGCGCGCACTGTTGTGAATGCAGATGAAAAGGACGCGTTGCTTCATGGAAAAAGATGATCGCTTCCAAAAGAAAAGACCAGCCGTTTGCAGCGGTAGGCAAGATACTGGGAAAATCTTCACCTGAGGCTCGCGCAGAATATTCTGGAATGAGCAGACGCCAAATCCGAAGCGCGTCGGCTGAATGCAGCATGAATAAATGCTCGCCAGCTTCACGCCCTCTTGCCCAACAACAGCTTTCGGCGAATCTGATCATTAACCGCTCCGCATGGATAGCGCGAAATCTCATCCTACTCCGGCAATCGACCGCGTCTGTGTGCATCTGTGCCGGACCGATTCAATTCCGGACCCCTCGCTCCTCGAGCGATATTCGGCCGTTCTTGATGACGAGGAGCGGGGACGTCTGGCGCGTTACCGGTTCGAAGCCGACGCCCGTGCTTTTCTGATCTCGCACGCGCTGCTGCGGTTTGCTCTTTCCCAGCTCTCAGATCTCGCGCCTGAGACCTGGCGATTCCGGCGGAACGAGCACGGGCGTCCGGAAATCGAGGGAACCGGCCTGCGGTGCCTGAATTTCAGTCTCTCGCACACGCGCGACCTGGTAGCTTGCGTGGTCGGTTATGGCGTTGAAGTCGGCCTTGATGTCGAGAGAAACATCCGGGGGGGCGATCTCCTAGCGCTCGCCGACCGGTTTTTCGCGGAAAAAGAAAAAGCTGCGCTGCGTCGCCTGCCTAACGAAGAACAAAGAAGCCGGTTTCTTTCCCTGTGGACACTAAAGGAAGCCTACGCCAAAGCTCGCGGCCTCGGACTGAGTCTCCCCTTCCACCACTTCGGGTTCGAGATCAACGGCGGCACAATCGTGGCAAATTTCGATGAAGAATTGGCTGACGAGCCGTCGCTCTGGTCATTCACTCTGATGCAGCCGACTCACGACCACTGGCTTGCCATCGCGGTGCGGACGAACTCGCCCCTTCCTGTCCCACTCGAGGCGAACTGGACGCTTCCCCTAACGAAACAAGAAACAACCTTAGAGAATGCGGTGGTCGCGGCTTCGAGGCCGCTCCCGAGTTAAAGTCCGTCCCTGTCCATGATGCATTCTGCCTGACGCCCGCAACTTCTGATCGCTAACCCGATTCGCGCCCGACGGATCGAGGAAGATTCAGCGCTTTAGACCGTGCTTCTGGCAGGCGGCGAGCTGCTTGTCGTCGCCGGTTACAATGGCGCTCCTCCTTTGGAATCTCCCGACGAACCTGAGTTCGACCACCATTCGCTGAACGAGGAGCTTGGTTTCGTCGAGGAGTAACCCTCCGGGTTAGCGCTCGCAGCATGTTGCAAGCGGAGCCGGCAATCGGGCTCGAACCGATGACCTGCTGATTACAAATCAGCTGCTCTACCAACTGAGCTATGCCGGCGAAACTAGACCGTGCCTATGGTAATGCGCTCCGCCGCGGAGACAAGTCTCTTACTGGCAATGGCCGACCATACGATGAAAGCGGGCCGGCGGTCTCGAGATTCTTAATCACGGTGCTGAGATAAACGGACTCCGGAAAGTAAGCTCGATACTTGGTGATCCGGGCGCGGTTCATCACCCGGAAGCCGTAACGCTCAAACATCTTTTCCCCGCGCCGGCTTTCGAAGGTCACGATCTGGCCGTAAACCCGTTTTTCGCCACAACGGTAGAGATAGCTTAAGTAGGCGCTCATGAGGGCGCGGGTGGTCGACACTTTGCGCGCTTCCGGGAGCAGGTTGACGTGGAAATGCGGCGTCCGCCTCGGCGTGGCGGGAACTTCGCGCCAGCCGTTCACCAAAACCCAGCGAATAAAGCGGCGCGAACGTTCGTTGTAACGCGGGTAGCGCAGGAGGGCGCGAAGGAAAAGAATGATGTTCTGTTGAAACGAATAGAGCTGGTTGAGCAGCGGTTTGCGTGAGCCGAGCAGGTAGCCTTTTAGTTCGCCGTCCACTTCCAGAACGAAGGATGATTCCGGCTCGTGGTCGGTGTAGTAAGTGGTGAGGAAATCGGCAAATAACTCGCGATCTTCATAGACAGGATTAATCGGGGCGCCAAGAAAGCCGGTCTCGCAACATAAGCGACGGACCGCGGCCCGATCGCTCGCGCGATAATTGCGGATCGTAAAAGCACCGTCGCGCTTCATAAATTCGCGAACAATTTGCCGATGACCGCGTATCTGGCAACTGGGTCGCAAACCTCGAAACAAAACCAGTTCATGCCGCCTGATACGCTTTTCGCACGGTCCGGTAAACTCGAAAAAGTCGATCAAAAACTACCGACCAACTGTAATGTTCCCGCACGCTACTGGCCGCGGCGAGGCCGGTTTCACGCAGCTCGCCGTGCGACGCCGCGGCGATCGCTGCGGCCAACGCCTCGACCGAGTTTTCGCGCGCCCAATGTTCCTGGTCCCCGAAGATGATCCGGTCCATGTAGCTGCCGCGGATCCCGACGACCGGCGTGCCGCAGGCCTGACTCTCCAGTGCGGTGAGGCCGAACGTTTCCTGAACGCCAGGATGGACAAAGAGATCCGCCGCCCGATAGAGCCGCGCCAGTTCTAGCGGATCGGTGCAATATTGCTGCCAGGTGACCTCTCCGGTCCGGCCCTGTAGCTTGCGCAATTCGCTTCGCTGCGCCCCATCCCCAACGATGAGCAGATGAAAACGTTCACGCTCTCGCCTAACGAGTTCGGCAAAGGCGGCGAAGAGGGTTTGCGTGTTTTTTTCCTGGGCCAGCCGACCGACATAGAGGAGGAGGCAGCGCTGAGACGGCACGCCTAACGAGGATCGCGTGATCGCCGCGTCGTCGGGTAATGGTTGAAAGACCTCGACGTCCACTCCCAGATCGACCGCGCAGACGTTGGCCACCCCCCAACTGGTAAGCAACCGCCCCAGCCGCTCCGACGGAACGAGGGTCGCCTCGAACTGATTGTAAATCTGGCGCACGTAGCGGCGCGCCAGATCCATCATGAAATCGGTCGCGGTTCGACCTAAAAATCTGGTAGTCGTTCTCAGATAGGCCTCGGGAAAATGGGAATGATAGAATGCCACCGTGGGAATCCGCAGTGCCGCACCGGAAGCGATGGCCTTCCACGCCAGTTGATATGGATCGCCCGACTCGATCAAGTCCGGCTTTTCCCGCTCGAGGATTTCCTCGATCGCCCGCAGGTTGAGCAGAGCGCGATACCGCGAGCGGCGAGAGAACAACGGCGAGCGGATCGAATAGATGCGCGAGCGCTCCATTTCGGTCACTTCCGATTTGGCTCCAGGAATGACGAGAACGTGGCGATCGGTGGTCGCGCGTTGAATGTAACGGATCTTTTCCTGCAGATAACGCTTCACTCCTCCGCTCAGCGGCGAATAGAACTGGGTCAGATCACAAAGCTTCACGTCGATTCGCTCGATGGCGCGAGCTTCGTCCGTTCTAAATCAAGCGGCGTGGTCGCTTAAATACCTTTCGGCTTCAATGGCGGCCGCACAGCCGGTCCCAGCAGCGGTGACCGCCTGCCGATAAACCCGATCGGCCACATCGCCGGCGATGAAAATGCCGGGATGCTTGCTCTCGGCTAGCCGCCTGACGATGAGATATCCTTCAGGATCGGTTTCCAGTTTGCCCGCGAAAGGTTTCGTATTCGGATCGTGCCCGATCGCCATGAAAACGCAGGCGACGGGGAGGAGGCGTTCTTCCCTTGTTTTAACATCTCGCAATTCAACCGCGCTCATCTCGCCTTTGTCATCGACGATGTAGCGCACCACTACCGCGTTCCAGATCGGTTCGATCTTCTCGTTAGCTAAAACACGGTCGGCCATGATTGGGCTGGCCCGAAGTTTCTCCCGACGATGAATGAGATAAACCCGGGAAGCAAAGCGCGTGAGAAAGAGCGCTTCTTCCGCGGCTGAGTCGCCGCCGCCAACAACACATACCGGCACGTTACGATAGAAGGCGCCGTCGCAGGTCGCGCAGCTGGTGAGGCCGTGGCCAATCAACCTTTCCTCATTCTCCAGACCGAGATAGCGCGCCGACGCGCCGCTGGCGATGATCAGGGCTCTGGTCTCAAGCCATTCCTCGTCCGCCTCCAGGCGAATGACTTCATTGCTCAGATCGAGGTTGGTCGCTTCTGCATAGGAAAATCGGGCGCCGAATTTTTCCGCCTGGCGATGCATGTTCACGATTAGTTGCGGTCCGTCGATCCCGTCGGGGAAGCCGGGGAAATTCTCCACCATGGTCGTGGTGGAAAGCTGGCCGCCTGGTTGCCGGCCCTCGAGCACGAGCGGGTTCAGGTTGGCACGGGCGGCGTAAATCGCGGCGGTCAGCCCCGCGCAACCGCTTCCAACGATGATCACTTTTTCCATGCGCGCCAAGGGTAGCATGGAGCAAAGCGGCGTTCTAATCTCCGGCATGCCCGAGCTCGCCGAGGTGGAATTTCTTCGCAAACGATGGAATCCCGGGATCGGGAGACGGGTGATCGCGGTGCAACTGCACGGCGACAAACGTGTTTTCCGGGGTATCAATCCGCGCTTGCTTCAACGCCGGCTCGTCAGGCAAAAACTCCTCAGCTCGGAAGCACGCGGCAAACAGATGCTTTTCGTTTTTTCCGGACAAAACTGGGTCGGCCTCCACCTCGGCATGAGCGGAAGCCTGCGGCTGGAGGCAGCCGGCTTCCATCCAGGGAGGCATGATCATCTCGTTCTGCAACAGAAGCAGCAGGCGCTTGTTTTTCGTGATCCACGCCAGTTCGGCCGGGTTCGTGTTCACCATGGAAAGAGGGCGCCGGATTGGTGGGAAAAGAGCGCGCCGGAAATCCTTTCCCGCGAGTTTAACCAATGCGCCATGCGAGAGTTCGTTAGGCGGCATGCCCGGGCGCCGATCAAGGCTGTCCTCCTGCTGCAAAGCGGCTTTCCCGGACTCGGCAATTGGATGGCCGATGAAATCCTCTGGCGAGCGCGCATCGCCCCGATGCGACTGGCAGGTGGCCTGGGTGCTAAAGAGCTTGCCGCCCTTTGGCGCACCGTTCGTTTTGTCTCGCGGACATCACTCCGGATCATCGGACGTGATAACTCCGATCTCCCCCGAGGCTGGCTGTTGCATGAGCGCTGGAGCACGCGGGGAAAATGCCCGCGACATCGAACAGAATTGCGGCGCGAAAATATTGGCGGGCGAACCACCGCCTGGTGTCCGCGCTGCCAACGCTAAGCGTCAGGGAAAAGGTGTGGTTTGCGGGAAGTTAGCTGGCGGAGAAAACGAGCAGTCGCAGGGGGCACGCTCCGATTTAGCGACCTGGCAGAACCAAACAGCTCCGAATAGAGCCGGCGGAGATTATCTGGAGTATCGACATCGTAATGGGATTTGAGCAAATGCACCGGCAGGCGCAGTCTGGCTGCTCGTTCCAGGGTTTGCTGCGCGACCCTGTTCGTGCTCCAATCGATGCCAGCAAAGAGATCAGGATGCGATCGCTTCATGCCCAAAAGATAATACCCACCATCTTCTGACGGCCCCAAGACAACACAGTCTCGACATTGATCGAGGATCCGGATTGCCTCGAGAAGAACAGACCTCGGTAGAGTCGGGCTATCGGAACCGATGAGGCAAACACTGGAAAATCCGAGATGCAACAAATCCTCGATGACATTGATAAGACGTTCCGAAAGGTCTTTTCCACGTTGTGCGAGCAAGCCGAAGCTATCTGGCAACAGCTTGCGGTAGAATTTTGCGGAGGCCGCGGGAGTAAAGCACCCTATGCCGCTGGCATGCGGTTCGGCATCGACGATCGTCGACGCGATATCGCGAATGAAACAGCAATTTAATTCAGCCGCTTCCTCCGCCGTGAGCAAAGTAGTCAGACGGGTCTTCACTTTGCCTGCTGCTGGAGCTTTAGTCATGATTGCTATGGCGCATGACGTGCAACGCGCAGCTTGGGTTTGGCGTTGGCTCTTGTTCACATGCAGAAACAGGAACCTAGTTTGTCGGGCGAACCAACCATCTTCATCGAGGACTTAATAACCATGAGCCAAGCTTCCTTTTCGCAGTAGCGCGCACGATCTTACCGCGTGAATAAGGATGGGCAATCGAGACCGCAAGCCATGCCGCCCCAGCTTTGCGCGATCGTTACTGATGACTGTTCAACGTTGTTCTCGCTCTTTTCAACAATCCATCACCAGAGCATGAGTTTGCGCGGCAGGCCTGATCGAGCAAGTTCCCGATAATGTCCAAGGTAAAGCGAGCGATCTATCTGCAGCTCGTCGGCGTCTTCGTTGTCGCGATACTGCTCTTTGTCCTGGGGCAAATATTTCCTTTGGCAGACTGGATGGCACGTGTCCAGCAGAATGTGATGGAAATGGGAAGCGGCAGCGCTTTCTGGTACCTGGTGCTTTACGTTTGCTGTAACCTCCTGCTTTTACCGGGTGGTATTCTGAGCGTCGGAGGCGGCTTTTTCTTTGGTCTGTGGTGGGGTTTTCTCGTCGTGCTGATCGGCAACGTCGGCGCCGCTGGAATTGCATTTTTGATTAGCAGGAGGTTTGGTCGGCGTTGGATTGGATCTAAACTTGCCCATAATAAGACCTTCAATGCATTAGAGCCGACGGTTGAGCGCGAGGGGTGGAAGATCGTCCTGTTGAGTCAGTTACATCCGCTATTTCCAACCAGCCTTCTGAATTATCTTTACGGGCTCACGGCCATCAGATTTCGCACCTGCATTCTTTGGGTTGCGATCGGGCAAGCACCAGGGCTATTTCTCTACGCCTATATCGGAACGTTAGGACAGTTGGGGCTCAACCTGGTGATAGGAAAAACGCATCCGAGAGTTTTTGAGTTTCTTTCTTGGGGCGGGGGGTTGATACTGTCGGGGACGATTCTTGTCTTGCTCGGCCCCATTTCGCTCCGCTTGTTGCAGGAGGTCGATCAGCGTGACCGCAGGAGTCATGTTGATATGCAAGATCCTGCAGAAGAGGCCATTAAGAACGACGATCTATGGCGAAATCGATCGATTGGAACACCCTAGAGGAGCTGGCGTGGCGGACGCGAGGACAAGCCTATGCGCCCTATTCCAAGATGAGAGTAGGCGCTGCGGTTTTGGCTGGCTCCGGGAAAGCGTATCGTGCAGCAAAGGCTGAAAATGCTTCATTCGGTTTGACCCTATGCGCGGAACGCAACGCCCTTGCGACAGCGATCGGCCACGGCGAGCGACAGTTCAATGCGATGTTGATCGTCACTAATTCGCCCGGGCGATGCATGCTCGGTGGTG
>Ga0081539_10003179_pt1 | contig 20803 bp, 20 predicted proteins | sample TabmetS4T2R2_FD_71023 | JGI IMG/M metagenome (GOLD analysis project Ga0081539, IMG submission 71023) | Tabebuia heterophylla rhizosphere microbial communities from the University of Puerto Rico - S4T2R2 | ecosystem: Host-associated > Plants > Roots > Rhizosphere ...
CGGGTTGTGCCCCTTCCCATTTCCGAACCTGCCCTCGGGGTCTGGGGGGCGAGCTCGCCCCCCAGCGGGGAGAGCCCGAGAGGGGCAGCGCCCCTCTCGGTCCCGCAGCCGGGCCTATCGCGCCACCAGCCCGACCCCGCGCAGCACCTCCCTCAGCGCCGGGAGATCCCTCTCCGGCAGCGGCAGCCGCGGCGGCCGCGGGTCGCCCATATCCATCCCCATCAGCCGGAACGCCGCCTTGGTCCCGGAGACGTAGCGTGGACCGCCGACCCAGGGCAGCAGCGGCGCGAGCCGCCGGTACAGCGCGAGCGCCTTCTCGCGATCGGCCTCGAAAGCGGCGGCCCCGAACATCTCGGCCGAGAGGCGCGGCGCGACGTTGCTGCACACCGCGACCCAGCCGACGGCGCCGAGCCAGGCGCTCTCATAGCCGAGCACGCCGGCGAACACTGCCATCCGCTCGCCGCACAGCGCCACGATGTCGCGCACGCGCGTGACCTCGAGCGTGCTTTCCTTCACGTAGCGGCAATTCGGGATGGTGGAGAGCCGCGCCAGCGTCGCGGGCAGCAGGTCCACATTCGCGGTGGCGGGGTTGTTGTAGACCATGATCGGGATGCCGATGGCGTCCGCTATGGTCTTGTAGTGGTGGAACAGCTCCTCCTCGGTCGGCACCGAGTAGAAGGGCGGGATCACCATCACGCCGTCGGCGCCGAGCGCCTCCGCCTCGCGCGACAGGGCCACGGCCTCGCGCGTGTCCTCGGCGCCGGTGCCGATCAGCACCGGGATGCGGCGGGCGGCGGTGCGCATCACCGTCTCCACGATCGCCCCGCGCTCCTCGCGGCTGACCGAGAGGAACTCGCCGGTCGAGCCGAGCGGGATCAGCCCCTGGATGCCTTCGGCGATCTGGAACTCGACGAGGCGGGCGAGGGCGGCGAGGTCGGGCGCCGCGCCATCCGGGGTGAAGGGGGTGACCAGCACCGTGAAGGTGCCGCGGAAGGGTTCGGGGGCCATGGCGGCACATGATGCGCCGGCGCGGGCGCGGCCGCCATCCGCCAAGGCGACGCTCCGCGCATCCCCTTGCGCGTTCGGGCGTTCCTTCCGGAGGCGCCGTCCCGGGCGGCACCAGCGCAACGAGGCACTGACCTGACGCCACCGTGGCTGAGGTCATGAAGGGCGTCGGCCAGGCGATGTGAGAGGAGGACAGGAGATGGCCAGGCAGAGCTCTGCCCAGAAGAAGACCGTCGAACGGGTGATGCACGAGTTCAAGCATGGCGAGCTGAAGAGCGGCGGGCGGCGCAAGGTGCGCAACCCGCGCCAGGCGGTCGCCATCGCGCTGAGCGAGGCGGGCGCATCGAAGTACGAGTCGTCCGCGGAGAACCGCCGCAAGCTGCGCAAGACCAAGCGCGACGAGCGGGCGGGGCGCACCGCGATCGCGCGCACGGAAGGCCGCAAGATGCCTGGCGCGCCGAAATCGCGCAGCACGCGCGGCACCGCCGCCGCGCGCAAGACCGGGGCCACGCGCAAGACGGCGAGCGGCGCGCGGCGGCGCAGCACGAGCACGGCGCGCCAGGAGGCGACGCGGCAGGAGCTGTACCGCCGGGCGCAGAAGGCCGGCATCCCCGGCCGCGCGCGCATGACGAAGGACCAGCTCAAGCGCGCCCTGGCACGGCGTTGAGGGGCATCGAATCGGGCGCGACCCTCGGCGGGCGGGCGGACGTGCTTCCGGCGCGGCGGCGCACGCCGCGCCAATAGGCGAATAGGGCCTCATCCGCGGCGTCGGCGTTTGAAGAAGACTGGGGGGCGGAGAGAACTCCGCCCCCCAGACCCCCCACCTCCTTTTTTTGACTTATGGGAAGCGTGGCGAGCGCCGTTCTCAGCCCGACAACGCTGCGTCGCCTGAGAGTGCGGGAGGAGCCAGAGCCAAGAGGCTAAAAAAAGGAGGCGGGGGGTTCGGGGGGCGGAGTTCTCTCCGCCCCCCGATCTTTCTGTGGCGGCGAGCCATCGCAACCGCCCCGCATAGCGGGCAGACTGCGCCCGGGAAGCGCGTCAGGCCGGGAGCAAGCGAGGATGGAGGCGAAGCAGGGGACGCCGTTCCACTATATCGGCGTCTCTCTGCCCCGTTCGGGGCACAGCTTCTTCCGCCGCGCGCTGATCCGGTATTTCCGCCACGGGCTGAAATTCTGCGATGCCTACAAGCCGGAGCGCTGTTGCCAGGCGCGCCCCTGCACGGCACTCGGGGGTGCGCAGGTCTTCTACCAGAAGAACCACGATTTCGATCTCGGGCTCGATCCCACCATGGCGAGCGAGAGTCTCGCCTATGTCGTGCAGTACCGGCATCCGATCCCGCAGCTGCTCTCTTACCTGGAACACAGCGGGGTCGATCCCGGCAGCCCGGCGCGCTTCGCCTGGATGGCGCAGCATCTGCGCTACCGCGCGGCCTTCGTGCGGAAATGGCTGCGGCCGGCGCCTCCCGGCGTGCTCCGCCTGCGCTATGAGGACCTGGTCGCGAATCCGCAGCGCGCGATCGGCGGCATCATCCGGCACGGGGTGGGCCGGGTGAACGAGCGCCGGCTGGCCGCCGCGATCGGCGCCACCGCCGGCAAGATCGCGGGAGGCGACGCGTTCGAGCCGCGGGTGCTGGAGGCCAGCGCGCATTTCGACCGCGCCAGCCTTGCCGCCTACGAGGCGCTGCTGCTCGAGGAGGAGCCGGACCTCGGCTACGCGCCGATGTTCGGCGGCGGCACACCGGACGCGGCACACCCGATGGTGCGGGCCTACCGGACGCAGGCGCGGGCGCATGCGATGCCCGAACAGAGCCCAGCCTGCGAGTGACCGAGGGCCCGGCTGCGATCCGGCTGGTAGCGGCGGACGGATTTGAACCGCCGACCAAGGGATTATGATTCCCCTGCTCTACCGCTGAGCTACGCCGCCATGCCGGGGATGGCGGAGTTAGGCGCGCCGCCCGCCCGTGTCAACGCTTCACGGCCCGCCGGCGTGGCCGCATGGTGCCGCCATGACGCCGAACTTCCCCCCGCCGCATCCCGCGCCCTGGCCCGCCGCCCCCGCCACCCCCGCGCTGCAAGAGGCCCTCGCCTGGGCGGCGGGCCACGAGACACCCTGGCCGCACGACATCGCCGCCCACATCCTGCGCGGCCACTTCGAGGCGCCACCGGACAACGAGATTCTCGGCACGGTCAGCCCGCGCGGTGCGCCGAACGGGCTTATCACCCGTCATGGAAGGCTGCTCGCCGCCTGGGGCGATACCCGCCAGCGGGACATGACCTTCAGCGTCGCCAAATCCTACCTCTCGATCTGCGCCGGCCTCGCCTGGGCGGACGGGCTGATCCCCGACCTCGACGAGCCGGTGGGCGAGCGCGTGCGCCACGAGGCGTTCCGCGGCCCGCGCAACGGACGCGTCACCTGGCGCCACCTGCTGACCAACAGCTCCGAATGGGAAGGCACGCTGTTCGGCAAGTCCGAGGTCATCGACCGCGGCCGCAACCTGGCCGTGGAAGGGCAGGGGAAGGGGATCGCGCGCCCGCTCGCCGCGCCGGGTGGCTACTGGGAGTACAACGACGTCCGGGTGAACGCGCTTGGCCTCGCCCTGCTCCTGCTGGTCGGCGGCCCGCTGCCGGACCTGTTCGCCGAGCGCATCATGCGCCCGATCGGCGCCTCGGCCGACTGGCGCTGGGAGGGCTATCGCACCTCCTGGGTCACGCTCCCCGATGGGCGCCGCGTGCAATCGGTCTCCGGCGGCGGCCATTGGGGCGGCGGCTGCTTCATCCATGCCGAGGACCAGGCTCGGATCGGCCTGCTGATGCTGAATCGCGGGCGCTGGGAGGGCCGGGAGGTGCTGCCGGCGCAGTGGGTCGAGTGGTCCACCGCGCCCTGTGCGCTCAATCCCTCCTATGGCTTCCTGTGGTGGCTGAACGAGACTGGCGAGCGCTACCCCTCCGCCGCTCGCGACACCTTCTGCGCGGTGGGCGCCGGCGGCAACCTCACCTGGATCGAGCCTTCGAGCGGGATCGTGGCGGTGCTGCGCTGGACGGACCCGGCGGCGATGGACGGCTTCATCGGCCGGGTGCGCACGGCCTTGGGCGCCGCCTGAAAAGAAAGATCGGGGACGGAGAAAACGCCGCCCCCGAGCCCCCACTTGCTCTTTTTTTGGCTGATTGGCGCTGAATGGTTCCCGCACTCTCGGCTGCCGCGGCGTTGTCGGGCTGAGAACGGCGCTCACCGTGCTTGCCGGGAATCAAAAAAAGAGGCGGGGGGTCTGAGGGGTTCGCGGCACTGCCGCGACGTGAAGCTCCGCCCCCAGGTCTTTTTCGAACGCGTACAGCCCGGATGAACTCGCTCTGGCGAGTTCCGCTGCGAGGCCTTGCGGCATCGCAGCCCGCGCGATCGCCCCTGTCGCGGATGCGCCGCACGCTCGTCGCGACAAGGCGTGGCGCGGTTGGCCGTCCCTCCGCGCCGATTTCCTGGACGCGCGCCGCGCATGCGCCCCGCTGCACATCCTGCGCGTGCAGCCGCCGTGGCGGTCGTCCCGCCGCGATCGTTCTCCTGCGCCGCCGGTCAACTGCTTGCGCCCGCAACCGCCGCGGCGCGGGGGCAACTCGCGAGGATTTTCGCAAAATCTCTCGCGCTACGTCATTGCCTGGATCGGGCCCGCGCGTGGCACCAGTCTGGTAAGTTCAAATCCATCTGCCAGTTGGCAACAGGAGGATCCATGTCGCTTTCACTGACCTTGCCGCACGCCGATGGCGTGCTCGCAGACGCGCCGCCGCTCAGCCGAGACCCGCGCACGCACATGGCGATGCGCCTGCCTCGCATGGTGCAGCCAGCCCTGACCTGGCTGACGGCGAAGCCCGCCCCCGGCGAAACAGCGGTGGCGCGCCATCCGATCCAATTCGTCGTCGGTGCCCTCGCATGGACGATCGGCGGGTGCCTCGTCAGCCTCGTGCCGCTGATCGCGGCGGAGCCGGCGCTCGCCGCGTGGCTGTTGCTGCCGCTCGGTCTGCTCGCCACCTGCTGCGGGCTCGGCATCTTCCAGGTCGTGGTGTTCCACCACTGCTCGCATGGCACCGTGTTCGCCAGCCGCGGCGCGAACCGCCGCGCCGGACGGCTGATCTCGGCCATCCTGCTCTTCAAGCGCTTCGACGATTATCAGCGCGAGCACATGCTGCATCACAGCGCGCGCAAGCTGCTGACCGAGGAAGACGAATTTGCGGATTTCGTGCTCGGTCTCTGCCAGCTCGCGCCCGGCCTGCCGCTGCAGGAGCTGCGGCGACGGGTGATCGGCAAGCTGGCGTCGCCCGCCTTTCACTGGCATTTCCTGCGGCGCCGCATCGCCGCCAGCCTCTTCACCGGCGATGCCGCGCATGACTGGACCGGGCGCTGCGTCTGGGGTGCCGCGCTCGCCATCGCCGCGGCGAGCGGCACGCTCGGCCTCCTGCTGGTGGTCTGGATCCTGCCGCTCACCATCCTGCTGCAGATCGCGACCGTGCTGCGCATCCTGTGCGAGCACCGCTTTCCCGCGCCGGAGCTGATCGCCGCGCGCGGCCGCGACTTCGTCTGCCACGCGACCGTCGGGGTGTTTCCCGGCCGGATGCCGCCTGCCGAACCGGCGGCGACGGCGGCGGGCCTCCTGCGCTGGACGCTGTGGTGGCTGGAGATGGCGACGCTGCATCTCTTCGTCCGGCTCTTCGTGCTGGTCGGCGACGCGCCGTGCCACGATTTCCACCATCGCCGGCCGGCGACCCGGCGCTGGACCAACTACATCCACGCCAGGCAACAGGATCTGGAGGCAGGCTCGCCGGGCTTCCCGGCGGGCTATTTCGAGATCTGGGGGCTGTTCCGCGCGATCGACGCCAACCTGGCGACCCTCGCCGCCACGCAGCCGGCGACGCTCGGCCGCTGACCCGGCGCCTGCCGGCCTCGCGCCGGGGCCCGGCTCAGGAAGCGGGCCGCTCGCGCACGCGGTCGGGCGGGAGGACGATGGTGACGCTGGTGCCGGTGCCGAGGCGGCTCTCGATCAGGAGCTCGCCGCCATGGGCCTCGACGAGCCCCTTGGCGATCGGCAGGCCGAGCCCGGCGCCGGGGAAGGCGCGCGCATGCCCGCCATCGATCTGCTGGAACGGCTCGAGCGCGCGCGGGATGTCCTCGGCCCGCATGCCGATGCCGGTATCGCTGACCACGATCGCGGCCCCGCCGGCGGACCGCGCGACGGTGGTCACCGCGACCCGCCCCCCGGGCGGCGTGAACTTCACCGCATTGCTCACGAGGTTGCGCAGCACCTGGCGGAAGCGGAGATGGTCCACCGAGAGGAGCAGCGGCGTCTCCGGCCAATGCGCCTCCAGCGTCACCTCCTGCGCCAGCGCCATCGCGCCTGCTTCCGAGATCACGCCGCCCACCACCTGTTGCGGCGAAAGCCATTCGGGCCTGAGCAGGGGGGCGGCATGCGACAGGCTGGAGTAGTCCAGGATGTCGTTGATGAGCGCGAGCAGGCTGCGCCCCGATTCCAGGATCTGCCCCGAATAGGCGATGCGTTCGTCGCGCGTCACTTCGCGGCGGGCATTCGCGGACAGCATCTCCGAGAAGCCGATGATGGCGTTCAGCGGCGTGCGCAGCTCGTGGCTCAGCGTGGCGAGGAAGCGCCCGCGCAGCGCGCCGGCTTCCTCGGCGGCGGCCTTGGCCGCCCGCAGCTCCATCTCGGCCTGCTTGCGCAGCAGCACATCGATGTAGACGGAGAGCGCGCCTTCGACGAGCTCCTGGTCGCCTTCGTCGAAGGGGCGCGTGACATTCCCCTCCATGCGGTTGCCGAGGATGAGGGCGTGCCCCGTCGCGCGGTCATGCGCCCACAGGATGTAGGGAACGCGCAGCACGCCCATGAGCTCGTAGGCGGGCGGCTCGATGCTGGTCCGCGAGGTGGTGAAGAAGAAGCTCGGCGCGCTCGGGATGAAGACGCTGCTGCCGGGCCGCTCGGTTTCGAGGCCGACGCTATGCGCGATGCGGAAATGCCGCTCCGGATCCGGGCCCGACTGGTCGCGGTACAGCAGGGCCGCGCAATCGCACAGCGCATTCTCGAGGATGACCTCGAGCATCGGCCCGCCGATCTCCTCGGGCGCGCCGCATTGATCGGCGATCCGGTGCGCCTCGCGGATCAGCTTGGCGACGGTGCGGCTGCGGCGGGCTTCCCGGAAGGCCTGGCTCTGCTCCTCCTGCAGGCGGAGCAGCCGCGCGCCGAGGTCGTTGCACTCGCGGCGGTAGTAGGCGAGTTCGCGCTCTGCCTGAGCGGCGGCGGCGCTCGCCCGATCCATCAGCGGCGCCTCTGCAGGACGGTCAGCACGCCCGTCCAGTCCAGCGGCTTGCTGTGCTCACCGTTGAAGGGGGCGATCTCCACGCCGGAATAGAAGCCCAGGAATGGAAGCGCGGGATCCATGCCGTGCAATACGAGCTCGGCCTCCTCGACCGGCGCGCCACTCCGTACGCTCGCGCGGCCGGCGCAGTCAATGTAAAGTGCAAACAAGTTTTCCCGGCCCGCGATCTTGCGCATCAGCTCGGCGACGCCGCGGCGCACCGAATCCAGCATCAGCGTATTGTCGCGGCTCATGATCTGCACGTGCGAACCGCGCGCGAAATCCGGCTCGAACAGGGTGACCGAACCGGTCTCCGGATTGGCCCGCAGAATCAGCCGATTGACATAGGCATTCTCGTCGTAGGGCGCAAAGAGGTCGCCCTGCTTCTCGCCCAATGTCGCCAGCAGCGACAATTCCTGCCCCCGCGCCCCGCCCAGCCGCAGGCCGAGCATGCGCTCGATCACCGCCAATGCCGGCTCGCCATCCAATTCGAAAACCTCGGCGCCTTCGATGCGGGTGATTTCCATGAAGGCGCTGACCGGGCGGCAGCCATGGAGGATGACGGTCTCGGCGACGATGTCGGGCGGAAAGACCAGGGCGACGGCGGAATGCTTGCTGACGCCCTCGCCATCGAACACCCAGGCGTCGGTCAGGTTCATGTCGGTCAGCAGCCCGCCGCCCAGCAGGCAGGCCGGGGCATCGCCGACGCCTTCCGAGAAGCCGGCGACGATCGAGCTCGCGTGGTGCAGCCGCGGCGGCAGCGAGCTGGCGACGCTGTCGAACAGGAGCAGCACGACCGCGGGTGCGGCGATCATGTCCCTGACCGCGGCGCCGAGAGTTGCGCCGGCCTCGAAGACGCCGGCATCGAGATCCCGCACCGTCATGATGCGCGGCGTCATCGCAGGGTCGAAGAACCCGATGACGCCGAGCTCGAAGCCGCTATAGCCGAGACCCGTCCGCGAGATCGCCCCGGCGGCGGCGCCGCCGACCAGCGGAACCGGCCCGAACTGCGCCACCAGGCTCGCCCGGACCCGCCGCGGGTCGAGCTTGCCGCCGCAGAACACCATGAGCAGGCTCGGCGTGCCGCCGCCCTCCGCGAGGGCCGCGCCGCATTGCCGGGCTGCCAGCTCCGGATCGGAGTTCCTGGTGAAGGCGACGCGCATGCTGCCCATCTCGCCGACTGCCTCCGGGCGGTTGGATCCAGTTTGAGTTCGGAACGTCCGTGGCCACGCAGCCGGCGCAACGGCACCGGCGCGTGGGCAGATGACATCAGGCAGATGACATCAGACGGATCGCAGGCCCTTCCGCAAATGAAAGCTATTACCCGGGGTTGCAGTGGCGCGCAACGCGCGACCACCGCCGCCGGCCGGAACCGGCCGGTCCCCGGACGGCCAGGCACGCCCGCTCCTGGACGGCGCCCAAGCCGCGGTGTACCGCCTCAGCACAGCCATGCAGGGAGGAACGCGCCCATGACCGAGGTCCTGATCTGCGATGCCGTGCGCACCCCGATCGGCCGCTATGGCGGCGCCCTCGCCCCGGTGCGCACCGACGATCTCGGCGCCATCCCGCTGAAGGCACTGCAGGACCGCAACAAGAGCGTGGACTGGGCGGCGGTGGACGACGTGATCTTCGGCTGCGCCAACCAGGCCGGCGAGGACAACCGCAACGTCGCCCGCATGGCGCTGCTGCTGGCGGGGCTGCCGGCAGGCGTTCCCGGCAGTACGGTGAACCGCCTCTGCGGCTCGGGCATGGATGCGGTGGGCATCGCCGCGCGCGCCATCAAGGCCGGCGAGACCGAGCTGATGATCGCCGGCGGCGTCGAGAGCATGACCCGCGCGCCCTTCGTCATGGGCAAGGCGGCCGAGGCCTTCTCGCGCGCCGCCGAGATCTACGACACCACGATCGGCTGGCGCTTCGTCAACCCGAACATGGCGAAGCAGCACGGCACGGATTCGATGCCGGAGACCGCGGAGAACGTCGCGCAGGACTTCCAGGTCGCCCGCGCCGACCAGGACGCCTTCGCCTGGCGCTCGCAGCAGCGCGCCGGCCGCGCCATGGCCTCCGGCCGCTTCGCCGAGGAGATCGTCGCGGTGACGATCCCGAAGCGGAAGGGCGATCCCGTGGTGGTGGACAAGGACGAGCATCCACGCCCCGACACCACGCTCGAGGCGCTGGCGAAGCTGCCCACGCCCTTCCGCAAGGAAGGCGGCACGGTGACCGCGGGCAACGCCTCGGGCGTCAATGACGGCGCCTGCGCCATGCTGGTCGCGAGCGAGGCGGCGGCCAAGGCGCATGGCCTGACGCCGCGCGCCCGCGTGGTGGCGGTGGCGACCGCCGGCGTGCCGCCGCGCATCATGGGCTTCGGCCCGGCGCCGGCGACGCGCAAGGTGCTGGAGAAGGCCGGCCTGACGCTCGCCGACATCGACGTCATCGAGCTCAACGAGGCGTTCGCCGCCCAGGCGCTGGCGGTGACGCGCGATCTCGGCCTGCCCGACGACGCGGAGCACGTGAACCCGAATGGCGGCGCCATCGCGCTCGGCCATCCGCTCGGCATGTCCGGCGCGCGGTTGGTGCAGACCGCGGTCGCCGAGCTGCACGCCCGCCGCGCGCGCTACGCGCTGGCGACGATGTGCATCGGCGTCGGCCAGGGCATCGCGATGGTGCTCGAGCGAGTGTAGCGCGGGGTTGAGCTTCTTCGCCGGGATCAGCGCGAGCTTCCTGATCGCCGTCCCGGCGCTGTTCTCGATCGTCAATCCGCTCGGCGGCGCGCTGATCTACAGCCAGGTGACCTCCGAGCGCAGCCATGCCGAGCGGGTCGCGCTCGCCTGGCGCATCGCGAGCTATTCGACGGCGGTGATGCTGGTCTCGCTGTGGGCCGGCGCGGCGCTGATGAGCTTCTTCGGCATCTCCATCGAGGCGCTGCGCGTCGCCGGCGGGCTGGTGGTCGCGGCGCAGGCCTGGGCGATGCTGTCGGCGCCGGACGCGCATGCCGATCGCAAGCAGGAACAGGCCTCGCCGGCGCAGTTCCGCGGCGACATCGCCTTCTTCCCGATGACGATTCCCTTCACCACAGGCCCGGGCACCATCTCGGTCGCCATCGCGCTCAGCGCCAGCCGGCCGGGGGAGGTCTTCATGGACCGCATCCCCTTCTTCGCCGGCGCCTCGCTGGCCGCGCTGGCGGTCGCCCTCTCGGTCGGCTTCTCCTACGCCGCCGCGGACCGCGTGGTCGCGCTGCTCGGCGAGGCGCGGGCGCGCGTGCTGACTCGGCTCGCGGCGTTCCTGCTGCTCTGCATCGGCATGCAGATCCTGCTCACGGGCGTGGAGGGCGTGCTGAAGGGAATTCGATAGAGCGGTTGCGTTGGAACTGGAAGCAACAGAAAGAAAAGTGGGGGCTGAGAGAACTCCGCCCCCCAGTCTTGCTTGAAACGCGCACATCGCGGATGAAGACGCTTTCGCATCAGGCGCGGCTCAGCATTTCGTCCAAGGCGTTGATGATGCGCCCGCTCGACACATCGTCGCCGAGGCTGCCGACGCGCGGCCCGAGCATTGCGGAGGGAATCGAGAAGATCTGCAGCGGATCGAGCACGACTTCGCGCGGTTCGATGCGGAAGCCCGGCGCGATCTCGGAGGGTGAGCGCCCATACGCCTCTCACAGCACCAGCGGCACCACGACGCGCCTCGGGTAGCCGTCGAACCGACGCGACTGCACGATGACGAAATAGGGCGTTCCGGTTCGCGTGCGGCCCGGATTCCGGTGCACGTCGAACTGCGCCATCACAGCGTTCCGAATTCGTCCGCTGCCGACCCATATTTCTCGATGAAGGCATTGGATGCAGCGATGTGCTCGTCGATCTGCCGTTCCAGATCGGCCCGGCGCTCCCGCGCCGCGACATAGTCGGCCAGCAGCTTCTCGAGCGTCCCTGACAGGTCATCGGTCAGCCGGCTCGCCTGCCGGAGCAGGTCCTCGTTCAGGCTGACGCTCACCGGGCGCCGCGGCGCCGTGTGGTCATAGCCCATGCCGGATCCTCCGCCGAGGCCAGCGCCCATCATAGGCCCATGCGTCGGCGAGTTCCAACGGTCACGCCCCATCGCCCACGAAGGGATTGGTCCGCCGTTCCGCCCCGAAGGTCGAGCCCGGCCCATGCCCGCACAGGAAGGCGATGTCGTCGCCGAGCGGGAACAGCTTGTCGCGGATCGCGGCGAGCAGCGCGTCCTGATCGCCATACGGAAAATCCGTCCGCCCCACCGAGCCGCGGAACAGCACGTCGCCGACGATCGCAACGCCGAGTGACGGCGCGACGAACACCACATGCCCCGGCGTATGCCCCGGGCAATGCAGCACGCCGAACATTTCGCCCGCGATCTCCACCAGGTCGCCCTCGGCGAGCCAGCGCGTCGGCGTCACAGCGCGCGCATCCATCCCGAAACGCGCGCCTTGCGCCGGCAGGTCGCGCAGCAGGAACGCATCCGCCTGGTGCGGTCCCTCGATCGGGATGCCGCCCAGCGCCTCCTGCAGCTCCACCGCCGCCCCCGCATGGTCGATATGCCCATGCGTCAGCAGGATGCGCTCCACCGTGAGGCCGAGCTTGCCGATCGCTTCCTCGATGCGCGGGGCGTCGCCCCCCGGGTCCACCACCACGCCGCGCTTGCTCTCCTCATCCCACAACAGGGCGCAATTCTGCTGGAACGGCGTGACCGGAACGATGGCGGCAGCGAGCGGCATGTGAACTCCTTCAGACCGCGTGAGCCTCGCGCGGCCCGCGGACCCTGTCCATGCTGGCCGCCATGCTTGCGCCCGCGGTATCATGCCGCCGCGGACACGAAGGGAGATGGGCATGCGGGCGCGGCGCGGCCATGGCGGAATGCCTCTGCCGGACACTCTCCGGCGGCGCCTCGAACGCGCCTTCGCCGCCGATCTCTCCGCCATCCGGCTGCATCGCTGCACGACGGCGCGCCGCCTCGCCGCCGCGGCCGCAGCGCGCGCCTGCGCCGCCGACGGCGCCATCCTGCTCGGTGAGCGCCCGGTCAGCGCACGGATCCTCGCCCACGAGGTCGCGCACCTCCTGCAGGCGCGGCTGCCCGGCCCGCCCGCGCCCGTCGCGGCCGCCGAGGCGGAGGCCCACCGCGCCGCGCCTGCCGCGCTCGCCGGCCACCGCATCCGCCTGCGCCACTCCGTCGATCCCGCCCGCCCGATGGCCTGGGAAGAGGCCGGCCATTACTACACCGTCTATTTCGTCGGCCTCGCCGCCGGAATCCCCGACGAGCGCGCGCACCGCATCGCCTTCTGGGCACAATTCCCCGACGAGGTCTCCGATCTCGACGCGGTGAAGGCCGGCTTCGACATCCCCGCGAGCACCGCCCGCGGCGTCGGCGACACGCTCTACTACGACACCGGCATCGGCCCCACCGTCGAGCGCTACCTCGCCGACCTCACCAACGAGATCGCGCGCCAGATGGGCGCCGGCGGCGTCTATCGCGTCGCACCGGGACCGCGCGCGCCCTGCCACGATCTCACCATCAACCTCAACGTCCAGATGGGCCTGCACTGCCTCACCGGCCGCGACTGGGACATCGAGACCAACACCCGCGAGCGCATCAGCCTCGAGCTCGATCTCGGCGGCGACGACTACGATTTCGGCCTCTCGCTGCACTGCTTCGGCGACAGCTTCGCGCACCGCAACCACGACAGCCACCGCATGTACCCTCCCGTCATCGGGCATGGGCTGGAGACCAAGGCGGTGCAGCTCGGCGGCGAGCTCGCCCGCGCGCAGGGCCTGGTGCACACCGATTCGCTAGGCCCGCACCGGCGCAACGAGTACGCCGAGTATGTCCGCCGGCTCTACAACATCTTCGCCCAGCGCTTCCCCGGCGCGACGCGGCCGCGCAGCGAGTTCGAGACGGTGCAGATGCTCGGCACCATCATCGCCGAGCGCCCCAACCCCACGACGCAGATCGCCCAGATCCGCGATCTCGCCGCCGGCCCGCTCGGCCTGCCGATGAACCTCTACGAGCCGGAGCGGTGGGAGGATGTCGGCCTGCTCGACTTCCACGCGCCGGCGAGCCCGGTGATCGCGACCTACCATCACGTCGCGCGCGGCCACGAGCTCGCCGCGCGCTGGACGCCGAGTTAGAGGGCTTTCATCGACGGTGTACGCGTAAGGCTGGGGGGCGGAGTGAACTCCGCCCCCCAGACCCCCCACCTCCTTTTTTTGGCTACGGGGAAGGGTTGAGAGCTCCATTCTCAGCCCGACAGTGCTGCGGCATCTGAGAGTGCGGGAGGGGCCAGCGCCAAGAAGCCAAAAAAAGGAGGTGGGGGGCTTGGGGGGCGGAGTTCATCTCCGCCCCCTAACCGAGACCGCTCTCGGGGCGGGAGGAAGGCGCCCCGGACCGCACCGATCATTTGGCGTGACGCAGGGGGTTCAATTCGTTAACTTTTCCGGCGCATGGCGAAAGCGGCATGGCCCTGCTCGCCAGCCATGGACGCCATGCGAAGGATTGCTTGCCGCGAACAGGGCGCGGACTGGGCAATCACGCGCAACCGTCGCGGCAGGCATCGGACCCGGGGAGGGCGATGTCATGTCCAGCGCGACGGCAAGTCCGGATAGTCACGGCCGCGTGATCACCGAGGCGCCGGCCGCGGAGTCCGCGATCCATCCGGTTCCCAATCCCTTCCCCCTCACCATGGCCGGCATGCTCGCCGCGCTCGGTCCGCAGGCGATCAACTTCGGCATCTCGGTTGGCGGCGGCGAGGCCTATCTGCTGCCGAACATCTCGGCCCGCGGCACGCTGCACATGCACTGGCTGATGACGCTCTCCGTCGTCCTGGAAACCGCGCTGGTCTACGAATGCATCAAGTACAGCGTCTGCACCGGCCGCTCCTTCTTCGCCGCGACGCATGAGCTGAAGCCCTACGGCTTCTGGCCGTGGTTCTGGGCGGTGGTGACCCTTCTCACCTGGGCCTGGCCGGCCTGGATGGGCGGCGCGGTGATCGCGGCGGAGCGCTTCACCGGCATCGGCAACCCGCCGATCTGGGGCCTGCCGCCGCACTACATCTGGGCGGTCATCGCGCTCGCGCTGGTCCTCTTGGTCTTCTACTTCTCCGACCGGACCTACGCGTTCCTGTCCAATTTCTTCACCGTCATCATGTTCGCCAACATCGTGCTGGTGCTGCTGATCACGGTGATCGCGGCGAAGCCGGAGCATTACTGGCAGGTGCTGCTGGGCTATGTCGGCGTCACCTTCCTGCTCGAAGGCTATCCCGACGCGCTGCCCAAGACCGATGCGCTGGCGCTGTTCAACCAGCCCGGCGGCAGCCTGATGTGGGTGAGCTTCTGGGTCATCGCCGCCGGCTTCGGCATGGGGAAATATGCCGGGCAGGTCACTGGCGTGCTGCGGCCGCCCGAGCAGATCACCGTGCAGGAGCTCCGCTGGGACACCGGCGATCCGGAAGAACGCCGCAAGATGCAGCAATGGGTCAAGGTCGGCGGCTACAGCCTGATCCTGTGGTGGGCGATCATCGGCGGCCTCATCATGACCTATCTCTACTCGGTCGCCGGCCTCGCCTATCTGCACGACGACTTCCTGCGCACCGGCCAGGTCCCTTCCGGCGTTCAGGTGCCGCTCCAGATGGCGACGGTGGCGCAGGGCGTGCTGGGGCCGACGGCGGGCTGGCTGATGCTGCTCGTCATCATGGTGACGCTCTACGACGCACAATTCCCCTTCTACGACACCTATATCGGCCGCACGACCTGCGACGCGATCGCGGTCAGCGGCCGGGCGCGGCGGCCCTATCGCTTCTACTACTTCCTGGTGGTGACGATCGCGGTCGTGGCGGGGCTCTACCTGGTGACCGTCGCGCAGCCCTTCGTGCTGTGGATCGGCGTCGCGATATCGGCGCTGGTCTATCGCTCGATCGGGGCGTGGCAGATCCTGCTGCTCAACAACCGCAGGCTCACTCCCGAGTTCCGCGTCAGCCGGCTCAACACCTGGCTGCTGTGGATTACCGTGATCACCGGACTGGGCGGGGTCGGGCTGTGGGCCATCTTCGTCCTGCCGGGAGAGATCGCGAAGCGCTTCGGCTGATCGGCGGGCACGGCGATGCGGGCGGCGCTCTGGCTGCTGATGATGGCGGTGTGGCTCGGCGCGCTGCTGCTCGGGCTGTGGTGGGTGTGGCCGCTGGTGCAGGCCGGGGCGCCTGGCTCCGAGCTGGTGGCCGCCGCGATGTGGGTGATCATCGGCTTCGCCGCCTGGCTCCTTGCCCTGAACCTCGGCTGGCACCGCTTCTGGGGACGCCGCGCGGTTCGGCGGCAGCGGCCGTAGCGCGAATCAGAGGAAGAAGAATCGGGGGAGGGAGATGAACTCCCTCCCCCGAACCCCCTCCCTCCTTTTTCTGGCTTATTGGCACTGGCTCCTTCTGCACTCTCAGGCGCCGAGCCGTTGTCGGGCCGAGAACGGAGCTCGCCATGCTTCCCATGAGTCAAAAAAAGGAGGTGGGGGGTCTGGGGGGCGGAGTTCACTCCGCCCCCCAGCTCTTCACGGCCTGGGCTGCGCGGGCGGTTCCGCAGCCGGGGCAGGGCGGGGCGCCGGGCGGGGCGCCGGCGCGGCAGGCGCCGCGGCGTTCGCCTGCAGCCGGTCCGGTTCCAGCGCGATGCCGCGGCGCACGCCGACGGCGTTGGCCAGTGCCGCGCTCACCTGCCCGTCCAGCAGGATGTCGAGGTTTTCCGCCCGCCCGGTGGTCAGCACGATGCCGTCGCGGGCCGGGATCGGCATGGTCTCGCCGGCGCGCAGCACCTTGTCGAGCAGCACCTGGTTGGCGCGGGTGTCGCGCAGCTGGATCCAGCTTTCGCCGCGCGCGCGCAGCACGACGCGCGCAGCGTCGGCCGGTGCCGGCTGCGCAGCGGGCGCGGGCGCCGGCGGCGCGCCCGGGGTGGCGGGCTGGGCGCCCGGCAGCGCCGCGCCACGGGTCTGCGCGGTGGGTGTCGCCACGGCCGGCGGCGCCGCACCTGGCGCGGCGGGCGGCGCCCCGCGAGCCTGGGACGCCGGCGCGCCCGGCGTCGCCGCAGGCGGCGGCAGTGCGGCCTGGGCGGCGCTCGGCGGCGGCACCGGCCGCGCCTCGGGCGCCGTGCGTGCCGCGAGCTCGGCCTCGCGCAGCCGCTCGCCCTCCTGCGCCGTCTGCTCCAGCCGCGGCGGCAGGGGCGGCGCGGTGTCCACCACCCGGGTCGGCGAGCCGCTCCAGTTGTACCAGCCGACATAGGCGCCGATCGCCAGCACGGCGCCGATCACGATCACCGCCCCGGCCGGCACGCCGCGCTGCGGCACCGGCTCGGGGAAGACCAGCTCGCTCTGCTTGGTCGGAATTCCCGCCGCCAGGTCGCGGAAGCGCCGCACCATCTCGGCGGCCTCCAGCCCGAGCGCCGCGGCGTAGGAGCGCACGAAGCCGAGCGCATAGGCGGTGCCGGGAAGGTCGGCGATGCGCCCTTCCTCCAGCGCCACCAGGTAGCGGCGATTGATGCGCAGGCGCTCGGCCATCTCCTCGAGGGAGGCGCCGAGCGCCTGGCGCGCTTCCCTCAGCTCGTCCCCTACCCGGGCGGCTTCGGCGGCGGACAGGTCGGAACGGGTGATGCGCTTCATGCTGGAACCGTCGTGACCGCCGATCTAACGCCGGGCCGCGATCCCGGCAAAGGGTATTGCGTGACGTATACAGAGCGGAACGAAAACGCCTCAGGCGGCACCGCGGCTCCGCGCCACCAGCGCCCCCGCGGCCTGGGCCACGAGCGCGCGCACGATCTCCGCCGCCGGCTGTTCCGCCGTGACCATGCCGACCGACTGGCCCGCCATCAGCGAGCCGTTCTCGACATCGCCGTCGATCACCGCGCGGCGCAGCGCGCCGGACCAGAAATGCTCGATGTCGAGCTGCGCCTCCTCCTTGGTCAGCTCGCCCGCCTGGAAGCGCCGCAGCACCTCGGCCTGGTGCGCCAGGAAGCGCTTGGTGCCCTCGTTCTGCAGCGCGCGTACCGGGATCACCGGGAAGCGCTCGTCGAGCTGGACCGTTGGCATGGCGTCGCGCGCCGCGGCGCGGATGAAGGCCTGCTTGAAGCGCGGATGCGCGATGCTCTCGGAGGCGCAGACGAAGCGCGTGCCGAGCTGCGCGCCGGCCGCCCCCATCTCGAGATAGCCGAGGATCGCCTCACCGCGCCCGATGCCGCCCGCCACGAACACCGGCACCTCGGTGACGTGCGGCAGGATCTCCTGCGCCAGCACGTTGAGGCTGACCGGGCCGATATGCCCGCCGGCCTCCGATCCCTCGATCACCAGCGCATCCGCCCCGGCGCGGATCAGCCGCTTCGCCAGCGCCAGCGCCGGCGCGAAGCACACCACCTTGGCGCCGCCGTCCTTCGCCTTGCGGATCGCACCCCCGGGCGGGATGCCGCCGGCGAAGACGACATGCCCGACCCTGGCCGCCAGGCAGGCATCCACCAGCTGGTCCAGCCGCGGATGCATGGTGATGAGGTTCACCCCGAAGGGCTTGGCGGTCATTGCCTGGGTCGCCGCGATCTCCTCGGCGAGCCGCTGCGGCTCCATCGCGCCGCAGGCGATCACCCCGAAGGCCCCGGCATTGGACAGCGCCGCCACCAGATTGCGCTCGCTCACCCAGGACATCGCCCCGCCCAGCAGCGCATAGCGCGCGCCCAGGAAGGCGGCGCCGCGCGCCATCAGCCGGTCGATCTCGGCCTCGGCCTGGCGCAGCGCGGCGTCGGGCAGGGTCATGCCGGCGCGTCGAGCCCGTAGGCGCTGTGCAGCGCGCGCACCGCGAGCTCGGTGTACTCGGCGCCGACCAGCACGCTCACCTTGATCTCGCTGGTCGAGATCACCTGGATGTTGATGCCCTTCTCCGCCAGCGCGCGGAACATGGTGTTCGCCACCCCGGCATGGCTGCGCATGCCGACGCCGACCACGCTGATCTTGGCGACGTCGGGGTCCGCCAGTAGCGTGCCGAAGCCGACCTCGCCCGCCGCGCCCTGCAGCACCTCCTGCGCGCGGGCGAGATCCGCCTTGCCCACGGTGAAGGTCATGTCGGTGGTGCCGTCGGCGCCGAGGTTCTGGACGATCATGTCGACGTTCACATTGGACTTGGCGAGCGCCCCGAACACGGCGGCGGCGATGCCGGGGCGATCCGGCACCCGGCGCAGCGTGACCTTGGCCTCGTCGCGGGAATAGGCGATGCCGCTGACAATGGGCTGTTCCACGATCTCGTCCTCGTCCACCACCAGGGAACCGGGCTTGTCCTCGAAGCTCGACAGCACCTGCACGCGCACGCGCTGCTTCATCGCGAGCTCGACCGAACGGGTCTGCAGCACCTTGGCCCCGACCGAGGCGAGCTCCAGCATCTCCTCGTAGGAGATGCGCTCGAGCTTGCGCGCCCGCGGCACGATGCGGGGGTCGGTGGTATAGACCCCGTCCACATCGGTGTAGATGTCGCAGCGATCCGCCTTCACCGCCGCGGCCAGCGCGACCGCGGAGAGGTCCGACCCGCCGCGCCCGAGCGTGGTGACGCGGTTGTCCGGGCCGATGCCCTGGAAGCCGGCCACCACCGGCACCTGGCCCTGCCTCATGCGCGCGATCAGCGCCGCGCCGTCGATCGCCTCGACCCGCGCCTTGCCATGCGCGCCATCGGTGCGGACCGGGATCTGCCAGCCCTGCCAGGACCGCGCCTCCACGCCGGCCGCGTGCAGCGCGATGGCCAGCAGCCCGATCGTCACCTGCTCGCCGGTGGCGACCACGGTGTCGTATTCGCGCGCATCGTGCAGCGGCGACAGCTCCTGGCACCATTTCACGAGCTGGTTCGTCACCCCCGCCATGGCGGAGACCACCACGGCCACCTCGTTGCCCGCATCGGTCTCGCGCTTGACGCGCTGAGCCACGTTGCGGATGCGGTCGAGATCGGCGACGGAAGTGCCGCCGAACTTCATGACGATGCGCGCCATCGGGAGCGGTAGGTCCTGATCCGAGGAAACGCCGCACGGCGGCGGCAGTTCGGGGGCGGGTTGATACCGAGCGGGCCGCGCCGAAGCAACCGGCCTTGCAGCGAGGCCGGCCGGGCGGATACCCCTCCCGCATGGAACCGCCCGGCCGCACGGCGCTCGCCGCCGAGATCCGCAAATTCGGCGCCCTTGCGGGGCAATGGTGGGACCCGCAAGGGCCGATGCGGCCGCTGCACCGGATGAACCCGGTCCGCATCGGCTGGATCGCCGAGCGCATCGCCCGCGCGCATGGCCGCGACCCCGCCGCCCCGGACGGCCTGGCCGGCCTCTCGGTGCTGGATGTCGGCTGCGGCGCCGGCCTCGCCAGCGAGGCCCTGGCCCGCCGCGGCGCCGCCGTCACCGGCCTCGACGCCGCGCCCGAGCCGCTCGCCGCCGCACAGGCGCACGCCGCCGGGCAGGAGCTGTCAGTGACCTACGTCCTCGGCGGCCCCGAGGACCTGCCGCCCGGGCAAGGCTTCGACGCCGTGCTCGCCCTCGAGGTCGTCGAGCACGTCACCGAGCGCGCAGCCTTCCTCGCCGCCCTGGCCCGCGCGGCGAAGCCCGGCGGGCTGGTCTTCCTCTCCACCATCAACCGCACGCCGCGCGCCTTCCTGATGGCGAAGCTCGGCGCGGAATACGTGCTGCGGCTGCTGCCGCGCGGCACCCATGACTGGCGGATGTTCGTGGCGCCGGCCGAACTCGGCGCCGGCCTGCGCGCCGCCGGGCTGCGTCCTTGCGACGTCGCGGGGATGAGCATGGAGCCGCTCAGCGGGAAGTGGCGGATCACGCGGGATGTCGGGGTGAACTACCTGATGATGGCGGCGCGCGGAGGCTAGAAGAAGAAAGAGCTGGGGAAGGGAGATGAACTCCCTTCCCCAGACCCCATCCCTCCTTTTTTTTGGCTTCTTGGCGCTAGCTCAGCCTTCACTCTCGGGGGCCGGGCCGTGGTCTTGTTGAGAACGGCGGGCGGCTGCGCATCAGCGGCTGGATGCGGGTGCCAAACTGCTCCATGCCGATCACGAAATCGTCGAAGGTCTAGCATCACCCCGGCGAGCCCCGGGATCGCCGCCATCTCGTCCGGGGCGATGCTGTCGATCGTCACCGCCATGCGCGCGGCGATCGGCGGCGGCATGGTGAGCACGGCGATCGAGGCGAACAGCTGGATGCGGATGGTGACCGCGGCGAGCCCGGCCATCAGGGTGAAGCTTTCGAGCCCGTAGTCCCAGAAGCGGCTGGGGCCGCCGAAACCGTGCAGCTTGATCATCGATAGCGCGAAATCGAAGCCGTAACGGGGTCAAGACACGAAAGTGCGCTGAGCGTCCGGCTCGCGCGAACGGACGGGCAACTCAGGCTTCGGGCTGCCTGAGCGCCTCGTAGAGCGTGGTCTTGCCCACCTTCAGCCGCACCGCGGCGTCACGCACGCTCAGGCCC
>Ga0081539_10003180_pt1 | contig 20800 bp, 16 predicted proteins | sample TabmetS4T2R2_FD_71023 | JGI IMG/M metagenome (GOLD analysis project Ga0081539, IMG submission 71023) | Tabebuia heterophylla rhizosphere microbial communities from the University of Puerto Rico - S4T2R2 | ecosystem: Host-associated > Plants > Roots > Rhizosphere ...
ATGAGACGATCGGCGCCAGCATCGACATCGAGTACTGGCTGTCCGAGCACGGCTTCAAGGATCTTCTGGACGCGGGCGACGTGGCGGTCGCGGGGCAGGGCACCTCGGCGCTGTTCTATGCGACCGACCGTGGACGCAGCCGTCTGCTCGGCCTCGTCGAGGAGATCCGCCGCGCGCCCTGGGCCGCCGACGTCCTCGTCGATGGCGCCCTGGCGGCGAAGGGTTTTGCGGCCGATGGCGTTGTTGCCGCCGTCGACATGGGACGCGAGGGCGAGGCGAACCCCTACGGCGTACCCGGCCGGCGCTGGATGGCGAAGGAAGGCAAGCCCGTGCCGATCGGCTGCGGCCAGCATGGCGGCCTCGGGGCTGACGAGACGCGGCCGTTCCTGATGGTCAATGACGGGCGGTCGTCGGGGATGCTGCAGCAGGCGACCAGCCTCGTCGACATCGCGCCGACCATCTCGCGCTTCCTCGGCCTGCCCCTCGACGGCTTCGACGGCTCACCGCTGCCCGTGAGCTGAGTCATGCTCTTCCGGACCGCGCGCGTCCCCGCGCGCTCATCATCTTGGTCTTTGCCGGGAGCGCGCCACTCCAATGGCGCATCTTCGCGTTGCAGCCATCGCATGAGCGGCACTGGAGTGCCGCGCTCCCAGCAATGAGCGCGCGAGGACGCGCGCGGTCCGGAAGAGGTTAGAGCGGGTTGGGCCCGAGCAGTTCCCAGCCGGACTCCTCCAGCCGCTTCTTGACGTCGCCGCCGCCCGGCTGCTCGACCATCTCCTCGACGAAGCGGCCGGCGCCGGCGGGGGTGTAGAGGAACACCACCCGGCCCGGCTGGGCGCCGCTGTTCTTCCAGGCGTGCGGCACGTTGCGCGGCAGGAAGGCGCAGGTGCCCGGTCCGCCGGCGATCACCTGCTCGCCGATCTTGAACGTGAACGTGCCTTCGAGCACCCAGGCGATCTCGTCGCTGTCGCGATGCAGATGGAGCCAGCTGTTCTTGGAGCCGGCCGGAACCGTCTGCTCGAACAGGGTCACGCTCTCGGCGGTCTCGCGGCCGAACAGCTTCATCGAGACGACCTGGCCCGACGCGTCCTCGAGATGCCGGCCGCCGCCGGGCGGCACGACGACACCCTTGCTCCGGGTCATGACAACCTCGCTCATGCCGGCACGCGCACGAACGGCCGCGGGTCGTCGACGTCGTCATCGATATTCCTGCCGGGCACGACGATGCTCATGGTCGTCGCACCGTCGGCCGACTGGAAGCGGTGCCATGCGCCCGGCGGAACGATGACCAGCATGCCCGCGCCGATCGTGTAGGACCGCGGCCCGTCGTCTTCGACGATGTCGAGCACCGCACTGCCCTCGAGCACCCAGACCAGCTCGTCGGCGGGATGGGTCTCCCAATGGCCCTTGCCGGCGGACTTGCCGAGAAGGAGCAGGCCGTCGCGGTAGCGGCCGAGGTCGGCCGCGCTGCCCTTGCGCTCGGCACGCGTGGTTTTCGGCGTCTTGCCGCGGAACATCGTGAGCTTGGCGGATTCTGCGTTGACATCGATGATGGTCGGCATCCTGTCCTCCATCGGCTCCATCGCCGCCACCAATGTAGGGGCACGAATCCGTGGCGGTGATCCTCGATATTGGAGATCACTGAAACGTTTTCGTGGCACCGGCCTCATGGTACGAGTGATCGACGCCAAAAGGATCGCGCAATGGCTGCTCGTCCGTCATCCAAGAGCCGGGCCATGGACTGGGACGGTGTTCGCGTGTTCCTCGCCGTCGCGCGGCACGGCTCGTTGCGGGCGGCAGGCCGCTCGCTTGGGCTCAGCCAGCCGACCGTCGCCCGCCGCCTGGCCGAGTTCGAGACCACCTTCGGCGGACCGACCCTGTTCGATCGTCTGCCCGAGGGCGCACACCTAAACGCTGCGGGCGAACGGCTGCTGGCGGCGGCGGAAAGGGCGGAGCTCGCCATGCTGACCCTGGAGCGGCGGCGGGCGGCTGCCTCGCCGGCGCTGATCGGCACCGTGCGCGTGTCAGCCGGTGAATGCGCAGCGGGGTTCCTGGCCCGCTGCCTGTCGGGAACGACGACGGCGCCGCTGCCCGCCGGCATCACCCTCGAACTGCTGCAGACGCTTCAGCCGGCGAACCTCGTACGGCGCGAAGCCGACCTGGCGTTGCGCCACCAGCCGCCCAAGAGCGGCAACTACTACGTCGCGAAGCTCGGCACCTTCGCCGTCGCCGTCTACCGGCGGCGCGGCGAGGAGGCCGATGCCTGGGTCGCCCACAGCGAGGAGCAGGCGCGCGGGAAGGGCCACGCGCCTGCGCGCTGGATACAGCGACAGGTGGACGAGGCGAACGGCACCGTGGCGCTGCGCGCGCCGTCACTGCTGATGCATGCCGAAGCCATTCGCGCCGGAACCGGACGCGGCGTGCTGCCGTGCTACATCGGCGACGCCCATCCCGTCCTCGAACGGCTCGGCCCGCCGATTGCCGAGCTGGATGCGACCTACTGGTTGGTCGTCCATCGCGATTTGCGCCGCGCGCCTTGCGTGCGCGCCGCGATCGACTGGATCCGGCAGGCTTTCGCCGAGCAGCGTGACGTGATCGCCGGAGAGGCTTAGCGTTCATGTTCGGCTCGCGGGCGAGACGCCCGCGATCCGAACATGAGCGGCTTGTCGCTTGTCTTGACCCATGTCACGCTCGGCGGGCAAGCGACGAGGGTGGCCGTGCATATAAGGCCTTTGAGTTCGCATACGGGCGCTGAGGTGCTGGGGATCGACCTCACGCAGCCCGTTTCCGAGTCCGATCGTGCCGCGATGAACCGCGCCTTCGTCGAGCGCAGCGTGCTGGTGGTCCGCGACCAGGCGCTGACGCCGCCGCAGGTCGTCGAGGCGGTCGGCCTGTTCGGCACGATCTTCCCGCAGCAGAACACGAAATTCGCGATCGCCGACTGCCCCCAGATTCACTACGTCTCGAACCAGGATCGCTTCCCCGACGGGCGGCGTTATATTCCCGGCGACGGCTGGCATACCGACCATTCGAACGCCGTGCGCCCGCCCAAGGCCACGGTGCTGCATGCCGTCCAGCTGCCCGACAAGGGCGGCGACACCCAGTATGCCAACATGGCTGCGGCCTATGCCGCGCTGCCGTCCGCCACCCGCGAGCGCATCGCGCCGCTGATGGGCATCCATGTCTATCAGAGCAGCCACAGCGCGCGAAAGCTGATGGGCCTGAACGACACCGACAAGGAGCGCGTGCCCAACGCCGTGCTGCATCCCCTGGTGCGCACCCATCCGGAAAGCGGCGCCAAGTCGATCTACCTCAACCCGATCCGCATCGAAGGCATTTTGGGCCTCGACCACAAGGAGGCTCTGCCGCTGCTCGACGAGCTTCTGGCGCACGGCACCGAGGAGCGCTTTCAGTACCGTCACGCCTGGAAGCCGGGCGACCTCGTGATGTGGGACAATCGCTGCCTGCTGCACAAGGCCAACGGCGACTACGACATGGGCCAGGTGCGCTACCTTTATCGCGTCATGCTGCAAGGCGACGTGCCGAGATGACCGCGAAAGAGACCTGAATGCCTCGCCAGCGCAGCGCATGAGCGGCCCAGCATGAGCGGCCTGTCGCGACGCCGGCTGCTGCGCGCGAGCTTTTTGGGCGGTGTCGCGGTCTACGTGGCGCCGCTCGGCAGCCCGGCCTACGCCAATTTGTTCGACGAGCGGCTGCTGACGGCGCCGGCCGTGGCCGGCGGGTCGCTGAAATACCGCGTCGACGGCCGGGCGAAGGTGACCGGGGGGAAAGTTTTCGCCCGTGACATCCGTGCCCGCGACCTGCCGCACTGGCCGCAGCAGCAGGCGCATGCGCTGGTCCTGCGCGTCACCCTGGCCGACCGGCTCTACGCCGGCTTCGACCTGTCGATGCTGGGCACCGACCTCAAGCCCGACCGCGTGGTGACGGCGGCCGACCTGGCGCGCGACGGGCTCGCCTTCCCGGATTTCTATGGCACGGACATGCTGCTGCCCGAGGGCCGGACGCCGGCCTATCTCGGCCAAGCCGTGGCGATGCTGATCTTTCATGACTTCGCCCGCTTCCGCTTCGCCAAGGACAAGCTCCAGTTCAACGACGCCGTCATCCGCTACGGCGCCGTCACCGGCCCGCTCGAGCGCGATCCCTGGGGCGCCGGACGGTTCGTGCGTGTCGGCGGCAGGACGCCCGAAGACGAGGATGTCTTCTCCTCGACCAGGCAGGCGCCGCTCTACGTCTCCACTTACGAGAAACGTCAGCCGGCCTGGCCCAGGCCGGCGCGTGACGGCGACCTCGGCGAACAGGCGATGTTTCACGCCAAGGCGATCGACGACGAGCTGGCGAATCCACCGGCCGACTGGCTGGTAGTGACGCGCGATTATGCCACCCAATCCGCCGACACTGCGGCGCTCGAACCCGACAACGCCAACGGTTGGTACGATGCGGCAAAGCAGGAGCTTCACCTGGTCGTGCCGACGCAGTCGCCGCAGGAAGTGGCGGAGGGCGCGGCCGGCATGCTGGCGAAAAGCCGACTCCGGCTAAAACGTCTGTTCCTGCATCCGTGCTTCACCGTCGGCTACGGCTCCAAGGACCACAGCCCGCTGCCGTACTACGGCTTGATCGCTGCCGCTTACGGCGACGGTCGCCCGGTGAGGTTGGCCTATGACCGCTTCGAGCACTTCCAGGCCGGCCTGAAGCGGCATCAGTTCAGCATGCGCTACCGCATCGGCATCGAGCGCAAGACAGGTCTGATGCAGGCGTTCCAGGCCGACATCGTCTCCAACGGCGGCGGCCGGGCGAACTGCTCGGACGCGCTCACCATGGTGGCGGCCACCTCGGCGGCCTCGATCTACTACTTTCCCAAGACCGATGTGGCTGCGACCGCCATGTCCTCGCGCGCGCTCGATTGCGGCTCGGCGCGCGGCTACGGCGCGCTGGAGACGCTGGCCGCGACCGAGATCATGGCCGACGAGATCGCGGGCGAGCTCGGCCTCGATCCCATCGAGTTCCGGCTGCGCAACGTGCTCAAGACCGGCATGAAGAACGCCCAGGGCGCGGTGCCCGACGGCCAGCAGCGCGCCGAGACGGTGCTGCGGAAAGCAGCCGCCCACCCGCTGTGGACCGGCCGTGCGGCCGCCAAGCAGGCCTACGACGCCGCCAATCCCGGCAAGTCCTACGGCGTCGGCTTCGGCTGCATCCAGCGGCGTTTTGGCGATGGCGCGCAATGCAGCCTGGCCAAGGTCGAGCTTTCGGCCGAGGGGCGCATCACGCTCGGCCATACCGGCACGGAGATCGGCACCGGCGTCTCGTCGGGCCAGGCCGTCGCCTGCGCGCGCTGGCTGGGACGGCCGGCCGACGTGCTGGAGATGGCCGCCACCCAGTGGCCCGAGCTGCCGGTCGAGACCAGTGGCGATCCGCATTCGATGGCGCAAGAGGAGCAGGACCGGCTGGCCAGGAACCCGCGCTGGGTCCCGTCCTTCGCCTCAGCCTCGAGCGCCAGCAATTCGGCCTACTACTTCACGCACGCCACGCAGGCTGCGGCGCGCGTCGTCTACCTCCACGGCCTGTTGCCGGCGGCCGTGGTGATCTGGGGGCGGGAGGTGAAGCCCGAAGCGGCGAGCTGGCGCGATGGTGCGCTCACGGTCGAAGGCCTCGAACCGCTGCCGCTGGCACGCCTGGCGAGCCACGCGCATGCGCGCGGGCTGGTCACCGGCGCTACGGTGCATGTCTTCAACCGCTGGCAATGGGCGGAGGCCGACTTCGAGATCGGTGGTGCGGTGGTGCGTCTCCCGGTGGATGCGCTGTCGCTGCGAGAGGGCGGCGCCAAGGACTATCGCGTGCTCGATCGCCGCGCCGTGTTCTTCCCGCCGACGAAGAACAACAACACCATGGTGGGCTACAACACCTGCGTCGGCACCTTGGTCGAGATCGCCGTCGATGCCACCAGCGGCAAGGTGGCGGTGCTCGACCACCACACCATCCTGGAATGCGGCAACATGCTGGTGCCGGAGCTCGTGTCGGGCCAGATGCAGGGCTGCCTCGCCTCGGGCATCGGGCTTGCCCTGCACGAGGAGATGCCGTTGTACGAGGACGGTCCCGGCAACGGCACCTGGAATTTCAATCGCTACCACCTGCCGCGCGGCAGCGACGTCGCGGTGTGGAAGCAGACGGCCGAGGTCCTGCCGCCTTTGTCCGACAGCGAGCCGCCCAAGGGCATGGCCGAGGTGGTGATGATCCCGATCATGGCCGGCATCGTGAACGGCATCTTCCATGCGATCGGCCATCGCTTCCGCACCCTGCCGGTGACGCCCCAGCGCATCCTGAAGGTGCTGGGATGAGCCTGCCGACCCGCAAGGTGACGATCACCATCAACGGCAAGCCGCACGGCCCGATCGACGTGCCCGAAGGCATGATGATGATCGACGTGCTGCACGAGATGCTGGGGCTGACCGGCTCGCGGCTCGGCTGCGGCATCGGCATCTGCCATGCCTGCGTCGTGATCTGGGACAAGGACGACAAGACGAGCGAGGAAGTGCAGACCTGCATCACCGGCGCCGAGTTCTTCGACGGCAAGCGCATTCGCACCATCGAAGGGATCGCCGCGACCGACGACAAGAGCGAGGTGACGCTGTCCCCGGTACAGCAGGCCTTTCTCGACAAGTTCAGCTTCCAGTGCGGCTACTGCACGCCGGGCTTCGTCAACGCCGCCACCGTTCTGCTCGAGCGGCTGAAACGCGCGCCGGTGGCCAAGGCCGACGTCGAGGCCACGGTGGCGGCGGCGCTGGAGGCCCATATCTGCCGCTGCACCGGCTACGTGCGCTACTACCAGGCGGTGCGCGACGTGATCCTGGCGACGCCCGGCTTGACGCGAGACGGCGTGTGAGGGTCCGGCGCCTGCTGCGGTTCGCCGCGATCGGCGCGGCCGTCGTCGTCCTAGCGCTGGCGGGCTTCGTCGCCGCCAGGCTCTTGGGCGGGAAGACCGGCGGGCTGATGCAGGTCGTGAAGGCCTCGCCCGAAGTCGTGGCGCGCGGAAAATACCTCGCCGAGGCGGCGGACTGCGCGGCCTGCCATTCCGCCCCGGGCGGCGCGCCCTTTGCCGGCGGGCTCGGGATGGCGTCAGGCTTCGGCACGATCTACGCCACCAACATCACGCCCGATCCCGACAACGGCATCGGCCGCTGGACCGCCGACGATTTCTGGCGGGCCTTGCATGACGGCGTGCGGCGCGACGGCCAGCAGCTCTATCCGGCGATGCCCTACACCTCCTATCGCGGCATGACGCGCGCCGATTCCGATGCCATCTACGCCTGGCTGATGCAGCTGCGGCCGATGAAGGTCGCGAACAAGCAGACCGCGCTCGACTTCCCTTACAACATCCGTCTCGGCATGCTGGGCTGGAACCTCCTGTTCCTGACCGACAGCCTGCCGGCGACGTCGCAGGGCAGTGGGTCCGCTTGGCAGCGCGGGCGCTATCTCGTGGACGTGCTGGGCCATTGCGGCGAATGCCACACGCCGCGCGGGCTCTTGGGGGAGATGGAGCTGTCGCGCTCGCTGACGGGCTTCGCGCTCGGCCGCGTCGCCGCGCCGGACATCACGCCGGCCGGACTTGCTTCACGCGGCTGGACGCCGGCCAGTCTCGGCACCTATCTCGGCCGCGGCATCGCCGGACCGAACTCGGCCTTCGCCGACATGCACCAGGTCGTCGTGCTCAGCACGCGCAACCTCGCGTCCGACGACATCGCCGCGATGACGAGCTACCTTTTGGGCGACAAGCCGCCGGCGCCCACTGTCGAGACCGTGGGCGAGGGCAACCCGGCCGGACGGACCAGCTACGTCGCGCTCTGCGCCGGCTGCCACGGCCTCGACGGCAAGGGCATCCCCAACACCATCGTGGCCCTGCGCAACAACAGCACGCTGAGGCTCGCCGATCCGCGCAACCTGATCGTGGCGACCCTGGACGGCATCGGCCCGCAGAACTTCCCGCATCGCATGAGCCTGCCCGGCATGCCGGGCTTCGCCGACAAGCTCAGCGACGAGCAGGCCGCGGCCCTGGTCAACTACCTGCGCGTCGCCTGGGGCGGCCAGAAACCGGACGTCACAGCGGCTACGGTGCGCGCGCTCCGGTGAACCGCCTTTTGCTAGCATTTTGCTGGCATCGACCGTGACGGACCCACAACGGGTTGTGGCGCGGGTTGGTTTTTGGTGCCCCATGGCACGAAAAAATTAGGCCAGTGCCAACTGCGTAGCGGTACTTGCCATTGGCAAAAACTTGAGTTATATTCCAGTTATGAGTGACCGGCGGCGGTATCGCCCATCCGACGACCGCAGGTCACGAACGCCGAGCGTAAATGCCTCAGCCGAGGTGGATCCAGGTCGTCTTCACCTGGGTGGACTTGTCGAAGGCGTGGAGCGGCTTGTCGCGGCCGATGCCCGACTGCTTGCAGCCGCCGAACGGCGTGGTGATGTCGCTGCCGTCGAGCGGGGGCAAGTGAGCCCCGCCCGCGAAGCGGTGATGAGCAATGGGAGGAGGAGCCTCCTAGGCGCCGGCGATCGCCTTCACCTCGAGGAAGTCCTCCATCCCGTACTTGCCCCACTCTCGACCGTTGCCGGACTGCTTGTAACCGCCGAACGGGGCGGTGCGCTCGTTCGGAACGCCGTTCAGGTTGACCATGCCGGCACGGATCTGCTTGGCGACGCGCTTGGCGCTGTCGACCGAGCCGGCGGAGACGTAGCCGGCGAGGCCATAGGGCGTGTCGTTGGCGATCTTGACCGCTTCGGCCTCGTCCTTGGCGCCGAGGATGGTGATCACCGGTCCGAAGATCTCTTCGCGGGCGATCGTCATGTCGTTGGTCACGTCGGCGAACACGGTCGGGCGGACATAGAAGCCCTTGTTGACGCCCTCGGGCAGGCCCGGACCGCCGGCGACGAGCGTCGCGCCCTCGTCGACGCCCTTCTTGATCAGCGCCTGGATCTTGTCCCACTGGGTGCGATTGACCACGGGACCGATCGTGGTGCCCTCGGCCTTCGGGTCGCCCGCCTTGGTCTTGTCGGCGACGGCCTTCGCGATCGCCTTCACTTCGCCCATCTTGCTCGACGGCACGATCATGCGCGTCGGCGCGTTGCAGGACTGGCCCGAGTTGTTGAACACGTGAGCGACGCCGCCGGAGACCGCCTTGGTGAAGTCGGCGTCTTCCAGGATGACGTTCGGCGACTTGCCGCCGAGCTCCTGGCTGACGCGCTTGACGGTATTGGCGGCGCGCTTTGCGACATCGATGCCGGCGCGGGTCGAGCCGGTGAACGAGATCATGTCGATGCCTGCATGCTCGCTCATGGCGACGCCGACTTCCGGGCCAAGGCCGTTGATGAGGTTGAATACGCCCTTGGGGACGCCGGCTGCGTGCATGACTTCGGCGAAGATCAGGGCCGAGGTCGGCGTGAATTCCGACGGCTTCAGGATCATGGTGCACCCGGCGGCGATCGCCGGCGCGACCTTGCAGGCGATCTGGTTGAGCGGCCAGTTCCACGGGGTGATCATGCCGACCACGCCGATCGGTTCGCGCACGACGGTGGCCGTGCCGACCTTCTCCTCGAAGTGATAGTCCTTCAGCACAGCCAAGGTCGACATCAGGTGGCCGAGGCCGGCGCCGGCTTGCGCACGCTCGGCCATGGGGAGCGGCGCGCCCATTTCGTCGGAGATCGCGGCGCCGATTTCCTTGGAGCGCGCCTTGTAGGCGTCGATGATCTTCTCGAGCAGCGCGATGCGCTCCTCGCGCGTCGTGAGCGAGAAGGTCTCGAACGCCCTGCGGGCGGCGGCAACGGCCTTGTCGACGTCCGCCTTCGAACCGACGGCGACGTCGTACATGGGCTCCTCGGTGGCCGGGTTGACCACGGGGACCGTCTTCATGACGGCCGGGTCGACCCAGGCGCCGTCGATATAGAATTTCGTGCGATTGACCATTTTGGCGAGTCCTTCCTGATGTCGGGGTCCGATCGGGCGGCGGCGAAGCGATGCCGGACGGCGGGAATGTTAGCGGCTGAGCGGCGGTCTGCCTACAGAGGAGGCCAGCCACGAAAAAGCCGCCCGGAAGGGCGGCTGGTTCGTTCGACCATTCCTGTCGGAACGTCACTTCATCTTCGATTCCTTGAAGACGACATGCTTGCGCACGACAGGGTCGTACTTCTTCAGCTCCATCTTCTCGGTCTTGGTGCGCGGGTTCTTGCGCGTCACGTAAAAGAAACCGGTGTCGGCGCTGGACACCATCTTGATCAGAATCGAGGTCGGCTTGGCCATGGTCTTGTCCCTATGCCCGGAAGGGCGAATTCCTGGAAGGCGGGCAACCTAGTCGCTGGCCCGGCCATGTCAAGCCATACGTCAAGCCGCCTATTGGCGGGGGGCCGTCGCCGTGGACGTCGCCGCCTGCTGGGTCGCCGCCTGCACGGCATGGGCATAGAGCGTGCGGTCGCGCAGCAGCCGGGTGGCGATCTCGACGTCGCGCTCGGGGCTCGCCTCGCCGGGCGGGCAGATCTTGCGCAGGTCGGACACTTCCTGGTGGGTCGGATTGCGCAGCGCGTGCCAGCGCATCAGCGTCCCCTGGCTGGAATCGACCGAGCCGGCGTTGAGCTGGCCGATATCGGCGATCTTGGAGGTGCAGATGTTGGGCAGCACGCCGAGCTCGTTCCAGGTGTAGCCCGACGGCGCGTTGAGCCGCGACCAGGTCAGGATCAGCTCGCCCTCGTTGGCGAGGCGGACCACGGTCTGCACCGTGCCCTTGCCGTAGCTGGTGCTGCCGACCACGACGGCGCGGCCGCGGTCCTGCAGGGCGGCGGCGACGATCTCGGCCGCCGAGGCCGAGCCGCCGTTCATCAGCACGACGATCGGCGTGTCGGGCGTCTTGCCGCCGGCGCTCTTGTAGGTGCGCCGGCTGTCGGGGTGGCGGCCGCTGGTCGAGAAGATCGTGCCGTTGTTGATGAACAGCTCCGACACGGTCTGCGCCTGGTCCAGGAGACCGCCGCGGTTGGAGCGCATGTCAATGATGACGCCGGCCATGCCGGGGCCGAGCTCGGCGCGGGCCTTGTCGATCGCGGACTTGAGGTTGTCGGTGGTGGCGCTGTTGAAGCCCGTCAGGTGGATCAGCGCCACGTCGCCGCGGCGTTCGTAGGTGACGGTGGTCGGGATGATGCGGCTGCGCTTCATGCTCAGCACGTATTGGCCGCCCTGCTGGGCGCGCACCACGGTGATGGCGACCGGCGCGCCGACCGAGCCGCGCAGCTTGGCGACGACGTCGCTCAGCGGCCGGTCGACCATCGATTCGCCGTCGATCGACAGGATCTGGTCGCCGACCTGGACGCCGGCCTTGGCGGCGGGCGAGCCGTCCTGCACGGCGCGGACCATGATGCGCTTGTCGTCGGTACGCTCGACGGTGATGCCGACGCCGCCGCCGCCGTCGCGCTGGAAGCGGTTGTCGCGGGCCTCCTCGGGATCGGCATAGCGGCTGTTGCGGTCGAGCTGCTTGGTGGTGGCGGTCATCGCCTCGCGGATCAGCGTCTGGCGGTCGGCGCCATGCAGCGCCGGCGAGGCGTCGAGCGAGCCCGCCATCAGCTCGGCCAGCATGGCGCCCCAGGCCCGACCGTCGGCCGGGTCGGCCGGGGTCGGCCGGCTCAGCACTTCGCGGCCGTCGCGCCTGACGGTGAAGGTGCCGTCGGAGGTCTCCAGCACCATGGACGGATCGGTGCTGGCGAAGCCGCGGTAGGTTTCGGTCGAGAGCGAGCGGAAGTTGGGCTCGAACAGGTGGCGGTCGCCGATGGCGCGGTAGGCCTGCAGAACGACCCGTTCGAGGTTGACGTCGGCGGCTACCGAGGGATTACGGCCGCTCGCGGCGGCGGCCTGCGGGGCATCGGTGGAGGTCGCACAGGAGACGACCAGGGAAGAAGCAACGAGGGCGGCCGCCGCACGCGGCACCGCCTTAACGAGAAAAGGGATCAGCGACACTTCCATACCCAGCAACGGCAAGCATAGCACAGGCCGTCGGCGGGCGGCCACGTTTTCAGGCTGAGGGGTCGAAGCTCCCGGTCGTGGAAGGCTTGGGAGCGGCTATCCGGTGCGCCCACAGGAGCGCGATAACGGCGCCTTTTATGCGAGGCAGCAGGAAAAGTGCAAGAACAACCGAAAGCGGAAGCCACAATGCCGCATGAACCCATAGTGGCGGTTGGCCACCGTAGCGTTCGAGTGCCAACACCAATGGCACGACGATGTGGCCGACTGCAAAAATGGTGAAGTACGCCGGAGCGTCGTCGGCGCGGTACGGCTCGAGCGCAAGCTCGCAGGCCGGGCAGTGGCTGCGCATCTTGAGGAAGCTCGAGAACAGGCTGCCCGCGCCGCAGCGCGGGCATCGGCCGCGCCAGCCGCGCAGCAGACAGGTCCAAGTGTCCGGCGAGCGTTCCTCACTATTCATGTCGCCAAGATGGGGCTTGGCTCTATCGGCGTCGTCGCGACCGTTTGTCCTTTGGCGCTCCGTGATGCGCGACCGGACGCCGCGGTGCGTTGCGTGCATGGCGGTGCCCGCGCGGCGGGGCATGGCGTTCGACGCGCTCGATGACGTCGACGATTTCGAACAGCAGGCCGCCGGTCGCGATGTCGGCCTCGACCAGTTTCAGCCGCAATCGGTCGCCCAGTCCGAAGGTCTCGCCGGTCCGCTCGCCTACCAGCATCTGGCGGCCTTCGTCGTGGCGGAAGAACTCCTGGCCGAGCGAGCGGATGGGGATAAGGCCGTCGGCGCCGCTGGCGTCGAGCGCGGCGAACAGGCCGAAGCGGGTGACACTGGTGACGCGGCCGGGGAAGGTGGCGCCGACATGGGCGGCCATGAAAGCCGCCACGTAGCGATCCATGGCGCCGCGCTCGGCCGCCACGGCGCGGCGTTCGCACATCGAGAGGTGCTCGCCGAACTCGGCGAAGCGGCCTTTGTCCGCCTCCGGCAGCCCGCCGTCGCCAAGGCCATAGGCCGAGATCAGGGCGCGGTGCACGATCAGGTCGGGAAAGCGGCGGATCGGCGACGTGAAGTGGGCGTAGCGCGCCAGGGCGAGGCCGAAATGGCCGAGATTGTCGGGGCTGTAGACCGCCTGGCTCTGGCTTCTGAGCATGGTCTCGTTGACCAGCCGGGCGACCGGCTTGCCCTCGACCTGGTGCAATACCCGGTTGAGATCGGCTGGCCTGATCCGCGGTCCGGCGGGCAGGGCGACGCCCAGGGTGCCCAGGAACTCGCGCAAACCTTCGATCTTGGCGGCGTCGGGCTGGTCGTGGACGCGATAGAGGCAGGGCATGTGGCGCTGCTCCAGCGCCTGGGCCGCAGCCACGTTGGCCAGCACCATGAACTCCTCGATCAGCTTGTGGCTGTCGAGGCGTTCGCGGACGCCGATCTCGGCGATGCGGCCGTCCTCCCCCAGGGTGACCTGGCGCTCGGGCAGGTCGAGGTCGAGCGCGCCGCGCTTTTCGCGCCCCGCCAGCAGGACCCTATAGGCGCCGTAGAGCGGCCGGATGACCGGGCCCATCAGGGGCGCGATCTCGGCGTCGGGCATGCCGTCCTGGGCGCGCTGGACGCGGGTGTAGGTGAGGCGCGCGGCCGAGCGGATCATGGCGCGGTGGAAGCGGTGGCGCTTCAGCTGGCCCGCCGCATCGATCCACATTTCGGCCGCCAGGACCGGCCGGTCCTGCTGCGGCACCAGCGAGCACCAGTGGTTGGAAAGCGCCTCGGGCAGCATGGGCACGACACGGTCGGGGAAGTAGACCGAGGTGCCGCGGCGGTAGGCGGCGCGGTCGAGCGGCTTGTCGTGGCGGACGTACCAGGCGACGTCGGCGATGGCGACCAGGATGCGCCAGCCGCCGGGATGGTCCGGATCGGGCTCGGCGAACACCGCGTCGTCGAAGTCGCGGGCATCCTCGCCGTCGATCGTGACCAGCGGCGTGTCGCGCAGGTCAAGCCGCTGGCTGAGCGGCGCGGCGCGGGCACGCTCGGCCTCCTCCAGGGCGGCCGGCGGGAACTCGACCGGGATGTCGTTGGCCGCGATCGAGATCAGGCTGACGGTACGCGGGTCGCTCATGGCGCCGACGCGCTCGATCACGCGGGCGCGGCGGGCGAGGGCGCCGCCCGCCGGCTCGACCCAGACGATGTCGCCCGGCAGGGCGCCGTTCTTGTCGGCCGGCCGGATGTCGTAGCTCGCCTTCAGCTTGCGATCGGTCGGCGTGACCATGCCCAGGCCCTCGCGGCCCGGCGGCTCCTCGTAGAGGCCGAGCACGCGGCGCGGCGCGCTGCCCAGGGTACGGATGACGCGGGCTTCGTAGGCGTTTTTGCCGCGGCGCTTCAGCGAGGCCAGCACGCGGTCGCCGACGGCGGGAGCGGGGCCGCGCCCAGCCTGCGGGTTGATCTCGATGCGGGGCGGGACCCCCTCTTTTTCTTCGTCGTGGCGGCGCGGCACGGCCAGCAGATGGCCGTCGTCGTCGACCCGCACGATCTCCAGTACGGTGATATCAGTCAATGCTTTTGGATCCTTGAATGTCTTGGCGCGGTCGGCGGCGATGTCGCCTGAATCGCGCAGATCGCGCAGCAGCTCCTTGAGCTCGATGCGCTGGTCGCCCTTCAGCCCGAAGGCGCGCGCGATCTCGCGCTTGCCCACCGGGGTGGCGCTCTCCTTGATGAATGCCAGCAGTTCGTCGCGGGTCGGGACGCGGCCCTTAGCCATCGGTCCCGGTGCGCGGTGGGGTCTCCGCCCCCTTCGCTTTGACGGCCTTGGCGGCCTTCTTCTTGGGCGCGGCCTTCTTCTTGGCCGCGACCTTCGGCTTCTCACCGGCGTCGTTGGCCGCGACCGGCGCCGCCTTCTTGGGCTTCGCCGCCTTCGGCTTCTTGCCGCCGCCACTCCCGCCAGATTTTGCCGCGCGCTCGGCCAGCAGCGCCACTGCCTGGTCGAGCGTCAGCTCGTCGGGCTTGAGGTCGCGCGGCACGGTGGCGTTGATGCCGGCGTGCTTCACGTAGGGGCCGTAGCGGCCCTCGTAGAGCTCGACGGGCGCCTGGTCCTCGGGATGCTGGCCGACGATGCGGATGGGCTTGGCAGCGGCGCGGCCACGGCCGGTCGCCTTGGCCTCGGCCAGCAGCGCCACGGCGCGGTTCATGCCGATTTCCAGCACGCTCTCGTCGGCCGGGATGGTCTTGTACTTGGTGGCGTGTTTCACGTACGGCCCGAAGCGGCCGACGCCTGCCAGCACGGGCTGGCCGTCCTCGGGATGCGGCCCCAGCTCGCGCGGCAACGACAGCAGCAGCAGCGCCTTTTCGAGCGTGACGTCGTCCGGGGTCATGTCCTTCAAGAGCGACTGCCGCTTGGGCTTCTCCTTGCCCTCGGCTTCGCCGAGCTGGACGTAGAGGCCATAGGGGCCATTGCGCAGGGTCACGATCTTGCCGGTCGCCGGATCGGTGCCCAGCACCTTCGGTCCGTCGAGGTTGGCGCCCGAGGCGGCATCGGCCTCGGGATCGACGATGCCGAGCTTGCGGGTGAAGCGGCAGTCCGGATAGTTCGAGCAGCCGATGAAGGCGCCGAACTTGCCGAGCTTCAGGCCCAAACGGCCGTTGGCGCAGGACGGGCAGTCGCGCGGGCTCTTGCCCCCGTTGTCGTTGGCCGGGAAGAAATGCGGCCCGAGCTCCTCGTCGAGCTTGTCCAGCACCTCGCTGACGCGCAGGTCCTTGGTCTCGCCGACGGCGGCGGCGAAGGCCTTCCAGAACTCGCGCAGCACCTGGCGCCAGTCGATCTTGCCGTCGGAGATCTCGTCCAGCTCGTCCTCGAGATGGGCGGTGAAGTTGTATTCGACGTAGCGCGGGAAGTAGGTCTGCAGGAAGGCCGTGACGATACGGCCGCGGTCCTCCGGCACGAAGCGCTTGCGGTCGAGCTTCACGTAGTTCCGGCGCTGCAGCACTTCTATGATGCTGGCGTAGGTCGAGGGCCGGCCGATGCCGAGCTCCTCCAGCTTCTTCACCAGGCTCGCCTCGGAGTAGCGCGGCGGCGGCTCGGTGAAATGCTGCTCGGGGATGACGTCGCGGCGCTCGAGGCCTTCGTCCTGGGCGACGTCGGGCAGGATGGCGTTGCCTTCCTCGTCTTCCTTGCCGTTATCGTCGTGGCCCTCGTCATAGAGGGTGAGGAAGCCGTTGAACTTCACGACCGAGCCGGTGGCGCGCAGCTGCACGGTCTTGTCGGCGCTGGCGATGTCGACCGTGACCTGGTCGAGCACGGCGCTTTCCATCTGGCTCGCGACGGTGCGCTTCCAGATCAGCTCGTAGAGGCCCAACTGGTCCTTATCCAGGTGGGCGGCGACGTCCTGCGGCGTGCGGAAAAGGTCGGTCGGGCGGATGGCCTCGTGGGCCTCCTGGGCGTTCTTGGCCTTCGAGGTGTAGAGGCGCGGCTTTTCCGGCAGGTAGCTCTGGCCGTACTTGGTCTCGATCAGGCGGCGGGTCTGGCCGATCGCCTCGGGCGCCAGGGTGACGCCGTCGGTGCGCATATAAGTAATGAGTCCGACCGTCTCGCCGCCGATGTCGACGCCTTCGTAGAGCCGCTGGGCGATGCGCATGGCGGTGGCGGCGCCCAAGCCGAGCTTGCGCGAGGCCTCCTGCTGCAGGGTCGAGGTGATGAAGGGCGGCGGCGGGTTGCGGCGGACCTGGCGGCGGTCGATCGAGGCCACCTGGAAGGCGCGGCGCTCGATCTCGCGCTTGGCCTGCTCGGCGCGCTCCTGGGTGTCGAGGTCGAACTTGTCGAGCTTGCGGCCGTCGAGATGGGTCAGGCGGGCCTTCAGCGTCTGCTTCTTGTTGGTGCCGAACAGGGCGTCGACCGTCCAGTATTCGCGGCTCTTGAAGACTTCGATCTCGGCTTCACGCTCGCAGATCAGGCGCAGGGCGACCGACTGGACGCGGCCGGCCGAGCGGCTGCCCGGCAGCTTGCGCCACAGGACAGGCGAGAGGGTGAAGCCCACCAGGTAGTCGAGCGCCCGGCGCGCCATGTAGGCGTCTATGAGGTCCTGGTCGAGGTCGCGCGGGTGGGCGACGGCGTCCAGCACCGACTGCTTGGTGATGGCGTTGAAGGTGACCCGTTTGACGTCGACGCCTTCCAGCGCCTTCTTGCGCTTCAGCACGTCGCGGACATGCCAGGAGATGGCCTCGCCCTCGCGATCCGGGTCGGTGGCGAGGTAGAGCTTGCCGCCCTTGGTGATCGCCTTGGCGATGGCGTCGAGCCGTTTCTGCGACTGGGCGTCGACCTCCCAGGACATGGCGAAGTCTTCGTCCGGGCGCACCGAGCCATCCTTGGGCGGCAGGTCGCGGACATGACCATAGGAGGCCAGCACGGTGTAGCCGGGGCCGAGATATTTCCCAATGGTCTTTGCCTTGGCCGGGGACTCGACGACCAGTACGTCCATCGCCGGGTATGCTCCAGTAAAACTTTAAGAACCGGAGCTAAATCACTGATATTATATCAGAGATACGCGGTTACCCCGGTGCCGTTCCAGGCGGCCTTCCAGCTCGAGGGCGAGCAGGACCTCCGCTACGGCGGCGGCGGACACTTGGCATCGACGTACCAGTTCGTCAACCAGGGTGGGTACCGACCCCAGCGCGGACAACACCTTGGAGGCCTCCGGGTGGGCCGACTTTTCCCTTGGTTTGACAGGGACTTGGGAGGCGGACCGTGGCGCTTCGATCACACCCAGAATATCGTTGATGTCGCGGGTCAAAATGGCCCCATCGCGGATAAGGCTATTGGATCCGGCATAGCGCGGGTCGGCCGGCGACCCCGGCACGACGAACACGTCGCGACCCTGCTCGGCCGCCCGATGGGCGGTGATCAGGGAGCCCGAGCGGGCCGCCGCCTCGATGACAACGACACCCTTCGAGAGGCCGCTCACGATGCGGTTGCGGCGCGGAAAGGCACGGGCCACCGGCGGCGCACCCCAGGGGGACTCGCTCAGCAGCAGGCCCTGGGCGGCGATGGCCGCCTGCAGCCCGGCATGCTGCGGCGGGTAGACCTGGTCGATGCCGCCGGCCAGCACGGCGACGGTGCCGGTGGGCAAGGCGGCCTGGTGGGCGGCGGCATCGATGCCGCGCGCCAGGCCGGAGGCGACGACGAAACCGGCGGCGCCCAGTGCGCGGGCCAGCTCGCCCGCCAGTTGGCAGGCCGCCAGGGAGGCCTCGCGCGCGCCGACGACGGCCAGGGTGGGCCGGCCGAGCAGGCCGAGATCGCCGATGGCCGACAGGACGGCCGGCGCATCCGGCAAGGCGGCCAGCGCCGCCGGATAGGCCGGATCGCCGAACACCAGGAAGCGGCCGCCGACTTTCGCCAGCGCCTCTTCCTCGCGTGCGATGGCCGCATCGGAGGTCGTGGCCAGCCGCGCGCAGGCGGCACGCGCCGAGCCGAAGTGTGCCAGCGCTTCGTGGAAGGTCACCGGCCCGATCCAGGCGCTGCGTGCCAGCCGCAGCCGCGCACGTCGTTCACCCGGATCGAGCTCGGGGGTCAGGGGGCCGTCGAACATGGCCCGACGATACGCGCGTGTTATTCGCCTGTAAATCAACCGTCAGTAGAATCAGCGCAGCTTGGGATTGAGCGCGTCGCGCAGCCAGTCGCCCAGGATGTTCACGGAGAGCGACAGGACGACCAGCGCAAAGACCGGGAAGAGCACGATCCACCATTCGCCGGAGAACAGGAAGGCGTTGCCGATGCGAATGAGCGTGCCGAGCGAGGGCTGGGTGGCCGGCATGCCGACGCCGAGATAGGAGAGAGAGGCCTCGGCGATGATGGCGAGCGCCAGCTCGATGGTGGCGATCACCAGCACCGGTCCCCAGGCGTTGGGCAGCACGTGGCCGAGCGCAATGCGCGCGCCCGGCACGCCGATGATGCGGGCGGCGTTGACGTAGTCCTTGTGCTTTTCGGCCAGCGTGGTGGCGCGGGTGACGCGCGCGAACTGCGGCCAGTAGGCGACGCCGATCGAGATCACCAGCACCCAGATGGCGATCTCGTCATGCACGTGCTTGGGCAGCGCAACGCGCGCCACGCCATCGAGCGTGAGCGCGATCAGGATGGCGGGCACGGTGAGCTGGATGTCGGCCAGGCGCATGATGACCGCCTCGACCCAGCCGCCGCGGAAGCCGGCCAGCAGGCCGAGCAGCACGCCGGTCGTGACCGAGAGGACGATGGCGGCGAGCCCGATCATCAGCGACACGCGCGTGCCGTAGAGGATGGCCGACAGGACGTCGCGGCCCTGGTTGTCGGTGCCGAGCAGATGGGCGGCGCTGCCGCCCGCGTTCCACGCCGGCGGCGTGAAAGCGTCCATCAGGTTGAGCGACTTCACGTCGAACGGATTGTAGGGCGCGACCCAGGGCGCAAGGATCGCCCCCGTGAAGAAGAGCACGGTGACGACGGCGGCGCCGACCGTCGTGGGCGAGCGGCGGAAGCTCCACCACATGTCGGAATCGCGGAACCGGCCGAGGGCCGAGGTATCAGCCATTCATTTGACCTTTCGCCGACCGGCGAGCGCACCGGCCGCGCTCAGCACCGCCAGCACGGCGGCCAGCGGTCCGAACCCCTCGAAGCCTACCCAACCGATCATCGCCGCGCCAAGGGCGGCGGCGCCGATCCAGCCGATGCTGGCCGTGGAGCTGTTGAGGCCCAGCACCGTGCCGCGCACGTCGTCCGGCACGTTGGCGAGGGCCGCCATGTAGGCGGGGCGGCCGAGCGCGTTCAGCAGGACATAGAGGAAGCCCAGCGCCACCGAGATCTCGGCGCTGGGGTGCCACATGAAGAGCGCGAGGGCCGCCACCGCCGACAGGGCCATGGCGACGGCGAAAGTCATCAGGCGATCGCGGAAACGGTCGGCGATCTGGCCGCCCAGCACGGTGCCGGCAACGCTGCCGACGGCGAAGATCGCCAGCGGTATGGCGAGCTCGGCCAGCGACAGGCCGTAGGTGGCCTGCAGGAAGGCGGCGAAGTAGGTGACGGCGAGGCCATAGCAGATGCGCTCGAAGATGCCGGTGCCGAGCAGGCCGATGACGCGCCTGGACAGGGCGTCCCGGATCGACGGGCGCACCCCGCCACGCATGTGGCCCGCCGTGCCGCGACCGACGGTGATCAGCATGCTGACACTGGCCACCAGCGACAGGGCGCCGACGCAGAGCAGCCAGCCGCGCCAGCCGATCAGCGCGCCCACCGCGGCGGCCATCGGCACGCCGACCAGCAAGGTGAGCGACTGGCCGCTCATCACCCAGCCCAGCGCGCGGCCGCGCTGGGCGTCGGGCACGCGGCCGGAGAGCTCGGCATAGGCTGCGGCGGTGAAGGCGCCGCAGAAGCCGCCGCCAACGGTGGCCCACACGGCGACCCAGAAGAACGAGCCCGCCAGCGCCTGGCCGACCAAGGTCAGGGCGAGCCCGAGCAGCGAACCCACCAGCACCAGCCGGCGGCCCATGACGTCGGACAGCCAGCCGGCGACCGCGGACGCGACGCCCCAGGCCGTCGCCGTCAGCGACACCAGGTTGGCGACCAGCCCCATGCCGACCGAAAGGTCGCGCGCCATGTCGATCAGGAAGGGCGCGCGGGTGGTGCCGCTCGAGGTGCAGGCGAACATGCCGAGCGAGGCCGCGCCGATCAGCGCCCAAGGGAGGGCCGCCTCAACGTTCTGTTTCATGCGTCAGCCGCCTGCCGTGCCGAGGCGGGGGGGGGGGGGGGGCGCGGGCGGGGGGGGGGCGGGGGGGGGGGGGGGGGGGGAGGGAAGGAA
>Ga0081539_10003181_pt1 | contig 20800 bp, 18 predicted proteins | sample TabmetS4T2R2_FD_71023 | JGI IMG/M metagenome (GOLD analysis project Ga0081539, IMG submission 71023) | Tabebuia heterophylla rhizosphere microbial communities from the University of Puerto Rico - S4T2R2 | ecosystem: Host-associated > Plants > Roots > Rhizosphere ...
GGGCGACCAGGAAGACGAGAAACAGCACGATCAGCGAATAGGTATAGGCCGTATAGCCATAGAGATCGAAGCGGAAGGTATTGAAGATCGGCCACATCTTCACACCCTGCAACCCGTCCGCGCCGCCGGTGAGCCAGCTCGCGCTGTTCGCGGCCTGCTCGAGCAGCAGCCCCATGCCGAGCGTGATCATGATGAGCGCGAGATGCCGGAAGCGCGAGATGATGAAGCTCGCCGCATAGCCGACGATGCCGGCGACGATCGCGCCGAGCACGAGCCCGCTGATCGGCTCACCCCAGCCGTGCTTGGCGGCGAGGCCGGCGGTGTAGGCGCCGAGGCCGAAGAAAGCCGCATGCCCGAGCGACACGATTCCGGCATAACCGAGAATGAGATCGAGCGAGAGCGCGAACAGCGCCGTGATGGCGATCTGGCTCGCGAGCACCAGATAGTCCGGGAACAGGTAGTACGGCGTGAGCGTCGCTAGCCAGAACGCGATCTCGATCGGATGCCAGCGCGCCAGCGCGCGCAGATAGGCGTGCGGCGATGAGACCGCCGTGACCGACATCAGCGCCTCCCGAACAGGCCGGCCGGCCGCCACATCAGCACGACGATCATGACCAGGTAGATCAGAAACGAGCCGAGCTCTGGGACATAGTATTTTCCGGCGACATCGCTGATGCCAATCAGGGTCGCGGCCGCGAACGAGCCGCCGATCGAGCCGAGCCCGCCGAGCGAGACGACGATCAGCACGTAGATCAGATACGTGAAGGCAAACGAGGGATCGAGGCCGACGATCTCGATCGCGAGCGCGCCGCCGAGGCCGGCGAGCCCGGAGCCGAGCGCAAAGGTGAAGGCGAAAGCAGCATCGACATTGATGCCGAGCCCGCGCGCCATGCGCTGATTGTCCACTGCCGCGCGCACCTGCGCGCCGAAGCGCGTGTATTCGAGCGCGACCACGAGCGCGAGCGTGATCACCAGCGAGGTGCCCACGAGAAAGAGCCGATAGGCGCCGAACGTCAATCCGAACAACGTGACCGAGCCGCGCAGGTAGGACGGCATCTGCACCGGCTGCTGCAGCGTGCCGTAGATATAGGCCGCGGCCGCAACCGATACGAAGGCAAGCCCGATGGTAAGCAGCACCTGATCGAGGTCGCTGGCGCGATAGAGCCGCCGATAGAGCACGCGCTCGAACAGGACGCTGACCAGCGCGGCGGCCACAAACGCGAACGGAAGCGTCGCGAAGAACGGCCAACGAAACTGGTTCATCAGCGTAACAGTGACATAGCCACCGAGCATCGCGAAGGCGCAATGCGCGAGGTTGACGAAGTTCATCATGCCGAGCGTGACCGACAGGCCGACCGACAGGAGGAACAGCAGCATCCCGTAGGCAAAGCCGTCGAACAGGACGCCAATCACAGGGCCGATCATGCGGGATTCCAGACGTCCTGGAGCCTGATCCACTCTGGTTGGATCAGGCTCCGTTCGTCCCCGTGAAGGCGGGGACACAATTCGATTGCTGGATTCCCGCTTACGCGGGAATAAGCGTGAACTTCAAGCCCCATCAATTCGTCTTCATGCGCGCCTTCACCGGATCCTTGACGTTCTCAACCTTGTCGAATTCGACATTGACCAATTCGCCGTTCACTTTCTCGACCCGGCGGATGTAGACGTTCTCGACGATGTCGCGCGTCTCCGGGTCAATCGAGATCGGCCCGCGCGGGCTTTCCCACTTCATGCCTTTGGCGGCCGCAATGAGGCCTTCGCCGTCGGTCTTGCCGCCGGTCTTCTTCAGGGCCTCGTAGATCAGGTGCGTGCCGTCATAGCCGCCGACGGCGTAGATGTCGGGCAGCCGGTTGTAGCTCTCGCGATAGGCTTTGACGAAATCGCGGTTCAGTTTCGAATCGTGATTGGGATCGTAATGGAAGACCGTGATCGTCCCGATCGCGATGTCGCCGACGCTCTTCAGCGCCTCGTCGATGGTCAATTCGCCTTGTCCCAGCACCTTGATCTTCTTTGGATCGATGCCGCGCTCGGAGAGCGCCTTCTGTACGGCCGCCGGCTGCGAGCCGCCCGGGATCCAGATGTAGATGCCGTCCGGGTTCGTGTCCTTGGCGCGCTGCACGAAGGCCGAGAAGTCCGGATTGGCGACCGGGATGCGCACCGAGCCGACGATCTCGCCGCCCGCTTCCTTGAAGGCGCGGTGGAACGCGCCTTCGGCGTCGTGGCCCGGGCCATAGTCGGACACCATGGTGTAGACCTTCTTCAGGCCGCCCTTGGTCGCGGCCCAGGTGCCGAACGTCTCGTTCAACAGCGGCGGCGTCACCGAGGTGCGCGCCATGTAGGGCGACTTGGTCGTGATGATCGAGGTCGCGGCGTTCATCACCACCATGAACTTCTTCGCCTCGGCCGAGACGTCGCCGGCGGCGAGCGCGTTCGGCGTGAGCACGAATCCGGCGAGGATGTCGACCTTGTCGCGCACCACCAGCTCCTGCGCGAGGCGCTTTGCGACATCCGGCGCAATGCCGCCGACATCCTTGCGGATCACCTCGATCTTCTTGCCGGCGACGGTGTCGCCGTGCTGCTTCATGTAGAGCTTGATGCCGTTGTCAAGCTGGTTGCCCGGGTCGGCAAACTGGCCTGAATACGGCACGATCACGCCGATCTTGATCGTGTCTTGCGCGCCCGCCGGCGTGGCGAGCGCGAGAGCGGCGACTGCCGCGAGCATCATCGTGTTGCGCATTCCGCTATCCTCCCAGCAGCTCGAGCGTTATGCGGATGGCAGCGTTTTTCGTGGAGCAAGACCTTTTTCGGGAGTCACGCTCTACTGCTTCTTCTTCATCCGCTCCTTCACGGGGTCCTTCACTTCCTTGACGGTATCGAACTCGACATTCTTCGGCTTTCCGTCGACGAGGTCGACGCGCATGATGTGCATGTCCTCGACGACGTCGCGCGTCTCCGGGTCGATCGACATCGGCCCGCGCGGGCTTTCCCATTTCATCCCCTTGGCAGCCGCGATCAGCGCGTCGCCATCGGTCTTGCCGCCGGTCTTCTTCAGCGACTCGTAGATCAGGTGCATGCCGTCATAGCCGCCGACCGCGTAGATGTCGGGATTGCGGCCACCGGAGATTTCCTGAAAGCCTTTCAGGAACGACTTCGCGAGCGGGGTATCGCGGTTGTAGTCGTACATCGTCACCGACACGATCCCGGCGGCTTGCGGGCCGAGGCTCTTCAGCACCGAGTCGTCGGCGATCACGTCCTGACCGATCACCTTGGTCTTGCCCATGTCGATGCCGCGCTCGAGCAGCGCCTTGGCGACCGCCGCGGGCTGCGCGCCGCCCGGGATCCAGATGTAGATCGCGTCGGGGCTTGAATCCTTGGCGCGCTGCACGAACGCCGAGAAGTCCGGGTTCGCCACCGGGAAGCGTACCGCGCCGACGATCTCGCCACCGCCTTCCTTGAAGCCCAGGTGGAACGCGCCCTCGCCGTCATGGCCCGGACCATAGTCCGACACCATGGTGAACACCTTCTTGATCCCGCCCTTGGTGGCCGCCCAGGTGCCGAGCGTCTGGTTGAGCATCGGCGTGGTGACGGATGTTCGCGTCATGTAGGGCGACTTCTCGGTAATGATCGAGGTCGCGGCATTCATGATCACGGTGAACTTCTTCGCCTCGGCCGAGATATCGCCGACCGCGAGCGCGTTCGGGGTCAGGATCAGTCCGCCGATGATGTCGACCTTGTCGCGCACCACCAGTTCCTGGGCAAGGCGCTTGGCGACGTCGGGCGCAATGCCGCCGGTATCCTTGCGGATGAACTCGATCTTCTTGCCGGCGACCGTATCGCCATGCTGCTTGACGTAGAGCTTGATGGCGTTGTCCATCTGACTGGCGGTGTCGGCGAATTGCCCGGAATACGGCATGATCAGGCCGATCTTTACGGTCTGGGCCAACGCCGGCGACACCAGCATCGCGGCGAACAACGTCGCCAGCAGCACTTTACGCATCAAGCTCCCTCCAACGGGTTTCATTCTGATTGATGGAAATCTTAGCCACGAACGCGCACGCGGTCGAATCCCTCGCTGTCGCGGGCGCGATTGGGCATGACGGATGGGCGGCGCCCCACTCTTTTCGTGGCGTATGATCCTTAACCGAAAACCGGTCCCCACTTTTCGGGGATCATGCGCTAACCGTAAAGCTCCCGGGACGCGATGCGCGCCCCCTCGGCCAGCGCCGCGAGCTTGGCCCACATGATCGACGGGTGCACCCGCTTGACGTGCGGCGCCTGCGCGAAGCCGCAGTCGGTGCCGCCCATGACGTTGTCGCGCCCGACCAGCTTGGCGACGCGCACGAGCCTCTCGGCCACCAGTTCCGGATGCTCGACCACATTGGTCGAATGGCTGATCACCCCGGGCACGAGCTTGCGTCCGGCCGGGAGCTTCGTGGTCTCCCACACGCGCCATTCGTGCTCGTGGCGCGGATTGCCCATCTCGATGCAATAGGCGCCAGCCTTCACCTTCAGCACCAGGTCGACAATGTCCTTCAGCGCCACGTCACTGACATGCGGCGTGTTAAAGCTGCCCCAGCAGATATGGTAGCGCACCTTCTCCTCGGGGATGCCTTCCAGCGCGTGATTGACCGCCTCGATACGGACTTCCGCCCATTTGCGGTAGGCCGCAAGGTCCTTTCCGGCGAAGGCGACGTCGTACATGTAGGGCAGGAACGCGTCGTCGACCTGCACATAGAGGCCGGCATCGACGATCGCTTTGTATTCCTCGCGCAGCGCGGCCGCGAGCGCGAACAGGAATTCCTCGTCGGTCTTGTAGTACTCAAGCGCGTGACGCGGCACCGCGCTCGCCGGCGCCACCACGGGGAGAAACGCGCCCTCGAGTTTCGCGCCCGACGCCTTCAGCGAATCCTTGAACAGCGCGATGTCGCGCGCGACCGCCGCATGACCCTTGTATTTGATCGGCGCGACCGCCACCGCGGTGCCGCGCTTCGGCAGCTTCTGGGTCGGGAAGTATTCGGCATAGAAGTCCGGAAACAACGTCTGATCACGGCCGGCGCCCCGCGGCACGTCGAGATCGCGCTCCTCGATGCCCGAGAGGCGATCAAGCACGTAGAACGACCAGGAGCGCAGCTTGCCGAACTCGCCATCGCTCACGATGTCGATCCCGGCGTCGGCCTGCTGGCGGATGACGTTCGTGATCTCCTCGCGCAGGCAGCCATCGAATGCGGCTTGATCGACGGCGACGCCGTTCTCGATCGCGTCGATATAACTCATCACCCGCGGCGGGCGCACGAGACTGCCAACATGAGTCGTAAGGATGCGGTTCGGCATGCGAGATTTCCAGTCCTGGTACGAGTGCTAACGCGAGAACGTCACGAACAGCGGCGGCATCGGATCGAGCGTGTAGGCGAACTCTGTCTCGTCGGGCTCGATCAGCGGCGGCGGCACGATCGAGCCGGTGATGATGACGTCACCGGCGGCAAGCTTCTCGCCATTGGCGGCGAGCGTGCCGGCGACATGCGCGACGATGTCGACAATGATGCCGATATTCGCCTGCAGATCCTGCTGGCGCGCGACCTCACCGCCACGGCGAAACACGAGGCCGGTGAGCCCATCGAGCTTGGCGCCGGCGCGCGCGCGATCCGCGGGCCCGAGAATCACGCGGCGATGAAAGATATTGCCGGCGAGCGTCGCCTCGACGTCGGTCGGAGGCGGATTGAGATCGGCGAGCTCGATCGCAGGTCCGAGCGCGCCGATCGCCGCGATGGTCGCGGCACGATCCGCGTTGCCCGGCAGATCCGCCGCCATGTGCACGGCGATCTCCGGCTCGGCCACCGGCTGGGTCCAGCCGGCGAGCGACACGGTGCTGCCGTTCGGCACCAGCGACTTCTGCATCATGTAGCCGACCAGCGGCATCTTGATGCCGAGCCGCTCCATCGCGGGCTTGGCGCCGAGCCCGACTTTCCAGCCGAGGGGCGTCTCGCCCGCCGCGATGCGCGCGCGGCGCTCGGCCAATTGTTTCTGCATGCCGCGCGCGATGCGCGGATCGTCCCAGGCGTTCATTTCATTTTCCCTTTCAGCCCTCATCCTGAGGAGGCCGCGCAGCGGCCGTCTCGAAGGATGGCCGCAGGCACGGAGTTTGCCGCCATCCTTCGAGACGCCCGCCTTCGCTAAAGCTCCGGCGGGCTCCTCAGGATGAGGGATTACTTGTGACTCTCCGGATGCACCTCGTACCCCGAATCCTCGATCGAGCCGGCACCCATCCAGCCCCACACCAGCACGACGTCGCGATCCGAGGTGTTGTTGAAGCCATGCCAGCAGCCGCGTGGCGAATAGACCACATCGCCCTCGACCGAGGGCTTCTGCCCCTCTTCGGTGTAGATGTGGCCCTGGCCCTTGAGCACGATGAAGAACTCGTCGCAATTGTGATGGCGATGGTTCTCGTGGCGCGCGCCCGGCTTGAGCACGGTCCAGCCGACCACGTGGTTCGCGCCGGCGGATTTCTTGTCGATCAGGAACTGCACCTGCATGTCGACCCAGCCGTCGTCGTGCTTGAGGCCCTCGACCTTCGGCACGTCGGCGAGATTGGTGCGGTACATCTTCGCGGGTTGCTTCTCGCTCATCTTGTCGACGGTCTTGCGCACCGCCTTGCCGAGCGCGGCGCCGATCAGTTCAGCCTTCGACGTCATGATTGTCCTCCGAGCCGTCGATAAACCTCATGCGCGGTGACGAAATCGCGGTGATCAATACCGAGTCCGCGGCAGGCATTCATCATCTCGTTCGCTGCCGCCGCCAGCGGGACCGGGCTGCCGAGCCGGCGGCCGAGATCGAGCGCGAGCAGCATGTCCTTCTGCTGCAGCGTCACGTCCGCGAGCGGCACTGCCGGCATCTTGCCTTCGAGGATGAACGGCCCGCGATAGCCGAGCACTGGCGAGGCCGCGACACTCTTCAGAATCGCATCGACCGCGACCTCGCGCGCAACGCCCCCCTTCTCGGCGAGCGCCACCGCCTCGCCGAACGCGATCACCTCGACCATCAGCAGCAGGTTGACAGCGATCTTCATCTGGCACGCCAACCCATTGGCGCCGATATGCGTCACCTTCGGGCCGATCGCGAGCATCACGGGCTTCGCGCGCTCGAATGCTTCCGCCTCGCCGCCGACCATCACGGACGCGTTGCCGGCCGTGACCGTCACCGGGCTGCCCGAGATCGGCGCATCGAGCATGAAACGACCGGCCTTGGCGAACTCCGCCGCGACCGCGCGGCTGACATCCGGCGCGATGGTGCTCATGTCGGCATAGATGCCGCCGGCGCGCAGGCCGGCGAGAACGCCGTCCTCGCCGAGCGCGATCGCGCGCACCGCCGCGCCGTCGGTCACGATCGAAAGCACGATCTCGGAAACTTGCGCGACCGCGCGCGGCGTATCGGCCCAGTCCATGCCGGCGGCGAGCAGCGGCGCGGCCTTGTCGCGCGATCTGTTCCAGCCGGTGACGCGATGACCGGCGGCCATCAGGCGCGGAACGATCAACGCCCCCATTGCGCCGAGACCGATGAACCCTACCTGCACGCGACTCCCCGAGCTTGTTCTTGCTTGTCGAGATGAGACGCTACTCTAGCTCCAGAACTGCTTCGACGCGATACGCGCGCCTTCGGTTAGTGCCGCAAGTTTCGCCCACACCACGTCCGGATCGACCGCGGCCTGCCCAACCCACGTCCCATAGCCGCAATCGCTGCCCGCGATGACGTTCTGGCGCCCAACCAGCTTGGCGTAGCGGCCGATGCGCTGTGCAATCAGCTCGGGATGCTCGATGAAATTCGCCTTCGACTCGATCACGCCCGGGATCAGCACCTTGCCGTCCGGGAGCTTCACGGTCTCGAACAGCGTCCACTCATGGGCATGGCGCGGATTGGCGGCCTCGAACGAGATCGCGTTCGGCTTCGCCTTGAATACGAGGTCGATGATGTCGGCGAGCGGCACATCGTAGTGATGCGGACCTTCGTAGTTGCCCCAGCACACATGCATGCGCAGCTGATCGGCCGGAATGTTCGCGACCGCGTGATTCAGCGCCTCGACGTTGAGCTGCGCGGCCTTGCGGAAAGTCTTCAGGTCGACATTATGGTATTTGATGTGCTTGCCCATCGCCAAGTCAGGGCAATCGATCTGCAGCACGAAGCCGGCCTTTGCGACGGTCTCATACTCGTGCCGCATCGCCTCCGCGATGGCGTAGAGATAGGCCTCTTCGTTCGGATAATGATCATTGCGGAAGAACACCGAGACGACGCCGGGCGAAGCCGCGCTCATGAAGCCGCCGCGCGCCGTCACGGCACCGAGCGCCGCTTTCAGATTGTCCGCGTCGGTTGCGGCGGCGTTCGGGTCGCGCACGCTGATCGGCGCATTGCAAGCCGGGGTCTTGCGGCGCGAGCGGCCCGGATCGCCGAACACTTTCTGCTGCAGCTTGGGAAAATCCGCGAGGTCCTGATACACGAAGGTGTTGCCGCTGCCGCCGAAGCCCGCGAGGCGATCCTTCACGTAAGTCGCGTAGCTCGGCTTGGAGAGCTCGCCGTCATTGATCAGATCGATACCGGCATCGGCCTGGTTCTTGACGATCTCGGCCACGGCCGAACGCACGCGCGCGCCGAGCGCGATCGGGTCGACCGGCACGCCCTCCTCCTTGGCGTACATCATGCGGATGAGATCGTCCGGCCGCGGCAGGCTGCCGGTATGCGTGGTCAGCAAGCGATCGGTGCTGCGGATCATGATTTGGCCTTCCCGTCGTGGTCGGCGAGCATCTCTTCGAGCAGCTTGAGCGCGCCGAGCACATTTGATTTGATCAGCGCGGCCGCGAGTTCACCGTCACGATCTTCGAGCGCGCTGACGAGGCGCGTGTGATCGGCGAGCGAGCGGGTCGCGCGGCCCGGGCTGGAGAGCGTCATGCGCCGCAGCCGCAGGCTGCGCAGTGCAAGACTATCGAGGATGCGCTTGAGCGTGCGGTTCTTGGCGAAATCGGCGAAGCGCTCGTGGAACGCGACGTTGCTCCAGTAATAGCCATCGCGGTCATTCGCATGTGCGGTGCGCTCCATGTCGCGCAGGATCTCGCGCAGCTCGGCAATCTCGGCATCGCTCGCGAGCCGTACGACTTCGGCGGCGATCAGGCCGAGCATCGCAGCGCGCACGCGATAGATCTCGCGGATCTCCGGAATGCTCAAGTCCGCAACGCGCGGCCGGCGACGCGGCAGGATCTCGACCAGGCCTTCTTTCTCGAGAATGACCACCGCCTCGCGCGTTGGCGTGCGGCTGGTGCGAAAACGACGTGCGAGCTCGACCGAGTTGAGGTCGCTGCCGGGCCGGCGCATCCCTTCCAGGATCTCGGCGCCGACCACGCAGGCGATGTCGTCGACCAGGGAAGAGCGATCGTCATCCTTGGAGACGACGCGGCGGATCATGGTTTGGAACCGCTCCAGCGTGGACTGTTGGGCGCCCGTGGGGCGCGCATCGCGTTGCTTCTTTGCCTGCGCCATCCGGCCCGCCCATCCCCCTGCGGCGCCTCGCGGGGCGCCGGTTTTTGCGATTTATAGAAGAGCGCTTCGCGACATGTCACTATGATACGGAAAAACAAACGGGAATCCGCAATGGCCAGTGTTTCCGACCCCAGAACCATCAAGACCGCAACCCGCATCGTGCGGCGCAGCGGCGCTGCCGCGGTGCGAAATATCGAGGCCGACATCTGCGTGGTCGGGGCCGGAATCGCCGGCATCTCGGCGGCGCTGGAAGCCGCCGCGCTCGGCCGTAAGGTCGTGCTGGTCGACGGGCTGCATGCGCTCGGCGGTCAGGCCGTGAACTCGATCATCGGCACCTTCTGCGGCCTGTTTTCCAACGGCCACACCGGCTACCAGCTGACCCACGGCATCGCGGACGGCATCCTGCGCGACCTCGGCGCGCAGGGCGCGCTCTACTATCGCCATGGTGGACCGTCGAACACGACGGTTGTGATGTATGACGAGATCGCGCTGGCACGCTGGATCGAGCAGCACGTGCAGGCGGCCGGCATCATGGTCCTGCTCGGGGCAGTCATGCGCGAGGTCATTCGTGATGGGCGGCGCATCTCGGGCGTCGAACTTGCGACCCGTTATGGCGACGTGCGCGTGCGCGCGACCGGCTTCGTCGATGCGAGCGGCGACGCGGCCCTAGCCTGGAACGCCGGGCTCGCCTGCCGCGAAGCCGAGGACGGCCCGATCTATGGCACTCAGATGGCGGTCATCGAAGGGATCAACGAGGCGCATTCGCCCGAGCGCGCCGAAGTCGCTGTGCGGCTCAAGGAGCGCGCGAAGCACTATGGCCTGACGCGCGAGAGCGGCTTTGCGTTCGTGTTTCCGGGAAAAGGCATCGCGCTCGTCAACATGACGCATGTCGAGACGCCGCTCGACCCGGTCGACATGACGGCGCGCTCGCTCGACGGCAAGAACCAGGCGGATCGCGCGGTCGCGTTCCTGCGCGGCGAGTATCCGGCGGCCTTCGGACAGGCGCGCATCCGCAGCTACGGGGTGCTCGGGATCCGGCAAACGCGCTGGATCGCCGGCCGGCAGCAGCTCACCGTCGAGGATGTGCGCGCGGGCAGGAAATTCCCCGACGCGGTCGCCCGCACCGGCTGGCCGATCGAGCTGCATGACACGCCGCAAGGCTATGTGTGGGAGCCGTTCGGCGACGATCATCTGCACTACGTGCCGCTCGGCAGCCTGCTTTCGCCGGACTGCGATAATCTCGCGGCGGCGGGCCGCTGCATCGACGGCGATGTCGCGGCGCTCTCCAGCGTGCGCGTGATGGGTCCGTGTATCGCGATGGGCGCGGCGGCCGCGCATGCGCTCGACCTCGCCGGGTCAGGCAGCGTGCATCAGATCGACGCAGCCGCGCTGCGCAAGCGGCTACAAGACAACATCGAGCGAACGAGTTGAACGCATGGATCTCGGCATCGTCGAACGGAAAGCCTTGCTGAGCGGCGCGAGCCGCGGGCTCGGCAAGGCCTGTGCGCTGGCGCTCGCGCGCGAAGGCGCGGAGGTGACGATCGTGGCGCGCAAGGCCGAGTCGCTGGAGCAGGCGGCCGCGGAGCTGCGCACAACGGGCGCGAAGGTGACACCTGTGCTCGGCGACATCACGACGCCGGACGGAAGGGGCGCGGCGATGAAAGCCTGTCCCGAGCCGGACATCCTGGTCAACAATGCGGACGGGCGGTTGCCGGGCGACTTTCGTAATTGGACACGCGAGGACTGGATCTCGGCGATCGACACGATGATGCTGTGTCACATCGAGATGATGCGGCTCACCGTCGACGGCATGATGGCGCGCCGCTTCGGCCGCATCGTCAACATCGTGTCGCGCAGCGTGAAGATCCCGCAGGCCGAGCTCGGCCTCTCGAACGGCGCGCGGTCGGGGCTGGTCGGCTTCACGGCCGGGCTCGCGCGCCAGACCGTGCGGCACAACGTCACGATCAACAATTTGCTGCCCGGCCCGTTCGACACCGACGGGCAGCGCGAACATGTGCGCGGCATGGTGGACGAGGCGAACCCCTACGAGAAGATCTGGAACGCGCGCGTGGCGCAGACGCCGGCCGGGCGTTTCGGCCAGGCCGACGAACTTGGCGCGTATTGTGCATTCCTCTGCTCGGCGCAGGCCGGCTTCATCACCGGCCAGAACCTGCTGATCGATGGCGGCAGCTATCCGGGCACGTATTGAGGAATCGACCATGAAACGCACGCTGATTGCCGCATTCTTCCTCGCCGTCGCGGCCCCGGCGCTCGCGCAGCCCTACCCGCACCGCACCGTCAGCGTGGTCGTCCCCTACCCGGCCGGCGGCTCGGTCGACGTCGTGGCACGGCTCATCGTGCAGAAGCTGAACGACAGCATGGGCGCGAACTTCATCGTCGAGAACCGCGCCGGCGGCGCCGGCGGGGCGGTCGGCGCGAACGTGGTCGCAAAGTCGGCGCCCGACGGCTACACGCTGATGCTCACCGCCTCGATCCACATCATCACGCCGTTCCTCAACAGCAAGCTCCCCTACGATGCCGTGCATGATTTCGCGCCAGTTTCGCTGATCGCAGCCGGGCCGCTGATCGTCTCGACGGCGCCGAACGTGCCGGCGAACAGCTTGCGGGAATTCTTCGATCTGGTGCGCAAGACACCCGACAAGTTCACCTTCGCGACTTCGAGCTTCGGATCGGCCGGACATCTCGCGGTCGAGCTCTTGAAGCGTGACGCCAAGGTCGACACGCTGGTGATCGCCTACAAGGGCGCCGGGCCGATGCTCAACGACATCATGGGCGGGCAGATCCAGCTGATCGCGGATCCGATGGCCTCGTCGCTGCCGCTCGCCGCCTCCGGCAAGATCAAGGCGCTCGCGGTGACGAGCGCGAAACGCGTCGCCGCCGCGCCGAACATCCCGACGATCGCCGAAGCCGGCATGACTGGATTCGAGTTCGCTTCGTGGTATGGCCTGTGGGGCCCGAAGGGCCTGCCCGCCGAGATCACCGCGAAGCTGCGCGATGAGGTCGCCAAAGCGCTGGCGCAGGGCGATGTGAAGGAGCGCCTCGGTACGCTCGGCTTCGAGCCGATCGGTTCGACGCCGCAGGCCTTCGCGAAGTTCATCGATGATGAAGCTGCGAAATATCAGCAGATCATCCGGGATGCGGGGATCAAGGCGGAGTAACTGTCATTCCGGGGCGCCGCGCAGCGGCGAGCCCGGAATCCATAACCGCTGTCAGGTCGCTTTTGTCCCGGCCTGCGTTCCAATTGCCCGGCCGGCGTTTATGGATTCCGGGCTCCGGCCTTCGGCCGGCCCCGGAATGACCAGCAAACTGGTGCGCCAGGACGACTACTGCGGAAACACCCAGGAGTGATCCGGCGGGATCACGACGCGGATCTGATCCTGCGCGGTAAAGCGCGGCACGGTGCCGAGCTCGACCGCCTCGACGCGATGGCCGAGCGTCTCGATCGCGTAGGTCGTCTGCGTGCCGTGAAAATGCCCCTCGAGCACGCGCCCCGGGAAGCTGTTCACCGCGCCTGAGGCATCGCCGTTGGCGTGCAGCACAATGTTTTCCGGTCGCACCGCGACCACGACGGCGTCTCCCGCCTGGCCGGCGGGCTTCGGCGCGATGCGCAGCGTCTCGCCGGTCGAGAGCGCGACGCCGTCGCTGGCGAGCTTGCCCTTCAGCAGGTTCGACACGCCGGTGAAGTTGGCGACGAACAGGTTCTGCGGCTTGTTGTAGAGCTCGACCGGGGGGCTCATCTGCATCAGCTTGCCGTTTTCCATGACGCCGATGCGGTCGCCGAGCACCACGGCCTCGGACTGGTCATGCGTCACGTACAGCGCCGTGACCTTCGCCTCCTTGATGATGCGGCGCAGCTCGTCGCGCAGGCGCAGCCGCAGCTTGGCATCGAGGTTCGACAGCGGCTCATCGAGCAGCAGGATGCGCGGCTCGTACACCAGCGCGCGCGCCAGTGCGACGCGCTGCATCTGCCCGCCGGAAAGCTGCGTCACCGGGCGCGTCGCGTATTCGCCAAGGCCCACCAGGTCGAGCACGCGCGTGACCTTCCGCTCGATCTCGGCGCGCGGCATTTTGCGATGGCGCAGCGGGTAGGCGACATTCTGCGTCACCGTCATGTGCGGCCAGACCGCGTACGACTGGAACACCATGCCGATGTTGCGCAGACGTGGCGGAACATGCAGCGAGCGCTCGGGCGCTGCGACCTCCTCGCCGCCGATCGAGATCGTGCCGCCGGTCGGTTGCTCCAGGCCGGCGATGCAGCGCAAGGTCGTGGTCTTGCCGCAGCCCGAGGGGCCGAGCAGCACCACGATCTCGCCGGCCGCGATGCGGAAGCTGACATCGTCGACCGCCGGCCGGCCGACGAGAAACTGCTTGCGCAGATGGGAGACGATCAGCTCAGCCGACATGCGTCACTCTTCTCACTGGCGATAGCCATAAATCTTGTTCCATTCATCGAGCCACTCCCGCTGCAGCTTCACGAACTGCTCGTAGTTCGGGACCCAGACCTTCACGACGTTCGGATCGAAGCCCTCGGGATAGAGCGGCGCCTTCTTCAGCGAAGTGAGATTGCCGATCTGCTTGATCATGGTCGCCTGGCCTTCTTCGGACAGACACCAATTCATGAACAGCCTGGCGGCATTCGGATGCGCGGCGGTCTTCGGAATGCCGGCCGCGAACGGCGTCACCGGCGCGCCTTCCGGCGCGAAGAACACCTTGATCGGCGCGCCATCACGCACCTTCGGGAGGATCGCGTTGTAGAGCAGCGGCGCGACCGCGACTTCGCCGCGCACCAGCGCGTCGGAGGTCGGCGCGTTGGAGGGAAACAGCAGCGGTTGCGTCGCCGCCTGCTTCTTCCAGTAGTCCTCGCCGAGCACCTGGCGTTCGAACATCGCGCGCGTCCAGGTCGTGCCCCCCGACGGCGCGATCACCTGCCCGATCTGCTTGCCGGCATATTCGGACCTGGTGAGATCCATCCATGACGTCGGCGCGGTCTTCACGACCTCGCTGTTGTAAGCGATCGACCACACGACCGTGGAGCGCGGCCACAGCTTGGGCGAGGCGAGCGTTTCGGGAATGTAGTCGGCGGCATTCGGCGGCGCATAATCCTGGAAGATGCTCTCGATCTCCAGCATCAGCGAGCGATCCGAATGATCGATCACGTCCGCGAGCAGCTTGCCGGCCGCAGCCTCGGTCTTCACGCGCTGCAAGAGCTGGTTGCCGGGCGCGCGCAGAAACTCGACCTTGATAAAGGGAAACTTCTTGCCGAACGCCTCGATGATCGGCTGCTCGCTCTCGGCGACATTGGCCGAATAGAACACGAGCTTGCCTTCCTTCTTCGCCGCCTCGATCAGCTCGGGCGGCCCGAACTGCGCATGCGCGGCAAATGGCATCAGCGCGAGCGCAAGCGCGCCCGCAACGACGCCGCACCGAGAGAGGCTCACTGCCGATATCCGTAGACCTTGTTCCATTCCTCGATCCATTGGCCGTAGAGCGACTGGAATTCCTCGAACTTCGGCACCCAGACTTTGGTGTCCTTGGCAAAGCCTTCCGGCAGCAGCGGCACCACCCTCAACGAGGTCAGATTGCCGTGCTGCTTGATCTGGAAGGTCTGCCCTTCCTCCGAGAGCAGCCAATCCATATAGAGCCGCGCGGCATTCGGGCTCTGTGCGGTCTTCGGGATGCCCGAGCCATAAGGCACGATCGGAACGCCCTCGGGTGGGAAGAACGTTTCGATCGGCGCGCCGTCGCGCTGCTTCGGATAGGCGATGTTGTAGACCAGCGGCGCGATCGCGAACTCGCCGCGCACCAGCGCATCCGAGCAGGGCGCGCCGGAGGGAAACAGTTTCGGCTTCGTGGCGGCCTGCTTCGCCCAATAGTCCGCGCCCAGCACCTGCCGCTCGAACATGATGCGGGTCCAGGTGGTGCCCCCGGACTGCGCGATGACTTGCGCGATCTGCCCATCGCCATATTCCGGCTTGGTGAGATCCATCCAGGACTTCGGCGGATTTTTCACGATCTCCTTGTTGTAGGCGATCGACCAGCCGGCCGTGAGCGTCGGCCAGAGCTTCGGCGACACGAGGGATTCGGGCAGGTAATCAGCCGCGTTCGGCGGCGCGTAGTCGGCGAAGATGTGCTCGATGCCCTTGGTCAATCCGCGGTCCGAGTGAATCAGCACGTCCGCAGCAAGCTTTCCGGCCGCAACCTCGGTCTTCACGCGCGTGATGAGTTGACCGCCTGGGGCGCGGATCATCTCGACGCGGATGAACGGAAACTTCTTGCGGAATTCGTTGACGACCTCCTGCTCCACTTCGACGAAGGTCGCCGTGTAGAGAACGATCTTGCCTTCCTTCTTCGCCGCCTCGACGAGGCTCGCGGCGGGCGCGAACGGTTTGGCCGTGCCCGCGCGAACCGTCAACGCGAACGCACCGAGCGCCGCGCCGCCGCGCAGCGCTTCCCGTCTGGTCCATGCGGAACGGTTCATGGTCACGTCACTGCCGATATCCGTAGATCTTGTTCCACTCGTCGATCCACGAGTCGCGCAGCTTCTGGTACTGCTCGAAATTCGGCGCCCAGGCCTTGATCACCTTCGGGTCGTAGCCGGGCGGATTGAACGGCGGGTTCCTCAACGCCGTGAGATAGCCGAGCTCCTTGATGTGGAAGGCCTGGCCTTCGTCCGACATGCACCAGTTGAGGAACAGCTTGGCGGCATTCGGATTGGCGGCGCTCCTGGTGACGCCGGCTGCGTAGTAGTTGAGCGGAACGCCGTCCGACGGGAAGACGATCTCGACCGGCGCGCCATCGCGCTTTTTAATGTAAGCGATGTTGTAGAGCAGCACGCCGATCGAGATTTCGCCGCGCACCAGAGCATCCGAGGTCGGCGCGCCCGAGGGAAACAGCACCGGCTGGGTCGCGGCCTGCTTCTTCCAGTAATCGTCGCCGAAGGTCTGGCGCTCGAACATGATGCGGGTCCAGGTGGTGCCGCCGGACGGCGCGACCACCTGGCCGATCTTCTTCGGACCGTATTCGGGCTTGGTGAGATCCATCCAGGTCTTGGGCGGATTCTTCTCGAGCTCGGTGTTGTAGGCGATCGACCAGCCGAGCGTCGTCTTCGGCCATAGCTGCGGCGCGGCCTGCACGTCATCGCGATAAGCCTTGGCATTCGGCGGTGCATAGTCCTGGAAGAGATCCGCGATGTCCTTCATCAGGCCGCGGTCCGAATGGTTCACCACGTCGGCGGCGAGCTTGCCCGCCGCAGCTTCGGTCTTGATCCGCGTGATCAACTGCCCGCCAGGCGCGCGGATCATCTCGACCTTGACGAACGGGAAGCGCTTGTTGAACGCCTTGATGATCTCGCTTTCCGGCTCGGTGAAATCCGCGGTGTAGTAGGTGATCTTGCCTTCCTTCCTGGCGGCGTCGATCAGAGCCTGGCCGCCGACATCCTGCGCCGAGGCCGGTCGTATGCCGGCCGAGGCAGCCGCCAGACCGGCGGCGGCGCCGGCGGCAAATTGCCGGCGCGTGATCCTGTTGGTCATGAGCACTCTCCCTCCGGTTTTTCTTTGTCTTTTCTCTTCTTTCTGTTTTCCGCTAGCCGGCGCCGCCGACTCGCGCATTTGTGCCCCCTCGCGACAAGAAGTGCGCGATGCCGATCAGCACCGCGAGCAGCGCGGTCTGCACCAGGCTGAACGCCGACGTGATGCCGACATTGCCGCCCTCGTAGTAGTCGAGCAGCAGCACCGCCATCACCATGGTGTTCGAGGTGTAGAGAAACAGCGACGAGCCGAGCTCGCGGATCGCCAGGATGAACAGCAGCGTCATCGCGGCGATCACGCCGGGCCGCGCGAGCGGCAGCACGATCAACCGGATGGTGCCGATGAGACCCTTGCCGCAAATCCAGGAGGCTTCCTCGAGCTCCTTGTGGATCTGCAACAGCGAGGTCGAGAGCGCCTTGATGGTGTCGGGCATGAAGCGCGCAATGAAGGCGAGCGCAAGAATCCAGATCGTGCCGTAGAGCCCGCCCGGCAGGCCGATCCAGGCCCAGAGATAAGCGACGCCGATCACCAGGCCCGGGATCGCGACGGGAATGGTCGAGATCACATTGATGGCGCCGCGTCCGTGCACGGTTGTGCGGTTCACCGTGTAGCCGATCGCGAAGGCGAGCACGCCGCCGAGCAGCGCGGTGATCAGCCCGACCTCCATGGTGTTGACGATGGAGCGCAGCGCCAGCGGGTTGTCGAACAGCCGCTCGAAATGGATGAGCGAATATTGCCGCGTGTCGAACAGGCTGCTGACATCGCGGATGAACAGGAATTTGCGGAAGGCCGCGACGATCAGCGCGAATGTCGGCAGCACGACCACGACGAGGAGATACGCGACCGCCATCCCGAGCGTGACGAAACGCCAGGGCCCGAGCTTCATCACGCCGGGCCGGAACGCCTTGCCGGCGACCGTGATGTAGCTGCGCGAGCTCACCACGCGTTGCTGCAGCCAGACCAGGAAGCCGGTGACGACCATCAGAATGATCGCGACTGACGCCGCCGTCGAGTAGAGCGGCGGCGACCAGTTGGTGAGCTTGAAGATGTAGGTCGTCAGCACCGGGATGTCGCCCGGCGTGCCGAGCACCGCCGGAATGCCGTAGATGCCGAGCATCACGATGAACGACAGCAGCATACCGGAGATGATCGCCGGCGCGATCAGCGGAAACGTGATAGTGAGCAGGATGCGCGGCGCGCTCGCACCCGCGACTTCGGCCGCCTCCTCGAGCGCCGGATCCATGTTGCGCAGCGCCGACGCCGTGAACATGTAGACATAGGGCGCGTAATAGATGCCGAAGATCACGATGAGCCCGAGCATCGAATAGGCGTTGAAGCGCCATTCGATGCCGATCCACTTCAGGATTGTGTTGAGCAGGCCGGTCTTCGGCGAGGCGAGCAGCGACCACGCGACCGCCGCGACCAGCGGCGGCACGAACAGCGGGATCATGCTGACCGCTGCGATGAAGCGCTTGCATGGCGTGTCGGTGCGCACCACCACCCAGGAGAAGGTGAGCCCGATCACGACCGCGAGCGCGGTGCCGCCGCCGCAGGCGATCAACGAATTGGCGAGCGCGAGGTGGACGTTGGGATTGCCGAGAACCGTGATGAAGTTCTGCAGCGAGATGTCGTAGACGCCGAAGCCGTCCACCACCGGATTGGTGTTGGTCAGCGCGCCGAGCAGCAGCATCGCGACCGGATAGATCACCAGGAAGGCGAGCACGAGCGTGAGCACGGTTGGCCAGAGCCAGGCGAAAGAAAAACGTCGCGGCTCCGCGCGCGCGACCACCAATGTGGCGGTTTCTGCGGTCACGATTCTCCCCATGAGGCGGCCCTTTGCGAGCCGCTCTTTATTACTCTCTGCCTAGCACAGTAGAGCGCATCCGGGCACATTACCAAAGTGCAATGTTGCCGCGCGGATTGACGCGCGGCAGCCCCAAATTGCGCCAGCCAAGTTGCATCTACTGAAACAACGATCGCGAGGAGCCGGATTCACATCTGCGGAATCTTGGCCATGCGGACGTATTCGCCCCATTCCTTGATCGCGGTCAGGAACATCTCCTGCGCCTTGGCGGGCGTGGTGATCATCGGATCGGCGCCGGAGTCGGCCAGAAACTTGCGCGTCTCCTCGGTGCCCACGATCTGTGCAAACCAGGCGTTGATCTTGTTGACGATCGGATCGGGCGTCGCGGCCGGCACCAACACACCCCACCACAGCGACAGGTCCATCGGGATACCGGATTCCGTCATGGTCGGAATGTCCGGCTGCGACTGCAGCCGCTTCGCAGTCGAGACGCCGAGGATGCGCAGGCGTCCTTCGCGTGCCTGGGCGAGCGCGAAGATCGGATCATGAATGCCGTAGTCGAGCCGCCCGCTCAGCATCTCGTTGAGCGAATCCGGCGCCGTGCGATACGGCACATCGATGGCCGTGAGACCCGCGGCATTGCGGTAGATCGCGCCCATGATGACGCCCGGATTGGCGGTCGTGGCGTAGCTTGCCTTTTCGCCCTTCTGCTTCATCGCGGCGGTCAGCTCCGCGACGGTCTTGTAGGGGCTCTTGGCGTCGACAGTGAGCATGAACGCGAGATTGCTCGTGGTCGCCGCGACGCGCAGCGCCTTGCCGACATCGACCGGCGGATTCTTGAACAGGTGCATGCTCGCCGCGACCGTCGTGCCGGCGAAAGGATAGAGCACGTGTCCGTCCGGCTTGGAGCGCGCGACAAATTCGGTCGCGACGTTCGAGTTGGCGCCGATCTTGTTCTCGACAATGACGGTGCGGCCGGCGATCGGGCGCAGCTTCTCGGCGAAGTAGCGCACGAAGATGTCGGCGCCGCTGCCGGCCGGAAATCCGCAGATCATGCGGATGTCCTGGCTCGGATAGTCCTGCGCCAACGCCACGTCGCCGAAGGCCGGCACGACCGCGAGCGCGCCCGAGGACTGCAGCAAGTGCCTGCGTGTGAAGCTCATCTCATTCCTCCCAGACATTCTTGTTCGCGAGCGCGATCCGCCCTTTTGATTCCCGGCTACATCGGTTCGATCCCGGCGAGGCGCACATAGTCGCCCCAATTCTTGACGTCGCGCGCGAACAGCTCCTGCGCTTGCGCCGGCGTCGTGATGTAGGGATCACCGCCGAAATTGTTCAGGAACTTCTTCGTCTCGTCGGTCGAGACGATCTGCACGAACCAGCGATTGATCGCCTCGACGATCGGCTGCGGCGTCGCGGCCGGCACCATCGCGGCCCACCAGACGGTGAGGTCCATCGGGATGCCGAGCTCGGTCATGGTCGGGATGTCGGGCAGCGCCTCCAGCCGCCTGCCGGTGCCGACCGCGAGGATGCGGAAGCGCCCCTCGCGCGCCTGTGCGAGCGCGAACACCGGCTCGTGCATGCCGTAGTCGACCTTGCCGCTCAGCATCTCATTGAGCGAATCCCCCGCGGTGCGATAGTTCACCTCGACCGCCTTCAGCCCCATCGCGCTCTTGTAGAGCTCGCCCATGATGCGACCGGTCGGCGCGGAGGTCGCGTAGGTCGCCTTGTCGCCCTTCTGCTTCATCGCGGCGGTCAAGTCCGCGACGGTCTTGTACGGGCTCTTGGCATCGACCACGAGCATGAAGGGCTGGCGATTGATGGTCGCGGCCACGCGGATGTCGCGCATCACGTCGACCGCGGGCTTCTTGAACAGGCTCTGATTGGCGGCAACCGCCGAGCCGGCGTGGACATAGATGGTATGGCCGTC
>Ga0081539_10003182_pt1 | contig 20788 bp, 15 predicted proteins | sample TabmetS4T2R2_FD_71023 | JGI IMG/M metagenome (GOLD analysis project Ga0081539, IMG submission 71023) | Tabebuia heterophylla rhizosphere microbial communities from the University of Puerto Rico - S4T2R2 | ecosystem: Host-associated > Plants > Roots > Rhizosphere ...
CAGCTCGCGGGCCGCGGCGACGGCCGCGTCCTCCCCCGGCTGGTCGCGCAGCCCGGCCGGCAGCTCCCACAACCGGCGGCCAACGGCGTGCCGGTACTGCCGGATCAGCACTACCCGGCCGACGTCGTCGAGTGCCACGACCCCGACGGCGCCCATGTTCTCCACCACGTCGCGGCCGGCCGTGCCGCCGCCGGACATGGTGATCTCGTCGGTGAAGACCGTGAAGATCGGCCCGGCATACCGCTCGGTGCGCGAGCGCGTCTCGTGGGCGAACCCGGTCATGAGGGGTCCACCGGCAGCTCGTCCGCGGCCGCGTACACGATCGCGGCCTTGACCAGGCCGGCGAAGAGCGGGTGCGGGCGGGTCGGGCGGCTCTTCAGCTCGGGATGCGCCTGGGTGGCCACGAAGTACGGGTGCGTCTCGCGGTCCAGCTCGATGAACTCGACCAGGCGCCCGTCCGGCGAGGTGCCGGAGAAGACCAGGCCGGCCTGGGCGAGCTTCTCCCGGTAGTCGTTGTTGACCTCGTACCGGTGGCGGTGCCGCTCGGAGATCTCGGTGCCGCCGTACACGTCGGCGACGACCGAGCCCTCCTGCAGCGCCGCCGGGTACGCGCCCAGGCGCATGGTGCCGCCCAGGTCGCCCTTGCCGGCGACGATGTCCTCCTGGTCGGCCATCGTGGAGATCACCGGGTACGGGGCGCGCTCGTCGAACTCCAGCGAGTTGGCGCCGGCCAGCCCGGCCAGGTTGCGGGCCGCGTCGATGGTCATGCATTGCAGGCCGAGGCAGATGCCCAGGATGGGGATGCGATTCTCCCGCGCGTACCTGGAGGTGTTGATCTTTCCTTCGATCCCGCGGACGCCGAAGCCGCCGGGGATGACGATGCCGTCGACGCCCTTCAGGGCGGTCGCGGCGCCCGCCGCGGTCTCGCAGTCGTCGCTGGGCACCCAGCGCAGCTGGACCTTGACGTTGTTCGCGAAGCCGGCCGCGCGGATCGCCTCGCTGACCGACAGGTATGCGTCCGGCAGGTCCACGTACTTGCCGACCAGCGCGATCGTGATGGTGCGCTTCGGGTGGTGCACGCGGTGCAGCAGATCGTCCCAGGTGGCCCAGTTCACATCACGGAACGACAGGCCGAGCCGGCGCACCACGTACGCGTCCAGGCCTTCGCGGTGCAGCACCTTGGGGATGTCGTAGATGCTCGGCGCGTCCGGCGCCGCCACCACGGCCTCGCGGTCGACGTCGCAGTAGAGCGCGAGCTTGTGCTTGAGCTTCTCGGGGATCTCCCGGTCGCTGCGGCAGACCAGCGCGTCCGGCTGGATACCGATGTTGCGCAGCGCTGCCACCGAGTGCTGGGTCGGCTTGGTCTTCAGTTCGCCGGAGGGCGCCAGGTACGGCACCAGGGAGACGTGCAGGTAGAAGACGCGCTCCCGGCCGACCTCGTGGCGCACCTGCCGGATCGCCTCGAGGAACGGCAGCGATTCGATGTCGCCGACCGTGCCGCCGACCTCGGTGATGACCACGTCGGGCACCTGACCGGATTCGTCGGGGGCGGCCATCGCGAAGATGCGTTCCTTGATCTCGTTGGTCACGTGCGGGATGACCTGCACGGTGTCGCCGAGGTACTCGCCGCGGCGCTCCTTGGCGATGACCGCCGAGTAGATCTGGCCGGTGGTGACGTTCGCCTTGCCGGAGAGGGCGCGGTCGAGGAAGCGCTCGTAGTGGCCGACGTCCAGGTCGGTCTCGGCCCCGTCCTCGGTCACGAAGACCTCGCCGTGCTGGAACGGGTTCATCGTTCCGGGGTCGACGTTGAGGTAGGGGTCCAGCTTCTGCATGACGACCCGGAGTCCGCGCGCGGTCAGGAGATTGCCGAGGCTGGAGGCGGTGAGGCCCTTCCCCAGCGAGGAGGCGACGCCCCCGGTGACGAAGATGTGCCGCGTCTCGCGCACTGTAAAGGCCAACGCCCGCTCCCGTGGTCGCCTGTAGTGGGACACGCCCCTGGTTCGGAGGCATGACGGCCGGGGCAACGCCCCATCCACGGGAGTCCACCGTAACACCTGTCCGGCGAGACGCGCGTTCCGGCTGCTCGCGGCGCGTGTCACCGGGTGGCCGGGTAGCTCTCCGATCGGCGCAGGGCGGGTCCGCCGGGGCCGTCCGTCTCCCCGTCGGGCCGGGTACGGTCCGCCGCGTGCAGCAGCACCCGCAGTGCGGTCAGCACCGCGAGGGGCACCACGACCGCCGCGGCGGCGCCGGTGACCGTGAGCGCCGTGCCGCCGAGCACCCCGGCGATCAGCGTCGCGACCGCGGTTCCCGCGATGGCCGCCCGCAGCGCGGGATGCAGCCCGTAGACCCGGTTGAGGCCACCCCACGGCGAGAACCGGCTGAACGTCAGCATGAGCACGCCGAGCACCGCCAGGATCGTGACCGGGCTGCCCAGCAGGGTCTGGCCGTTGGCGGTGGCGGCCCGCTGCATCGCCGGCCCGCCGGTGCCGTTGGCCAGCTGGGTCAGGAACCAGCCGAGGCCGCCCTGCTCCAGCTCGGGCCGGCGCAGGTCCAGCACCGCGAACCCGATGGTCACCGCGAGCCCGGCGAGCGCGGCCCAGGCGAACCGGGGAAGCGTCAGCCACCCACCGGTGCTGATCGCGGCGGCCACGCACACGCCCGCGGTCACCGCTATCGCGCCGACCGGATCCGCGCCCAGGTACGGGCTGCCGACCATGACGACGCCGAAGCCGCCGAGCAGCACCACGACGACCGGGCGCCAGGGCCGGCGTACCCACTGCGCCAGGCAGCCCGCCACCAGGAGCAGGCCGGCGGCGAAGACGCCGAGGCCCACCGCGCCGACACCGGCGTACCGGGCGCCCTGGATCGCCGAGTAGCCGGCCACGCCGTTGAGCTGCAGGCGCGCGCCGGTCACCAGGTCCAGGCCGACCACCACGGCGCCGACCGCCGCGACCGCGCCGATCGGCCAGAGCGTGCGGTGGTAGCGCGGCGACCACCGCACCAGCGCCGTGCCGGCCGTGATCAGCCCGGCGGTCACCAGTGCGAACAGCCACGCCGGGCGGGCGCTCCGCCACCAGGGGACGGCGTCGGCCAGCAGCGCGGCGGGGATCGCCAGCGCGGCGGCGATCAGGGCCAGCTCGCACGCCGCGACCACGCGGCCGGGCGGCAGCGCGGGCCCGGCCGGCCCGGCATGCCGCCGGGCCCTGACCATCACCGGTATGACGAGCACGAACAGCACGAATTGCAGGATCGCCAGTACGGTGAAGAAGATCACCGTGACCGCGCGCTGCGCCCCGGCGCGCCGATCGGCGTTGTGGGCGCCCTGCATGGCGGCGGCGACGTCGGCCGGCCGGCCCGGCGCCACCGTCGCGGTACGGCCGGCGAAGAGCTTCTCCGGCGACGCCTTGGCCAGCGCCGTCAACACGGTCGGCGCGAGGTCGACCAGCTGCAGGTAGCCGTCGCGGCCGGTGCCGGCGGAGGTGAGCCAGCCGCCGTCCCAGCCGTTCCCCTCGGCTATCGCCACGTGCAGCCGTGCCGGGCTCTCGGTGTCGGCGATGCCCGCGACGATCAGCAGCGAGCGCTCCGGCCGGGCCGCGATCACCCGGGCCAGCACGGCGTCGGCCCGGGCCACGGCGGCCTGGCGGGCCGCGCCGGAGCCGCCGATCGTGCCGAGGTCGACGACGCTGAGCACGCAGGAGGACAGCAGCGGGGCCGGGTCGGCGGGCAGCTCCGCCCGGTACGTGTCGACCCGCCCGAACGGCCGCGCCGCCGCGATCGCCGCGCCCGGGCCGACCGCGACCGTGCAGCGCACCGACTCCGCGAGCGCGCCCGGCACGGCACCGTAGGGCAGCCGCTCCTCGTTGTCGCGGACCACGTTGCGCTGATTGCCGATGTTCGCCCCGATCGCGTCCGGCTGGGTGAGCGGCGGCGCGGCGGGGGTGCACCGGCCGGCCGGCCGCGGCCAGGCCGCGTAGTTGCCGGCACCCAGCGTGAGCCATCCGTCGGAGGGGCAGGTCACCCGCTGGGCCGAGCGCACCGAGAGCCAGCCGATCGATCCCCGGGTGGCCTCTTGCCACAGCGCCGGCGTCCGCCGCGGGTCGAGGTCCTCCCAGCGCAGGCCGGCCGCGCCGGCTACGACGACGTAGTCCACGGTGCCCGGCGTCGCGCCGGTGCCCGGCCGGATCGCCAGGCCGGTCAGGCTCGCCGCGGCGGCAGCCAGCACCAGCAGGTACGGCACCCAGGCCGCGACGCGGCGCCCGGCCGGGGTGCCGACCCGCCGGACCCGCCGGATCCGGTCGAGCGCCCTCACCCGCGTCCCGTCACTTCGGCGTAGGCGGCGCGCACGTCGGCCAGCGTGTCGCTCTCGTTCGGCCAGCGTTTTGCCTGCTCCGGGCCGCGTGCGGCGTAGTACGCGCGCTTGGCCGGGTCGGCGAGCAGGGCACGGACGGCGTTGTCGAGCGCGTCCACGTCGTCCGGTGGGATCAGCACCGCCGCGTCGTCGACCAGCCCGGGCAGCCCGCCCACGGCGGTGGTCACCAGCGGGACGCCCGCCGTGAGCACCTCCTGGGCGAACAACTGCCGTGCCTCCCAGTCGCTGGTCACCACCGCGAGATCCGCGCCGCGCAGCAGGTCCGGCACGTCGGAGCGGCGGCCGAGCAGCTGGACCGGCGCCCGCCGCTCGCTCGTCCGCTGCGCCAGGGACATGTAGCTGGGACCGGATCCGGCCACCGCGACGAGCGGAACCGGGGTCAGGTCGCGCCACCGGGCGGCCGCGTCCACGAGCAGGTCGTAGCGCTTCTGCGGGTGCAGCCGGCCGACCGAGAGGATCAGCGGGGTGTCCGGACGCAGGCGGAACTCGGCGCGCACAGCGCCGCGGGTGCGCCTGGGGGCGGCGAGGGCGGGCGCGGCGACCGCGCCGAGCCGGGCGTTGCGGGCGCCGAGCGCGGCGGCCCGGGCCACCAGATCCTCGCTCGCGCCCAGGGTCAATGTGGCGGTGCGCGCCACGATGCGCTCCACCATCGCGGACGCCTGCCCGCGCAGCCCGCGGGCGAGGACAGCGTTGTGCCAGGTGACGACCAGCGGTACGCCCGGACGGGCCAGCCCCGCGACGAGGGCGGCCCGCAGCCCGTGCGCGTGCACGACGTCGATCGGCCGACTGCTCAGCGCGGTGCGGAGCCGGCGGACCGCCCCGGCGTCCTGCGCGCCCGGGTTCGCCGGGATCTCGACGGGCACGAAGGCCGCGCCGGTCGCCGCGAAGCCGAACAGCTCGTCGGCGGCGGCCGGCCCGCACACCAGCACCTCACAGCCCACCGCGACCAGGCCGCGGGCGAGGGACGCGACGTGCCGGCCGATCCCGCCGGTGCTGGACGCCAGCACCAGTGCCACCGAACCGCGCCACCCGTCGTCGGTCACCGAGAGTCCTCCCGAGATCAGTTCCGTCACCGCCGGAGCCTGCGGCGCAGCATCGCCACCAGCGGCGCGACGTCGCGCCGGTCCAGCGGGTAGGTCACCGCCAGGAAGACCGCCAGGACGGCGAGCCCACCCAGCATGCCTTGCACGATGCTGCCGGCGGCCTCCGGGGTGGGGCCGAAGAGGCGGCCCAGTTCACGCACGACGGCCCAGCCGGCCGCGGCCGCGGCCGTCGCGGCGACCACGGCGACGGCGGTTGCGCGGCCGAGTCCGGCGAGTGCAGCGGACCCGGCGTGCCGGCGTACAGCGAGGACCAGCAGCACGCCGATCACCGTCATGCCGGCGCTGTTGGCCAGGCCCAGGCCGAGCACCCGGCGCTCCTCGCCGAGGCCGGCGAGGGCGAGCGCGGTGCCGGCCGCGGCCAGCCAGCCGGCCGCCGTGCAGACCGCGGCGGCCGCCGCGGCGCCGCGCGCGTAGAGCGCCCGCGACAGCAGCGCGAACATCGCGTACCCGAAGAGCCCCGGCGCGAACCCGACGATCCCGGACGAGGCCGGCGCCGCGCCCGTCAGGTACGCCGCAGGGCCGGCGAGCGCGGCGAGCGCGGCCGCGCCGAGCCCGGCGAGCAGCATCACCGAGCGCGCGGTGCCGGATAGCGCCGTGCGGTACGTCTCCTCGTCACGCGCGGCGGCCGCGGCGGCGAGGGTCGGGTAGACCGCGGTGGCCAACGGTACCGCGAGCACCGCCCAGGGCAGCAGGAACACGGTCTGCGCCGCGTTGTACAGGGTCAGGCCGCCGCTGACCGCCAGCAGGATCGCGACGATCGTCATCGCCTGCTGGGAGCCCACGGTGACCGCGCCGGCCCAGCCCAGCCGCAGCGCCTGGCGCCCCTCGCCCCCCGGGAAGGCGAACCTGGGCCGCAGCCGGAGCCGCAGTCTGCGTAGCGGCACGAGCAGGCAGAGCGCGAGCACGACGACGCCGCAGGTGGTGCCGATCGCGAGGATGAGCCGGCCCGGGGTGGAGAGGCCGGCGAAGTCGGTGCGGGCGCCGTCGACCGCCGCGTACGTCAGGTAGGCGCCCATCACCGTGACGCTCGACAGCAGCGGAGCGATGACCGGCCAGGCGAAGCGGTGGTGTGCCTGCAGGACTCCGGTGAGCACGATGCCGATCCCGTACAGCGGCAACTGCGGCGCGAAGACCCGCAGCATGCTCGCCGCGGTCTCCCGGTGCTCGGCGGTCACCTTGGGCAACAGCTCGGCGATCGGCCCGGCGAGCAGGGCGACCAGCACGGCGAGCGGGACCAGCAGCGCCAGCACCCAGGTGAGTAGGGCGGACGCGACGGCGTCGACCCGGTCGCGGTCGCCGGTCGCGACCGGCCCGGCGAGCAGCGGGACGACGAGGCTGGCCAGGGCGCCGCCGGCCACCAGCTCGAAGACGATGTTCGGGATGGTGTTGGCCGCGTTGTAGATGTTCGCCAGCTGCTCGTGGCCGACGGTGTGCAGGAAGACGAAGGTCCGCCCGAATCCGGCCACCCGGGACAGGACGGTGAGCAGGGTGATCAGCGCCGCGGCTCCGGCGACCCGGGCCGCCGTGGCGCCGGCCGCCGGCGTCGTCACGCCTGCGGCGGGCGGCGGCCCAGCTCGTCGAGGCGGCGCAGCCATGGCGTGTCCTGGATGACCTTGGTGAAGCTGACCTTCTCGCTGGCCGCGGTCAGCGCCCCGATCGCGGCCAGCGCGGCGGCCCGGCCGGCGGTGCCGGTGCGTTCGGTCAGCGCGACGCCGAGCAGCGCGCCGAGGGCGTTCGCGCCGGCGTCGCCCAGCATGATCTCCTCGCCGAGGTCCTCGGGGAACAGCCCGCATCCGGCGCCGAGCGCGCCGGCCGCCACCCCGCCGCCGCGGCCGAGGGCCAGCGGCGCGCCGAGCAGCGTGCCCGCCTTGATCGCCCGGCCGGGCCGCAGGTCGAGCAGGTTCACGAAGTTCGCCATCCCGGCGACGACGCCGGCGCCGAGCAGCACGTCGACGATCCGCCGTGGGCCGTCGCCGGTGCGGCCGCCGATCAAGGCCGAGGCGGCGAGCCCGGCCGCACCCACCCCGGCGATCTTGACGAGGCCGCTGGTGACCCGGCCTTCGCGCAGCGCACTCAGGTGCCCGGCGAACCCTTTCGCGGCCTTCTGCTCGGGGCGGTTGCCGACGACGTCGTCGTAGAACCCGACCGCGCCGGCGACGCAGCCGGCCGTGAGGACGGCCGTGGTGGTCCGGCCGCCGCGCGCGCCGAGGGCGGCAGCAGTCGTGGCGGCCACCGCGAGCGCCGGGCCGCCGGCCAGGCTCACGGTGCGCCCGTGGAAGTTCGTGCGCTCCAGCCGGGCGGCGTTCGGATCGCGGCGGATCCAGGCGAGGGCACCGCGAGCGAGGACCGCGCCGGCGGCGAACGACCGGAGGACTCCTGTGGCCATGGCTGGGAAGTGTAGAGAGCGGCCGCTAAGCCGCCGTCTTGGGCACCAGCGCGGAGGCGCCGGCGGCCAGGCCGTACTGCCCGACCTTGTTCTGCACGAACCGCTCGGCCACCGCCATGCCGGTGGCCACCTGGCCCTGCACGGTGCTCGCGTTGTCCACCGTGGAGATCACCTTGACCAGCGTCGGGTCGCCGCGCACCGCGGAGATGAGGTTGCCGTCGCCGACCCCGTCCCCCGCGATCACCAGCGGCTTGTTCTTGCTGAACTGGGTGGCCACGGTGACCGCGGACTGGCTCTTCTTCGCGGCGTCCTGGTCCACCGCCGGCGGCCCCGAGACGATCACGGTGCCTTCGGCACCACCGGTCGACTTGTCCTCCACGGCGATGTAGCCCTGCTTGGTGTACGCGGTGAGCACGGCGGTCACGTCGCCCGCGGTGGGTGCGCCCCCGGTGCGCTGCAGCATCGTGAGCGCGAGCTGGGCGCTGGCGGTCTCCACCCCGTCGCTGTTCATCGGCAGCCCGTCCACCGGGATGGTGGGCTGCGACGACTGGCCGGCGAGGTCGAGCAGTTCGTACGCCATGGCCGGGTCGAAGAATTTGTCCTGCAGGGTGATCTTCGCGGTGACGGTGGCGCCCGCCACGGTCAGCATCGACTCCACGCCGTCCGCGTAGTCGGCGGTGCCGGGCAGCGCGACCAGCAGCAGCTTGCGCCCGTTGAGCCGGCCGTTCAGCACGGTGGGCGCCACCTCGGTGGCGAAGTCCTGGTTGCGGTTGAGCTCCTCGCGGTACTGGTTCAGCTGGTCCCGCTTGTTGCTGTTGTCCTTGTTCAGCGCGCTGACCTGATCCTTGAGGCTGTCCGCGACCGGCCCGTTGAGCGCGGTGGTGCCCACGACCAGCCCGATGGCCAGTGCCAGGAAGACCGCGGTGAGCGACACCACGTGGTACCGGAAGTTGATCACGACAGGGCCCCGGAGTTTTCGGTTAGAAGAGGTGTCCCAGCTGGAAGACGAGATTGTCCCACCACTCGGAAACCACGGTGAGGTACGCCTTGCCGACGGTGGAGACCGCCACCGCGGACGCCATCGCGGCGATCGCGGAGAGCACCAGGAGCAGCAGCGCCGAACCGGAGATGTTCTGCCGGTACAGCCGGCTGACGCCCTTGGCGTCGACGAGCTTGCCGCCGACCTTCAGCCGGGTGAGGAAGGTGGAGGCCATGCCGCCGCGGCCCTTGTCCAGGAACTCCACCAGGTTGGCGTGCGTGCCGACGGCCACGATCAGCGTCGCGCCCTTCTCGTCGGCGAGCAACATGGCGAGGTCCTCGCTGGTGGCGGCGGCCGGGAAGGTCAGCGCGGCGACGTCGAGGCGGTGCACCCGCTCCAACCCCGGTGCCCGCCCGTCCGGGTACGCGTGCACGACCACCTCGGCGCCGCAGCGCAGCACGTCGTCGGTGACCGAGTCCATGTCCCCGATGATCATGTCCGGCGTGTAGCCCGACTCGACCAGCGCGTCCGCGCCGCCGTCCACGCCGATGAGCACCGGCTTGTACTCGTGGATGTACGCGCGCAGGACGTCGAGGTCCTCCTTGTAGTCGTAGCCGCGCACCACGATCAGCACGTGCCGGCCGGCGATCGGCGTCTGCACCTCCGGCACGCCGACGCCGTCGAGCAGCAGGTCACGCTCGTGCTTGAGGTACTCCATGGTGTTCGCGGCGAACGCCTCGAGCTGGACGGACAGCCCCTCCCGCGCGTCGGCCATGGCGGCCGCCACGGTGTCCGTGTCCTGCCGCACGCCCTGCGCCACCGGCTCGCCGTCGAGCAGCACCGTGTCGCCCTCGATGCTGACCAGGTCGCCCTCGTCGAGGCGTTCGAAGAGCTCCTCGCCGAGGTCGTCGACGAGGACGACGCCGTTCTTGATCAACACCTCGGGGCCGAGATTCGGGTATCGCCCCGAGATCGACGGCTTGGCGTTGAGCACCGCGGCGACCCCGACACCGACGAGCGCGTCCGCGGCCACCCGGTCGATGTCGACGTGGTCGATCACCGCGATGTCGCCCGGGCGCAACCGCCCCGTCAGACGCTTGGTCCGACGGTCGAGACGGGCCGTGCCGGTGATCGCATCGGGGTCGGCGCTGCGCGGCCGGCGCAAGGTGGGAAGTCGCATCACCGCCATCCTGACACGCCGGATCACCCGCCTGACACGCGACATGCGCGATCTCACCTACAAAAGGGGCAAAATGCCCGGGTAGCTTTCGTGCCCGTTCACTGTACGTGACCGACTGCCGGCGATCAGGTCGCTCCATCGTGTCGGACCGCCTCCGCCGTCGGCCCGCGCGCCGCGATCCGGTCAGCCCGCTCGGTCAGCTCCGCTTCTCCCGGCCGGCGACCGCGAGCAGCTCTTCGGCGTGCGCGATGCCGAGATCGGAGTCGGGCAGGCCGGCGAGCATCCGGGCCAGTTCCCGGGCCCGCTCGGTCTCCTCGACGATGCGCACCCCGCTCGTGGTGATCGCTCCCCCGATGTCCTTGGCGACCACCAGATGCCGGTCGGCGAACGCCGCGACCTGCGGCAGGTGGGTAACCACGAGCACCTGGTGGCTGCGCGCCAGCCGGGCCAGCCGCCGGCCGATCTCGACCGCCGCCCGGCCGCCGACCCCGGCGTCCACCTCGTCGAAGACCAGCGTCGGAGGGCCGCCGGCCCCGGCGAACACCACCTCGATCGCGAGCATCACCCGGGACAGCTCACCCCCGGAGGCACCCTTCTGCAACGGCAGCGACGGGGCGCCCGGGTGGGCGAGCAGCCGCAACTCCACCTCGTCGGCGCCGTCCGGCCCGACGCCGTCCACCGTCACCGCGGGATCCTCCTTGCCGGCCGGGCGGGGCAGCACCGCGACCTCGACCCGGGCGTGCGGCATGGCCAGCCCCGCCAGCTCGACACTCACCGCCTCGGAGAACCGGGTGGCCGCCTCGACCCGCGCCGCGGTGAGCCGGCCGGCGAGCTCGGCCACCTGGGCGGCCAGCCGCTGCCGCTCCCCGTCGAGCTCCTCGAGCAGTTCGTCGGAGCTGTCCAATGCGGCCAGCCGGGTGCGCGCGCGCTCCGCCCAGGCGATGACACCATCGACGTCGTCCGCGTATTTCCTCGTGAGACCGCGCAGCACGGCCCGCCGCTCGTAGATCTGCTCCAGCCGGGCCGGATCGGCGTCCAGCGCCCCCAGATATGCCGACAGTTCGCTCGCCACGTCACCGACCAGGGTGGCCGCCTCCTCGAGCCGGCCGGCCAGCTCGCCCAGCGACGGGTCGACCGAGGCCTGCCCCTCCAGCGTGCGCCGCGCGGTACCCAGCAGTTGCGTCGCGTCGGGAGTGTCGTCGGTCATCTCGACGCCGCCGGCCAGCGCCTGCGCGGCCAGTGCGGCGGCCACCCGCAGGCCCTCGGCGTGCTCCAGCCGCCGCACCTCGGCGCGCAGCTCCTCGTCCTCCCCCGGCTGCGGGTCGACCCGGCTGATCTCGTCGAGTCCGAGCTTGAGCAGGTCGGCCTCCTGCGAGCGGGCCCGGGCGTTGCGCCGCCGGTCGGCCAGGTCCTCCACCACGGCGCGCCAGCGCCCGAACGCCTCGCGATAGGTCTCCAGCAGCTTCTCGTGGTCGGCGCCGGCGAACCGGTCGAGCGCGGCGCGCTGCTCCGCCGGGCGCAGCAACCGCAACTGGTCGGACTGGCCGTGCACGGCCACCACCTGCTCGCCGACCTCGCTGAGCATGGCGACCGGCATGCTGCGGCCGCCGACGTGGGCGCGCGACCGCCCCTCGACCGTCACGGTGCGGCTGAGCAGCACCGATCCGTCATCGTCGACTTCACCGCCGGCCTCGGTCACGCGCGCGTGGACCGACGTGGCGAGCCGCCCGCCGAGCCGCAGGCGCCCCTCGACCACCGCCCGCCCCGGATCGGCACGCACCCGGCCGGCGTCGGCGCGGCCGCCGAACAACAGCCCCAGACCGGTCACCACCATGGTCTTACCGGCGCCGGTCTCACCGGTGATGACGTTCATCCCGGACGTCAACCGCAGCGTGGTGTCGTCGATGACGCCGAGCCCGGTGATCCGCAGTTCCTCCAGCACAGGGCAGACAGTATCGGTGCCCACCGACAATTGCCCACCGCGATGCGCGCACCGGGAGGGACAGTCATCCAAAGATCAACGACGATTGCCCCGCCAGCCCTCCACCGGCAGCGCGAACTTCGCCACCAGGGTGTCGGTGAACGGCCGCGGGGCGAGCCGGGCGAGCCGCACCGGAAGCTGCCCGCGCTCCACCACCACCCGGGCGCCCGGCGGCAGGTCCCAGGTGCGCCGGCCGTCGCAGCACATCACCGCGAACGACGTGTACGGGTCGACGGTCAGCGCGAACGACGAGGTCGGCGCGGTCACCAGCGGCTTGCTGAACAGCGCGTGGGCGCTGATCGGCACGAGCAGCAGCGCCTCCACCTCGGGCCAGACCACCGGGCCGCCCGCCGAGAACGCGTACGCCGTCGAGCCGGTCGGCGTCGCGCAGACCACACCGTCGCACCCGTACCGGGCCAGTGGCCGGCCGTCCACGTCGACCAGCAGCTCCAGCATCTGGGCGCGCTGGCCCTTCTCGACGCTGACCTCGTTGAGCGCCCACGACTCGGCGATCAGCCGGCCCTCGTACTCGGCCCGCACGTCCAGCGTGAGCCGCTCGTGCACGGTGTACGCCCCGGCGACGACGTCGGCGACCGCCTGGTCGATGTGCTCGGTCTCGGCCTCGGCGAGGAAGCCCACCTTGCCGAGGTTGATGCCGAGCAGCGGCGCCTTCGCCGGGCGGGCCAGCTCGGCGGCGCGCAGGAAAGTGCCGTCCCCGCCGAGTGCCAGCACGATCTCGGCACCCTCGGCGGCGCCCGGGCCGGAGACCGGGGTCACCCCCGCCGGCAGCTCGAGATCGGCCACCTCTTCGGCGATCACCCGTACCTGGAAACCGGCCGCGAGCAGATCGCGGGCCACCGCCTGGGCATGCTGCAGGCTCTGCCGCCGCCCGGTGTGCGTGACCAGCATCGCCGAGCGCGTCATGTGGTGTCTCCCTCCGGTGCCTGCGCCGGCGGCCCGGCGGCGACCACGTCGTCGATCCGCGCGCGATCGGCGGGCGGCGCGTCCCGGCGGAACCAGACGAAGAACTCGACGTTGCCGCTCGGCCCGGGCAGCGGGCTCGCGGTCACCCCGGCCACGCCCAGCCCCAGCCCGGCGGCCGCGTCCGCGACGTCCGCCACCGCCTCGGCCCGCAACCGCCGGTCGCGGACCACCCCGCCCGTGCCGACCCGCTCCCTGCCGACCTCGAACTGCGGCTTCACCATCAGCGCCAGGTCGCCGTCGGGCCCGGTGCAGGCGGCGAGCGCCGGCAGCACCAGCCGGAGGGAGATGAAGGACAGGTCGGCCACGGTGAGATCGACCGGACCGCCGATCATCTCCGGCGAGAGCGTACGGACGTTCGTGCGCTCGAGGACCACGACCCGCCCGTCGGTACGGATCGGCCAGGCCAGCTGCCCGTACCCGACGTCGACGGCGACCACCTGCGCGGCCCCCGCGCGCAGCAGCACGTCGGTGAAGCCGCCGGTGGAGGCGCCCGCGTCCAGGCAGCGGCGTCCGGCGACGGCCAGGCCCCGCGGGCCGAACGCGGCGAGCGCACCGGCCAGCTTGTGCCCGCCACGCGAGACGTACTCGGTCGCCGGATCCTCGCCCGTCACCACCACCGGGTCGGCCGGATCCACCATCGCCGCGACCTTGCGGGCGACCGTCCCCCGCACCCGCACCCGGCCGGCCTCGACGAGCGCGGCGGCCTGATCGCGCGACCGGGCCAGCCGCCGGCGGACCAGTTCGGCGTCGAGCCGGGCACGACGAGCCATCAGCACCCTCTCCGGTACGCCCGTTCAGCGATCAATGCTCGCCAGCGTCTCCCGCAGCACCTGGTGGGCCGCTTCATACTCGGCGATCTGCTCGGCAGGGGCCAGCCGGGCGGCGTTGGCCAGCGAGCGCAGTACGGCGTCGACCGCCGGGTGGCCGGTCTCCTCACCGACCGGTCCGTGTGCGGGCACCGGCGGTACGGGCCGATGTTCCGGCGGCAGCCCCGGACGAGGGCCGGGCTGCCCGGAGTACGGGGATGCCATCAGGCCCCCGCCGTCGTGTCGGGAGTACCGGGGGTGGCCTTCGTGGCGGCCTTCTTCGAGGCGCGCTTGGCCGCCGCCTTCTTCGCGGGCGGGTTCACCGGGGGCAGTTCGGTCGCGGCCGCCGCCTCCTTCACCCCGGCGGTCGGCGCGGGCGCGGTGCCGGCCGGTTCGGCCGGGGCGATCTTCTTCGCCGCCGTCTTGGCGACGGTCTTCTTGGCGACCGCCTTCTTCGCCGCCGGTTCGGCGGGCACCACCGCCGCCGTCTCCGGCCGGTTCGGTGCCGCCTGCTTGGCCGGCATGCTCTCCGGTGTGGCGCGCGCGGTGTTGGCGCGCGGTGCCGCCGGCGCGGTGCCGACCGCCGGCATCGCGTTCGGGGTCGCCTTCACCGCCTTCTTGACGGCCTTCTTCGCCACCTTGCGCGGCACCGGTGCCGGCTGGTCCAGCCGGGTGCCGCCGGTGCCGGCGCCGGGCAGGCTCGCCGACTGCGCGACCGGGGCTCCGCCCTCGGCCGCGACCGCCCTGGCCTGCGCGTCGCGCAGCTGCCGCTCCAGATCCCGTACGCGCGCGGTGAGCTCGCCGACCTCGTCGGCCGTCGCCAGGCCGACCTTGCCGAGTGCGCGATCCACCTCGTAACGGACGATGTTGGTCAGTGCCTCACGGTTGGCCATTCCGGTCGACAGCAGGTCCTCGACCAGGCCCTGCACCTGCGCGGCCGTCGCTCCGCCCCGGTTGACCAGGTCACCGGCCACCTTCTGGGCCTTCTTACGGGATGCTTCGGTCAGTCCGAGCGCCATCTCCAGATACGCCCGCCATGCGTCCGGCATGATTTCCGCTCCTCTCGCTGCTCGCGTCGGATGCCACGCTACCGGGCGACCGGCGGGACGCCGTGCGGTACGGTGCGGTACGCACACCTGGTGTCGCATGGAGAGGGGTCCGATGGCCACCGTGGACGAGTGCCGTGTGGCGCTGCACGACCTGGCGGCCCGGCTGGACGCGGACGCGGACACCCGCGGCCGGCTGGACTTCGACCGGACCCTGGCCTGCCGCATCCCGGACCTGCGGGCGGCGTTTCACGGGCGGCTCACCGGCGGCCGGCTGCTCGACATCGCCGACGGCGACGATCCCCGCGCCAAGATCGCGTTGACCGCCGCCAGCGACGACCTGATCGCCCTGCTGACCGGCCGGCTCGACGTGACGCGGGCCATCGCGGCCCGGCAGATTTCCATCAAGGCCAACCCGTTCGACCTGCTGAAGCTGCGCAAGCTCCTCTGAGTGGGCCTTGCAGATGGCTGCCCGCCACCGCAAAGCCAGGTCGTCGGGAAACAAACGGCGAGGAGTCGCCGCTGATCGTGCCTGCCAGTCCGGGTTCGTTGGTCAGCTGCTGGAGCCCATGCTCCCCACCGGCGCAGTATCCGCCGCAAACCCCGTGATCGTCATCAGGTGCCTACTCCTTGATCAGGAGCTGCACCGATCTTGGAACAATTCCGTGGGTCGCGGCCTTGGATCCAGTCCTGCATCTCCTCGGCGGGCATCGGGCGGGCGTAGTGATAGCCCTGGGCGATGTCACAGCCGAACTCGCGCAGAGCCTGCACCTGCCCGATCTGCTCGACGCCTTCGGCAACGACGACGAAGCCGAGGTTGTGCCCGAGGTCGACAACCGAGCGGACGATGACGCTGTCGCTGTCGTGCTGCAGCATGTCCTGGACGAAGGATTGGTCGATCTTCAGCTCGTCGATGGGTAGGCGCTTGAGGTACGACATCGAGCTGTAGCCGGTGCCGAAGTCGTCGACCGAGAGCCGCACGCCCGCCTCGTGGAGCTGGTGGAGCATGTTGAGAGCCCGGGCCGGGTCGGTCATGATCGCACTCTCGGTCACCTCAAGGCGCAGTAGCCGGGCCGGCACATGATGCCGGTCGAGCAGCTCGCCCACCCGTGCGCACAGGGTGGTGTCGAGCAGGCACCGCGCGGACAGGTTGACCGCGATGGGGATCTCGGCGCCCGCATCGAGCCACCGGCGCGCCTGAGTCAGCGCCAGGTCGAGCACCTTTGTGGTGAGGTGGGTTATAAGGCCAGTTCCTTCGGCGATCGGGATGAAGTCGTTCGGGGCGATCATCCCGAGTTCCGGGTGGTTCCAGCGCAGCAGCGCTTCCGCCTCGTGGAGTTCCTCGAAGGCGAGGTCCACTTTCGGCTGGTAGTGCAGCACCAGCTGGTCGTCGCGCTGCAAAGCACGGCGCAGGTCCCCGAGCAGGGACAGCCGGGCCGGGGTCTGGGCGTGCTCGCTGGGATCGAAGAACGCGAGACCGCTTCTGGTCTGCTTCACGGCGTACATGGCCTGGTCGGCATGCCGCAACAAGTCCTCCACCGAGGTTCCGTGGCCGGGGCTGACCGCAACACCGATGCTGGCCTCGATGTCCAGCGCCACGTCTCCGACGGTGAACGTCTCATGCAGCGCATGCAGGAGCCGTCCCGCCACGTCCGGAACGGTCGCCGGGTCGTCGATCCCCGGTAGCACAATTGCGAACTCATCGCCGGCGAGACGGGCGAGCGTGTCGCCATTGCGGAGTACCGGGAGTAGGCGCGGCCCGATCGAGTTGAGCAGCTGATCACCGTAGGCGTGGCCCAGCGTGTCATTGACCTCCTTGAACCGGTCCAGGTCGATGAGCATGATCGCGACGTGCTGACCCGAGCGTATCGAGGCGCGCAGGGCCTGCTCGGCCCTGTCCTGAAAGAGCCTGCGGTTGGGCAGACCGGTTAGTGGGTCATGCAGCGCCTGATGCCGGTTGGCGGAGGACTGAGCAAGGTCGCGCTGGTAGCTCAAAATCAACCGGCCGAACAATGCCAGCAGGGCCAGGCCAACCGCGAATCCCGCCACGATGCCGACGAACACCAGGCTCTCGACGTCGTGCAGCCGGGTCAGCGACCGCAGCGCCAACTCGTGATGCCGTTCGGCCGCGAGGTCCACCTGTTCCTCGATGGCGTCGAAGACCGGCTCCGTCTCATCGGTGTCGATGCGCGTGACGAGTGCCATGTTCCCATCGTCCACCGCGTCGAACATCCGGCTCATCGAGTTCATGTAGCTCGTGTGCTGCCGCAATACCTCGGCGGCAAGCCCGCTGTCCGCCGTGGTCCCCACGTCGTCGACCGTGTGCAGCGCGGTGACCAGGTCATCGCTCGCGGCGGCGAACTTCGCCCGCACCTCCGGTCCCGGCTCCAACCGGTACTTGCGTTCCAGCGACTCCTCCGCGGCCACGGCGAACCGGGCCTCCTGGTACGCGTCGGACAGCGTCGACGCCTGAGAAGCCTCCTCCGCCGACCGCCACGTGCTGGCCACGCCCACGATCGTCAAGGCGGTCAGCATCATCAGGGTGAACGCCAAACCAAAGGATGCCGCCCGACTGACCAGCCGGGACCGCGAAGCCGTCGTCTCCATTGGTTGTCTCCGTCACCTGCGTGGTCACCCTCTCCTGACCCAGATCGGCAGAGCAATCGATAACCTGAGCCGGGCCAACGCCCCAGGTCACCGCCCACAGCAGCGGCGATCACTGCTGGTAGAGAGCGACGAAGGTGAAAATCGCGTACTGGTGGATGGGCCACGACATGGCGCCGCCGGACCGCTCGATCGCCACGAACGTGCAGCCGATCAGGCCGATGCTGGTGAGGGTGGCCTGCGCGCTGGAGGCCGGGAGCGCCCGGGTCAGCCCGGCCGTCGCCGCGAGGCGAGCGGCAGCAGCAGTGCCTCCGCGGGCAGCCCGGAGCGCGCCGGGCCGAGCACCAGGAACACAAGCACATGCAGCCGCAGCCACAGGAGGCCGAGCACGAGCCGGGTGGCCGTACCGAAGATCCGCGAAACGCGCCCGCCCGCAGCTCAGGCCGCAGCCGTGCGCCACCCGGCCAGCAGAACGCCGGCCGGCTCCGAGACACCCTCGATCTCGCCGACCGGCACACCACCCCAGGTCACCCCGCACACCAGCCGTAGCGCGTCGACCGGGTCGCCAGAGCCGTGCAGCGTCACCCGCTCGGCGTCCCGGTCGATCCGCCAGCCGCCGGCCTCCTCGCCGGTCACCGGCACGCGAACCTCGCCGGCCGGCCGGAACAGGCCGGACAGGTCGGCCGCCAGGAAGGCCGGGCGCCGCTCGGGCGGCGCCGACAGCAGCTCGGCGGGCCCGCTCACGCCCGTGAGAACCAGCAGACTGTCCATCCCGGCACCGACCGCGCCCTCGATGTCGGTGTCCAGGCGATCACCGACCACCAGCGGGCGGCGCGCCCCGGAGCGGGCCGCGGCGGTGGTGAACAGGGCCGGCTCGGGCTTCCCGACGACCAGGTCGGGCCCGCGGCCGAGCGCGGTGCGCAGGACCGCGACCAGCGAGCCGTTGCCGGGCAGCGGGCCACGCGGGCTCGGCAGCGTACGGTCGGTGTTGGTAGCCACCCAGATCGCGCCCGCCCGCACCGACAGGGCGGCCTCGGCCAGGATGCGCCAGCCGACGTCCGGGCCGTAACCCTGGACGACGGCGGCGGGCTGATCCTCGTACGCCTCCACCGGCCGCAGCCCCGCGTCGCGGACCTCCGCCCGCAGCGCGTCCGCGCCGACCACCAGCACCGGGGCGCCGGCCGGCAGCTTCTCGGTCAGCAGGGCGGCCGCGGCGGCGGCCGAGGTGAGCACCTCGCCCGCCGCGGCGGGTACACCCATGCCGGTCAGCAGGTGCGCGACGTCGCCGGCCCGCCGGGAGGCGTTGTTGGTCACGTACGCCACGGGAGTGCCGCCCGCCCGCAGCCGCTCCACCGCCTCGGCCGCCCCGGGGATCGGTCGGTCGATCAGGTAGACGACCCCGTCCAGGTCGAACACGATCAGGTCGTAGTCGTCCGCCAGGGCTGCGGTCACCCCTGTGGCCGCATCGGCGGGTCGTCGCCGGTCGCCACGAAGTCGTCACCGGCGCTCTTCTCGTCCTGGCTGTCCGACGCCGCGCGGTCGTGCGTGCCGGCCGTCTCGTCGTCGGCCGTCTTTTCCTCGGTCGCGCGGGCGCCCTCCTCGGCCACGAGCTCGTCCGTTTCCATGGCGAGGTTGTCGTCCTCGGCTACCAGGTCGTCTTCGGCCGGGCGGCGGGCCTCGGGCGCGTCGACGGCCACGTCCTGCTCGTCGTCGTACCCGTCCTCGTCCTCGTACCCGTCCTCGTCTTCCTCGTCTTCCTCGTCGTCCTCGGCCGGGTGGCGGGCCTCGGGCGCGTCGACGTCCACGTCGTCGTCGTACTCGTCGTCGTCGTCGTCCTCATCGCCCTCGAGGGTGACTCCGTCGAGCTCGAGCAGCCGCTCCGCCGCATCGGTGAGCTGATCGTCGTCGGCAGCCGCGGCGCGGGCGAACCATTCCCGGGCCTCCTCCCGACGCCCGGCGGCGAGCAGGGCATCCGCGTACGCGTACCGCAGTCGCGCCGCCCACTCGGCGTCCTCGTCCGTGGTCAGCTCGCGCACTTGCAGCATCGCCACTGCAGCATCGTGCTGGCCGAGGTCGCCGCGGGCACCCGCCGCCACGATCAGCAATTCGATGGCGCCGGCCTTGTCCATCACCTCGAGGTCGGCGCCGCGGTACAGGTCGATGGCCCGTTCCGGGCGGCCGAGGGCGCGCTCGCAGTCGGCCAGTTCGGCCAGGTGGGTCTGCCGGCCGGTCATCCGGTGGTACGTGCGCAGCTCGGCGATCGCGGTCGTCCAGTCACCCGCGGCGTACGCGGCCAGGCCGACCGCCTCGCGGACAACCGCGATGCGCGACGCCAGCCGGCGTGCGGCGATCGCGTGCTGCAGCGCCAGGTCGGCGTCCTCGTCGATGACCTGTCCGGCCGCCACGAGGTGCCGGGCAACCTTGTCGGCGACGTCCCGGGCGAGCACAACCAGCTCGGAACGCACCTCCTTGTCGAGGTCCGCCGCGACGACGTCCTCGGGAATCTCCGGTGCCTTGACGGCAATGGACTGCTGGTCGGTGACCTGCGCGTCTTGGTCGTCGCGCTCGCGGGGCCGGTAGCTGTCCCGGTCGCCCCGGTATCCAGCGCGGTCGCCCTGGTAGCCGCCTCGGTCTCGGTCCGTGCGGAAGCCACCGCGGTCCCGATCCCCGCGGAACCCGTCCCGGTCTCGATCGCTCCGATAGCCGCCACGGTCCTGATCATCGCGGAATCCGCCACGCTCGCCCTGCGGTCGGTCGCGGAAGGGCCGGTCGCCCTGCGGGCGGTCGCCTTGTGGCCGGTCCCGGAAGGGCCGGTCGCCCTGTGGCCGGTCCCGGAAGGGCCGGTCGCCCTGCGCCCGATCCCGGAAGGGCCGGTCGCCTTGTGGCCGGTCCCGGAAGGGCCGGTCGCCCTGCGCCCGATCCCGGAAGGGCCGGTCGCCTTGTGGCCGGTCACGGAAGGGCCGGTCGCCCTGCGGCCGGTCACGATCCCCCCGGTACCCGGTGCCGCCACGGTTGCCCGGCCGGTCGCCGCCGGCGTAGCCGGCCCGGTCCCGGTCGTCGCGGCGGAAGCCGCGGTCGCCCTGATAGCCGGCTCGGTCGCGATCTCCTCGGAACCCACCGCGCTCCCGATCCCCCTGGAAGCCGCCACGGTCGCGGTCCCCGCGGAACCCACCACGGTCGCGGTCCCCCTGGAAGCCACCGCGCTCCCGGTCCCCCCGGAACCCACCGCGCTCCCGGTCCCCTTGGAACCCACCGCGCTCCCGGTCCCCCTGGAAGCCGCCACGGTCGCGGTCTCCGCGGAACTGACCACGGTCGCGGTCGCCCTGGAACCCACCACGGTCTCGATCCCC
>Ga0081539_10002788_pt2 | contig 20781 bp, 21 predicted proteins | sample TabmetS4T2R2_FD_71023 | JGI IMG/M metagenome (GOLD analysis project Ga0081539, IMG submission 71023) | Tabebuia heterophylla rhizosphere microbial communities from the University of Puerto Rico - S4T2R2 | ecosystem: Host-associated > Plants > Roots > Rhizosphere ...
GATGCGCTGGCCTATCTGCGGGTCGTCGCGCAAGGCGCGGATGACCTCGCCTTCGAGCGCATCGTCAACGTCCCGAAACGTGGCCTGGGCGAATCCACCGTCGCCCAGATCCACGCCACCGCCCGCTCGCTTGGCGTGCCCATGCTGGAGGCGGCCGGCCGGCTCGCCGAGAGCGACGAGCTGAAGCCGAAGCCGCGCGCCGCACTTCGCGAGGTCGCCGCCAACTTCGACCGCTGGCAATCGCTCATCGACACCAAGCCGCACACCGAGCTCGCCGAGATCATTCTGGAGGAGAGCGGCTATACGGAGATGTGGAAGAACGACCGCTCGGCCGAAGCCCCCGGCCGGCTCGAAAACCTCAAGGAGCTGATCCGCTCCATGGAGGAGTACGAGTCGCTGCGCTCCTTCCTGGAGCATGTCGCGCTGGTGATGGATGCCGAGCAGAACGCCGAGATGGACGCCGTTTCCATCATGACGCTGCATTCTGCCAAGGGGCTGGAGTTCGAAACCGTGTTCCTGCCCGGCTGGGAGGAAGGGCTCTTCCCCCACCAGCGCGCGCTCGACGAGGGCGGCCGTTCCGGCCTGGAGGAGGAGCGCCGGCTGGCCTATGTCGGGCTCACCCGCGCCAAGAAGCATCTGCACCTCTGGTTCGTATCGAACCGCCGCATCCACGGGCTGTGGCAGTCGACCATCCCCTCGCGCTTCCTCGACGAGCTGCCCGAGGCGCATGTCGAGGTGGACGACACAGGCGCGAGCTATGGCGGCTATGGCATCGGCTACGGCGCAACCGGTTTTGCCGGCGGCCGGCAGAACCCTTACGGCGCCTCGCGTTTCGACAATGTCGGCGCACCCAGCGGCGGCTTCGGGGCGCGCGGCGACCAGGCTCGGTCAAGCGCCGGCGGCCGTGCCTTTTCCAACTCCTACGCCACCCCCGGCTGGGCGCGCGCGCAGCAAAACCGCACCGAGGCGACCGACCGCAACTGGGGCACGCGCTCCGGCCATGCGGTGGAGCGCATCGGCTATGGCGAGCCGGATTCGGGCTATGGCGCCGGCCGCGGCTCGGTGAAGGGCCGCACCATCGAGGGCGAGCTGGTGGCGAAGTCCGTGGCCGACAGCCCCTCCCCCTTCAAAGTCGGCGACCGTGTGTTCCACCAGAAGTTCGGCAACGGCAATATCGCGGCCATCGACGGCAACAAGCTCACCATCGACTTCGACCGGGCAGGACAGAAGAAGGTGCTGGACGGCTTCGTCCGCGCGGCGTGAGGGATTGGCCTTGACCTGAACGATCAGGCCGCTGGAGATGACTTGCCGGTGACCTCCACGGCTGACCGAGGAGAGCAGTTCGGGTCCGCCAATCCCTCACCCGGACGGCCGGCTTCGGCCTCGCGCGACCGGGGGGAGGAATTTGTGCGCGAGGTCGTGCAGGTGCCTGGCCGCAGTCGGGCATCCTATCGAGGTGCTGCGCTCGATTAGAACCTCGATAATCGTATCGAGCTCGTCCTCCCGGAGCATGATCCTATATGTGCGTGCGTATTCGCCCATGCTGGCCTCGGCCCGCGAGCCGCTCCTGAGTTTCGGCCTTGGTTTAGAGCATGTCTCCCGAAAGTGGACCCGGTTTCGGGACAAAGACATGCGTAAAAACAAAGACCTAAAGCGGGGGTAGCGAATCTGAAAGATCGCGACGCGCTTTAGATGGCTTGCCGGCGGCGTGACGGGAAAGTCTTGGGCAAAAACCCGTCACGCCGCCTGGAGCGCATGTCTCCCGAAAGTGGACGCGGTTTCGGGACAGTGACATGCGTAAAAACAAAGAACCGAAGCGCGGAAGCGAATCTGAAAGATCGCGACGCGCTTCACCTGAAACGTCATGAATTCGCAAGTGTCGCGTCGCCGCCGAAACGCGGGCCCTGGCGGCGTCCTTCCAGCATGGCCACGCGGCGCCTGTAGGCCGGTCCCGGGCCGCGCATGTAATGGAGCTCGGGCCGGTAGCTCGGCACGACAAATTCGCGAAACGCCGATGACACCTGTACGATACGGCCCCAGAGTTCCATGACTATATCCTCCGTTCCCTGCCCCGGCCTGCCTCACGGGCCGGCAAATTCAATTCCATGGCTGCAACCTAGAAGAGCCCCGCCTGGCGCGATGTGAGGATTCGCACACGGTGCGGAAATTCTGCTCTCGGCTCTTTCCGGTTCATTCCGCGGCTCCGGCGATCTCCGGAAGCGTCTGCATCTTGGTGACGCGCAGCTTCCCGTCGATCCGCGAGAACTCGATGGCGTGACCGAACTCGCTCAAGTCGCCGGGCACGGAAACCAGCAGCCTCTGGCCTTCCTGCAGGGTCGCCACGAAGCGCACCGGCAGGCCTTCCTTGTCCGCCGCGACGGTCGTGACGACCTGACGGCCGTCATTCGTCTCGGTGTAGTAGACGATGCCGTAGAAGTCGCCGATTTCGACGTTGCCACTCCGCGCCACCGTGAGTTCATCGGCGGATGCGGAACCTGCTGCCAGGCAAGATGCCAGAGCAATTCCAGCAAAACTGTGCAGCGGTTCTAGAAGAGCCGTGTACCTGTACATGGCGTCATTCCTTCCGACTTGTCGTGATCTGAATGTCAGTGGCTGAGAATATGAAAGCGCTTGGCGTCGGTCTGTGAGAATTCGCACAGGTCGAGAAAATCGCGCTGGGCGGCCGCTCGGACCGTCCGCCTTGCGGCAGCGATTGCCGCCGCGCCGGCGGCGCCTGGACTGCCTCAGGACAAATTTGATGCTCCAACGGTGTGCAACACCCTATCAATTTCCTTTTGAAAGAACGCCGCCCGAAGTAGAGTTGGGAGAGAGGAAAAGACTGCCGTGACCGCTGCTCCGGCCTTTCTATCGCGATTGTGCGAAGCCGACCTCGCTCTGCTCAGCGGGCGGTGGGGTGTGCACGGCTATAAGCATGGCGAGCTGATAATCGCGCATGGCGACTGCGACCGCGATGTGTTCTTCCTTCTGGAGGGCCGCGCCCGCGTGACCCTGTTCTCGGAAGACGGCAAGGAGATCGCCTATCGCGACATCACGCCCGGCGACATTTTCGGCGAGCTTGCTTGCATCGATGGCAAGGCCCGCTCGGCCAGCATTGTGGCGCTGGAAACGACCCGCGCGGCGCGCCTGTCCGCAACCACTTTTCGCGAGCTGGTGGAAAGCCATCCGAATCTGGCCTGGACGTTGCTCGAGCATCTGTCGACGCTGCTGCGGCGCATGACCGACCGGGTCTTCGAGTTCAGCACGCTGGTCGTGCGCAAGCGCCTCATTCTCGAACTGATCCGCCAGGCCGAGGAGATCGGCCCTGTCGATGGCCGTGTCATGATCGAACCGGCGCCGACGCATTTCGAGCTGGCCGCGCAGATCAGCACGCATCGCGAGGCGGTCTCGCGCGAGATGAGCGCGCTCTCCAAGCGCGGGCTGATCGCCAAGCGCGGCCATGGCCTCGTGCTCAACGACGTCGCCGCGCTGGAGATGCTGGCCGGACGGGAGGAGTAGGGCAAGCGTCGCTTGCATCCGGCCGGATTGCTACCAACTGCGCGCGACCACCTTTTGTTGACAAGAACAAATAGGGAACATACAAAATACTATTAACGCCTTCAAGCGATCCTGCTAGGGCTTGTCGAATTGAGGGAACCTTTGTGGGTACGAGCCGATCGCTTCGCATAACGGGAAAGACCGGATCGTTCGAAGCCAACAATTCCTCGCAGGATTCCATTCGTCTGGAATTGAACCGGGCGCGCTTGCTCAGTCGTGCTTGGTCGACCACCATAGCCGAAAAGCAGCGGCCCGATCATGCAGCGCTTTTTGCTTGGCGCGTGCTTGAGTCATTTGCTCTCAAGGCTGTGCCGAACTATGGGTTTGGCCTACCAGCTTTCCAGCCGCTTGATCGCCTTGAAAAAGCTGCCAGCAGGCTAGCCGAATCCATGGGAAGTGATGCGGCGGACCTGCCATTGGTCGAAGGTTTGCACTTCGTGACGGGGCTCTATCCGGCTTTGTTGCCTGTCGGTGAGCGTGGCGTTATGGGAGCCTACTACACGCCGCCAGCACTGACGTCGCGGTTGCTCGATCAAGCGAGCGAGGAAGGCGTCGACTGGTGTACTGCCCGTGTGCTCGACCCAGCCACGGGAGGAGGCACCTTTCTTGTCCATGTGGCGCAAAGAATTCGCGAGGCTACGAGAGGGTGTGAACCCGCCTTCGTATTGAGTCAAATCGGTTCGCGGCTGCTTGGGCTGGAATTGGATCCGAGGGCGGCCCAGTTGGCGCAAGGAGCGTTGGAGGTCTTTCTAGCCGACCTCTCCGTCGTCTCCGGACGGCCAGTTCCCACGTTGGTGCGTGTGTGTGACACCTTGGAAGAGCCGCCCAACGCAGCGTTCGACCTTGTTGTTGGTAATCCTCCATATGGTCGCGCCACACTAACGCCGCAGCAACGCGAGCGCTTCAGACGCAGCCTGTACGGCCATGCCAATCTGTACGGCGTATTTGTCGATATTGCCCTGCGTTGGGTCAAACCAGGCGGATTGATAGCTTATCTCACTCCAACAAGCTTCTTGGCAGGACAATACTATGCGGCGCTCCGCGAGCTTCTTGCCAAGGAGGCCCCCCCAGTGGCTATCGATTTCGTGCATGCGCGCCGCGGTGTCTTTGAGGATGTTTTGCAAGAGACGTTGCTTGCAACATATCGTCAAGGCGCGAGCTCTCGCCGCGCTCAAATTCACTATCTGCATGTAACGAACGAGCGGGAAGCTACGATCACTCGGAACGGTACGATTGGCATTCCAGCCGTTGCTGCGGCGCCTTGGCTTGCTCCTCGGACACCGGAGCATGGTGCACTGATCTCTCGTGCCGAGAAAATGACGATGCGGCTTTCCGACTGGGGTTATTCCATTTCGACGGGGCCCCTGGTTTGGAATCGGTTCAAGTCGCAGCTACGGCACAAGCTTGACGGGGAGATGACTCGCCCACTTATCTGGGCCGAAGCCGTGACAGCAGATGGCCGCTTCATTTTTCGGGCGCACAAGAAAAATCACGCGCCCTATTTCAAGCTTGAACGGGACGACAATTGGCTGCTCGTCAAACAACCTTGTGTTCTCGTTCAAAGGACAACCGCAAAAGAACAAGCACGACGTTTGATCGCGGCAGAATTGCCAGCCAACTTTGTCCGACAGCATGGCGGTGTCGTCATTGAGAATCACCTCAATATGGTTCGGCCCGACAAGGAGGGAAAAGTCCCTCCGGCGGTGGTAGCGGCGCTTCTTAACAGTCGCGTGTTGGATGAATTGTTTCGCTGCATGAACGGTAGCGTCGCTGTTTCGGCCTTTGAGCTTGAAGCTCTTCCCCTGCCTAAGCTGGAGGACCTCGATCGCTTGAAGCGGCTTGTCGCCGAGGGCGCGGAACGTGGTCGGATCGACGCCGAATGCGATCGTCTCTACGGCGAGAACATATAGTGCTGCAACTACCTCCATATGTGAACCGTGAACTCGTCTCCGAGCGATTGCCGTTGATATTTCCGGAGGGCACGCCAAACCGAGCGTATTGCGTGCGCGAGTTGGCGGCGAGCACCGTCTTTACAGCACTGTACATTGGAGCGGTCGAAGGCGCTGACCGTTACCTGGGGCCGGTTCACGTCTATCGCATGACAGACCAGCAGGCTATCAAGTCGGGCGATTGGGAGCGCGAAGGATATGCGTCGACTGTTCTCAGCAAGAAGGGGCAGGTCTCTGGCGTGCGCTGGTATGCGGACAATACTCGCGAACCAATCCGGGACGAGACTCTTCGCGATGGGCTCGTATCGATAGGCGCAGTGATACGCCGAGAAGATCTACCTACGACTTCGGGACTACCGCGGTACTCTTTGACGACCGATTTTGCGGCTCTCTTTGATCCATTTTTACAAGATTCAGCGCTGGAGGCCGGAATCGCGGCCTTTCAGAGCACTCACCTAAGCAAGAGCGCGCTAGCCCGCGTCACCATCATGCGGGCGGGGGCGGCCGCCAGCATGAGTGGAGTTCTCGTCACCTTCCCGAACGGCGAAACGCGCCAACTCGCGCCGGGGCCGAGTTCGTTTATTGCGCAGGGTGTGATTGAGGTTTTTGCCAAGCGGTTTCTGGCAGCGCCGGCTGTGCTTTGGTTAAGTGAAAGCGGCAACAAGGTCGTGGTCCGCGACGACAGCATCGCCAACGCGATTGGTCTCAAGATTGAAACGGACAAAAACCTCCCCGATATGATTTTGGCGGACCTCGGACCTAAGGAGCCGCTAATAGTCTTCGTCGAGGTAGTTGCTACGGATGGCGCCGTAACGCCACGTCGGCAAGACGCGATTTATGCGCTCACGGACGCAGCAGGCTTCGACCGTAAGCACGTCACCTTTCTGACCGCTTATCAAAGTCGGGAATCGGCAGGCTTTAAGAAGACGGTAGCGCAACTGGCCTGGGGGTCATTCGCCTGGTTTGTGTCTGAGCCTGATCAAATCGTCGTCCTAAGCAGCGGTGGAAAGACGTCCGCGCGTTTGGCGACTTTAGCTGGTTACACGGCCATCCCCTGAAAAAACCTATCCACGCCCCTCCGCACCCAAGCGACAATCCCGCCGCTCTGAGAGGAGGCGGCGATGAACTGGAATGCGGCAATCGAGCGAAACCGGGAAGCACTGAAGCGCATTCTCGCCATGCTTGTCGCCATGGCTGGTCTTCCTGTCTTGCGCGCCTGCGGCGACGCGGCGGGCGAAGCAACCCTGCCGCGCCATCTCCACCGCGCGATACTCGCGCTGCTGCGTCCGGCCGAAGCGGCCGCGCGGCGGCTGGTCATCGTGGCCGCACGCGATCTGGTCGTGGCCCCGCCACGTCCCCGCAAGGCCGAGCCCAAATCCGGGTCGATCTTCGTGCGCAACGGCCACGGCACCGGCATCGTTCTGCCTTACGGCGTCCAGCCCGGGGTCATCCTGCCGGGCTTGACCCCGCCGCGTCCGGCACCGCGCTCACTCGCACTTCCACTGCTCGACCCGTTACCCCGGTGGCCCGGCCAGCGGCGTCCACCGGCCAACGGCGTGCCGCGCATCTCGGCGCCCGGCATCTCGGAGCCGCATCGTGCTGACCGCCACCCACCATCGCCCGACGACGCAATCGACGCGACGCGTCTTGCCCTGCGTCTCGAGGCGCTCGGCCGCGCGCTGGACGACCTGCCGGGTCATGCCAGGCGTTTTGCCCGCTGGCGCAACCACGTCGCCGCAGGCGCGCAAAATGAGCAAAACCGCGTCGCCGCAGGCGCGCAAAGGGAGAATCACGTCGCCGCAGGCGCGCAAAATGGAAAAGGGGTCGCCCTGTTGCGACGCCGCGTCCGGCCGTTGCGTCCCGGCCGCCCGCCCGGCAGCAGTCGCCGACCAACTCACGAAGTCCACGAAGTGCTTAACGATCTCCACAGCTTCGCCTTCTGGGCGCTGGAGAGATCCGACAGCTCGTGACGATGTATCTTCCGGCGAAGCAACCGCGTTGAAGTCCCCTCACCGGCCCTTCGGGCCACCTCTCCCCCACTTCGTGGGGGCGAGGTGGGGCGCCGGGCCTTGCGGCCGGCGTCTCCTCTCCCCCGTCGAGCGGGGGAGAGGTGGTTCGCGAAGCGAACCGGTGAGGGGGTCGATCCTCATATGCGACCTCCCCACAAGAGGGAGGTCCTACACCGTCGTCAGTTCCGACAGCGAGGCGAGCGTGGCGCCCGCTGCCCCGGCCGGCGCCCACCAGGTGCGCGAACCGACCACGCCGTCGCTCGCGAGCGAATGTTGTGTCTGGTAGGCCTTCACGGCCGTCTCGGTGCGCGGCCCGAAATCGCCGTCGGCCGGCCCCGGATCGGTTGGCGAGCCGGCGCCGCCGAATTTCAGCAGTCCCTTCTGCAGGCCGGTCACCGCGCTGCCGGTCGAGCCGCGCTTGAGCACCGGCGTGTTGGGATCGGCCGGCATCCGGCTCCAGGTATCGTTGCCGATGATGCCGTCGGCCGTTATCCCCTCGCCTTCCTGGAAGCTGATCACCGCATCGCGCGTGACGGTTCCGAAGATGCCGTCGATCTCTTCGAAGCCGAGGATCTTCATCATGACGAAAATGGTCTGGGCGCGCCGGACGTCTGCTCCTTGCGCGCCGATGGCAAGCTGAGGACCGCTGTTCATGGCCTTCCCTCCTCTCCACCGCCTGCGCGACTTTTACCACGCTTTGAGGAAGCCGGCATAGGGCGGAGGCCGAACGCGCCTCACATGGTAAACCAGTATCGCGTCATATGGAAAAACAGCGGCGCGGCGAAGGTGAGCGAATCGACCCGGTCGAGCACGCCGCCATGGCCTTCGATGATGGTGCCCCAGTCCTTGGCCTTGAGGTCGCGCTTGATGGCCGAGAGCACGAAGCCGCCGAAGAAGCCGGCCGTCACGATCACCGCGCTCATGCCAGCCGCCTGCAGCGGCGAGAACGGAGTCATGCCGTAGAGAAACGTGCCGGCCAGTATGGCGCAGAGCCCTCCCCCGATCAGCCCCTCGACGGTCTTGGACGGGCTCACCGACGGCGAGAGCCGAGTGCGGCCGATCAGCTTGCCCCAGACATACTGGAACACGTCGGAAAGCTGCACCACGATGATCAGGTAGACGATGAGCAGCGCCGCGGGCACGCCGGTGTCGAGCAGCAGCAGCGCCGGCGCGTGGCTGATCGAATAGACCGTCAGCATCAGGCCCCACTGCACCTTGGCGCCGCGCGCCAGGAAATCGTTGGTGTCGCCGGCCAGCGTGGCGATCGCCGGCAGCATCAGGAACGCGTAGACGGGAATGAAGATGACGAACAGCCCGTACCACTCGTCGGCAAGCAGCAGATAGTGGATTGGCAGGACGACGAAGAACGACAGGAACAGCGCCACATGGTCGCCGCGCCGCGACGGCGTCAGGGTCCAGAATTCGCGCAGCGCCATGAAGGAGATCAGCGCGAACAGGGTGATGGTCACCGTGTCGCCGAGCGCGATCGCGCCGCCCACCACGATCACCATCATCCACCAGGAGCGGATGCGGGCATTGAGGTTCTCGACCGTCTTCACCGCTTCCGGCGACTTCGCCCGGCGCCCGAGCACGAAGCCGATCGCCGAGGCCAGCGCGAGCAGCCCGACCAGGCCGTAGAGCACGGTGGCGAGCGTCGCATTCATGCCGGTCTCCCCAGCGCCTTCACGGCTTCCCGCGCTCGCTTCAGGAATGCCACCTTGTCCTCGCCCGGCCCGACCTGGATCGGCGCGCCGAAGCGCGCCGTGCAGGTGATGGGCACGACGAGCCAGCTTCCCTTGGGCAGGATGCGCTTGAGGTTGTCGAGATGAACCGGCACCAGTTCCGCATCGGGGAAGGCCAGCGCCAGCCGGTAAATGCCGCTCTTGAAAGGCGCGATCTCTTCGCCTTCGGCGCGTGTGCCCTCCGGAAAGATCAGGATCGACCGGCCCTCCTCCAGCAGTTTCTCCAGCGGCGCGAGCGGCTGGCTGCCAGGCACTGGCTGGCGGTCGATCAGCACCGCGCGCAGCAGTATTTCGGCAATGAAGCGACGCAATCGCGTCTTGCCCCAATAGTCGCGCGCCGCCACCGGGTGGGTCAGCCGGCGCACCTCCCAGGGCAGCGCCGCCATCACCGCCACCGTGTCGAAATGGCTGCCGTGGTTGGCGAAATAGACGCGCCGGCGCGTGTCCGGCTCGCAGCCTTGCCAGTCGCCGCGCGCGCCGACGAGGATACGCACCAGCACGACCAGGAAGCGGCGGATCAGCGCGGTCATGCCCGCTCCAGCGCCCGCGCGATGGCGACCGTGCGGGTAATGCAGGTGACCAGCGAGCCGGCGGCGACGGTCGCGGCCGTCACCAGCAGCGACCAGTGGCTGGGCCAGAAGAACCATTCGACGCTCTGCGCCGCGAGACCTGCGGTCAGCGCCGCCATGCGCCGCTGCTTGGCCATGACGCCGGAGAAATCCTGCGGCAGACCGACCGAGCCGCCGAACACACGCACATAGGCCGTCAATGCCGCGAGCAGAGCACAGGCCCAGCCGAGCCACGGCTCGCCCGCCGCATAGCCCAGCGGCACGAGGAGGAGCGTGTCGGCGACTCGATCCGGAAACTCGTTGTAGATTGGCCCGGTCCTGGTCTTGCTGCCGCCTTCGATCGCAACCATTCCGTCGAGCAGGTTGCAGACCAGGCGAAGCTGGACGCAGGCGGCAGCAACCAGCCAGCCAACAGGATGAGACACATGGAAAATCAAAGCGCCGCCGATCGCGGCGAACAGGATGGAGACGACCGAAATACTGTTCGGCGTCACGCCGGCGCGCGCCGGCCATGCGCTCAGTGCTCCCGCCCATGCGGAAGACCGCGCCGAGATCGGACGCCTGGCCATCGTCTCGTCGGGCAAAGTCCCAGCCCTCCCCGATTCCGGATTTAGCATGGACCGGACTTCGCCGGAACTGGCCGGGCACTTGACAACGCGCCGGCGCGACTGCGCCCTCAGGGAAAGGAGGAGCGCAATGACCACTTTTACCCAGCCCAAGGCCACCGACTGGCGGGTCTATCAGTTCGTTTCGATCTACTTGTTCCTGAGGTTCCTGTGGGCAGTCATCGTTCCCGGTGGCGCATGGCCGCGGCGAGGCTCGCAGGGCCTCGCGGTTGTCCGTCGCCGACGAGAAAGCTCACCAGACGCGCCGAAATATTTCTGTTCACATCCCTCCGCGAGCATTCATACTCGCAGTGTCGCCGTCAGACAGGTGTCTGGCTCATTCCTTTTTGAGTAGCCCTGCCAATTCGAGCCGCTACATTTATTGTCTTCAGCATTTCGCGAGGAAACCAAGGTGAGCATTCAATCGGATACCGAAACCATCACTGCCGCTCTCCAGCCCGGCGGCGTCGCCGTGATTACGGGCGGGGCAAGCGGCATCGGGCTGGCGACAGCGAAGAAGCTTGCTGCACGCGAACTGAAGGTCGTCATCGCGGACCGCGAAGGCCCCGCCCTCTACCAGGCCATCCGCGATCTGGCGGCGGTCGCGGCCGGCGGCGAGGACGAGGTGCTCGGATTCGCCTGCGACGTCTCGCTGCCCGACGACATGGCAAAGCTCGCCGAAACGACCCGGGAGAAATTCGGTGCGGTATCGTTCCTGATGAACAATGCCGGGGTCGGCAAAAATCGCGGCAAGCCCTGGGAGAACCGCGAAGAATGGCGCGCTCTCGTCGACGTCAATTTCTGGGGCGTGGTGCATGGCGTTCAGGCCTTCGTGCCGGGCATGATCTCGGCCGGCAAGCCCGGCGTGATCGTCAACACCGGCTCAAAACAGGGCATCACCACGCCGCCCGGCAACCTCGCCTATAACGTCTCCAAGGCGGCGCTGAAGACCTACACGGAAGGCCTCGCCCACGAACTGCGCAACACGGCCGGGGCGAAGCTGACGGCGCATCTCCTGATCCCGGGCTTCACCTATACCGGCCTCACCGCCGGCGCGACGGAGAAGCCGGCCGGCGCCTGGACGCCGGACCAGGTCGCCGACTTCATGTTCGAGAGCCTAGCCCGCGGCGATTTCTACATTCTCTGCCCTGACAACGAGACCAGGCGGGCAACCGACGAGCGGCGCATGGCCTGGGCCGTCGGCGACATCATCGAGAACCGTCCGGCGCTGTCGCGCTGGCATCCGGACTACACCGAAAAGTTCTCAGCCTTCCTGAAAGGCTGAGCGGCCGGTCCGTCGCGCTGAATGCTCCCAACGATCCAGGAATTCTTCGATCGGCAGGCGCTGCATATCCGGGATCGCCTGGAACAGTCGCTCCTGCGGCCAATCCCACCAGGCCAGCGCCTCGATCCGGGCAGCGATATTTTCGGCAAAGCGCGCACGCAGCACCCTCGCCGGGCTGCCCGCGACGATCGCGAAGGTCGGCACGTTGCCGGTCACGACCGCATTGGCGCCGACCACCGCCCCGTTGCCGATCGACACACCCGGCATGACAACGGCGCCGTGGCCTACCCAGACATCGTGGCCGAGTGTCACGCGCCTGTCCTGTCGCCGTTTGCGGAACTCCTCGTCGACGCCGAGATAGCGGAAATATTCGTTCGGCCTGTAGGTGATCTTGTGCTGCGTCAGCCGCTCGATCGGGTGTTCCAGCGCGTTGATGCGCGTGTTGGCGGCGATCGAGCAGAACTTGCCGATCTTTGTGTAGATCGCTTCGGCGTGCCGCTCGAAATAAGAGTAGTCGCCGACGGTGACTTCGCGCAGGATCACTCGCTCGCCGATCGCCGCATAACGGCCGAGGCGGCAGGACTTCAACTCCGCGGTTGGATGGATGCGCGGCTGCGGGTCGGTGAAGCGCAGGTCGGCTGGCTCGCTCATGGCCCGCAATACGACGCAGTCGGCATTCCCGGCAAGCGGCTTGAGGTGCATCGAAATTCAGGTCAGGCCGAGCCGAAAATGGCGGACTTCGAGAACCGGAGCGGAGCGTACTTTAGGGTACGTGAGCGCCGGAGGCGTAGAAAGCCGCTATTTGCAGGCCGGCCTCACCTGAATCATGATGCACCTCTATTTGGGCTTGCCGTTCGTCCAGGTGACGTTCTGCCCATAGAGCGGCACAGTCGAGATCGCCATCTTGGCAGAACCGTCCTGCACCTGCCGCGAATGCGAGAGGTAGATCAGCGTGTCGTTGGCCTTGTCATAGATGCGGTTCACCACCTGCTTCTTCCAGATCAGGCTGATGCCGCGCTCGAATACCTCCTCGCCGTCTTCGCCGAGATCGATGTCGCCGATCGTGATCGGCCCGGTCTGGCGACAGGCAATCGAGGAATCGGAAGGATCCTCGAACCAGTTGCCCTTCTGCAGCCGGTCGATCACGCCGCGATCGAAATAGGAGACATGACAGGTCACGCCGTCGACGCCGGGGTCCCTGATCGCCTCGACGATGATGTCGTTGCCGAACCAGTCGACCCCGACCTTGCCCACCTGATCGGCACACGCCGGCTGGCTGAATCCGAAGGCGGCTCCGAACAAAAGGGCGGAAATCAAGCGCTGCATTTCTGTCTCCTGCGGCGGTTCGGCGCTCAATTGGGTTGGCAGGTCGCCAATTGCAAGCAAGGCACGGCCACCCCAGCGGCAACATGCCTCTTTGTCCACGTCTCGGCGGACGATAATATAGTTGGTGAATTCGATGCGGCTGATGAGACCGCCCGGGATCAGGGGCGGCGCTCGCCTCCTGCCGTTCGGATGGCTGTATCGCAGACTCGGGAAACTCCTGCGGAATTTATCCTCCATGATGCGTTATATTCTTGCCGGCATCCTCGTTGTCATGGCGGTGGCGATCGGCTTCGTCACATATGAGTGGTACCAGGCGCGTTATGGCGGCGAGCCTTACGGCGAACCCTTCACGCTGACGGACCAGAACGGCGCCGAGATCACCGAGGCCGCTTTCCGCGGCCACCCGAGCATCATCTTCTTCGGCTTCACCCACTGCCCGGAAATCTGCCCGACGACGCTCTTTGAGATGGACGGTTGGCTCAAGCAGATCGGCGACGAGGGCAAGGATATCCGTGCCTATTTCGTCTCCATCGATCCCGAACGCGACACGGCCGACATCATGAAAAATTATGTGAGCAACGTCTCGCAGCGCATCATCGGCATCACCGGCGAGCCGGCCAAGGTCCACGACATGGCGAAGGCATACAACATCTACTTCAAGAAGGTCGAAACGGAAGGCGGCGACTATACGATGGACCATACCGCTTCGGTGCTGCTGCTCAACGCCCGCGGTGAGGTCGCCGGCACCATCGCATATGGCGAAAGCCCGCAAGCGGCGGCGGCCAAGTTGAAGCGGCTGGCAGCAGAGAGCTGAGCCGCTCGACGTGGGGCAGACCAGACTCCACCTTAGGGCCGAGCAGCCGAAGGCAATGAGCGTCTACAGCGCGCTCGAAGAAGTCTTCGAGGACGACGGTTTCGCCATTGCTGTCCTCGAGGTCGACGAAGCGCGCAACCTCCACGAAGTTTCCCTTTACGTGGCCGACGAGGATCGTTCACGCGCCGAGAGGGCGATGCGGCGGATTGCCGGCGCAGTCGATCCCGGCCTCGCCGTTGAGGCCGAGTCGCTGCCGGACATCGACTGGGTGGCTCGCTCTCTGGAGGGGTTGAAGCCGGTCCGCGCCGGCCGCTTCTTCGTGCACGGCGCACACGACCGGACCATCAAACCGCCAAGCGGGATTTCCATCGAGATCGAGGCTGGCCTCGCCTTCGGCACCGGCCATCACGGCACCACAGCAGGCTGCCTCGAAATGATCGAACGTGTGGTGCGGCGCGAGAAGCCGCGCAAGGCTCTGGACCTTGGCACCGGCAGTGGCGTGCTCGCTATCGCGATCGCCCGAATGGCGCGCATACCGGTATTGGCGACCGACATCGATCGGGTCGCCATACGGGTCGCGCGGGACAATATTCGGCTGAACGGCGTGGTCGGCTTCGTCGAGACCGTCACCGCGACCGGCTTCCACCATGCCGCGTTTGCGGCCAACCGGCCATTTGACCTGATCGTCGCCAACATTCTTGCCAAGCCCCTGATGCGGCTTGCGCCGGATATGGCGCGGAGCCTTGCTCCCGGCGGCTCGCTGGTACTTTCGGGCATTCTCGACACCCAACGTGATGCGGTGCTCGCGACCTATGTCGGCCAACGTTTCCGCCACGTCGCGACGCTTCGTCGGGAGGGCTGGTCGACGCTTCATCTGAAGCGCTGATCGCTGAGGAACTGCTCACCCTCATACAATGGTCCCACACGTGGGACAATTGTCGCCAATTGTGGGACCATTGCCAGTCGCCCTCCTCGCCACTACGGTCCGGCCACTCCGCAAGGCAGGCATGAGGAAGCGCGATGTTCCAGTCCTTCGAAACCTATGGCGATCCGACCAAGGGTCGCGAGCGCGTCAGCCTGCTGCGGGACAAGCTCGAGACCATGGGCCTCGACGGCTTCCTCGTGCCGCGTGCCGATGAGCACCAGGGCGAATATGTAGCGCCAAGTTCGGAGCGCCTGCGCTGGCTGACCGGCTTTTCGGGTTCGGCCGGCGTCGCCCTCATTCTGCGCGAGCGGGCGCACATCTTCGTCGACGGACGCTACACGCTGCAGGTGCGCAGCCAGGTCGACCTCTCCGTCTTCACTGTCGAAAGCGTGGTCGAGACACCGCCGCCTGCCTGGATCGGCAAGAATATCGGCAAGGGCGCACGCATCGGCTTCGACCCCTGGCTGCACACGATCGCCGACGCCAAGGCGCTGCGCGAGGCAGCCGAAAAGGTTGGCGCAGCCTTGGTCGCCGCCGACAAGAACCCGATCGACGAATTGTGGACCGACCGCCCTGGCTCGCCGCTTGGCAGAGTCGAGATCCAGCCGAACAGCTTCGCCGGCGAATTCGCCAAGGACAAGCTCGCGCGGCTAGCGGGCAAGCTGGCCGAGGACGGGGTCGCCAATTTCGTCATCACCGACCCTTCCTCGATCGCCTGGATTTTCAACATCCGCGGCAGCGACATTGCGCATGCGCCATTGCCGCTCGCTTTCGCCATCCTCTCGGTCGACGGACCGCATCACCTCTTCATCGACGGCCGCAAGCTCGGCATCGAGGCTAAGGCTTACCTCACCCAGCTTGCCGATCTGCACCCACCCTCCGCGCTTGACGAGACGATTGCCCGCCTCTCGGCCGGCGGCGCCAAGATCGGGCTGGACCCGGCACTGTCCGCTGAAGTCCTGAGGAGCCAGGTGGAGGCGAACGGCGGCACGGTCGTCAAACTCGGCGATCCGGCCCGCCTGCCGCGCGCCACGAAGAACCAGGCCGAGATCGCCGGGAGCCGCGCCACGCATCGCCGCGACGGAGCGGCAGTGACGAAGATGCTCGCGTGGCTCGATCGTCAGGAACCGGGGACTATCGACGAGATAACGGCCGTGAGGAAGCTGGAGGAATTTCGCCGTGCAACCGGCGAGGAGACGCAGATGCCGCTGCGCGAAATATCTTTCGACACGATCTCGGGCGCCGGGCCGAACGGCGCGATCATCCACTACCGGGTCTCCACGGAGAGCAACCGCAAGCTGGCGACGGGCGAACTGTATCTGGTCGATTCCGGCGGCCAGTATCAGGACGGCACGACCGACATTACCCGCACCGTCGCGGTCGGCCGGCCGACGGAGGAGATGTGCGAGCGCTACACGATCGTGCTCAAGGGTATGATCGCTATCTCGCTGCTGCGCTTCCCGCCCGGCACGCGCGGCTCGGACATCGATGCGGTCGCCCGCGTCGCGCATTGGAAGGTCGGCATCGACTATGCGCACGGCACCGGCCATGGCGTCGGCTCGTTCCTGTCCGTCCACGAAGGTCCGCAACGCATCTCCAAGACCGGAACGGAGAAGCTGCTTGCCGGCATGATCATCTCCAACGAGCCCGGCTACTATCGCGAAGGCGCCTACGGCATCCGCATCGAGAACCTGGTGCTGGTCACGCCAGCCGAAGCTATCCCCGGCGGCGACATCGCCATGCACGGCTTCGAGACGCTGACGCTCGTGCCTTTCGATCGTCGCCTGATCAAAGTGGACATGCTGACCCGCGAAGAGCTGCAATGGCTCGATGACTACGACGCCAGGGTGCTGTCCGAAATCGGCCCGATGGTCGACGGCGAAACGCTGAAATGGCTGGAGACGGCGACCGGGCCGTTCAGCCGCCGGCATTGATCGGCATCTGTCTGCCGTTCGCTGTGCGTGCCTCATCAGGAGTTATGGTTGCAGCGCAATCGGAAAGCCTGGCGGAGTAACGAATGAAGGGCATCAACCATCTGGTTCTCTCCGGCCACGACCTCAATGCTCTGCGCGAGACGTATCAAGGGCTGGGCTTCACCATTTCGGCCCGCGGCCAGCATCCTTTCGGAACCGGCAACACCATCATCCAACTGCATGGCACCTATCTCGAATTGCTGGCGGTGACGATCCCGGAAGACGTTACGGAGCACGCCGCCGACAGCTTCTCCTTCGCCGCCTTCAATCGCGACTATCTGGCCCGTCACGAAGGATTTTCGATGCTCGTTCTCGACAGCGAGAACGCGCTTGAGGATATCGTTACCTGGCGGAACGCGGGGCTTCGGACGTACCGGCCGTTCGAGTTTTCCAGGATGGCGAGGATGGCGAGCGGCGACGATGTGAGAGTCGGCTTTTCGCTCGCTTTCGTGTCAAATCCTGCCGCGCCGTGGCTCGGCCTGTTCGCCTGCCAGCACTACATGCCCGGCTACTATGCCCAGCCGGAGCTTCAAAAGCACGCCAACACGGCGCAGTCTGTCGAAGACGTCTGGATATCCGGACCCGGCGCCGAGGACCTTACCTGCTATTTCGCAACTGTCGCTGACGCGGATGCGGTCAGGGAAAACGGCCGCACGGTTATTCAGACAGCTATCGGCGCAATCGTTCTGGCATCGGCCAAAACATTCGAGCACGCTTTCGGTGTGGAACCACCCCACCCCGGCGACGGGCCGCATTTGGCAGGCTTCACCATAACCTGCCGCAACCTCGAAACGTTGGCGGATAAAGGACTGGCCACAGTTGGCAGCCGGCTCGTTCTGCCGCCGTCGCGTGGGTTCGGAACGGCCGTCGCATTCCGGCAAGCAGCGATGTGAGTGACGGCAAAGCCGGCGCGGTCACGGCGCTGCCGCTTTTCCCTCGATGGCCCTGCCCCAATCGAGCAGCGGCTTGGCTCGCAGCGTGAAATCGACAAGCTCTTCGAGCAGCTTGGGGTTGTTGATGCCGGCCGGATCGATCTCGTGACGGACGAGGAAATGCCGATTGCTGACCGCTTCGCTCAAGTCGGGGTCTGTCACCTGTTCGAATCCGCGCGGCAGGCGCTTCATGCGTTCGTCTTGGCCCAGCACAAGGCCGTTCTTCTTCAGTGCTTTGACCATGGCTCTGAATTCGCCCGGGCGGGTGACAACCGCATGCCGCATCGCCTGCATAAGCTCGGCCCGCGGCTGATACCAGGCGACGCCCGCGAAGCAGCGGTCCAGACCGATGTATACGAACAGGACGCCCTGCTCCGTCTTCGCGCCGGTGGGCGAAAGGATCGCCGAAAGGTGCTGGTTGTAAGGCCGCTTGTCCTTCGAGAATCGCACATCCCGGTTGATGCGGAACATCGACTTCTTGCGGTCGCCCTTGAGCCCGAGCTTGAGCTTCCGAAAACGCTCCGTCAGCGCGTCGATCAGGTCGCCGAACGGCTCCTTCAGCTCGCTCTCGAAGAGGTCGCGGTTCTCCTGGAACCATTCGCGGCTCTGATGGAAGTCGAGCGCTTTGAGAAAAGGGATCGCTTTCTCGCCGAACCCTTTGAATTGATTGCCCATCAGAGCGCCTCGGCGACCCGCTCGAACCATTGGTTCTCGTCGATCACCTCGATGCCCAGCTCGGCGGCCTGCTTGAGCTTGGAGCCAGCCCCCGGTCCGGCGACCACGAGGTCCGTCTTGGCCGAGACCGAGCCGGCGACCTTCGCCCCGAGCCGTTCAGCCATCGACTTGGCCTCGGAGCGCGACATCTTCTCCAGCGAGCCGGTGAAGACCACGGTCTTGCCCGCGACCGGACTTCCGGCCGAAACATTGACCACATAGGCTTTGGGGCGCACCTGCTCGAGCAGTGCATCGAGCACCGCGTCGTTGCGCTCGTTGCCGAAGAAATCGCGCAGCGCGCCGATGACTGTGTCGCCGATGCCGTTGATGGACGGGAAGACCGTGTGCGGATCGTCCGCAGCGGCCGTCTCCTTGCCGACGCGGATGAATTCCTCGACGGTCGAGAAAGTCTTGGCCAGCAGCGCGGCCGTGGTGTCGCCGATGTGACGGATGCCGAGCGCGAAGATGAAACGGTCGAGCTCGGGCTCGCGCCGCGCGTCGATTGCCGTAAACAACTTGTCGAGGCCTTCGTAGGTGCGTTCCTCCGCGGACAGCACCTTCTTGCGGGCGGTGCCCTTGGCGGCCTCGCGCTCGCGCGCCTGCGCCTCGCGCTTCTCGAACAGCGCCTGCTGCACTGCGGCGCGCCGGTCCTTCAGCGTGAAGATATCAGCGGCCGTCTTGATAAGCCCAGTATTGAAGAACAGGTCGATATTCTCGGCGCCCAGCCCCTCTATGTCAAAAGCGCCGCGTGCCACGAAATGGCGAAGCGCCTCCATCGCCTGGGCGGGGCAGATCAGCTCGCCCGTGCAGCGCCGCCGCGAATCCTCCTTGCCTGTCTTCTCATTGATGTCGCGCGTGGCAGGTGAGCCGCAGACCGGACAGACGTGAGGGAACTGGTAGGGCACGGCATCGGCAGGGCGCTTTTCCAGTACGACACGCACGATCTGCGGGATGACGTCCCCTGCCCGCTGGATGACCACCGTGTCGCCGATGCGCACATCGATGGGCTCGTCGCCGCGGATCGGCAAGCCATTGCTGTCGATGCCGGCAATATAGTCCTCGTTGTGCAGCGTGACATTGACCACGGTGACGCCGCCCACTGTCACCGGATCGAGCCTGCCGACAGGGGCGAGCGTGCCGGTGCGGCCGACCTGGATGTCGATCTGGCGCAGCACGGTGGATGCCTGCTCGGCAGGGAACTTGTGCGCGACCGCCCAGCGCGGCTCGCCGGTGACGAAGCCCCAGCGGCGCTGCAAGTCCAGCCTGTCGACCTTGTAGACGACGCCGTCGATGTCATAGCCAAGTGAGGAACGCTGCGCCTCGATCAGCCTGTAGTGCGCGATCAATTCCTCGACCGACTTGGCACGCACCATCAGCGGGGAAATCTTGAAACCCCACTCTGAGAACTTCTGCACCGAACCATACTGGGTCGGCGCCGGGTCCTCGGTCGTGTATCCCCAGGCGTAAGCGAAGAACTTCAGGTTGCGGCTGGCGGTGATCGATGGATCCTTCTGGCGCAGCGATCCGGCCGCAGTGTTGCGGGGATTGACATAGCTCTGGCCGCCGACCGCGGCGGAGCGTTCCTTCAGCGCCTGGAACTCCGCATAGGTCATGTAGACCTCGCCACGGATCTCGATCACGTCCGGCCAGCCAGATCCCTTTAGCTTGTGGGGAATGTCGGCAATGGTCTTGAGGTTGGCGGTGATGTCCTCGCCAACCGCGCCGTCGCCGCGCGTGGCGCCCTGGACGAATACGCCCTTCTCGTAGCGCAGCGAGGCCGAAAGCCCGTCAATCTTGGGCTCAGCCGTGAAGGCGATGGTGAGATCCTTGTCGCGCTCGAAAAAGCGTCGCGCACGCTCGATGAAATCGACCACGTCCTGGTCTGTATAGGCTTTGGCGAGGCTGAGCATCGGCACAGCGTGCTGCACCTTGGCGAATCCCTCGGCAGGAGGCGCGCCAACCGAGTTGGACGGGCTGTCGGGCCGCACCAGATCGGGAAACTCCGCCTCGATCGCATCATTGCGGATGCGCAAGGCATCGTACTCAGCGTCGGTGATCTCCGGCGCGTCCTTCTGGTGATAGGCGACATCGGCTGCCGCGATCGCTTCTGCGAGACGCGCGAGTTCGGCTTCGGCCTCTTCTGTGGTCAATTGCTCGACGGGCTTGCTGGCGAGAGGTGTCTTTGACATGGGAGCTGGCTTGGTCTCTTCAGACTAGGAAAGCGGCGGGACTCTTCGGCAGCCGCCGAAAAAAGTAAACCGCCCTCTAATGTCGTGATTTCGAAGTTCGCTTGATTTTGATATCTGGCTCGGAGCGAACTTCGAAATCAAAACGACACTAGGAATCAAGAAGTTGCTAGTGTCCCCACGATTCCGAAATTCGC
>Ga0081539_10003183_pt1 | contig 20779 bp, 17 predicted proteins | sample TabmetS4T2R2_FD_71023 | JGI IMG/M metagenome (GOLD analysis project Ga0081539, IMG submission 71023) | Tabebuia heterophylla rhizosphere microbial communities from the University of Puerto Rico - S4T2R2 | ecosystem: Host-associated > Plants > Roots > Rhizosphere ...
GCTCGTCGACGAGGGCGTAGCCGCCCGGAGCGCCTGTCAGCCGCTCCACCACCTTGCCGCGACAGAGGGGTCCGCCGTGGTGGGGGCAGCGGTTGCGAACGCCTCTGACCTCTCCGCGCACGAGCACGGCCCCGACCTCACGGCCGTCCACCTTCGCGATGAGATAGCCGTTGCGCTCGAGCTCGGCGGTCGACCCGACGTCCCGCCAGCTCACGGGGCCGTGACGAGGCCGAGGCGCTCGCCGTAGAGCTCGGCGGCGTTGTCGTGCAGGATGCGGGCGCGCCATGCCTCCGGGAGGCGCTTGAGCATGAACCCGGGGTCGTCGAAGTCCCAATGCGGGTAGTCCGACGCGAAGCAGAGGACCTCGGGTGCACCGGCCGCTTCGAGCATCTCCCAGAGGAGGTCGTCCCTGCCGTCGGTGTGCTCGAGCGGCTGCGTCGAGAAGCGGATGTGCTCGCGCGCGACCTCGCTCGGCTTGCGCTCGAGCCACGGCGTGTCCGCGCGGAGCGCGCGCCAGTTCGTGTCGAGGCGCCAGAGGATCCCGGGCAGCCAGGCGATCCCGCCTTCGATGAGCAGGACGCGCAGCGACGGGAGGCGCTCGAAGGTCCCGTGGACGAGGAGCGACACGAGGTGCGCCATGGTGCTGCAGGCGGATCCGAGCGTGTGCCACTCGATGTAGAAAGTCACGGGGCCTGCCCCGCCGGGGGGAGCCGCGATGCCCATCCCTTCGCCGCCCGAGTGGATCGCCACCGGCAAGCCGAGCTCGGCTGCCGTTTCGAAGACGGGGAGGTAGCGAGGCTCGCCGTAGGGCCGCTCCGACCCGCCGCAGAGGAGGACCTGGACGAAGCGGGGATCGTCCGCCACGCGCCGGATCTCCTTGGCAGCCGCCTCGGGGTCCTGAGCGGCGCAGATGATCGCTCCGCGCAGGCGCGGGTCGCGCTCGAGCCAGCGCTCGCGGATCCAGTCGTTGTGCGCACGCGCAAGCGCGGCGGCGCGGTAGGGGCTCGGCATCAGCGAGACCAGGACGGCGTCGTCGGCGTTGAGGACCCCGGCATCGGTCGCGCTCGGGTCGAGGAGCTCGCGCTGGACGGCTTCGACGTCCGTTCCCGGAGGCTTGCCATTCGCGGCCAGGTCCTGGCGGTACCAGGACGACGGATGCGTCCACGAATAGCCGGGCAACCCGAAGTAGGGCTGCGCGCGGAACCAGTCGCGCTGCGCCTCCTCTACGTGCGCGAGGAGCTCCTCCGGGTCGCCGATCTGCGGGTGGACGTCGCAGTCGATCATCGCGGTAAGCCTCTCACACGTGGTCGCGTGGGATCGTGAACGTCCACTCGCGCGAGAAGACCTCCTCACCGTTCTCGCTCACGTCCAGCTGCATCGCGACCTGAAAGGACGCGCGGTCACTCGTCATCGAGCTCGTCACCTCCGAGAGGACGTTCCAGTCGCCGCGCCCCATCCCCGAGCTCGCGCGGAAGTAGACCGCGGCGGAAAGCGGATCGCCCTCGACGATCGAGTAGACACAGTGGCTCGAGTCCGAAGTCTCGAGCTCGGCGTCGACCAGGCGTGTCGAGCCACCGAGATCCCAGTCGAAGACCTTCTCGACGAGCCCGGTGGCGAGGTCGCGCCGGAGGGTGTGCGCAATCGGGCCCTCGCCGAGCTCCTCGACGGCGAGAGGAGCCGAGTGCTCGGGTTCGCCGAAGACGGGTAGCTCCTCGTCCTCCGACCGCGGGGGCCGCACCGGCACCTCGAGCTCGCCTCCGAACACCGTCAGGGTCACCTCCTCGGGCGACGGCCAGGCCCAGGGCCAGTACGCGGGCGAGACGGCAACGCGGAGCCGGTGCCCGGCCGGGAAGGAATGCGCGATCACGTCGAGCGGGACGCGCACCGTGTAGCGCGCGCCGGGCTCCAGCGGGGTCGGGTGCTCGTGGCTCTCCCGGTGAGCGAGGTTCAGGAGGCCGCGCGTGACCAGGGCGGACGAGCCGTCGGGGAGCACGTCGCAGAGCCGCACGCACACGAGTGCCTGCGGCCGGTCGACGGCGAGATCGAGCGTGACGGCAGGGAGGCCGAGGATCTCGAGCGGGTCGGCCAACGGCTCGAGGTCGAACGTGAGGGACAGCGCGTCGTCCGGCCGCTGGTCGGCCGCCAGCTCGCCAGCCTGGCCTTCGGCACACCAGACTCCCGCCTGCGTTCCCGTCGACTGGACCGTGGCAACGGCCGCGGGCGACTCGACCGGCAGAGGCCGAGCCTGTCGGTCGATCCGCGGTGAAGGCCATTCGTCCTCCCCCACCCAACGGCCCGGCCGTTCCTCGTAGCTCGGGCGCGGCTCGACCGAGTCCTGCATCCAGACGCGCAGCATCGGCTCGTCCATGATCCCGGTGTCGGCGCCCTTCAGCCAGTGGTCGAACCAGCGGACGCACTCCTGGAGGAAGCCGATGCTCGGCCCGGGCAGGGCATCGTCGGGGAACGCGTGCGCCCAGGGGCCGATCAACCCCTTGCGGGGCGCCGAAAGCCCTTCGAGGAGCCGCGGGACGGAGTTCGTGTACCCGTCGACGAAGCCGCCGACCGCGTAGACCGCGCACTCGACGGCGGCGTAGTCCTCGCAGACGGAGCCCTGCTTCCAGTACCCGTCACGTCGCTGGTGCGCGAGCCAGGGCTCGATCCAGGGCTCGGCCGCCTCCAGGCGCTTCAGCCACTGCTCGCGCCAACCGGCGCCCATGAGCCGCGGGTCGGGCGGACGACCCATCCAGGTCAGCATCGAGGACGCCCAGTGGAGCATGTCCAGCGCCAGGAGACAGCCGCCGCGGTAGTGGACGTCGTCCGCGTAGCGGTCGTCCGAGGAGCAGAGCGTCATGATTGCCTTGAGCGCGGGTGGGCGGTGCGCTGCGATCTGGAGCGCGTTGAACCCGCCCCAGGAGATCCCCCAGACGCCCACCGCGCCCGAGCACCAGGGCTGTTCGGCGAGCCACGCGATCACCTCGAGGGCGTCCTCCTGCTCCTGCTCGGTGTACTCGTCGGTGAGGATCCCGTCCGACTCGCCCGTGCCGCGCATGTCGACCCGGACGGCGGCGTACCCGAAGCCGGCGAGATACGGCTGGCGCTTGGCATCCCTGATGGCCGTCCCGTCGGTCTTCCGATAGGGCAGGTACTCGAGCACCGCGGGAACCGGGTCTGCCTCGGCGTCCTCCGGAAGCCAGATGCGCGCGGCCAGCCGCGTGCCGTCGGACAGCGTGATCCAGGTGTGCTCGATCTCCCGCACCTCTCGCGGGAAATCGGTCCGGATGCGGGCCGTCACGTCGTGACCCGCTCGAGCACGAGTCGCTCGCGCAGAAACGGAAGCGGCACGGAGGGATCCTCGCTGTCGATCTCTCGTCCCAGCCGGTGGCCGTCGAAAACGGCCTCGGCGATCAGGCGCGGCGCGACGCAGTCGCCGATCCGGTAGAGCCCCTCGATGCCTTCCGCGCGCAGGCCGTCCTCGTCCCGCGCAAGCTCGAGGAAGAGGCTTTCGTTCGACAGCCGCTGGGTGACGACGACGACGGCGTCGGCCTCGAGCTCGAGCGGCTCGCCGACGTGGTCGCGCGCCGTCACGCGGCCTGGCTGGATGCCGGTGAGCAGCGTCCCCGTTCGCATCGCGACGCCGGTGTCGTGGAGATGCTGCCGGAGCAGCGGGCCCTCGAGCGTCTCGTCTGAAAGCGGCGAGACGAGGTCGTGGCAGGTGACGAGCTCGACCTCGAAGCCGTCCGCAACGAGCTTCTCGGCGAGGCCGGGCGCGACGTAGTAGCCGTCGGCGTCGAAGACGACCACCCGCTTGCCCTGAGGGACCTTGCCCTCGAGCATCACCTGCTCGGGCGTGAGCACGTGGGGGAGAGACGGGTCGGCGCCGGGGATCGGCTGGTGGGTGAGGAAGTTGATGCCGTCGCTGGCCCAGCGGGAGCCGGTGGCGACGACGACGACCTCGGCGCCGTAATCGCGAACGGCCTGGGCATCGAGGCGGGTGCCTGTAATCACCTCGACGTTGCCGAGCTTCTGCAGCTGCACGGCCCGCCAGTTCAGCACGCGGCCCCATTCGCCGAGACCTGGAAGCTGCGGCACCCAGCGCATGAGCCCGCCGATCTCCTGCTCGGCCTCGACGAGATGGACTCGTCGCATGCCCCTCTTGCCCAGCACGATTGCGCACTCCATCCCGGCGGGCCCGGCGCCGACGACGAGCACGTCGCGGTCGGCGTTGGCGGCGGGCTCGAACCGTTCCGGGCTCCAGCCGCGACGGTACTCCTCGCCCGCCGTCGCGTTCTGCGTGCAGCGGATCTGGTTGCCGTACTCCGCTCCGGCCGCGCAGATGTTGCAGCCGATGCATTCGCGAATCTCGCCGTAGCGGCCCTCCTCGATCTTCTTCGGCAGGAAGGGATCCGCGATCGAGGGTCGCGCCGCGCCGATGAGATCCCAGGCCCCGCTCGAGACGATCTCCGCCATCTTGTCGGGGCTCGTCAGGCGCCCCACTCCCACGATCGGCTTCGCGGTCACCTCCCGCACCCGCCCGGTCCACTCCAGCTGATAACCCTCGCGGAAGAAACGCGAGGTCCCCGAATCTTTCGACCACTCCGTGATCGAGCCGACGTTGACGTCCCAGAGGTCGACGAGCTGGTCGGCGAGCGAGACGAACCCGAGCCCTTCTTCCAGAGCGACGCCCGTCGGGCTCAGAGCCTCGACGCAGAAACGCACGGCGACGGCGCAGTCGTCGCCGATCGCCTCCCGCACGACCTCGAGCGTCTCGAGCCAGAAGCGCGCTCGGTTCTCGAGCGAGCCGCCGTACTCGTCGGTGCGGCGGTTGTAGAAGGGCGAGAGAAACTGCAGCGGCAGATAGGCGTGACCGCCGTACACGTAGACGATGTCGAAGCCGGCATCGCGCGAGCGCTTCGCCGCTTTGACCCAGTCCTCGCGCACGCGGCGGATGTCGTCCTTCTCCATTGCCTTCGGCGTCACGAAGGGGTCGTAGTCGCTCGCCAGCTGCGAGGGCGCGACGGCCGGCACGCGCGCGTCACGCGCCCGCGCATGAGCGCCTCCGTGCGCGAGCTCGATGCCGGCCAGCGCACCGAAGGCGTGTGCCTCCTCGCACATGACCGAGAGGTTCTGGAGGTCCTCGTCGTCCCAGATGCGCGTCGAGAACACCGGCCAGAAGTCCGAGTTGACGCTGACGAGCGCCTCCTCGGTGCAAACCGCCGCCCAGCCGCCTTCGGCCTTGGTCGCCCGGAAGCGGGCCTGCGACGCCGGCTTCTCGCTTCCGAAGCCTGTGCAATGCGGAACCGCGTAGAAGCGGTTCGTGAGCGTCTTCGGTCCAATCTGGACCGGCTCGAAGAGGATGTCGTGGCGGGGATCGCGCGGCATCGGCCGGGATAGGATCGCGCCTGTGGCGCAAGCGGTCAAAGCGCGAACCGGCGGCCGGCTCGTCGCCGAGACCCTCGAAGGCCTCCGGACCGAGGTCGCCTTCGGCGTCCCGGGAGTCCATGCGCTCGCGATCTGGGATGGGTTGCGGACGAGCGAGATCCGCACGATCGGCTTCCGCACCGAACTGAATGCAGGCTTCGCAGCCGACGGTTATGCCCGTGCGACCGGGAAGCCCGCAGCGCTCCTCCTCTCCACCGGGCCCGGAGCGCTGATCTCGCTCGCGTCGCTCATGGAGGCGGCGAGCGCGCACGTCCCGCTGGTGGCGATCTCGAGCCAGATTCCCAGCGATCTGATCGGTCGCGGGCGGGGCTACCTGCACGAGCTCGCCGACCAGATGGCTTCCTTCGCGCCGATCGTCAAGTGGGCGGCGCGTGCCCACTCGCACGAAGACATCCCGCAGCTCCTGAGCGAAGCGTGGCAGCGCGCCCAGAGCCCACCGCCGGGCCCCGTCTTCATCGAGATCCCGGTCGACATCCTCACGAGCGAGACGAGCGCATCGGCCGACGTCGGGACCGAGCACGTGCCGCCTGCCGGCGTACCGGCCGACGCCCTCCGCGAGGCAGGACGGCTCCTGAACCGGTCGAAGCAGCCGGTCATCTGGGCGGGTGGCGGAGTCCTCCGCTCCGGCGCCTGGGACGAGCTCGAGCGAATCGCACGCCTGCTGGACGCGCCCGTGGCCACCACCTACATGGGCAAGGGTGCCTTCCCGGCGGACGACGACCTCTTCGCGGGCTCGGCCTGCGACGAGAGCGCCTTCAAGGAGCTCGTAGAGGGCGCTGACGTCGTCCTCGCTGTGGGAACCGAGCTCGGAGCGGAGACGACGGCGCAATACGGGCTCACCTTCTCGGGGAGCGTCATCCAGGTCGATGCAGCGCCGGAGCGGTTCGGCGCAAGCTTCCCCGTGCAGGGAATCGCCGGCGACGCTGCACCCGTCCTCCGTGAGCTGCTTCCGCAGCTCGAGCAGAAGAGCCGCGACGGCGCCGCGCGCGCGAGGCACGTCCACGAGCGAATCGCGACAGGCCTCGACGCGCACGATTCCGATCTCGAGTGGGATCTCCTGACGACGATCCGAACGAAGGTGCCCGCCCACGGCATCACCGCCTGGGACATGACGATCCTCGCCTACTGGGCGGCGGCTCACTTCCCCGTTCTCAACCCGCGCACGTTTCTCTATCCACTCGGGTCGGGCACTCTGGGCTACGCGTGGCCCGCGGCGCTCGGAGCGTCGGTCGGCGTGCCGGGCACGCCGTCGCTCGCGGTGGTCGGCGACGGAGGGTTCCTCTACGGGATCCAGGAGCTCGCGACCGCCAAGCAGCACGGTCTCGACACCGTCGTCATCGTCGTCGACGACGGTGGCTACGGGATCCTGCGGGAGTACCAGCGCCACTCCTTCGGCGAGACGACTGCCGTCGACCTCGTCGAGCCGGACTACGCGGCCGTTGCAGAGGCGTTCGGTGTCCCGGCCGAGCGAACGACCCCCGAGGAGCTCGGCGTCGCGCTCGAGCGCGCGTTCGCCCGCGGAGGACCGGGGCTCGTCCACCTGCCGGTCCGCCTGAGCATGTGGGAGCCGACCGCGTGACCGACTGGTCTCGGCTCGTCCGCTCCTCGCTCGTGGGCGTCGACCCCTACCGCCCCGGACCGAGCATCGACGACCTGAAGCGGCGCTATGGGCTCACGGAGCTCGCGAAGCTCAACTGGAACGAGGGGCTGCTCGGGCCCTTCGACGGCGTCGACCAGGCCGTCATCGCCGAGCTCGAGCGCGCGTGGATGTATCCCGAGCACGCGTACACGGAGTTCCGTGAGGCCGTCGCCGAGTGGCTCGGGACGAAGCCGGAGCGGATCGTGCCGGGCCACGGGATCCAGGCGTTGATCGCAACGGTCGCACACGCATTTCTCGACCCCGGGACCGCGGTCGTCGTCCCGAGCCCGACCTATGGTCTCTACGCGCAGGTCTCGACCGCCGCGGGCGCCGAGGTCGAGCGAGTTCCCGGGCGCGACCACCGGCACGACGTGGCGGCCCTGGCCGAGGCGGCGCAGCGGACGGGCGCACGCCTGCTCTGGCTGTGCGACCCCAACAACCCGACGGGAACCGTCGTCACACACGATGAGTGGGAGACCCTTCTCGATCGCGTTCCCGACAGGTGTGTCGTAGTCGTCGACGAGGCCTACACCGAGTACGTCCGCCCCGAGAAGCGGCTGAGGCGCGAAGAGGACGTCGAGGCGGGCCGCTCCGTCATTCTCCTCCGCACCTTCTCGAAGATCTTCGGCCTGGCGGGACTACGGCTGGGCTACGCGGTGGTGGACGCGGAGCTCGCGCCCTTCCTCGACGTCGTGCAGGAGCCTTTCAACGTGAACCGCGCCGCTCTGGCGGCCGGGCGCGCCAGCCTCCGGCGCACGGATCTCGTGGAAGAGCGGCGACGCGAGAACGAGGCGGCTCGGGAGACCCTGGCGGAGCGCCTCCGGGGGCTCGGGCTCAACCCCGTCCCCTCCGAGGCGAACTTCCTCCTCGTCGACACCGGCGCGGACGACATCGAAGTGGCCCAGGCGCTGCTCCGTGCGGGCCTGCTCGTTCGGCCGGGCCAAGACTTTGGCATGCCCGGCTACATCCGGGTTACGATCGGCCCGCTCGAACTGATGGAGCGCCTCGCCGAGGAGCTCGCGCGGGCGCTTCCAGGGCGGGAGCGGCTTGAAGGCGCGACGCGGCCATGAGACCCTTCGCAACCCGAAATCGAGGAGGGCTGAGCAGATGACGTTGCATCCGAAGGAGCGAGGCGGGCTCAACCGCAAGGAGTTCCTGGTACGGGCAGCGGGAGCGGCCTCGCTTGCCACAGGAGTCGGGGGAATTCTTGCGGCGTGCTCCTCCGAGACGACGGCTTCGAGCCCGACCGGCACCGGCGGCGAGCTCCTTGGCCCGGGCGGCCTGCCGATCGCACGCCCCGACAAGCGCGTGACGATGCCGCTCTGGGAGGACCCGATCGAGTCCGGCCTCGAGCCCGAGACCGGCGGGACCTTCACGGTCTTCAACTACCCGGCGTACTTCTACAAGAAGCTCCTGAAAGATTTCGGCAAGAAGTACAACGTCGACGTCCAGTACACGGCCTTCGACAACATCTCCTCGGGCATCCAGCGACTCGCATCCGGGGCGGTCACGCCGGACGTGATGGAGATGACGCCCGACAACCTCTCGCGGGCGGTCGCGGGCAAGCTGATCAAGCCGCTCAACCTCGACTACATCCCGAACCTGAAAAAGAACGTCTGGCCGGATCTCGTCAGTCCCTTCTACGACGTCGACTCCCATTACACGGTCCCGTACACGATCTACGCGACTGGAATCTTCTGGCGCAACGACAAGGTGAGCGAGGACATCGCTTCCATGTCCCAGCCCTGGGACATCTTCTGGCAATCACAGAAATACAAAGGCAAGGTCGCCCTCCTGAGCGAGGAGCGCGAGACGATCGGCATGGCCCTCCTGCGCAAGGGGATCACCGACATCAACACGGAAGACCCCGCCCGGATCGATCAGGCCGTCGCCGACCTGAAAGAGCTGTACGGCGTCTGCAACATCAAGGTCGGCGATGTCCAGTACCAGTCGATCCCGGAAGGCACGGCATGGCTCAACCAGGCGTGGTCCGGCGACCCGATCGCCGCGTACATCTACTACCTGCCGAAAGGCACGCCGGCGTCCGCGCTCTCCTACTGGAAGGCCGAGAAGGGCAAGACTCCCGTCCAGAACGACTGCTTCTCGATCTGCAAGACGACGAAGAAGCCCGTCCTGTCGCACCTCTTCCTGAACTTCCTGCTCGACAACGGTGTCTCGTACTCGAACTTCGTCAACTTCAACGGCTATCAGCCGCCGATCAACGAGATCGATCCGGAGTCGCTCGTGAAGAAAGGCATCGTCCCGGAGAACCTCACGACCGCGGTCCTCACGAACGACGACCTCGGGCCGGATTCCCTGCAGTACGGGACGCTGACCGCCCGCGGGCAGCAGCTCTGGCAGGACGGGTACTCCGACTTCACGGCCGCAGGCTAAGGGGAGCTCTTGTACCGGCGCTGGCTCTGGCCCGGGTTCGCCTTCCCCGGCGTCCTCTGGCTGATCCTCCTCTTCGCCGTTCCGTTCTATGCAGTCGTCGCCGTTGCGTTTGGCAGCGTCGATCCGGTCCTCCTGCAGCCCGTCCCGCTCTGGAACCCTCTCGAGTGGAACGTGGGCTGGGTCAGCGAGGTTCTTCACCGCCTCGCTCCCGGCGGAAATCTCTCGGGAGTCGCGGTCCGCACGATCGAGTATGTGGCAATCGCGCTCGCGCTCTCGGTCCTGATCGGCTACCCCGTCGCGTACTACATCGCGCGCCACGCGGGCCGGATGAAAAACCTCCTGCTCGTCCTCATCATCCTGCCCCTGTGGATCAGCTACCTGATGCGGATGCTGGCCTGGGTCAACCTCCTCGCTCCGGAGGGATACGTGAACCGGTTCCTCACGTACACCCACGTCCTCAGCCAGCCTCGTGACTGGCTCGGCGGGCAGCCCTCGACGGTGATCCTCGCCCTCGTCTACGGCTATATCCCGTACTTCATCCTCCCGCTCTTCGCCGCCCTCGACCGAATAGACCGGAGCCACCTCGAGGCTGCGCGCGACCTCGGCGCGAGCCCGTGGTCGACCTTCCGCACGGTCACGCTCCCGCTCTCGAAGGCTGGGATTCTCGGCGGAGCGGTGCTCATCACGCTGCCGATGTTCGGTGACTACTACACGCCGAACATCGTCTCCCAAGCTCCGACGACCTCGATGATCGGCAACCAGATCGACTTCTACTTCCACTACGGCGGACAGCCGACGATCGGCGCGGCCATCACAGTCGTCCTCGCGCTGTTCCTGACGGCCCTCATGGCCTACTACATGTGGACGATTCACCGCGCGGCGCGCGAGGTGCCCCAGGTATGAGCACGATCGCCGAGCGTCGCCCGACGGAGTTCTCGCTCTTGCACCGGCTGCGAGGGTGGTTACGGAACCCCTGGGGCCGACCGCGCTTCCTCGTCGCGTTCACCTGGCTCTACGTCATCTGGTCGCTCGTTCCGGTGCTGATCGCGGTTCAGTTCTCCTTCAACGCGACGCGTTCGCGCACGGAATGGCAGGGCTTCTCGACGCGGTGGTACTGGGGTGATCCGGTCGACTCGGTCTGGCACGACCCGACGCTGCGCCACGCCGCACTCCAGAGCCTCAAGCTCGCGGCGGCGGACGTCGTCGTCGCAGTTCCGCTCGGCGTCCTCCTCGCCATCGGCCTCGCGCGCTGGTTCGGCTGGGGGTCCAAGCCCTCGAACTTCCTCATGCTCTTTCCCCTCGTGACGCCCGAGATCGTCATGGGTGTGTCCCTCCTCCTCGTCTTCACCCACATCTTCACGTTCGTTCCGTTCGGGACCCCCGCGCAGATCCTCGGACACGTGACCTTCTCGATCTCGTACGTGGTCGTGATCGTCCGCAGCCGGCTCTTCTCGATCGGGAGACAGTACGAGGAGGCGGCCGCCGACCTCGGCGCATCACCAACCACGGCGTTGACCCGAGTTCTCCTGCCTCTGCTCACGCCGGCGATCGTCGCCTCGGCGGCGGTCGTCTTCGCCATCTCGCTGGACGACTTCGTCATCAGCCAATGGCTCTCGAGCGGCGGCGGAACGGACACCGTGCCGATCGTCATCTACGGGGCGACGCGGGCTGCTCCGCTGCCGTCCACCAACGCGATCGCGACGATCATGATGGTGCTCACCCTGCTGTCCCTCTTCCTCGCGTATCTGGGCTGGCGCGTTTTCTCACGAGAGGAGCGGCGCGCCGAGGCCGGCGCCACTCAGACCATCGCCGCCTTCGAGATCTGATGAACCTCGGCGACGTCCAGCTGGTCGAGCTCATGAAGCGCTTTGCGGAGGTGAATGCCGTCGACGGCATCGACCTCCACATCGAGAGCGGCGAGTTCTTCTCGCTGCTCGGGCCTTCGGGTTGCGGGAAGACGACGACGCTGAGGCTCATCGCCGGCTTCGAGCAGCCGACGAGCGGGAAGATTCTCCTCGACGGCACCGACGTGGCCTACACGCCGCCGCACCGGCGCAACGTCAACACGGTCTTCCAGAACTACGCGCTCTTCCCGCACCTCAACGTCTTCGACAACGTCGCCTTCGGACTACGGCGCGCCAAGCGTCCCAAGGACGAGATCACGACGCGCGTCGGCCGCGCGCTCGAGCTCGTCCAGCTTGGCGGCTTCGAGAAGCGGAAGTCCTCGCAGCTCTCGGGCGGCCAGCAGCAGCGCGTGGCGCTCGCGCGAGCGCTGATCCTCAATCCCGCGGTGCTGTTGCTCGACGAGCCGCTTGGAGCCCTCGACGCGAAGCTTCGCAAGGCCCTCCAGATCGAGCTCAAAGCACTGCAACAGGAGGTTGGGATCACCTTCCTGTACGTCACGCACGATCAGGAGGAAGCGCTCACGATGTCCGACCGCCTCGCCGTGATGCACGCAGGGCAGATCGAACAGGTCGGAGCGCCGCGAGACGTCTACGAGGATCCGACGACCGTCTTCGTCGCCGACTTTCTCGGCGTCTCGAACCTCATGGACGCGCACGCGAAGGGACCGCGCGACGGCGCCTGCGTCGTCGAGGTCCAGAGCTACGAGCTCGAGGCGCGGGCGGGCGGCCAGGTCAGAGGCCCGGCCAAGATCGTCATCAGGCCCGAGCGGGTCGAGATCGAGCCGCACGGATCGCCGTCTGGGCCGAACCGCCTCCCCGGGATGGTCGAGCGGGTCGTCTATGTCGGCTCCGGGGTCCAGGTGATCCTCCGAGCGGCCACGGGCGATGCGCTTCAGGCTCTCGTCCAGAACACCGGCAAAGAGGTCACGTACGAGCAGGGCACTCCGGTGCAGATCCACCTCCCGGCAGAGGCGGTCCGCGTGCTCTCGGCCGGCGCCGACGGGCCGGGCAAGGTGGAGGATGAGGAGTGAGCGCGCACGAGAAGCGCATCGAGATCCGCTGGCGGGACCTGGACGCCTACAACCACGTCAACAACGCCGTCTACCTCACCTACCTCGAAGAGGCGCGCGACGAGTGGCTCGAGCGCTCGCTGGGGGAAGAGGGGTCGGCCTGGGGCTACGTCCTCGCCCGCGTCGCCGTCGACTTCCGCCGTGAGCTGACGCAGGACGACGACGAGGTCGTTGCCAGCTGCGGGCTGGCGCGCCTCGGCAGCTCGAGCGTCACGACCCGAGAGGAGCTCCGCACGGTCGACGGCGAGCTCGCTGCCGAAGCGGAGGCGGTCCTCGTCGCCGTGGAGCAACCGACGCGCACGCCGCGGCCGTTGACGGACGGCGAGCGCAGCGCCCTCGAGGCCGGCTAGTGATCGTCCCCGAGCTATCGGCGGAGATCCGCGACCTCAAGGCGCGAGCAGCTCGCTTCGTCGAGGAGCACCTGTATCCGGCCGAGGAGCGCATCGCCGAGACGGGCGAGATCGACCGCGGCCACATCAAGGAGCTGAAGAAGAAGGCCCGAGAGCAGGGTCTCTCCAACTACAACGTCCCCGCGGAGCACGGAGGGCCCGATCTGCCGATGCTGGCCCAGGTCGCCATCGAGGAGGAGGGCGGCAAGGCGACGAACGGGCTCGGCTTCATCGTCTGTGAGCGGGCGCCGCGCGAGCTGCTCGAGCTCGCCACGGACGAGCAGCTCGAGCGCTATGTCCTCCCCACGATGCGTCACGAGCGGATGGAGGCGTGGGCGATCACCGAGCCCGGCGCCGGCTCGGACGTCAACGCGATCGCCGCAACGGCCGAGCGGGACGGCGACGAGTGGGTCCTGAACGGCGAGAAATGGTTCGTCACCGGCGGCGACGAGGCGGATTACCTCGTCGTCCTGGCGAAGGACGGAGACGAGCAGGCGCTCTTCTTCGTCGACAAGGACACACCCGGCGTCTCCCTCGTCCGCACACCGAGGTTCATGCACGACCCGTACCTGTACGCGCATCCCGAGTACCGCCTGGAGAACTGCCGCGTCCCCGAGGCCAACCGAATCCCCAGCGGAGGCGGGGACGGGGCGAGGAAGTGGTTCACCGTCGAGCGCCTCATGATCGCGGCCCGCTGCTGCGGAGCAGCCGACCGCCTGCTCGACCTGTCAAGGGGTTTCGCGGCCAGCAGGGAAGCCTTCGGAGCCAGGATTTCCCAATATCAAGGGGTACAATTCCCCCTGGCGGACTCGCTCACGGAGCTCGCAGCGGCGCGACTTCTCACTTATCACGCCGCTCACGAGTTCGACGTGAACCCGGACGCGAAGATCGTCCACGGAAAGGCGGCGATGGCGAAGCTGTACGCATCCGAAATGGCCGGCAGGGTCGCCGACAGGGCGGTCCAGATCCTCGGCGGACGCGGCTATATGCAGGAAAGCCCTGCTGAGCGGCACTTTCGCGAGCTTCGCGTCGACCGGATCTGGGAGGGGACGAGCGAGATCCAGCGCGTGATCATCGCCAGCGGCCTGCTGAAGCGCGGAATCGCACCGTACGCGGGCTGGGAGTCGGCGTGATCGACAACGCGCAGGAGATCAGGGAAGCCCTCGCCGGGGGGGCGACGCTCCCCGCGGCGTGGTACTCGGACGCCGCGATGCTGCGCCTCGAGCAGGACGCGATCTTTCGCCGCAACTGGCAGTACGCCGGCCACGTGGAGCAGGTGCCCGAGCCGGGCGACTGGTTCACCACTTCCGCCGGGACGATCCCGATCGTGGTCACGCGCGACCAGGCAGGCAACGTCAATGCGTTCGTCAACGTCTGCCGCCACCGCGGCCACATCGTCATGACCGGAGCCGGCCACCGGGCAAGCCTGCAATGCCCGTACCACGCCTGGACGTACGACCTCGACGGGACGCTCCGCAAGGCTCCGCGCTCAGAGCGCGAGGAAGGGTTCGACCCCGAAGCCTTCTCGCTGCTCCCCGTCCAGATCGACGCGTTGGGCCCGCTGCTCTTCGTCAATCCCGACGTCGAGGCCCCGCCCCTCGCCGAGGCGCTCGGCCCGCTGCCTGATCATCTCGAAGCGGCTGGGCTGGACCTCGACCGTCTGCGCTTCAGGGTGCGACGGGAATGGGAGATCGCCGCCGACTGGAAGATCGCGATCGAGAACTACCTCGAGTGCTACCACTGCCCGGTCGCTCACCCGGGCTTCAGCAAGGTCATCGACGTCGATCCCGACGCGTACGTGCTGAGCTCCGACGGCCTGGTCTCGAGCCAGTTCGGCACGCCGCGTGCTGCAATCCTCTCCGGGGACGGCGACGCCCCCTACGACCCCCATGGGGACGTCAAGCAGGCGCAGTACCACCTGCTCTGGCCGAACACGACGCTCAACATCGAGTTCGGTCCAGGGAATCTCTCCATCGACGCCACGCACCCGGACGGTCCCGGGCGCTCACGCGGTGCGACCGACTACTTCTACTACGAGGAAGTCCCGGACGAGACCGCGCAGGCGATGATGGAGTTCGGGATCCAGGTGGGGAACGAGGACGCTGCGCTCGTCGAGTCCGTCCAGCGCGGCCTCGACACCGGAATGGTGCCCCACGGGCGGCTGCTGCTCTCGAGCGAGCACCTCATCCAGCACTTCCAGAGCCTCGTCTTCGAAGCGCTCGCCAGCTGAGCCGTCTAAGCCCGACGGCGCATCTCGACGAACTCCCACTCGGCGCCGTTCGTCTCGTGCATGTATACGCGCGCGGGTGCGAAGCCGGCGCGCTCATAGACCTTGATGGCGCGCTCGTTGAAGGTGGCCACCGCGAGCGAGAAGTCGTCAGGCGCGAAACGCTCGCGGCCAAACGTGAGGCCTGCTGACAGAAAGGAGCCGCCGAGCCGCCGGCCGGTCAGATCGGGCCGGAGGCCCAACCCTAGGACAAGTGTGGTCCCGACGGGCTTGAAGGAGAAATAGCCGACAAGGTCACCGTCATCGGTCTCCACCGCGAAGTAGGCCTCGCCCCGCAGCAACGGATCGAGGAGCTCCGCCAGATCGTTCTCATCCGCCGTCCAGTCGTAGAAGGAGAACGGCTCGGGGTACCGCCATTGCGCCACCGCTTCGGCGTCCTTCTGCGCCATCAACCGGAAGCGATACGCCACGACGGCTAGCCGCGCGGCTGCTCGTCGAGAGCGGGCATGTACGACTCCTGCTCGAGCCAGTGGCCGCCGTCGATGGTGAGCGTCTCGCCCGTGATGTAGCCCGCGTAGCGCGAGCAGAGCGCCGCCGCCCAGACGGCCACTTCCTCGGGCGTCGCCAGGCGGCCGAGCGGAACGGTCGCCGCGACGCGGGCCCGATCCTCCTCCGTCGGCCAGAGCGCTCGCCCGGCCCCTTCGGTGTCAGTCGGTCCCGGGCAGATGCAGTTGGCACGGATGCCGTGCTCGGCCCACTCGACAGCGAGCGTCTTCGTCAGCGCTTGGACGCCCGCCTTCGCGGCGGCCGAATGCACCGTCCCCGGTCCTCCCGTCCAGGCATAGCTTGCGATCACGCTCAGGATGGCGCCGCCGTCGCCCTGCTCGATCATCCGACGTCCCACGGCGCGCGAGCAGAGAAACGTCCCGTCGAGGACGATGCCGACCACGGCGCGCCAGCCGTTCGGCGAGAGGTTCTCGGCCTTGACGACGAAATTTCCTGCCGCGTTGTTGATGAGGACGTCGACACGGCCGAACCGCTCGACGGCGGCCGCGACGAGCGCTTCGACGGCCTCCGGATCGCGCACGTCCGTCGCCTGCGCATGCCCCTGGCCGCCCCTCTCGGCGATGAGGGCGACCGTGTCGTCGAGCGCCTCCTCCCGGCGACCTGCGACGACGACCCCGGCTCCCAGCCTCGCGAGCTCGAGGGCCATCGCCCGGCCGAGGCCGCTCCCGCCCCCGGTGACGATTGCGGACTGTCCCTCGAACGTTTCTTCAGGCAGCATCGCGGCTCCCTGCGAGCCCGATCCTCGCATCCAGGCCGAGCGCTCCGTCGGGAAGCACGAGGAGCGGGTTGATCTCGAGCTCGGCGATCTCGGGATGCTCGGCCGCGACCCGCGACAGCGCCGCGGTCGCTCGTGCAGCGGCCTGGACGTCGAGCGGCGGACGGCCTCTGACACCCTCGAGCAGGGGCGCGGCGCGCAACGAGCGGATCAGTCGCGCCGCCTCGTCGTCCTCGACCGGCGCCAGCGCGACCGCGACATCGGAGACGACCTCGGTGTACAGCCCGCCCATGCCGACGAGCGTAACCGGCCCGAAGCGGGGGTCGCGGCGGGTGCCGACGATCAGCTCGACGCCTTCCTCGACGGGCGCCGTCCGCTCGACGGAGTACTCTGGAGCTTCCAGTGTTGCCATTTTCGACAACTGCTCCTCGAGCGCCGACGCGTCGGCGAGGCCCACGGCGACTCCGCCCGCGTCGGACTTGTGCAGCTGCCCGAGCGCCTTGAGCACCACGGGATACCCGAGCTGCCCTGCGAGGGAGATCGCCTCGTCGCCGGTCACTGCCCTGCGTGCCTCGGCGAACTCGACGCCCGCTGCCGAGAGAAGCTCACGCGCTTCCCAGTAGCCCGTGCGCTCGACCGGCGGCGCCGCGACCTCGGGCAGGCCCGGCACGCCGCCGGGTCTTGCGGCGCCCGCACGGACGAGGGCAGAGATCGCGCTGAGTGCGCCTTCGAGGTCGCGGTAGAGCGGGATCAGCGCCTCGCGGAGCGCGTCCGCTGCTTCGGAGCGCCAATACATCGTCTGGACGACTAGCGGCTTGTCGACGCCGCGCGCGTAGCCTGCCATCGCCCGGGCCGCCTCCACCTCCTGTGCAGCGTGCTCGCCCGAGTACGTCGCGTAGCCGCCGAAATAACCGGTCAGAAAGACGATGTCGAGCTCGTCTGCTCGCAGGAGCTGCTCGACGACGCGTGCAAAGTTGAAGACGTCGTACTCGCCGCCGCCGGCGAGGTCGACCGGGTTCGTCGTCGCTGCCGTCTCCGGGAGCAGCTCGGCGATCGCCGCCGCCGTTCGGTCGCTGACCTCCGGCATGTCGAGGCCGTGCGCGGCGGCGAGATCCGCGGCGATGACCGTCGAACCGCCCCCGTCCGCAGCGATCCCGACACGGCGGCCGCGCGCGGGCGGCGCGCCGAGCCGGGCCACGGCGACGTCGACGAGCTCCTTCGGCGTCGAAACACGCTCGATCCCGGCCGCGGCGCAGGCCGCCTCGATCGCGACGAGGTCACTGACGAGTGCGCCGGTGTGCGAGCGGGCGGCGCGGGCGCTTGCGGCCGTGCCTCCACCCGCGAGCAAGAGGACGGGCTTCCCGCCTTCGACAGCCCGGTGCGCAGCGCGGGCGAACTCGCGGCCGTCGCGGAAGTCCTCGCAATAGAGCGAGATTACGCGCGTCTCCTCGTGCTCCGCGAAGGCGTCGATCAGCTCGGCGACCTCCACGTCGGCCTGGTTCCCGAGCGAGACGAACCGGGAGAACCCCAGGCCCGCGTCGCCCGAGAGCATCCCGACCTCGAGCGCCAGATTGCCGCTCTGCGAGATCAATCCGATTGGGCCGCTCGGCACCGAGTTCGAGCTCAGGTGCAGATTCGTCCCGGCGTCGAAGATGCCGAGGCAGTTCGGGCCGACGAGGAGCGCGCCGGCCTCGCGAATGCGCGCGACCGCCGCCTCCTCCCGAGCACGCCCCTCAGGGCCTCCTTCTCCCAGGCCGGCACTGATGACGACGAGCGCCTTCGCTCCCGCGCCGATCGCCTCGTCGACCGATTCCTCGAACGCCCCGGCCGGGACGGCGATGACGACGAGCTCCGGAGGCTCGGGCAGCTCGGCGAGCGAGCTGTACGCCTCGCGTCCGAGGACCTCGCCGCCCTTACGGTTGACGAGATAGACCGATCGGCGGTCCGCGCCGAGCAGCGCCCCGCTCCCCAGCCAGTAGCCCCACTTCCCGGGGGTATTCGAGGCGCCTACGACGGCGACCGAGCGGGGGTCGAAGAGAGAGCGGAAATCCCGCGTCAAGAGCGCAAGAGCCGCCGGGAGATGATGAGCCGCTGGATGTCAGAGGTCCCCTCCTCGATCTCCTCCAGCTTCGCGTCCCGCATCCACTTCTCGACCGGGTACTCGCGCGAGTACCCCCAGCCACCCAGGGTCTGCACCGCGGCCCACGTGCACCACATCGCGGTCTCGGAGGCGAACAGCTTCGCCATCGCGGCCTCCTTCGTCACCTCCTGCCCCGCGTCGACGCGCCGTGCGGCCTGCCAGACGAGGAGGCGAGCCGCGTCGACGCGCGTCGCCATGTCGGCCAGGCGGAACGCGACCGCCTGGTGCTCACCGATCGGCTTGCCGAACTGCTCACGCGTCTTCGCGTACTCGACGGCGTACTCGAGCGCCGCGCGTGCGAGCCCGGTCGCGGCGGCCCCGAGCGTGATGCGCGATCGGTCGAACGTCTGCATCAGCCCCGAGAAGCCCTGACCCTCCTCGCCGAGGCGACGATCTGCCGGGAGCTCTACCCCTTCGAGGAACATCTCGGCGTTCACGATCGCCCGCTGACCCATCTTCTTCATCGGCTCGCCGAACGAGACGCCTTCGTCGCCCCGCTCGACGACGAAGGCCGTCACGCCGCGCGAGCGGGTGCCGGGCGCGACGGTGGCGAAGACGACGTAGAACTCCGCGATGCCGCCGTTCGAGATCCATGTCTTCTGGCCGCGGAGAACGTATCCGTCTCCCTGCCGCTCGGCGACCGTCGCGACCGAAGCCGCGTCCGAGCCGGAGCCGGGCTCGGTCGTCGCAAGCGCGCCGAGCAGCGGACGATCGCCGGCGATGGGCTCGATCCAGCGCCGCTTCTGCTCCTCGGAGCCGAGGACGAGGATCGGCTCTGCGAAGAACCCGCCCGACGTGATGAGGTTGCCGATCCCCGAGCAGCCGAAGCAGAGCTCTTCCTGCACGATGCAGGCGGTGAGACAGTCAGTGAGCCCGCCACCCCCGTACTCGGAGGGCAACATGAACGAGGTCAGGCCGAGCTCGGCGGCCTTGTACCAGACCTCCCACGGCATCTCGGTGTCCGCCTCGTCGACGGCCTGGGAGATCGGCCGGACCTCGCGCGCGGCGAACTCGCGACAGACGTCGCGGATCTCACGCTGCTCGGCCGTGAGATCGACAACTTCCTGAGCCATCCCGCTCATGGGCGAGAATCCTCCCAGATTCAGATGACCTCGACGCAGACCCCAACCCGATTCGGAGCCGCGTGAACGGCGCGTCCGCATCGGTCGTGATCATCGGCGGAGGCGCGATGGGCACGAGCACCGCTCACCACCTCGCCGAGCTCGGAGTCACGGATGTCGTCCTCTGCGAGCGCGAGACGATCGGGAGCGGGTCGACCAGCAAGGCGGCCGGTGGGATCCGGGCCCAGTTCGCCGACGAGCTCAACATCCGGATCGCCCTCCTCTCCCTGGTGGAGTTCCGCAACTTCAAGGAGCGGTTCGGGGTCGACATCGACTTCCGGGAGGTGGGCTACCTCTTCCTGCTCGACTCGGACGAAGACGTGAAGCAGTTCCACGACGCGGTGCGCCTGCAGGGCTCGCTCGGCGTCCTCTCCACGGAGCTGACGCTCGACGAGGTGCTCGAGCTCGTGCCACAGCTCGAGACCGACGGGCTCCGCGGCGCCACCTACTGCCCGCGCGACGGGCACGCGACGCCCGAGGCGGTCGTTCGCGGGTACGCGGAGGCCGCTTCCGCGAAGGGCGTTCGAATCCAGCAGGGCGTCGAGGTGAAGCGGATCCTCGTGCTGGGCAACAAGATCCTGGGCGTGGAGACCTCGGCGGGCCGGATCAAGACGGACACGGTCGTGTGCACCGCGGGCGTCTGGTCACGTGAGGTCGCCTCTCTCGTCGGCGTCGACCTGCCCGTGACCGGCGAGCCGCGCTGGATGCACTACACCCCCGAGCCGGGCCCGCTTCCCGAGCGCGTTCCGCTCACGATCGACTTCTCGAGCGGGTTCTACTTCCATCGCGAAGGGCCGGGCCTCGTGTTCGGGGGTCGCGAGCCGACCATCGAAGGCGTCGCCACGCATGCGACCCGCCGGCTCCCGCTCCTGACGGAGCTGCCCATCCAGTCGTCGTGGTGGGGCTACTACGAGATGAGCCCGGACCACAACGCGCTCGTGGGAGAGGCGGACGAGCCGACCCGCTTCCTCTACGCGACCGGCTTTTCCGGGCATGGCTTCCAGCAATGTCCGGCCGTCGGCGAGTACCTCGCGGAGCGAATCGTCGGAATCATCCCGACACTCAACCTCTCGGCCTTCTCCGCGGATCGCTTCGCACGCGGTCAGAAGCGGGAAGAGCACTTCGTCATCTAGCTTCATGCGGCTCTTCGTCTTCGTGCGCCACGGCGAGTCGA
>Ga0081539_10003184_pt1 | contig 20777 bp, 23 predicted proteins | sample TabmetS4T2R2_FD_71023 | JGI IMG/M metagenome (GOLD analysis project Ga0081539, IMG submission 71023) | Tabebuia heterophylla rhizosphere microbial communities from the University of Puerto Rico - S4T2R2 | ecosystem: Host-associated > Plants > Roots > Rhizosphere ...
CCCCCCCCCCCCCCCCCCCCCCCACCCCCCACACCCACCACCCCCATCCAACACCCACACCCACACCCACACCGACTCCCACTCCAACTCCCACACCGACACCCACACCTACACCTACACCTACTCCCACGCCAACACCGACACCCACTCCACCACCGCCAGCTCCAACTGCACAAAAGGCGAGCAATGTGACTGCAAACAGTTTCATTGCTCACTGGACGAGCGTGAGCGGCGCCACCGGTTACCGGCTGGACGTTTCTACGAACATCTCATTTAGCAGCTTTGTGCCCGGCTTCCAGGATTTGGATGTGGGCAGCGTGACCAGTCGCAGCGTCACCGGGCTAACTCCGAAGACCAATTACTTCTACCGGGTGCGCGCCTACAATGCTGGTGGCACCAGCCCCAACTCCAATGTTGTTAACGCAAAAACCAAGAGCCACTGAAGCTGAACGAACGAGGCTGGCACAGGGCGACCCGACGATGAGAGCGACCGAAACGAACTGCCGGACGCTATTCCAGGAGGGCTACTCGATCGGCTCGCGGACGTTCGACCCGAGCGGCGGTGACGAAGACGACCAGGGCATGAGCGTGAGTTGAGGGCGTCCACTTGCAAAGTTCGCGAGATGGTGTCCATTCCTCGCTCCGCAGCGAGTTTTTGAACTTGCGCCGTTGGTCCCTGGGCTGCCGTTGCTGAACGCGCAGCCACACTCGCCAGGGGGAACCCGGCGCCTTGGAAAGGATAAAGGAAAAAGGCAGAAGGATGAATTGTCGTTAGGCGTTCACTCTTCGCTCGATTCATCCTTCATCCTTCCGCCTTCATCCTTAAATCACATGCCAGTTCGTTACGGTCGTTTTGAAATGCCAAAGACCCTCGTCAAAGACGAGGCCTCTGCCACTGATACCTATGCCAGGTTTGTCGCCGAGCCTTTCGAGGCCGGTTACGGTCACACGGTCGGAAATTCGCTTCGCCGGGTCCTGCTTTCTTCGCTTGAAGGCGCGGCCATCACGGCGGTGAAAATCACCGGCGCGCAGCATGAATTCGGGACGCTCCCGAGTGTGGTCGAGGACGTGACCGACATCGTGCTCAACCTGAAGCGGATCAAATTCAAGGCCACGGACCACGAGGCGCGCAAGCTTTCCATCAACGTGAACAAGGAAGGCGAAGTCACCGCCGCCGATATCCAGCTCGTCCAGGGTTACGAAATTTTGAATCCGAAACAGGTGATCTGCACTTTGGACCGCAAGCACAAGTTTGAAGCCGAGCTCGACGTCCGGGTCGGCCGCGGGTTTGCCACCGGCGACGAAAACAAACGGCCCGATCAGCCGATCGGCTTGATCCCGATCGACTCGATCTTTTCGCCCGTCACCCGGGTAAAGTATGCGGTTGAGAACACCCGGGTCGGTCAACGCACCGACTACGACAAACTCATCCTCGAGATCTGGACCGACGGCCGGCTCGCGCCGGACGACGCGTTGCTCCAGGCCTCGGCGATTCTGCGGCATCACCTCGATGTCTTCGTCAACTTCAACGAGGAAGTGATCGAGTTCGACGAGACGCCAGCCGGTGTGAGCGAGGAGAACCTGAAGCTGAAGAAGCTCCTCAACATGAGCGTGAACGAGATTGAGTTGAGCGTGCGCGCGGCCAACTGCCTGAACAATGCCAACATCACAACGGTCGGTCAGCTTGCGCAGAAGACCGAGGCGGAGATGCTCAAGTATCGCAACTTTGGCAAGAAATCCCTCAACGAAATCAAGGACAAGCTGCAGCAGCTCGGCCTTGGGCTGGGGCAGAAATTCGACGTCGGCCTGCTCGATTCGCCGATCAGTGCCGATGGTGCGAACGGCATAGGCGAATAATCGGCAGGCAAACAGACGCCGGGAGAAAACGTCATGAGGCACCAGAAAAAAACGATCAAGCTCGGACGCACCGCCGAGCACCGCAAAGCGCTCCTCGCCAATCAGGTTTGCAGTTTGATCGAGCACCAGCGTATCCGGACCACGCTCGCCAAGGCAAAGGCAGTGCGACCTCTCGCGGAGAAAATGGTCACGTTAGGCAAGAAAGGTTCGCTTCCCGCGCGCCGGACGGCGCTGGCTGTGCTCCGGCAAAAAGAGGCGGTGAAGAAATTGTTCGACGAGATCGCGCCGCGGAGCGCGAACCGCAACGGCGGTTACACGCGGATCATTAAGCTCGGTCAGCGAAAAAGCGACGCCGCGCCAGTCGCCTTTCTGGAATGGGTGGACGCGCCGGAAGTGGTGAACGAGGAACCCAAGGCGGAAAAAGGCAAAAAGCGCAAAACCGCGAAAAGCGAAGAACCCGAATCGAAACCTGCGCGCAAAGCGAAGAAGAAACCGGCGGACGAGTAACCGGTAGCCGCGTCTCTGTGAGACGCGTCCCCGCAACCAAGACCCTACACCCGGAGCGGCACGGCTCGCAGAGCCGTGACTACAATTGCCCGCTAGGCTAATACCCAACCGGCACCAGGTCAGGCCCGACCACTTCCGGACCCGCGATCTCTAGCGCCTCTCCTTCGCGCGGAGTCGGTTGGCCGTCGGCCGGATTATCGGGCAGGTGCACGAATGCTGCCTGGTACCACACCACCAAGTCCTGTTTCGAGAGCGATTCGCCGTTTAAAAACTGGTCGAGGTCCGCCTCAGTCGGGTCGAAGAAGCCGTGGCCGTCATCGATTTCGGCCTTGAGCGGAGTGGGGCCATCGTGCCAGTGAAGCAACCAGAGATCGCCCTGGCCGTAATCATCGGCGATGCCGTCGTTTTCGCCAGGATAAAGCAGGTAGCTGCGTTTGCCGCCGCTCACCTGGTAATGCATCGGCGAGCCCGGGTCGCGGATAATTTTTGTTTCGGTCGTGATCTGCGTTGCGGAGCCGTTTCCAGCGAGCGGGATCTCGTAGATGGCGTTCTTTGGGCCATCGACGTCGAAGTCGAAACGGAAATAGGCATGGTGGGTGTGCGGATTGCAGGTGCAGCTGTTCGCGACGCCGCCGAAGCCGAACCGGGGATGGATCGTCCCGTCGGCCTCAAAACCCCACTCGTGGATGTAACGATACCAGCCAGCTTCCAGCTCGGTTACCAGAACCACTTCGTCGTCCTGCTGGTAAATGGCGACGCCGCGAAAGTTACCGTTGTCCTTGGTGTTATCGAGAATCGTCTTGGCCGGGCTGGTGCCACAATCGCGAAAGCCAGGTGCTCCCTCAATATCGGTGCCGCGGGCGTTGAACATTCCCTCCTGGTAAGTCCAGTCGCGGTAGGGTCCGCACCCGCCCTCGTCGTAGAGCACGTTCAGGATCGGAAGGTGCGCGCGCTTGAAGACGGAGCGCGTTTTGTATTTCACATCTTGAAGCTCAATCCCGGAGGCGTTTGTTCCGGAAGAAATTGACGGGCGCAAAACGAGCATCTCCCACAGGATCGCGCCCTCATTGTCCAGGATGGTTAGCTGATACTGACCTTCTGTCCCGCGATTCGTCGTGGGCTGATTCGCGTCTCGCAAGCCGCAGATTTCCGCCGCGGCGTTGGCTCGGCGCGGTGTCCCGCCCGGGTAACGGACGATAGTCTTGCGGGCCACGTTCACGCCCACGATCTCGTGCTGGATCTGGTTTGCTTCGCTCCGGGGAAAGAGCCCTACGTTCACGATCCGTTCTGTCACTGCGTCCTCGGCCCACCCTTGCACTGGCGGCATGGGCCGATAAACGCCGAGACGCTCGGTGGCGAGAGCCGGTCCGAAGACCGAGTCAGAGCGCAGAACCGCGACCGCGACCTGGAATTCTTCTTGGTTAGGCTGCGGCTGCCAGTTCTTCTCGACACGCACCCCGGCTGCCTCCGGCCGATCCAGCGGTCCCTCGGCGACAATCGCTTCCTGCCGGCTGTAATTATAAAACACCGTGCGAAACTGGTTCTGCTCGGCGCCAACCGGAAGCTCGCTGTAGAGCAGGCGATAATTCGATCCGACGAGCAGGAGCGCGACCGCCTTGGTTTGGGTCACAGCCTTTTCCGCGGCCGCCAACTGGGCGGGCGAAACTCCCACCGGCGTGACCTTGATTTTGAACCGGGTTTTTGGGAGGGGTTGGTGGTCGGCGCGCACTCCAGCCCCGGCAATGACGAGGCCCAAGCTGAAAACGGCAAATCTGACGCAGCGAGTTCCAATCATGCTGCCCATTCTGCCCGAAAAGGCACCCTCGTGCGACGCTTTTTCCTTCCCTAACGAAAGCGGCGGATGTCCAGCGCGCTAATCCGCTTCCGTCGCAACGCTGATCCGCGTTGGTCATAACCTCCTCGCGCAAATCCAGTTTGAGCTGGCGCAATCGATGGTGAGGCCAACTGGAGTTGGACAGGTTCTCACTCCCAAGAGAATGCTCGTCCATCGACCGCCTTCTCCATTCGTGTAATCCGTGTAATCCGTGGCTCAATTTAGGAGCCGGAGGACGCGGGAAAGATTCGAGTTTTGCGCGGGGTGCGCTTAGATTGCGCGCCGATGGTGGCGTTGAAGGAGGCTCCGCTGGAGGAAAAGGTCCTCGCCGGGGAACGCATTTCGCCTGCGGAAGCGCTCGAGCTTTATCGCTGGCCCCTCGTAGAACTGGGCGCGCTCGCCGATGCGCGGCGCAATCTCGCGAAAGAGAAAAGCTACGGCGGGCGCGGGCGCGAGATTGTGACTTACATCGTCGATCGCAACATCAATTACACCAACGTCTGCAATGTTTACTGCAAGTTTTGCGCATTTTACCGAACGGAACGCGATGAAGATCATTACGTTCTCACCCGGCAACAGTTCGATCAGAAGCTCGATGAATTAACCGCCGCGGGCGGTGTCCAAATCCTGATGCAAGGTGGGCATCATCCCAAGCTCGGGTTTGATTGGTATATCGATCTGCTCCATCACATCCGGGAAAAATATCCGCAGATCAATATCCACGGGTTTAGTCCGCCGGAGTTTCAGCATTTCGCCGAGACTTTCGGGATGCCGCTTCGCGAGGTCATCCAAAAATTCAAGGAAGCCGGGCTCGGCTCGATTCCTGGCGGGGGAGGCGAGATTCTGGTCGATTCGGTGCGGCAACGGATCGCGCCGCTGAAATGCAAGACCGACCAGTGGCTGGAAGTGATGCAGGTAGCGCACGAGCTGGGATTGAAATCGAGCGCGACGATGATGTTCGGCCACGTCGAGACGATCGAGGAGCGCGTAGAGCATTTGCAGCGGCTGCGCGATCAGCAGGATGCGAGCGGCGGGTTCACGGCTTTCATCTGCTGGACGTTTCAGCCCGAGAACACGGCGTTGAAAGCGAAACATCCGGCCGGTTCGGCGGAGTATCTGCGGACGCAGGCGCTCTCGCGAATCTTTCTCGACAATATTCCAAACATCCAGAGTTCCTGGGTCACGCAGGGGCCGGAGATTGGCCAGGTGGCGCTCAAATATGGGGCGAACGATTTCGGCTCGGTCATGATGGAGGAAAACGTCGTGAGCAGTGCGGGCACGACTTTCCGGCTGGATGCGGGGAAGATCGAGAGCCTGATTCGCGAGGCGGGTTACGAGCCGCGGCGGCGAAACAATTGGTACGAATTGCTCTCCTAAATTCCATTATTCCTGCCTTGACGTTGCCCGCCGCATTCCACATCTAGTAGGCCAATTGACCGCTGAAAGCGGCTCGGGGCCGCGCGCTTTGCTTATGAAAAATTTCATTTCCTTGGTCCGTTTTTGTGCGGTTTTGGTCTCGTTAGGCTGGGCGCTCGCCCTCGCTCCCAGCCTACTCGGCCAGGGGGTGGAAGGTTTGCCCATCGTCTCGATCGAGGTGCGCTACGTCGGCCCGCAAACTGTCTCGGAGGAGCGGATTCTGGCGAACATGAAGACCAAGGTCGGCACCCTTTATTCGGAGACAACGGTCGAGGACGATATCCGCAATCTCTATAACACCGGGAAAATTCAGAACGTCCGCATCTTTGGCGAGCCCTCGGGCAACGGAGTGCGGGTGCAGGTGATTCTTGCCACCCGAGCCCTGGTAACCGAGATCGAAATCGCGGGGGCCGAGAGTTTCAAGGCGAAAACCGTCCGGAGCAAAATCAAGTTCAAGGTGCCGGCCCCGGCAGACGCGGAGAAACTGGAGGAAGGCCGGCAGAACATTGTCGACTTTTATCAGCGCAAAGGTTTTCCCGGCGTGCAGGTGGAATTGCGGTTGGTCACCGATGAAGAGCGGGGCACGGCCCGGGCCGTTTACACGATCAACGAAGGCGAGCACGGCGCGGTGAAGCAGGTTGTTTTTGAAGGCAACCAGGCCTTCAGCGATCGCACTCTGCGCAAACAGATGAAGACCAAGGCGCAAACCCCGATCGCCTTTTTCGATAAGTCCGGCCGGCTCGACCAGGCGCAACTGCAGCAGGACCTCGACAGTGTACGCGAGTGGTATCAGAACCATGGTTACATCGACATCGCCATTCCCGAAGTGCGGCAGGAACGCTTCGAGAAGGGCCTGCGCCTGGTCGTCGTGGTGAACGAAGGCGCGCAGTATCACGTCGGGAAGGTGAAATTTGAAGGCATGGAGGTGGCGAAGGAGGAAGGGTTGCGCGCCCTGATCAAGATGAAGGAAGGCTCGATTTATTCGCCCAAGGGATTGAAGGATGACGTTAAGGCGATCGCCGATGGGTATGGCGCGGGCGGTTTTGTCGACGTCGATATTCTGCCGCAAGGGACCTCGGCCGGAGCAGGGATCGTGGATCTCACCTACATCGTCAACGAAGGTCAGCGCTCCTTTGTCGAGCGAGTCAACATCGTCGGCAACACCCGGACGAAGGACAAGGTGTTGCGGCGGGAAATCCTGATTCTGCCCGGGGACGTTTTCAATACCGTCCGGGTCGAAACGAGCAAGCAGCGCCTCGAGAACCTCGGCTATTTCGAGAAGGTTGATACTTTCCCGGAAGACACCGGTGTCCCGGGGCGGAAGGATCTGCTCGTCCAGGTGCAGGAGAAACGCACCGGCGCGCTCAACTTTGGGGCAGGCTTTAGCACGATCGAGAGCCTCCTCGGATTCGTCGAACTGACCCAGGGTAACTTTGACCTTTTGAACTGGCCGAGTTTTACCGGCGGCGGGCAGAAATTTCGGGCCCGGGTTCAATACGGCACCCAGCAGCAGAACTATCTTCTCTCCCTTACCGAACCTTATTTCCTCGATCGCCCATTGTCGTTAGGGGGGGATCTTTATTATCGTGAACTGAGCTATCTCAGCTCGCTCTACGACGAGCGGAACTATGGTGTGGCGCTCGAGCTGCGCAGCCCCCTGCCCAAGATTTCGCCCTTCCTCTCGGTCTCCCTCGATTACCGGCTCGAAGAACTCGACATCTTTAACATCAGCGTCTTTGCCTCCCCCGCCATCCAGGCCGAAGCCGGCAACGAACTCAAAAGCCAGGTGAGCACGACCGTGCTTCACGACACCCGCGACAGCGTTTTTCTCACCCGGCGGGGGCATCGAATTGTCTTCACTCCGCATATCGCCGGCGGTTTTCTCGGCGGCGACACCCAAACTTATGGCTTCGATCTCCAGGGCTCCCAGTACTTCCTCTTTCCCTTCGATATCATTCTCACCCTTGATGGCGCGGTCACCGGGATCGATACCTGGGGCAGTGGCGATCGGGTCCGGATTTTCGACCGGCTCTTTCTCGGCGGCGCGAACGATCTGCGCGGATTCAACTTCCGCGACGTCTCGCCCAAGGATGAATTTGGCGAGCCGCTCGGCGGCCTGACTTCGAGCCACTTCACGGTCGAGGCGACCATGCCGGTGATTCCACGGGTGCGGGTGGCGGTCTTTTACGACATGGGCTTTGTCAACTCGGGCGCTTGGGATTTCGGGCTGCAAAACTATGTCAACGATTTCGGCTTCGGCTTGCGTCTCGATTTACCGGTCGGCCCGCTGAAGATCGATTACGGCATTCCAATCGAAGCCCGGGACAACAACTCGGACGGCAAGATTCAGTTCAGCGTCGGCTACCAATTTTGAACGCCAGCTCCCGCTTGCAGTCTACCCCGTTCCCAATTACCAGTCTGACCCTACATCTATGAAAAAGCTTACTCTGGTGGCCCTTCTCGCTCTCGCCGCCCTCCCGGTCGAAGCCCTTGCCCAGGGCCTGAAAATCGGCACGATCGATATGAACCGCGCCTTCAAGGAATACAACAAGACCAAGGAAGCGGAGAAGAAGATCAACGACGCCAAGGAGGCCGCGAAAAAGGAATTTGATGATCGGACCGAATCCTACAAGAAATCGCTCGACGAGATCAACAAGCTCAATCAGCAGCTCGAAGCCCCGGCCTTGAGCGCCGACGCCAAGTCGCAAAAATCCAAGGAGCGTGACGAGAAAATCGCCAGCATCAAAAGCATGGAGCGCGAGATCAACGAATTCCGTCAGACCCGCGAGAAACAATTGCAGGAGCAGGCGGTCCGGATGCGGGATGGGATTGTCAAAGAAATTACCGACGTTGTCATGGCGAGGGTAAAGACCTCCAACATGGACCTGGTCTTCGATACCTCGGGAGTGAGCCTCAACGGTGTGCCCGCCGTGATGTATGCCAAACCAGAGTATGATTTCACGACGGAGGTGGTAAACGACCTGAACAAGGCCGCCGCCAGCCCGGCGCCCAAAGCGACCGCCAGCCCGGCCAAGACCACGCCGGCGAAGAAGCCCTAACGACTCGCCAGTTTTTGACCAAACAACGCACGCTCACCAGCGTGCGTTCTTTTTTTCTCCAATGCGCGACCAGATTGAAACCCGACCGGCCCGAGAGGATGCTCGCTCTGTGATTCTGCCTGGAGTCATCGCGATGGTGTCGAGCGCGCTTGTTCTCGGCTCCGTCGCAACCGCAGCCGGGGCTCTCCCGCCCGCTTGGGAAAAAACCCTCTCCCGGCTTCCGCGCGGCGATTTCTCAAACCCGCGACCCCTCGAGGCGAGCTACAAGTTTGGCTGGAGCGGTTTTGTCGCCGCGACCGCTCAGCTTCGGCTCGACAAAAGCGACCACCACCTTTCGATTGACGTCACCGGCGGCACCACCGGGCTGGCCCGCGCGCTCTGGAAGCTGGATGCTCGCCATCGCGCGGTGACTGACGCCGACAGCCTGCGCCCGATCAGCATGCACCAGGTCGAAGAACGACGGCACAAAACACAGGTGACGGATCTCGCTTTCAAACCGGATCGCGTCGAGCGGCTGCGCACTGACAGCAGCTCGAAAAAGAATTCCGAGTTAAAGACCTACAAATTTGCCGGCAGCGTTTTCGACATGTTTTCCGCGCTGCTCTACCTGCGCAGTCAGCCGCTTCGCGAAGGCGATGTCTATCGCGTGGTAGTTTATCCCGCGACCAATCCGTACCTGGTCACCCTAGCTGTCGCCGATCGCGAGCCGGTCCGAGTCGCGCCCGGTGAATATCGCGCAATCAAACTCAACGTGCAGATAAAAAAGATCGGCAAACATAACCAACTGGAGCCGCATAAGAAGTTTCGCCACGCCAATGTCTGGGTGTCGGATGACAAAGATCGGCTCCTCTTGCGGATCGAAGCCAGCCTTTTTGTGGGGAGCGTTTTCGCCGAATTGCAGTCGGTTCAATTCCGCGACTAAGGGTGGCGCCGGTTGCGCCTAGCGATCGGGAACCCAGACGCCGCGATAGACCGGGCGTCCCCGATACACCGGCCGCGAGGGAATAAATCCTGGCCGGTGTTGGCCCGGCAACAGACCGAGCGCGGCGAGAGTTGCCATGTTCAACCGGCCATCGGGCACCAGCCCGGCGCGACCTTGGAAAAGTCGAAGGGCCGCGGCCGTTCCGGGCCCATAAACCCCATCGATGCCGCTGCGGTAATAGCCGTAGCGCAGGAGAAGCGTTTGCGCCCCGACAATCACGTGGCGTTGCACGTCGGGCGGCGCGATCGCGTAGGGGGTGCCGTCAAAGACATACCCCGGCGCAAACTGCGGCTCCTGCGGCGCCGGCGGATATTGCTGAGGCGCTCGAGCGATCGCTCGAGTCTCCGGCACCGGGATTTCTGCTCCCTGTGGCGGTCCCTGACTGGTCTGGGCCGGTTCTTCTTCTTCCGGCCTGGATTGCGGCGGCGGCGCCTGGCGCACGGCATCGGGGCTTACTCGAAGCGATCGCATCGTCTCGGCATCAACTTCGCCGGTGATCTGAAGCCCGTTGCGGATTTGGTAACGCCGGATCGCCGCCGTTGTATCTTCATCGCGCACGCCAGTCACCTGGCCGTAATAGAAGCCCTGCTCCTTGAGCGCCTGCTGGATCGCCGCGGTGATCTGGTCCGCGCGTAAACTTGCGATTCCCGCGAAAAGAAAAACGGCAAGAGCAAAGCCGACCCGTGACATGGCCTTTGGACGTATCGTTTTTTGCCCTTATTCAGGATGGGCCGCGGCGAGCGCGAAGGTGCCGCCGGCCTCCTCGAGCGCGGCCTGATAAGTGCGCACGCCGTGGCAAATCGCCAACGCCAGCTGCTGGCGATATTCAGGCGTGATGAGTTTCGCCAGCTCCGTTTTGTTGCTCAGAAAGCCGCCTTCCACCAAAACAGCCGGTCGCCGCACATTCCGCACGACATAGAACGGTTCGGGTTTGATCCCGCGATCCATCGCGCCGCTCCGCTCGATCAAGGCGCTTTGCAGATGCGCCGCGAGCCGTTCGCTCTTCGCGGTGAGGGACCGGGAGTCGGTCGCGGGAAGAAAGGACAGCCAGGCGAGGAGCCACGACCGCGTCGACTGGACCGGCGAGAAGTAGGTCTCCACTCCGGTCGCGACCGGCCTCTTCCCTTCGTTAAAGTGGATGCTGACAAAAAGCGAATTGGCGACGCCGTTGCCTAACGATGTTCGTTCCGGGAGCGAAACGTAACGGTCGTCCTTTCGCGTCATGACGGTCTTAAACCCGGCGGCCCGCAGGAGCAGTTCTGTCCGCTGGGCAACGTCGAGCGTCAGATCCTTCTCCAGAACGCGGCCGCACATTGTTCCGGAATCATCGCCGCCATGGCCGGGATCGAGCACCACGGTGAGGGGGCGTGCCTCTGGTTGCGCGCGTGACGGCGGCGATTTGCTCGCCGGCTGGATTGGCGCCGGGGCACGAACGAACCAGACGAACCCAATCCCCAGTAGCAGCAACCCGAGCCATCGAAGTGCGCGCCGCATTGCTTTAGCCCACCAGCTCTTTTAGTTCCTCGCCGGCAATCGCCCGATAACGAATCGCGCTCCGGCCGCTCCGTTCCAGAATGCAGGCCTCGACCGTTGCGGTCTTCAATTCTTCCTCCCGATGCTTCAGCAGCGTTTCGTGCGCGGGGATTTCCTTCCCGTCCTCTTCCGGGGCCGGGATTCTTCCGACGCTCCAGGCATCGAGCGCCAGTTTCATCGCTCGCTGCAAAGTGCAACCGGCATCGTGCTCGCGGCGGAGAAATTCCTCCATCATTTCTGTCGCCCGCGTCGTCCCGGCGATGGCGCTGAACCGAGGCGGCTGCGTCGAATCGGTCGCCGGTCCATTGGCCGAGATCGCGCCGTCGAATTCCACCCGCAAAAACAAATCCTCTGCCGGCTTCGCGCCTACCTCGGCAAAAATCATCCGGGCGAGAAAGGGCGCGCCGTAAACCTGCTCGAAAGCGGTCTTCAAAAGCGGGCTCAGCGAGTAAAAGGCGAGCCGCCGTAAGGAAACATCCGCCGCCGAACGGGTGAAGCCTTCCGTGCTCGCCAGCTCGATCGCCGCCATCCGCAACCGCTCGATGTCGCCGGGATGCCCGATCGCCCCCATCGCAATCCGGTCGTAAATCTCGAAGAGCTTCTGCCGCGCGCGCCCGAGCGTGACGAACAAAATTCCGTCGCGGCAACTCAAGGCCGCGATTGGACTGCCGGGCGCGAGTTGCGTCTCGATGTATTCCCGGCGATTCGAGATCGCCTCGACCCAGCGATATGGCTCCTCGATCATGCCACCGTGCGCTTGAAGCGCTCCGCGATCTGCTTCTCCGGCAGGGTGCGAATTCCCTCTCGCGAAATGATTTTGATCAAGGGAAAAATCCGGGCGTTGCGATCCACCCCGCCCGTCGCCGTGTCCGCCTCCGCCGCGGTGTCGAGCGCGCGCAATGCAATTGTGACCGCTTCGTCCTCGCGCAGTTTTTGCAGCAGTTTTTTCCCCCAGCGATTCTCGTAAAACAAAACTCCGCGCACCCCCGGCGATCCCGAGCCGGTCGCGGCGTAATCGGTCACCTCGAACTGGGCGCCCATCGCGTCGTAAAAATAGAGACGCGCCTGGCCTTCACCCGAAAAATCGTAGGTCGCAAAGATCGGCACCACCACGCCGATCCCCTGGATGACGAAACCAAAATTGTCCCGGAGCAATTTGGAGAGCGCGCGCACCTTTCCCTCGACGCTCATCTCCTGGAGCTGGGTGCGGCGGAAATACTGGAGCGAATGTTCGAGCACCCGCGCCATCTCCCAGGCAGTTGCCGGCACGCCCGCAATCGCCATGATCGAATGCCGATCGATCTCCAGCACCTTGTCCGCTCGATCGTAAACCACGGTATTGCCCGCGGTCGCGCGCCGGTCGCCCGCCACGAGAACGCCCTCGGCATATTTGAAGGCGAGAATGGTCGTCGCCTGGGTGGGGGTGAAGGAAGACGAGGTCTGGCCGCCCGCACCGGGGTTCGCTTCGCCTAACAATCCCTGACGCCGAAGAATGGCGGGGAAATCGGGGAGATTGCCGCCTAACGACTCGCTCGTCACTGCCCGGTGCGCTGCCGGTAGCGCTTCGACTGGTTCGGATCCACCTTGCGCATTTTTTTGAGCAGATCGCGCGTATCCGGCTTGGAAACGTCGGGAGACTTCGGCCCGCCGCCATCTCCCTGTTTCGGTCCCCACGGCACGGGCGCCACCGGTTTTTCCGTCCGCTCTGGCATGAAAAAAAATACCGGCATCCGTTTCAAAACGCAACCGTTGTAGCCGGGGCCGGTCTCCGCGGGGAGCTAGCAGTCTGCATCGCGGCCCCCATACGCTTGCCAGTGCCAGGTGGCGATGCCAAGCTTGCCCCATGATTCGCCTTGGCAGCATCCTCGCCGGTCTTCTTTTTTCCGCCGGCGCCGCGACTGTTTCTCTCGCGCAAACGCCGGCTCCCGCTCAGCAAACCTCCGAGGCCTCCAGCCTTCTCGAGCTGGCCCACAAAATCGATCAGCAAAACATCAAGATCGATCTGCTCTCGCAACAAATCCTGCGTTTGCAGCAGCAGATCGAGCACCCGAAAACATCCGGCGCGAGCGAAACCCAGCCCCAATCAACTCAGACCGCCCTGCCCGCGACCGCCGTGGGCAACACCCATGTCGTCGCCAAAGGTGAAACCCTCACTTCAATCGCGCGCCTCTACAAAATCAGCGTCAGCGATTTGCAAAAGCTCAATCACATCGAGGACGACCGGAAACTTCAGATTGGTCAGACCCTCATCCTCCCGGGCGGCCCGGCGCCCGGCGCCACCGCTTCGCCTTCGCCGAGTCCCGCGCCTAACAATTAATGGAAACCGGCGAGTCCTGGTTTCTCAGCAGACACGAGGACGGCAGCGTTTTCGGCCCGGTCCCATTCGATCCTCTCCGGCGCTGGGCGGCGGCCGCCCTTGAAAGCGGCCAGCCGTAGTGGCGGTCGTGCCGGCCGCAGAGGGACAATTTACTCGCACACCGCGCTGAACTCCGTCGCCGGCGGCGTCCCTTCCCCCGGCGTCTCGAGAAAACTCTGCTGGCAAAGCCGGGCGTACTTCCCGCCTAACGACAATAGCTCCCCGTGGCTCCCGCGCTCGATGATCCGCCCGTGATCGAGCACCAGAATCTGGTCCGCTCCCACGATCGTCGAAAGCCGGTGCGCGATCACGATGCAGGTGCGATCAAACATCAGGTTCTCCAGCGCCTCCTGGATCAACCGTTCCGTCGCCGTGTCCACGCTCGCCGTCGCTTCGTCGAGAATCAGGATTGGCGGGTCCTTGAGCAACGCCCGCGCGATCGAGAGCCGTTGCTTTTCTCCGACACTCAGCTTCACCCCACGCTCGCCCACCACGCTCTCGAGTCCGTTAGGCAGACGCTCAATGAACTCTCTCGCGTTCGCCGCTTCCGCCGCCTCGAGCAACTCCGCCTCGCTCGCCTCCGGTTTCCCGAGGAGCAGGTTTTCCCGAATCGTCCCGTTAAAAAGAAAACTCTCCTGCGTCACCATCCCGATTTTTGCGCGCAACGAATGGAGGCCAAAACGGCGAAGCGGTTGCCCGTCGATCGTGATCTCGCCGGAAGTAAATTCATAAAACCGGACGAGCAGATTGACCAGGGTCGACTTGCCCGCGCCGGTCGCACCCACGAGGGCGATCGTTTCCCCCGGGCGGGCGTGAAAGGAAACGTTGTTGAGCGCGGCAGCGCCACCGCCGTAGGCGAAGCTCACGTTTTCGTAATGAATCTCGCCCGCGATTTCGCCTAACGACTCGCCTTCGGTCAAGCCCGGCTCGACCGGTTCATCCAGAATTTCGAAAACCCGCTCGCCCGCCGCGCGCCCCGCCTGGACCAGTTGATTGAGCTGATGAAGCCGGCCGATCGGGTCATAGAGAAACGCCATCAACATCAACATCGCAACCAGGTCGCCGATCGGAAGGTTCCCATCCAGAACTGCGAGACTCCCGAAGCCAAGCACCAGGATCGCGCCGATCGATTCGAAGAGCGACATCGACGGGCTATAGATCGCCCACACTTTCATCACCACCAGCGTCGCCCGTCGCAACTCGTCGCTTACCCGATTGAAACGGGTGTGCTGCTCGCGCTCGCGCACGAAACTCTTGATCTGGCGAATCCCGGAGAGGTTGTCGTGCAGCAGTGCGTTCATCGCCGAGGCGGCCCGCCGTTGCATCCGGTAACGGCGATGCGCCGTCAGCGTGTAAGTGAGCGCGCCGGCAATCAGGAGGGGGAAGGGAATGAGGGCGAGCGCGGCGAGTTTCCAATTCAGATAAAACATCACGCCGGTGACAATCACGACCTGAAGAAACGCAACCACCCCCTGCTCGATTCCGTCGATCAACATCCGCTCGACCGAGTTGACGTCCTCGATCACCCGGGTCATCAAGTCGCCTGTGGCGCGGTTGTCGAACCAGCGGAGCGGGAGGAGCTGGATGTGTGAATAAAGATCGCTCCGCAAATCGAAAATGACCCGCTGCTCAAAACTGTTGTTGAGAAAAATCCGGAGCGCGTTGAAGGCATGTTGCAGGACGAAGGCGGCGGCGGCGAGAGCGATCAGGGGCAGCAATCTTTCCGGACGATGTGCCCGGACGACATCGTTGATGATCCATTTGGTGACCGAGGGAAAAACAATCACCATGAGCGTGCCGAGAATGGCGCAGGCGAGCGTGCCGCTGGCGAGCCACGGGTAACGCTTGAGATAGGCAAAGACGCGCCAGGCGATTTTCATCCAGTTTTAAGCTTTAAGTTTTAAGTGTTAAGTAGAGAAAAGAAGCCCGGGGTTCGGGCACTCACTTGAAAACTTAACACTCTCCGCCTCCCGATGCGCATCGAACAGATTTTCACTTCGCCCGGCCACAACTTCGTCGGCCATTACGGCGAGCCGCCGGGGCAATTCCCGCTTGTCGAAGCGCACGAGATCGAATGCCTCGCCGGCCGCGGCATCCGCGGCGATCGCTACTTCGATTTCCGCGCCAACTACAAAGGGCAGATCACCTTTTTCGCCCGCGAAGTGTTTGACCAGATGCAGAGACATTTCGGCCTAACGAACAAGTCGCCCGGCGTCCTTCGACGGAACGTGATCGTCTCCGGCGCGAACCTCGTGGAACTGATCGGCGCCGAATTCGAGCTCCAGGGTGTGCGCTTCCGCGGCACGGCCCACTGCGCGCCCTGTTGCTGGATGAACACCGCCTTCGCTCCGGGCGCTGAAAAATTTCTCGCCGGGCTCGGCGGATTGCGCGCTCGCATCCTGAGCGACGGCGCGATCTGTGTCGGGCAGGCTCGGCTGAAAATTCTGCAACCTGCCTGACAATGCATTTCAGCGCAGTCTTGCTGGCCGGCGGCAAATCATCGCGCATGGGCCGGGACAAGGCGCTCCTCGAAATCCAAGGCCAGCCGCTCTGGCAACGCCAGTTGGCGACCCTGGGCCAACTTTCCCCCAGGCAACTCATGTTCGCCGGTCCGGCTCCTCCAGAGTGTCATTGCCAGATCATCTCGGATGAAATCCCGGATGCCGGACCTCTGGCTGGCCTGGCTGCGGCACTTCGGCACTGCACGGCGCCGCTGCTCGTGGTCCTGGCGGTCGATCTCCCACACATGACAGCGGATTTCCTGGGCGCCCTGCTCGCAGAATGTCATCCTCACCGTGGTCTCGTCCCGCGCACCGCCTTCCCAAACTTTGACGCATATGCGCCACAGAATCGGCATCGGTATGAGCCGCTCGCGGCGGTCTATCCGGCGGCTTGTCTCACTTTGGCAATCGAGGCTTTGGCCCGCGGTGAATTTTCCATGCAGGCTTTCGCGCGCCGCGGCCTGGAGCGGGGAGATCTGCGCGAGCGAATCCTCTCACCGGAGGAGTCGTACCTTTTCACCAACCTCAATACGCCGGCCGACTATGAAAGATTCCGCGAGCGCGAAATCCACCCGAGTCGTTAGGCTGCGAAGCAACCAGCCCTCCCGGGAGGAGCTCGACGAAATCGCGGTCGAGGAACCGCTCGAGATTCGAGTTGAAGGCAAGAGCGTCGCGGTTGTGATGCGCACCCCGGGGCACGATCGCGAGCTGGCGGCGGGCTTCGCCCTGACGGAAGGAATTATCCGCAGCGCACGCGATATTTTCGAGATCACATCCTGCCTAACGACGGCAAATCCGAACGATCACGTCATGAATATCTCGTTAGCCGATCCGGCCCGCTTCGACGCGGCCCGGCTGAGCCGTCATGTCTTCAGCTCGTCGAGCTGCGGGGTTTGCGGCAAGGCGACGATCGAAGCCGCGATGCGGCAGTTTCCGCAGATCGAGGCTGCGCCGGAAGTGGGGTCAAAAATTTTGCGTGGTCTGCCGGCGAAGCTGGCCGCGGCGCAGCGGACCTTTCAGCGCACCGGCGGTCTGCACGCCTGCGCGCTGTTTGATCTTGCGGGCGACCTGTTGCTTTTGCGCGAGGATGTCGGGCGGCACAACGCGCTCGACAAAGTGGTCGGGCACGAGTTGCTCGCGAATCATCTTCCGTTAGGCGATCGCATCCTTCTTCTGAGCGGCCGCGTTTCCTTCGAAATGACGCAAAAGGCGCTCGCCGCCGGGATCGCCACCATCGCCGCCATCTCCGCCCCGAGCAGCCTCGCGGTCGACTTTGCCCGGGCGAGCAAGCAGACACTGGTCGGCTTTTTGCGCGATGAGAGAATGAATCTTTACGCTGGTTCGGAGCGAGTCAGGCATTAGGTGAGCACTGCAACCAAGGCTCCCCAAGATGTTTTCGCAGCAGCGCATTCAGCTTCCGCGGCTGCATGATTACGATGCTCTTGCCTGATACGCGCAGCAGCTTTTGATCGTGGGATTTCGCCAGTGTGCGTGACAATGTCTCGCTCGTGATCCCCATCTCCGCCGCCAGCACGCGTTTGGTCCGGTCGAGCTTGATTTCTACCGCGCCATTGCTCATTGGTTGGGGGCATTGTTTCAATAGCCAATTGGCGAGCCGTGTCTCCAGGTCCTTGAGGGTGAGGTCATCGAGTAGACCGAGAATCACCCGAAGATGCTGGCTCATCGAGGCGGCACCCTTTCACACGGCCTCGCCACCGCGTTGATCAGCCCTGACGGAAAGATCGTGAAGATCTGGCGAGGCAACGGCTGGACGCTGGCGGAAATTGTTTCCGCGATTCGCGCGCAGAATTTCTAGAAGCCATAAGCATCTCCTCAATGGCGCCACGCGTGTGGAGCGGCGCTCCCTGGAAGCCAGCTGGCCCGACCACCCCGGGTAGCGGCGGTCCATGACCGGGCCACTTCAGGCGCGACCGCCGGATCGCTTGTGTCGACCTTTGAAGGTCAGCTCCGCGATTCCCGATTTATCGAGCTCGCCCAGACCTTCGGCGACCATCTGGTCATATTGTTCCTTCGTGGCGCGAACGAGCGGCAGCTCGAGGCCGGCCAGCTCCGCGAGGTGCAATGCGATGCCGCTGTCCTTCGCGGCATGCGCCGCAGAGAAGAAACAGGCATGATCGCGGTTCTGCATATCTTCTCCGTCGGTTTGCAAAACGCGCGAGCCAGCCCCGGTTTCGGCGAATACCTCGCGCAACATGGTGAGATCGAGCCCGAGGGCGTCGCCCAAGCCGAGGCCTTCGGCAAGCCCGGCGGTGTTAATGTTCATCACCATGTTGACCAGCGCCTTGACCTTGGCCGCCTCGCCCGCCTTGCCGATGTAGCGAATGGTTTTGCCTAACGACTTCAAAATCGGTTCCGCCTTTTCGAAAGCCGGCTTCTCCCCCCCGCACATGAGATACAACGCACCTTCCCTCGCCTGGGTGATGCTCGAGGCCATGCAGGCTTCGAGACTCTGCCCGCCCGCCTTCTGCGCGAGGCCTTCGACTTCGAGATGCACCTCGGGGGTAATCGTGGCGCAGTTAATGAAGAGCTTGCCCTGCGCGTGGACCAGCAAATTGTCCTTAGCCGAAGAAAAGATCTGACGCATCGCGGCATCATCCGAGACCACGGTGATAATGACCTCGGCCGCGGAGGTGACCTCGCCTAACGACTGGCTGGCAAAGCTGCCCAGCTCCCGGGCGAGGGCTGTCGCGGCGGCGCGATTGGCGTCATAGACCGCGGTGACGTGGAAACCCTCATCCTTGAGCCGGCGCGCCATGTTCGCGCCCATCCGGCCCACTCCGACGAATGCGATGTTCATAATTGAGGATGTTAGCGCGAGGATTCGAGATGCGGAAGCATCTCCCTCCGGAGCGGCTTGCGTCCGCCAGACCTAACGCGCGAAAAATGGATTGTGCGCTTTCTCCTCGACGACGGTCGTGAGCGGGCCATGCCCGGGACAGAGAATCGTCTCCTCCGGCAGGGTCAGGATTTTTTCCAGGTTGTTCTTCACCGCGTCCGGGTAGGAGACATTTCCACCTCCCATCGAGCCGGCGAAAAGCGAGTCGCCAACGATCGCCACCGGCCGAGCCAGCCCGCGCACGACGAAGGTCATCCCTCCGGGCGAATGGCCCCAGGTGAGCCGCGATTCGATTGTGAGCTTGCCTAACGAAAAGGTTTTTCCCTCCTCGATCGGCTGCGCACGATGCGCCTGCTCCCGGCTCCCAAGGAAAGCCGGGGCCCGCGTTTCCTTCGCCAATCGGTCGAGATCGGCCACGTGGTCGGGATGCGCGTGGGTGAGAAGAATAAGCTGGATCGTGAGTCCCTTCTTATTCGCGAACTCGAGCATCCCCGCGCAGGTCGCACCGCTATCGAACGCGACTGCTTCCCCGCTCGCCGGGTCCCAGACGAGGTAGGCGTTGACCTGCATGTCGTGATAGGGGGTGTTGAACTGCGCGAGGCCCTCGAGTTCGATCTCGTCAGGCTGAAACCCGTTCTCGGCCAGATCGGCCAGCGCACGCGGGTTGAGATCGAGCGCAGAGGCGACGCGTTCAATCGTGGCCCGATCGACTTTGCCCTCGCGCAACTGCCGGATCGCCTCCGGGTCGGCGCCGGATTTTTCCACGAGCTGGCTCTCGGAAATGCCGAGGCCGCGCTGGGCCTTGCCGATGATGTCGGTAAAATTGTCTTCGAGTGGGATGGCCATTGCTTCCTATTTAACCACGGATTGCACAGATGACACGGATCGGTTTCGGAGGGACGTGCTTCGGCGCGTCCGGTGCATGCGGAAGCATGCTCTCCAAACTGTCTCAGGGGAATATCGCGTTGTGGTGCGCAGGGAAGCACGAACGCCGTCTAACACCTCACGAAGTCGTCGCCCTGAACGCCGCCCCAACCAAGTCGGTGGTGTTTTGCTCGGCTGAGAGATCGTAGCCTTGCGCGGCGATGTCGATCTTAGGAACGGCGAAGCTTGCGCGCGGTGCGCGGGCGGTTAATTCCATCTCGGGTAGGTGGGCATCCTGCCCGCCGACAAAGGCGTCACGCCTTTGTGAACTTCCGAAGTGCATTCTGGCAAGATGCCAGAATCGGCGGGCGAGACGCCCACCCTACCCGAGAAATTGCGCCACCGCGCGAGCACGTCGGGCAGATGGTTCTTCGCGTGCTCTTCTTCGCTCAGGGCGATCTTTGGAATCACGCCGAACTTTTCTTCCGGCAAAAGCGGCGTGCGTTTGTCGTCGAGCGACCAGCCGTCGGCATCGACATCGTAGAACCAACATGATCGGTGCCGCCGGAATTGGTTTTGCTGAAAACCAGAATGGCGGTAGAAACGCCGGCGTAAGGTTTGAAGACGCCGCCGGTCTTTGTCTGCTCAAACCGGCGGAGGCGCCGCCGTCGTATACGTGATCTGCTCAATGACCTCGAGTGGATCGGCGTATCAAGATTGTCAACGCCCGCCAACCCCCAATCATGGATCCGCAGCCAATCATGGGTTTGGCGGCGCGGGCGACTGGGTCGATTTTGAGCCGGTGTCGGTGATTTGCGGAATTTATTCGTGTGCAGGAAGTCGGGCCTGCGGGAGGATGAGGCTCCGCAGAGACGTGCTTTTTGTGCGGGTCGAGATATCCCGCGGGGGCGCTATGCGCCATCCAAATGGTTGAAGCGCGCTTCTTCGTTCAACACCCTCTCGGCCTGGTCGAAGATTTCTTTCGCTTCTTCCGGGGTGTTGCCGACGGCG
>Ga0081539_10003185_pt1 | contig 20765 bp, 17 predicted proteins | sample TabmetS4T2R2_FD_71023 | JGI IMG/M metagenome (GOLD analysis project Ga0081539, IMG submission 71023) | Tabebuia heterophylla rhizosphere microbial communities from the University of Puerto Rico - S4T2R2 | ecosystem: Host-associated > Plants > Roots > Rhizosphere ...
GTGCGGAACGTGCGGAACGTGCGGAACGTTCGCGTCGTCCGCGCGCTCGTCTTCGGGTTCTCGGACGGCTCCCTCGTTCTGGGCGTTCGCATCATCCCGACGGGTCGAATCGACTCATCCCTGCCACGTCCGCAGACGGTCCCGCTTCGAACGAATCGAACGATCTGAACGGCCCGAACGATTCGAGCGGCTGACCGCGGCGCGCTTTTCGCTGGTGGTACACTACGTAGACCCACGGTACGCGCCAGCGGCGTCGTCGCAGCCGCAGCTCGTGGACCAGACGAGCGCACCGTGCCGCGCTCCGATCGTCTTTACGTGGCGAGCGCGGCTTCATGAAACAGTCCTGGCTTCAGCACGAGCGCGCCCGCGACCTCCTGTCGAAGGAAGTGGGATACGTGCGCAAGCCGCACGGCGGCAAGCTGCGCGTCGCGCTCGCATTCCCGAACACCTATTTCGTCGGCATGTCGAACCTGGGACTGCAGACGGTCTACCGGCTGTTCAATGCCGAAGCCGACATCGTGTGCGAACGGGTGTTCCTGCCGCCAAAATCCGAGCTCGCCGCCCAGCTCGCCTCCGGCGCTCCGCTCGTGACGATCGAATCGCAGACGCCGGTCGGGCAGTTCGACGTCTTCGCGTTTTCCGTGTCGTTCGAATGGGACTATACGAACGTGCTCACGCTGCTCCGGCTGGCAGGCATTCCACACCGCGCCGCCGCCCGCGACCACCGGCATCCGCTCATCGTCATCGGTGGCGCCGTGACGTTCGTCAATCCCGAACCGCTGGCGCCGTTTGCCGACGTGATTGCCGCAGGCGAAGGCGAAGTGCTGGTTCCGTCGCTGCTCAGCGCGTTCACGGCGGCGTCCGATCGCGACGATCTGCTGCGGAGACTGGCGAGCGAGCGGGGCTTCTACGTTCCGTCGTTCTACGACGTGACGTACGCGGACGATGGAACGATCGCGGTTTTCGTCCCGCGATCGGGGACAGGTGCTCCACCCGTGGTGAAAAAGGCGGCGCTCAAGACCACCGAAGCAGTGGATCCGCCCGCCACCACGATCTTCACACCCGATACTGAGTTCGGCTCGCGCTTCCTCGTCGAAGTCGTTCGCGGATGCGCCAACCTGTGCCGGTTCTGCTGGGCAGGCTACAACTATCTGCCGGTGCGCGCGTTTCCCAAGGAACGGATCCTCGAGCTCGCCCAGCGCGCCAAGCCGTACTCCAACCGCGCCGGACTGGTGTCGATCGCGTTGTGCGATCACCCGGAGATCGAGGAGATCCTCGAGCGGCTCGTCGAGATGGGTTACAGCATCAGCCCCGCGTCGCTGCGCCTGGACGATCTCACGCCGCGCATCCTCGCGCTCCTGCGTCAGAGCGGTGAACGCACAGTCACCATCGCTCCGGAGACGGGATCGGACCGCCTGCGACGGGTGATCAACAAGACCGTCACCAACGACGAGATCCTCGCCGCGGCGGAGATGATCTTCGCCAGCGGGATGGAGAACCTGAAGCTGTATTACATGATCGGTCTGCCCACAGAAACGGACGCGGACCTCGTTGCCATTCGCGACCTCACGCTGCAGTTGCGCGACCTGATGCTCGCGCACGCGCGGCCGCGCGGGCAGGTCGGGCGGATTGTCGGCAGCGTCAACCCACTGGTGCCGAAGCCGGGGACCGCGTATCAGTGGCTGCCGATGGAGAGCGATTCGTCGATCGATCGCAAGATCAAGCGGGTGCGCATGCTGCTCGCCGGAATCGACAACGTCTATTTCAACGTCAAGTCCGAGCGGCACTCCTTCTACCAGGCGCTGCTGTCGTTGGGAGATCGGCGCGTGGCGCCCGCGATCGAGGCGGCGGAACGCAACGGCGGCAACTGGCGCGCGGCGGTGGCCGAAACGGGCGTCGATGCGGACTTCTTCGTCTTCCGCGACCGTTCGCACGACGCCGTGCTGCCGTGGGACATCATCGATGGCGGCATGAAGGACAGCTTCTTCCGCGCCGAATTCGACAAGGCGCTGCGCGAGGAGTGGACGCTCCCGCCGAAGCGGCAGAAGGAGAATGCTCGACTCCTCCCCGTCCTCCAATAACCCGCCGATATCCGCTGGTGCACCACGTCGCGACATCGCGACGCCTCTGCTGGTCCTCATCGGGATCGGAGCTCTCCTTCTCACCATCGTCGTTTTCATCACCGGCGGTTTCTTTGCCGTCGTCGGCGGTCTGCGTATTTCAGTTCGACATTGGCCGAGACCGCTGGTCATAGCCACCCTCATCTGGTTCGTTGCCATCGTCCGCGGTCGAGCGCGCGTTTCCGCCTTCCTGACGATGGTGGCGTCCGCGATCGAGGAGCGAGTCCGCACGATTGCTGTCGTTCTGGCCGCAGCCGCCGCAGGAGCCGGCATTGGTTTCGGCACATATGCCGCGGCGGGCTCCGATGCTGCGGGCTATATCGGCGCGGCACAGCTGTTCGCCGAAGGTCACGTGTCGTTCGATGAGCCACTTGCTCGCCAGGTCGGGTGGCCAGCGGCGGATGCGACGTTCGCGCCCCTGGGCTTCCGACCGTCCGGTCCGCCTGGCCGCATTGTCCCGACTTACCCTCCCGGTTTGCCCCTGGCGATCCTCCCCGCGCGAGCCGCGTTCGGAGAATTCGGCGCCTTTCTCGTCGTGCCCGCCCTCGGCGCATTGGCCGTGCTCTGCACGTTCGGGCTCGCGCGACGCATGCACGGTCCGGTTGCCGGTCTCATCGCCGCGTCGTTCCTGGCTACGAGCCCGATCTTCCTGTTCGAGATCACGCAGCCGATGAGCGACGTTCCGGCCGCCGCCTGGTGGGCGCTCGCCTTGTGGCTTGCGTGGAACGCATCGCCGGGACGCGCCGCGCTGGCCGGCGCGGCTGCCGGATGCGCGCTGCTCACGCGACCAAACCTCCTTCCATTGGTGGCACCGCTCGCTCTGGTGGTTGCCTTGTCGGTCCCATTGGAACGCCGCTCCCAGGCGATCCGGCTGGTTGCCGCATGTGCGTTCGCTGTCGTGCCATTCGGGGTCGTGCTTCTTTTCCTGCAGCAGCGCATGTACGGCTCACCGTTCGAGTCCGGGTACGGTGCAGGCGTATGGCGCGACTTCTTCGCGCTGGCCAATGTTCCGCAGAACGCGACGGCGTATCTCCACCGCCTGCTCGTCGCCGAGCGTCCAGTCCTCATCGCCTCCGCTGCTTCGCTGCTCGCACTGGTCGTCCGGCGTCGTCAGCTCGCGGGAAGCCGCGCTTCACTCCGTGCGGCGGCGATTGCCATGTCGTTCGTGGCCGTCACCATCCTGTTCTACCTTCCATACGGCGTGTTTCCCGACTGGTGGTATTTGCGGTTTCTTCTCCCCGCCTATCCGGCGTTCTTCGCGACAGTCGGCGTACTGGCGACGGTCGCCATCGATCGGGCCCCCCGCGCGGCGCACGGCGTTCTTCTCGTCACTGCGATCACAACCGTCGGTGTGGCGAACGTCGCGAACGCGCAACGACTGGACGTGTTCCTGGCGCGCTCGTCCGAGGCGCGTTACCAGATCGCCGGGAGGTATCTGCAAGCGATGCTGCCCGCCAACGCCGTGATCGTGACGGTGCAGGACAGCGCCGCCGTTCGCGTGTATACGCATCTGCCGGTCCTGCGATGGGACCAGCTCTCGATCGATCTCGATGTCGCGCTCGCACAACTGACGGACCTCGGGCACCACCCGCTGCTGCTCGTCGAGGACTGGGAGCGGCCGCAGCTGCGCGCGAAGTTTCCGGCGTCAAGCGCGGCGCGCCTCGACTGGATGCCAGTGGCTGATGTTGGCGACCCGATTCGCGTCGGACTCTTTGATGCCGCGAACCGCGATACGAAGGCGACCGATCGCATTCATTGATGCGCTTCCCTACGTCGCGACCGCCGCGGCCTCCTCGTGATCGGCAAACGCCTGCAGGATGACCTCGCGCAATCGATCCTGAGCTGTCGCGTCGCCCGTCGCCGGGCGCAGCAGCGCAAAGGTGCGTCGATCGCCGTTGACCACGTACTGGCGAGCGGGAAAGGTCACGTTGCGACCGCCGCCGGTGCGGCGCTCCCAGACCGCGAAGCCCACGAGCTTCAGTCCAGACAGTTCTCCATCGGTGAAATGCAGCTCCGCATCCGCGAGCTTTCCTGCCGGTGCGTTCTTATCCTTGTCGTGTGGCGCGATCTTTACGAGCACGGCGTCCTCCGTTGTCAGGCGTACTGGCGCGACAAACAGAGGCAACGAGGACGCCATCGACAACGAGACGAGCGCGACCCCGTAACATGCTGGAAGGATGAGTGTTCAGGGCGGGCGCCGCGGCGATGCCAGAATGCGCCGGCGCGGAGTGACAACCCGAGTTGCTACCGGAGCAGGAGCACGTGCGCGATGGCGAGCTCGCGGGAATGGGTCAGCGTGACGAGCGAGGAAGTGGCGCCGAGCGCGGCGAATCGTATGGCCGCGCCGCCATGGAACTGCAGCCGCGGCGGGCCGCTGTGCCGGACGACTTCGATGCCGGTCCAGAACACGCCGCGCGAGTGACCGGTCCCGAGCGCCTTCATGGCCGCTTCCTTTGCCGCGAAGCGGGCGGCAAACGACGAGGCGAAGTCGCGACGCGCGCGACAGTAGGCGATCTCGCCTTCGGTGAACACGCGATGAACGAAACGATCCCCATAACGCTCGATCGTGTCCGCAATCCGTGTAATCTCGGTCGCGTCCAGGCCGCTGCCCACAATCTCCATATTTCGTCATCCTACATGACTCTTCCGCCGCCTCCCGACCACTTCGTCTGGATCAACGAGTCCTGGGGCGCCGCGCTCAGGTGTCAGCCTCTCGAGCCTCTCGCGCGCCATCTGTTCACGACCCGACAACTGGAGTTGACGCCGGACCCCTTGCGCGCGCTGGCGACCGGCCTGGGCGCCGGTCAACTGCTCCTGCTCCATCAGGTCCACGGCAATGATGTCGCGTCGGTTCGAAGCGAATCGGCCGTGCCCGGCGAACGGCCGAAAGCTGACGCGGTCGTATCGGCGGCGCGATGCGTGGGCGTGTCGGTTCGCGTCGCCGATTGCGTGCCGCTGCTGATCGCCGACGCGACCACTGGCGCGGTTGCCGCGGTTCACGCCGGATGGCGCGGAACTGCCGCCCGCGTCGCGCCGGCAGCCATCGAGGCCATGCACCGCGAATTCGGCGCTCGAGCGGAGGACCTCGTCGTCGCGATCGGCCCGAGTATCCGCCGTTGCTGCTATGAGGTCGGCAGCGACGTCGTCGATGCCTTTGCCGCCGCCGGACACGAGCGCTATCTCATCGACCGCTGGTTCACCGTGCCGCCCTCACGCCCGGGTTCCGATCGGCCGAAGCTTCGACTCGATGTCGCGAGTGCCAATCGCGATCAGCTGATTCTGGCCGGGGTTCGAGAAGCGAACATCTACGACTGTGGTCTGTGCACAGCGATGCACCTGGATATCCTGACCTCTTACCGCGTCGAGCGGGAGAAGGCAGGTCGACTCTTTGCTGCGATCGCGTGCAACGCGTAAACGTTGAGAGTTGGATTCAGTGAAGCGGGTCAGGAAGCTCGCGGCAGCGGATGGCGGGTCCGCTGCGCGGTACCCGCCCTACCGGGCCGGCGTCTGCGGTGATTCGTAACCCTCGTCCACAGCCGTGGGATGGTCCGCGGCAGCCGTCGTCGCCAGCTTGTCGCAGCGCTCGTTTTCCTGATGGCCGTCGTGGCCGCGCACCCAATGGATGCGCAGCGTGTGGATGTCGACCAGCGCGAGCAGCTGCTGCCACAAATCCCAATTCGGGACGACACCGCCTGGCGACCGTCTCCAGCCGTTCGTCTTCCACTTTCGCGCCCACCCCTTGTTGATGCTGTTCACGAGGTACTCCGAGTCGCTGAACAGATCGACTTCGCACGGTTGCTTCAGTGCCTCGAGCGCCTTGATCGCCGCCGTCAGCTCCATGCGATTGTTCGTCGTTCGTCGAAATCCGCCGACGATCTCCTTGCTGTACGGCGGATGCTCGAGGATCGCCGCGTATCCGCCAGGCCCGGGGTTCCCGAGGCATGCACCGTCGGTAAAGACCGTGACCTGCTTCTTCGGACTCTGCGGCACTCGGAACTAGGCGCGGACGATGGGCTGTTCGATCGGAGGTGGCGGGGGAACGTAGTAGAGGATGCGCTGGCAGCTGTCGCACTGGATGATCTGATCGTTGGCACGCACCTGCTGAAAGACGTGTGGTCGCAGACGCACGTGGCACTGTGAACAGAGGCCATCGCGGGTCGCCATGCTCACGGCGAGTCCGCGTCGCGCGCGTGCCACCATCTCGAACAACGTGGTGAGACGCGGCTCGAGCTCCTTGATCAGCGTCGCGCGGGCGGTGGTGGCGTCGCTCAACGACCCTTCGACCTGCTGGAGCTCCGCGGTGAGCTCCTTCTTCTCCTGGTCGATCGCCTTCTGCCGCGCGGCGAGCTCGGCCTCGGCCTGCTTCACATCTGCGGTCAGACCGTCGGCTTCGACCATCCGCTCGATCTCTTTCTCCTCGACGGCCGCCAGTTCGTGCTGTGCCGTCTCGATTTCGTGACCGAGCGCCTGGTATTCGCGATTGGTCTTCACCGCCGCCTGCTGATCCTTGAACTTCGAGAGGCGACCCTGGTAGACGGCGGCCTCCTTCTCGAGGGCGCGCTTCGCCTCGTGGTTCTCGGCCAGCCGCTTCTTCGCGGCGTCGACGTGCGCCTTGGCCTCGTTCAGCCTCGCGTCGGCGTCGGCCAGGCGCTGCGGATGCGCGGCGATCCGCTGCCGCGCGTCGGCGATCTGGTTGTCGAGGTGCTGGAGCTTGATGAGCCGATCGAGATCGGGAGACATGGGGCTAAGTGGAAAAGTGGAAAAGTGGGAAGGTGGAAAAGTAAGTTGAAAGTGCGACGGCGGCTTGAAGCCTTACTTTGTCCACGTTTCCACTTCTCTACTCTTCTACTTTCGATTGGTGGGCCCGCCAGGATTCGAACCTGGGACCAACCGATTATGAGCCGGCCGCTCTAACCGCTGAGCTACGGGCCCCTACGTGCGACCTTCCAAGAACGCCTTGAGCTTCCGGCTCCGCGACGGATGCCGGAGCTTGCGCAGCGCCTTGGCCTCGATTTGACGAATCCGCTCGCGCGTCACCGCGAAGTTCTGGCCGACCTCTTCGAGCGTGTGCTCGCTGCCGTCGCCGACGCCGAACCGCATCTTGATCACCTTCTCCTCGCGCGGCGTCAGCGTCTTGAGGACGGCTTCGGTCTGCTCCTTGAGATTCAGGTTGATGACTGCCTCGGCCGGCGACACGATGTTCCGATCCTCGATGAAGTCGCCCAGATGCGAATCTTCCTCTTCGCCGATCGGCGTCTCGAGCGAGATCGGCTCCTGTGCGATCTTCAGGACCTTGCGGACCTTGGCGACCGGGATGTCCATGCGCTTGGCGATCTCTTCGGAGGTCGGCTCGCGCCCGAGCTCCTGTACCAGCGCCCGCGACGTGCGTATCAGCTTGTTGATCGTCTCGATCATGTGGACCGGGATGCGGATCGTCCGCGCCTGGTCGGCAATCGCGCGCGTGATCGCCTGACGGATCCACCACGTCGCGTAAGTCGAGAACTTGTAGCCGCGGCGGTACTCGAACTTGTCGACCGCCTTCATCAGGCCGATGTTCCCTTCCTGAATGAGATCGAGGAACTGCAGCCCGCGGTTCGTGTACTTCTTGGCGATCGAGACCACCAGGCGGAGGTTCGCTTCGACCAGCTCCTTCTTCGCCTGTTCGGCCTGCGCCTCGCCGCGCTGAATCACTTCGATCGTCCGGCGCAGCCGCTCCGGTGTTTCCTCCAGGTCGTCGATCATCTGCTTGACCTGGATCTTGAGGTCCTTCTGCTTCTTGAGGAGGGTCTTCTTCTCCTCTTCCTTCAGCTTCGGACCCTTGGTCTTGACCTTGGGGTTGAGCTGGCGGTCGATGACGTCGGCGTCGCGCTGCACGCGCTGGACGGCGTCGACCGCGTCCTTGACCTCGTCCACCAACCGCCGCTTGACGGTCTCGGTGAACTCGATGTCGCGAATGCGGCGTGACACCTCCACCCACGCGCGCATCGTCCGCAGGCGCGCGCGACGATATTTCCTCTTGTCCTTCCGCGGGACCTCCGCCAGCTTCTCACCGAGCTTGGTGTAGCCGAGACGTGCCTTGCGGACGGCTTCGATCTGCGTGAGGACTTCTTCCTTGCGCTCCTCGATCACCTCGTCGGTGATCTCCTCGTCGCTGAAGATCACCAGCTCGCGGATCGTCCGCTCGCCGGCGCGCAGCTGATCGCCCATGACCAGGATGCGCTTGGCAATCGTCGGCGTGCGCGAGATCGACTTGATGACGGCCAGCTTGCCGCGCTCGATGCGCTTGGCAATGGCGACCTCGCCCTCGCGTGTGAGCAGCGGCACCGTGCCCATCTCGCGCAGGTACATGCGGACCGGGTCGTTGGTCTTGTCCAGAGCGCCAGGCGTGAGATCGAGCTCAGGCCCTTCCTCCGAACCATCGCGATCGAAGTCCTTGTCGCCGCGGTACGCCTTGTCGGAATCGACGACTTCGATTCCGGCGCTGCCGAATGCGTTGAAGAGATCGTCGAGCTCCTCGGAGGAGGTGATCTCCGAGGGCAGCATCTCGTTGACCTCGTCGTAGAGCAGGTAGCCCTTCTCCTTGCCGACGTTAATCAGCTGACGTACTTCGTCGTATTTTTCTTCGATCGACAAGGTCGAACCTCCGAAGTTATGACTCGACAGCCCTATATGAGTGCTTCGATCCGCTGCAGCAGATCGCGCTTGCGCGCCCAGAGCGCATCTATCTGATCACCGTGCTCGGTGGCACCCAGTTGCTGCAGGCGATCGATTTCCCGCTGCAGCGCCGCCCGCTCGCGCTCGTAGCGCAGCCGGCGGATGATTCGCGCGCAGTTCTCCACCTCGTGCACGGGCGGCTCGCTTTCACTGGCCACCGCCGTGACGAGCTGGGCCTCCACCATGCTTAGACGCTCGAGGAGCACCGATGGAGAGAATCCCCTATCTTCGTTCAGTTTCCGCGCGAGATCCAGCACCTCGCGGGACGCCAGCCCCTCGAAATCGGGCGGTTCGAGGCCGGTCAACGCGGTCAGCGCGGGGGCCGGCTCGTGAATCAGCCACCAAATCAGGCCTTTTTCCGCTTTTGTGACCTGCCCAAACCCCGTGTTTGCACGATTTCTGACGGTTGACTGTTTTTGCACGGCGGCGCGACGGATTTCCGCACGGACGACCTCGTCCGTCACCCGCGCTTTGAAAGCGATGCGGTCCGCGAAACGGTCGCGCATCGCGGCGTCTGGAATGCGCGCCGCGATCGGCAGCATCGCGGTCACGAAATGGACGCGCCCCTCGTCGGTTTGCAGATCGTGGGAGGTCGACACGCGATCCAGCAGGTACTCGAGATACGGTCGCGATTCCTTCAGCCGCTCACCGTACGCCGCCCGTCCACGTCGCCGGACGAACACGTCGGGGTCCTCGCCGGCCGGCAGCGTCGCGACGTTGACGTCGAACCCTTCGGCGACGAGCATCTCGCACGATTTGGCGGCCGCGCCTTGACCTGCCACGTCGGGATCGAAGCTCAACACCACTTTCGATGTGAACCGCCGCAGCTGTTGCGCCTGCTGCGGCGTCAGCGCCGTTCCGCATGACGCGACGACCGACTGATAGCCGGCCTGATACACCTGCGCGAAATCGAAATAGCCTTCCACGAGGATGGCGAACCCGCCTTGCTGCATCGCGCCCTTTGCCAGATTCAACCCGTAGAGCGTCCGCCCTTTCGAGTAGATCGGCGTTTCAGGCGAGTTCAGATATTTCGGCTGCTGGTCGGCATCGAGCGCCCGGCCGCCGAAGGCAATGACCGACCCGGTGTCGCGGCTGATGGGAATCATCAGACGATTCCGGAACCGATCGATGACACCGCCCCCGTCACGCTCGACGAGCAGGCCGGCGCGCAGGAGCAGCGCCTGCGAAAACCCCTGTTTCAACAACGCCTGCTTCAGCGCGTCACGCGACGACGGCGCGAAGCCCAATCCCATGGCGTCATTGGTCTGCTGACTGACGCCGCGCTCGACGATCTGCGTGCGCACCCGAGCACCGGCTGGTGAGGCCAGTTGTTCGCGAAACCACGCCGCCGCCGCTTCGTGAATCTTGAGCAGCGTCTCGCGCTCCGTCGCGTTCGCCCGCTGCTCGTCGCTCTGCTCGAGCTCGGGCAGCGGCATGCCGAATCGTTGCGCGAGCAGCTTCACCGCGTCCTGAAACCCGACTTTGTCGTGCAGCTCGAGGAACTTGAGCACGTCGCCGCCCACGCCGCAGCCGAAGCAGTGAAAGAACCCCTTGTCGCGGTTGACGTGGAAGGACGGCGTCTTCTCCCCATGAAACGGGCATAGCCCTTTGTAAGTGGCGCCCACCTTCTTCAACGACACGTAGTCCTGAATCACCGTCACGATGTCGGCGTGTGACTTCAGGTCGTCGATGAAAGTCTGTGGAAACAGTGCCATGTAATTCAAAATGCAAAATGCAAAATGCATTTTGCATTTCGCCGAGCTCAGTCCTTCAACTCCACGATCGTCGCGCCGCCACCGCCCTGATTCTGTGGCGCCGGCTGGTGTCGAGCCACGAGCGGATGATCGTCGAGGAACCCTGCGATCGCGCGACGCAGTTGCCCCGTTCCGAAGCCGTGGACGATTCGAAGCTCGTGCTGATCGGTCACGGTCGCATCATCGAGAAATTTCTCCAGACGCGTGAGCGCCTCGTCGACCGAGCAGCCGATCACGTTCAATTCCGCCAGCGCCCCTTCGCGCGGCTGAAGGTTCACGCGAATCTTCGTCGAAACAGCAGTTTCCCTGGGAGCCGACTCGCCGATCCCCTTCAGATCACGTAACGCGGCACGGAGACGTTTTCCCCGCACATCGACTTCGGCGTGCTTGCCGTGCACCTCGACGACCGTCCCTTCGAGCCCAAGAGTGCCGATGGTGACGCGCGATCCTTCGCGGATGGGGACGGCAGGTGCTGGCGCGGCGGACGGCGGTGCTTCTGTCTTGTTCTTCAGCCGATCGACGACCGCGTCCAGGGCGGCACGCGCGTCGGCGCGAACCGCGCCGGTGTCGCCGGTGCTGATTCCGGCGATCCGCAGCTTGTCGCCCGCCCGCAATCGCACCGCCGCCTGTTCGGACAGTTCAGCCGCGCGCGTCTTCAGACCCTCGATGACCGCGTCGATCTCTTTGCGCGCTTCGCGAACCTGATCCTCGACCTTGGCGTCGAGCCGGCGCCGGAGTGCCTGCTCGCGATCGCGCAGCGCTTCCTCGCGCGAGCGAAGCTTGCGCTCTGTTTCGGCGACCGTGGCGCGCTCGCGCATCACCTGCCGTCGTTCCTGCTCGAGGCGCGAGAGATCCTGGTCGACGCGTGCCAGGTGATCGGCCAGCTGCTTCTCGCGCTCGCCGAGATTTTCGCGAGCGGTCGCGATGACGCTGGCGGGCATGCCGAGCCGCTTCGCAATCTCGATCGCGAGGCTGCGTCCGGGCGACCCGTAGATCAGACGATAGGTGGGCGCAAACGTCTCCGGGTCGAATCCGAATGCCGCGCTCACCACGCCGTCCGTGGTCGACGCGTACGACTTCAGCGCGTCGTAGTGCGTGGTGGCGACCAGATGCGCGCCGCGCTTGCGGAAGTGATCGATGACGGCGATGCCGAGGGCGCCGCCCTCGGCCGGGTCGGTGCCGGCGCCGACCTCGTCGAGCAGGACCAGCCCGGGAAGCGCCAGCTCGCGATCCATCGAGACCACGTTGGTGATGTGCGCCGAAAACGTGCTCAGGCTCGCCGAGATCGACTGCTCATCGCCGATGTCCGCGAATACCGAGCGAAAGACCGGCAGCCGCGAGCCGGGATCGACCGGAATGTGAAGCCCGGCCTGCGCCATCGCGGCGAGCAGACCCGCCGTCTTGAGCGCGACCGTCTTGCCGCCGGTATTCGGTCCGGTGATCACCAGGATGCGTGTCGGCGGAACGAGCAGCACATCGACGGGAACCGGATCGACGCGCGGTCGCGATTCAGTCTTCGCCGATGGATCCAGCCGCTCGATCACACGCTGCATCAGCAACGGATGACGCGCGCCACGCAGCTCGAACGTGCCGTCGGTCGACATCACCGCTTCGATCGCGCCCATCATCTGCGACAGGCGTGCGCGCGCCTGGATGACGTCCAGCTCGGTTGCGACGTCGAGCGTGCGCTCCAGATCCTCCGGCCGCGCGCGGAACGCGTCGGTCAGCGCCAACAGGATGCGCCGGACCTCCTCGGTCTCGCGCTCCTCGAGCTCGACGATCTCGTTGTTGATCTCGACCGTCTCCAGCGGCTCGACGAACAGACTCGCGCCGCTGGCCGATCCGCCGTGCACGATTCCGGGAATCGCGCCCCGATGCTCGCTGCGCACCATCAGGACGTAGCGGCCGTTGCGGTCGGTGACCACCTGCTCCTGCAGGTACTTCGAGGTGTCGCGGCCGCGCACGAACGCGTCGAGCGTCGAGCGCAGCCTCTGTCGGTGCTTGCGCAGCCGATCGCGGATGGCGGCCAGCGCCGGACTCGCGTTGTCGGCCACTTCCCCCGACGGCTCGATCTTGCGGCGCACGTCGGCGATTTCGTGCCGGAACGACGCGACGCTGTCGACCAGGCTCACCAGAATCGGAAACGAACCCGACAGCTTGCGAACCGACGTCCGCGAGTGCTCGATCGATTCGAGGTACTCCGACAGCCCGAACAGACGCAGCGGCTCGAGCGCGCGTCCCTCGATCGTCAATGCCTCGAGGATCTCTTCGAGATCGGAGGGCGCGCGCAGCGGGAAGCCGGCATGGTCCGCGAGAAAGCGAACGCCTTCGCTGGTCGCACGCTGCGCCGCGCCGACGCGCGACGGGTCGGTCAGCGGATGCAGATCGCCGAGACGATCGCGACCCGTAGGCGTGACAGCGAGGCCGGTGACGACCGAGACGATGCGATCGAACTCGAGGGCCCGCAGCGCGCTGGCGTGCATGGCAGGAATCCTCAAGTGTACTCGCCGCAGCAAGCCCGCGGCTCTCAGTAGTCAACGCCCAACCCGCTTATGCCTGATCCAACTCCCAACTCCCAAATCGACACCGTGATTCAACGTTTGGGAGTTGGTCGAGCGACAGACGTTGGGAGTTGGAGTTCAGAGATGATTGATGGCGCTCGCGACGCAGGCGGCGCCGAAGCCGTTGTCGATGTTCACAACGGCTACGCCGTTGGCACAACTATTGAGCATCCCTAACAACGCCGCAATCCCGCCGAAGCTGGCGCCGTAACCGACACTCGTTGGCACGGCGATGACGGGCACCGCGACGAGCCCGGCGACCACGCTTGGCAGCGCGCCCTCCATACCCGCGACGACGATGATCACGCGTGCGGATTGGAGACGGGCCTGTTCGCGCAGGACGCGATGGATGCCGGCGACGCCCACGTCATAGATCCGGTCGACGACGTTCCCCATCAACTCGGCAGTGACCACGGCTTCCTCGGCGATCGGCACGTCGGACGTGCCCGCGCACGCGATGACGACGGTGCCCTTGCCTGGAGGGATGCTGCCTTGCGCGAGCGTAATCGCCCGCGCCTGTTCATGAAACACGGCGCCGGGTGCAACAAGCCGTACCATCGCGAAGGCAGCCTCGCTCGCGCGCGTGACGAGCAGCGGTTGCCCGCGCGCGACAATGCGCTCGGCGATCGACGCGATCTGCTCGGGCGTCTTGCCGATGCCGAGGATCACCTCGGGGAATCCCTGCCGCAGCTCACGATGCGTATCGACGCGCGCGAAGCCGAGATCCTCCAGCGGCGCACGGCGCAGCGCGTCGAGAATCTGTCGCGACGCCGTGGCGAGGTCGACCTCGGCGGCGCGGACCTGTGCGAGCAGGCGGTCGAGATCAGCAGCGTTCACGATGACGAGCGCGCCCGGTCCGATGCGCCGAGCCCGCGACGGAGGCGTGGAAATGGCCCGGTTTCGTTGACTTTGCCGACCACGACACTATAATTTTCGATCGTGCCTCCAGCGGGTTCTCCCACCTTATGAGCGTCGGCGAAACCCTCATCCTCGCGACCTACTTCTTCGTTCTGGTCATTCTTGCGGTCTACGGCTGGCACAGGTACTACCTCGTCTATCTGTACATGAAACACAAGGATCGGCAGCCGGTTCCTGCCGGTCCGCTCGATTCGCTGCCACCGGTCACGATTCAGCTGCCGATCTACAACGAGATGTACGTGGCGGATCGTCTGATCGATGCCGTGTGCCGGATCGACTATCCGCCACAGCTGCTCGAGATTCAGGTTCTGGACGACTCGACCGACGAGACGCGCGGTGTCGCCGAGCAGGCGGTCCGCCGCAACGCGGCCGCCGGCGTCAACATCACCTATCTCCATCGTACGGATCGCACCGGCTACAAGGCGGGCGCGCTCGAAGCGGGGATGAAGCAGGCGACAGGCGAGCTCATCGCGATCTTCGACGCCGACTTCATTCCGACCACCGACTTTCTCCGCCGCACCGTGCCGTTCTTCGTGGACCGCAGGGTGGCGATGGTGCAGGCGCGCTGGGGGCACATCAACGAGGATTACTCGCTGCTGACGAAGGTGCAGGCGATCCTGCTCGACGCGCACTTCGTGCTCGAGCATGGCGGCCGCAACCGATCGGGCTGCTTCTTCAACTTCAACGGCACCGCCGGCATCTGGCGCCGCCAGGCGATCGTCGACGCCGGCGGCTGGCAGCACGACACGCTGACCGAGGATCTGGACCTCAGTTACCGCGCGCAGCTGCGCGGGTGGAAGTTCATCTTCCTGCCGAACCTGATCGCGCCGGCGGAAGTGCCGGTCGAGATGAACGCGTTCAAGTCGCAGCAGCACCGCTGGGCGAAGGGATCGATCCAGACGTGCCGCAAGCTGCTGCCGAAGATCCTGCAGTCCGACCTGCCGCTGCACATCAAGGCCGAAGCGTTCTTCCATCTGTCGGCCAACTTCAACTATCCGCTCATGTGCGTGCTGTCGGTGCTGATGGCGCCGGCAATGGTCATCCGCTACAACATGGGCTGGTACGAGATGCTGCTGATCGACGTGCCGCTGTTCTTCGCGGCGACGGCGTCGGTCGCCAACTTCTACATGGTCTGCCAGCGCGAACTGCACGTCGACTGGATCACGCGCGTCAAATATCTGCCCTTCCTGATGTCGATCGGGATCGGTCTGGCCGTCAACAACACGCGCGCCGTGTTCGAGGCGCTCTTGAACAAGCAGACCGAGTTCGCGCGCACGCCGAAATATCGCGTCGAGTCGCAGGGCGACGACTGGGTCGGCAAGAAGTACCGCCAGAGCGTCGTCGTGCAGCCGATCATCGAGCTGGCGCTCGGCCTGTATTTCACCGCGACGGTCTTCTACGCTCTCGCCAACGGCCTCTTCGCCACGGTCCCGTTCCTCGTGCTCTTCCAGGTCGGCTTCCTCTACACGGGTCTGCTCTCGATCATCCAGCAGTATGCGGGCGAGAGCGTGGTGCTGAATCCGGCGACCGAGGAAGAAGTCTGAGGAGCTGACGCAGCAATTCAAAACGCAAAATTCAAAATGCATTTTTCATTTTGAATTTTGCATTACTCGTCTCTACAATCCGCGCCACCTCTCACAACAAAGGAGTCGCCCATGAATGTTCGACGGATCGCGCTCGCGGCTGTCGTGGCGTGGATGGTCTCCCTCGGCATCGTGTGGCAATGGGTGATGTATCCGATCACGGCGGCGATGGGCCTGGCGCGCTCCGGCGAGACGTCCGCCCCGCGCAGCGGGGCAAAGCCAACGCTGCAGACTAGCGAGGTCTGAGGCCAGCCTCGCTAGGTATAGGATCGCCGGATGGCAGTGGCTGAAAAGCCCAAGGGTGGTCTGGAGGACGTCGTCGCGACGTCCTCCGCGATCTGTTATCTCGACGGCGACCGTGGCGTGCTCGCGTACTGCGGGTACGACATTCACGATCTCGCGAAATCATCCACATTCGAGGAAGTCTGCTACCTGCTGTGGCATCGGCGGCTGCCGACGCGTGCCGAGCTGGGCGATCTGCAGTCGCAGCTCGCGGCCGCCCGGCCGCTGCCGGAGCCGATCCTGCGTCTGATGCGCAGCCTGCCGCCGGTCGATGGCATGGACGCGCTGCGCACGATCACGTCGGCGCTGGCCCATTACGACGCCGAGAGCAACGACGCGGCGCCGCAGGCGCAGTATCGCAAGGCCGTACGCCTGACGGCGCAGACGGCAACCATTGTCGCGACCTGGGGTCGTCTGCAGGCGGGCGGCGGCCCGATCGCGCCCGACCCGGCGATGAGCCAGGCGGCCAATTTCCTCTACATGCTCACCGGCGAGCGGCCACACGCGACGGCGATTCGCGCGTTCGACGTCGCCCTGATTCTGCACGCGGACCACGAGCTGAACGCGTCGACGTTTGCGGGTCGGGTCGCGGCGGCGACGCTGACCGACATCTATTCGGCGGTGGTCGCCGCCATCGGCACGCTCAAAGGGCCGCTGCACGGCGGCGCCAACGCGGAAGTGATGAAGATGCTGCTCGACCTCGGGCAGACCGCGACCGGCGAGCGCGTCGACGAGTTCGTGCGCGGCAAGTTCGCGCGCAAGGAGAAGATTCCGGGCTTCGGCCACCGCGTGTATCGCACGGAAGACCCGCGCGCCACGCACCTGCGGCAGATGTCGCGCGATCTCGGCAAGCGCGCCGGCAACACCGCCTGGTTCGACATGTCGCAGCGCATCGAGGCGCTGGTCAAGTCCGAGAAGAAGCTCAATCCCAACGTCGACTTCTACTCGGCCTCGACGTATTACACGCTCGGCATTCCGATCGATCTCTACACGCCGATCTTCGCGGTCAGCCGCATGTCGGGCTGGACGGCGCACATCCTCGAACAGTATTCGAACAATCGGTTGATTCGTCCTCGCGCCGACTACACCGGCCCGCCGTACCCGCAGCGCTTTGCGCCGCTCGATCAGCGCTGACCGTTCGCGGCCCGACAGAACAGACATCGATCGACCCTCGGGTCGGAGTTGCCGCCACTCCATATATGGAGTATGGTCTCCATATGCAGAAAACGACCGCCGCCGCGCGGTCTGCCGCGACGTGGATGCCTTTGCCGGCCGCCGACCGCCAGGATCCCGCCGTCCGCCGGCGCCTGTCGGCGCCCTCGTTGCGAGCCTTTTTTGCCACCGCGCGCGAGTGGGCGCTGACGACGAACGAGGAGCGCGGTTTGCTCGGGTGGCCGCCGAGCTCCACGTTTCACAAGTACAAGAGCGGAGACGCCGGTGTCCTGTCGTTCGATACGCTGACGCGCATCTCGCTGGTGTTGGGGATCTACAAGGCGCTCCACATGCTCTATCCCGAGCCGTCGTTCGCCGATCGGTGGATCAAGATGCCGAACAGCAACGCGCTCTTCGGCGGAACGACGCCGATCGCCTTCGCGCTCGACGCCGGTCTCGACGGTCTGTTTCACGTTCGGCGTCTGCTCGACAGTCGGCGTGGCTGACGTTCCGGCGCTCCCACCCGTCGTCCGTATCCGATGGAGCGCCACGTGCCGGCTCATCCCCAGCCGCTATCCGTCGGTCGGCCTCTTCGACGCGATCGTGTCGCCCGACGATTTGAGCGCGATCCTCGAGCTGGAGGCCTGGACCAACGATCGCCTCAGCACCGAGCTCGGCATCCTGCATCGGCTCCCGCCGGAGGAGTGGGTGATGGGCGAGCCGATGGCGTCGGTCGTGATGGCCGCGTTCTGCCATCCCCGTCCCGGCGGCGCGCGTTTCTCGAGCGCAGATCGCGGCGCCTGGTACGCGGCGCGAACGATCGAGACGGCGCTCGCCGAGTCGATCTATCACCGGACGCAGGAGCTCGTGGAGGTCGGCCACTTCGACACGCGCGTGCAGATGCGCCTGTATCACGCGGACTTCGCGGCGACGTTTCACGACGTCAGGGGACGGCCTGCTGACGATCCCGTTTACGACACGAACTCGTACGCCAGGTCACAACCCATCGCGCGCGAGCTGCTCGAACACGGGTCGAACGGGCTCGTCTACAACAGCGTGCGTCACGCTGCCGGCCAGTGCATCGCCTGCTTCCGCCCGAAGCTCGTGAAGCGCGTTCGCGTGGCGGCGCACTACGAATACGTGTGGGAGGGGAAGCCGGCACCGAGAGTTCGGCGACTCGCGGCTCGTTGAAGGGTGCGTCAGCCACTCGAAGTACGAACCACCGAGAGACAGAGGCACGGAGGCTTTTTTCAACCGTCTGACGATCGAGGCCACGCCGAATACCAAACCACTCCGCGCCTCCGTGGTTCGAGAGGTGGCTGCCGCGACGAATTCACGAGAGGGCGCCTGTTATAATCTTCTGTTCGCATCCCGATGGACCAACGGTATATCCGCAACTTTTCGATCATCGCGCATATCGACCATGGCAAGTCGACGTTGGCCGATCGCTTCCTCGAGCTCACCGGCGCCCTGCAGGCGCGCGAAATGGAAGCGCAGGTCCTCGACGCCATGGATCTCGAGCGCGAGCGCGGGATCACGATCAAGGCGCACCCGGTCCGCCTGAATTACACGACCCGCGGGGGCCAACCCTACGTCCTCAACCTGATCGACACGCCGGGCCACGTCGACTTCAGTTACGAGGTCACGCGCTCGCTGGCCGCCTGCGAAGGCGCGCTGCTGCTGGTCGACGCCTCGCAAGGCGTCGAGGCACAGACGCTGGCCAACGCGTACCTGGCCGTCGACAACAACCTCGAGATCATTCCGGTCATCAACAAGATCGATCTGCCGAGCGCGCAACCCGACGAATGCAAGCGCCAGATCGAGGACATCATCGGCCTCGACGCGTCAACCGCAATCCTGGCCAGCGCCAAGGAAGGCACCGGCACGCGCGACATCCTCGAAGCGATCATCGAGCGCTTCCACCCACCGAAGGGCGATCCTGACGCGCCCCTCAAGGCGCTCATCTTCGATTCCTGGTACGACCCCTATCGCGGCGTCGTCATCGTCGTCCGCGTGATCGACGGCGTGCTCAAGACGAAGATGAAGGTGCGGCTGATGGCGACGGCGCAGGACTACGAGGTGGACGACCTCGGCGTCTTCTCGCCGAAGGCGTTGCCGGTCCAGGAGCTCGGCGTCGGCGAGGTCGGCTTCGTCGTCGCCAACATCAAGCGCGTGGCCGACGCCAAGATCGGCGACACGATCACCGAAGTGGCGCGGCCGACGACCGAGCCATTTCCCGGTTTCAAGGAGCTGAAGCCGATGGTGTTCGCCGGGTTGTACCCGGTGGAGAGCCATCAGTACGGCGAGCTGCGCGAGGCGCTGGAGAAGCTGCGGCTCAACGACGCGTCGTTCTTCTACGAGCCGGAGACGTCAGCCGCGCTCGGCTTCGGTTTCCGCTGCGGGTTCCTCGGTCTGCTGCACATGGAGATCGTGCAGGAGCGCCTCGAGCGCGAATACGACATGGACCTGGTGACGACGGCGCCGGGCGTGTTGTATCGGGTGACCACGACCGACGGAGAAGTGCTGGAGATCGACAGTCCCGCGAAGCTGCCCGACGCCGGGCTCATCACCAAGCTCGAGGAGCCGATCATCACCGCGATGATCCTGACGCCGTCGGAGTTCGTCGGTCCGATCCTGCAACTGTGCCAGGACAAGCGCGGCGTCCAGAAGAAGCTCGAATACCTGAAGTCCGATCGCGTCCTCATCACCTACGAGCTGCCGTTCAACGAAGTCGTGCTCGACTTCTACGACAAGCTCAAGACGATGTCGCGCGGCTATGCGTCGCTGGATTACCACGTGACCGGCTTCTGGGAATCGCCGCTCGTAAAAATGGACATCCTCGTCAACGGTGATCCGGTGGACGCCTTGTCGATCATCGTGCACCGCGATGCGGCGTACGAGCGGGGTCGCGCGCTGGCGACGAAGATGCGCGAGCTCATCCCGCGGCAGATGTTCGAGATCGCAATCCAGGCGTCGATCGGCAACCGTGTGATCGCCCGCGAGAGCGTCAAAGCGCTGCGCAAGAACGTGCTCGCCAAGTGCTACGGCGGCGACATCACGCGCAAGCGCAAGCTGCTCGAGAAGCAGAAGGAAGGCAAGAAGCGGATGAAGCGCGTCGGCCGCGTGGAAATCCCGCAGGAGGCCTTCCTGGCCGTCTTGAAGGTCGGCACGGAGTAACGCGACGCTTTACAAAGGCTTCACACCGATGTGAATTGCTCTGCCTGGCGCGGCGCGTTACCGTGACCTGCCTGATCGCGTTCATCCCGCACCCATAACGAATAGATCTTCGCCGCGTCATGCGCTCCGGTGCGCGTGTGCGCCGGCGACTGCCTCGTTGCTTTCGCCCTGCGCGGAGCACGAATAGGAAAGCTCATGGTTCGTAAGCTCCGTGTGTCGCGCTCGATGTCTGCACTGCTGGTCGCGGCGGTCATCGCCCTGGTGGCGACCGCATTGACGCAACGCACGTCCGCGGCGCCGTTTACCAGCGGCAACATCGTGATCTACCGCGTCGGCTCGGGTTCGGGCGCGCTCTCGAACGCGGCCAACCCGGTGTTCCTCGACGAATACACGCCCACCGGTACCCTCGTTCAGTCAATCGCGCTGCCCACCGCGGTGAACGGGTCGAACAGAAGGCTCGTCGCCAGCGGCACGGCGACCTCTGAAGGCCTGCTGACGCGGTCG
>Ga0081539_10003186_pt1 | contig 20762 bp, 20 predicted proteins | sample TabmetS4T2R2_FD_71023 | JGI IMG/M metagenome (GOLD analysis project Ga0081539, IMG submission 71023) | Tabebuia heterophylla rhizosphere microbial communities from the University of Puerto Rico - S4T2R2 | ecosystem: Host-associated > Plants > Roots > Rhizosphere ...
CATTGCGTTCGAGAAATGCACGTCGGGTCGCAGCAGACGCTTTTGGATCAGAACAAAAGCCGCTACTCCATTGTGGCTCTGCCGTTTGCACAGGATGATGCATCATGTCGCCGGTCATGATGACTTCTTTGCTGCCACCTTTGACATGTACACAAACATGACCGGGAGTGTGGCCTGGAGTCGGCTCTAGAAACACTTGATCATCAATCGCATGATCACCTTCTACTAAGACAGCTTTGCCAGCTTCAACGATCGGCGCCACACTATCACCAATTGAGCCGTCGCCAGTGCTTTGATCTCGTTCACTTTCCTGTTTCCAGAATTCCCATTCTTTGCGAGCAAAGAGATACTTCGCATTAGGGAAAGTCGGTACCCACTTGCCATTCACCAGCCGGGTGTTCCAACCGACGTGGTCAACATGGAGATGAGTACATAACACATAGTCCACTTGTTCAGGCTTGACACCACCGACTTGTTCGAGGGTTTGCAGATATGGTCCTTGCATTTTGCTCCAGCCAGGAAACAAGGCACGGTCTTTGTCGTTACCAACGCACGTATCAACAAGAATAGTGTGATGCTTGGTGCGAATTACATATGTGTGAATGCTCATGATGAACATCCCGTCGGCAGCGAGAAAGTTGGGCGCAAGCCAATGCTTATGTGATTCAATAACTTCAGCTTTTGCGTCCGGCAGCAATTGTTGCGGCTGCAGGAACGGGCCTTCCATCTCAACCACCCGTGAGATATTAACGTCGCCTAAGGCCAGATGTTTCATATGGTCCTCCTCCTGTAGAAAATCATGGTGAGTGCTTCTGTACTATAAAAAACGGTTAATGCACCATTCCCCCTACTGGGACTGCTGCCGGGGAGATGCCTTCGACTTTTATTGGGCGGACCGGAACTGTAAGTAGGATCATGGCACTGACAGCAGCAATTGCTGCATCGACAAAAAATGGAATAAGCCAGTTGCCGCCGCTTCCTGCGAGCATGTAACCAGCCGTGAGAGGGCCGAGAAAGCCGGCAAAGGTGCCGAGGGTGTTAATCAGACCAAAGATTGCTCCTGCCAGATGCTGGTTAAACTCGATTGCCACGGTTGAATAGCACGCCAGGGCGCTGGTAAATAATCCGTAGAAGATTATCAAACAGATCACACACAGGGAGGCAGAGGGAACCAAGGCCCCGGCAAGGAGAAATGGGAGCGAGAGCGCGAGGCCAATCCCGCCCATGCGCGAACGAACAAACTGTGAACTCCACCCACGGCGCAGGAGCCAATCGCCAAACATGCCGCCCCCGACGAGGCCGATAAACGCACTGCCCTGCAACGGAATGCCCAAGATCCCCATGATGCCGAGTGGATAGCCTCGTGCTTCCACGAGATACGTCGGAATCCAGAACAGAAACATCCAGCCGACATACGCGAAGCACATGTAGCCGAACGCGACCGTCAATAAGGGCAGATTGGTAAAGACCACCTGCAGTGGCAGATCGTTTGCTGGTCGCGGGGGAATCTGCGATTCAATGTATGCACGTTCTGTTTGGCTCACACGGGGATGAGATGCAGGGGAGTCGTGTGCGTACGATAACCACACCGCTACCCAGATCAAGCCGAACACGGCATTCACATAAAAGACCGTCTGCCAGTTGCTATGTAGGATGATCCAGGTTGTCAGCGGGTAGGCGACCATTTGTCCAGCAGTGATTCCCGAGATACTGAAGGTGTGCGCGCGGCCAAATTCCGGTCGTGGAATCCAGCGTGAGTTAATCGAGGCGGCAGCAGGAAAGGTCATCGATTCAAATACACCGACGAGGAAGCGCACTGCGAGTAGGAGAAAAAAAGCACTCGCACCCCACGGCGTTAGAAAGGTAAACAGCGAGAATCCACAAAAGGCCAAGGCAAGGACTTTCCGCCCGCTCCAACGGTCGGCAATGACTCCGCCAGGAATTTGTAGCAATGCATAACCAATGAGAAACGCGGAGAACACCCAGCCGAACTCATCCTTTGTCCAGCCAAGTTCTTTCATCATCACTGGGGCGGCGACGGAGATATTGACGCGATCGACATAATTGACGACTGAGCCGATAAATAACAGCCCAATCATATGATAGCGAATCGGCAACGCCATGTTCCCCTCCCTTTTTGCGGATCACGGGCGAAAGTAGCCGCGACTCTACCTGGAGAGGGACGCGAGGACAAGACGCGCGAATAGGCTTCAGGGAAGGAAAAGGGACAGGGACAAAGGTAAGGGATAAATGGATGAAGAGAAAACAGCAAGGGGAGAAATAGGAAAGGCAAAAATCAAAAGTCAAAGGGCAAAAGTCAAAAGTGGAAAAAATTCTCCCCTTTTTCCGTTTTGCCCCTTATCCGTTATCCCTTATCCTTTATCCTATTCCCCCTTTTCCCCATGTACCCCCTTCTTATTTTGATCATATCGGCTTCACACCGGCGAGAAAATCAATCACCGCTTTGCTGAAGATGTCGTTCTGATCACCAGCGACCATGTGGCCAGCACCGGTGACGTCAGCGTATTGGGCGTGTGGGACTGCATCAAGGAACTCTCTGACAGTTTCGTCACTAATCACATCACTCAGTTTCCCGCGCACCAGTAGTGTGGGGACTTTGAGTGCACGTGACGCTGCCAGTAACCGCTCTGGATCGCGGCGGAACCGTGCAGGGTTCATCATCTGTGGGTCCCAATGCCAACGGTAACGACCATCAGGTCCTAGGCGAAGATTCTTGGCGAGACCGCTCAGATCCTTTGGCCGTGGACGATGAGGAATATAGGCCGCGACTGCGTCTGCAGCTTCCTCTAGGCTTGCAAACCCATTTGGGGCTCCCCCCATAAAGGCACGAATACGTTCGACACCTTCAGGTTCAGTGCGTGGAGTAATATCGACCAACACGACACCAGACGCCACCGGCTCAATTGCCTCACCAATAGTGAGTAGCGAGGTGATCCCCCCGAGCGACGCGCCGACGAACACCGGTTTCTGCTCGAAGTGACGCAATATAGAACGAATGTCGGCAACATACGAGTCGATGACATAGTTGCCGTCTGGTGCCCAATCCGACTCTCCATGTCCACGCAGATCGATTGAGACTGCATACCAGCCCTGGGTTGCCAACGTGCGGGCTGTGCCTCCCCAGGCAAAGCGCGTTTGTCCACCACCGTGCAAGAATAAGATCGGCGGATGCAAGGGATCACCCCATGCGTCGCCGACTAAGTTGAGTCCTGCATCGGTTTTGTACATAACCCGTTGTCCGGGTGAAGATGAAATTGTACTTGCCATCAGTTTCCTCCTTAAGGATGGTAGGAACTGGGGAAAGAATTTACCTGAATTGGAGAAAGTAGACAAGAGGTGAGGAGGGGAGGGAATGAGCCGTATCGTTTTTGTAGGGGCGCAGCAGGCTGCGCCCCTGCCAACTAGCTCGCGATCCGCATGCCGTAAAACGAACGCCACACGAACACAAGCGAAACGACGAAAAACAGCCCGGCTAACATGTGCGCTGTGCCTGTGTTCATCGTGATAGCCAGTTCCACAGCAAGGAGACCAAAAAGCGTGGTGAACTTAATCACTGGGTTCATTGATACGGACGAAGTATCTTTGAACGGATCACCGACGGTATCGCCGATTACAGTAGCAGCATGGAGATCGGATCCCTTCTCTTTTAGCTCGACTTCGACGACTTTTTTGGCATTATCCCAAGCGCCACCAGCATTCGCCATAAAGATCGCTTGAAAGAGCCCGAAAAGTGCGATTGATATCAAGTAACCAATAAAGAAATACGGCTCAAGACAAGCGAAGGCGAGCGTGCTGAAGAAAATGGTGAGAAAGATATTGATCATGCCAGCTTGCGCATATTGCGTACAAATCTCGACGACTTTCTTGCTGTCTTGCACCGAGGCTTTCTCGACTCCTTCTAACTTAATGTTATCTTTGATGAACTCAACTGCGCGATAGGCTCCGGTCGATACCGCTTGGGTTGACGCGCCGGCAAACCAGAAGATCACTGCTCCACCAGTGATGAGCCCAAGGAGGAACGGGGCATGTAACAGTGAGAGGAAGGACATGTTCTCGGCTTTTAAGCCGGTGAGCAGCACGATAATTGAGAAGATCATCGTCGTGGCACCGACCACCGCGGTGCCGATCAGCACGGGCTTTGCTGTGGCTTTGAACGTATTTCCCGCGCCGTCGTTTTCTTCAAGGTAATGCTTGGCTTTCTCAAATTCCGGGAAGAAGCCGAAGTCACGTCTGATCTCTTCTTTAATGTCGGGGATATTCTCAATCAGTGAGAGTTCGTATACTGACTGGGCATTGTCGGTCACTGGTCCATAGGAGTCGACCGCGATCGTCACTGGACCCATGCCGAGAAAGCCGAACGCCACCAGCCCAAATGCAAACACCGGTGCCGGGCTAATGGAAAACTCGCTTTTCATCAGTGCGCCGAGTCCTTCGCCGCTCACCAAGTATGCGATCCCCATAAGGCTGACAATTACTACACCCATCCAATAAGCGCTGAAATTGCCCGCGGTCAGACCAGAGAGCACATTGAGTGACGCTCCGCCTTCGCGTGACGACGTCACGACTTCGCGCACGTGACCGGACTCCATCGAGGTGAAAATTTTGATCACTTCCGGGATCACTGCGCCGGCAAGGGTGCCACAGGTGATAATCGTCGACAGCTTCCACCAGAGCGTTCCGTCACCCAGAGGGCCGATCAATAAAAATGACACCAGGTAGGTAAGGATGATCGAAACAATCGACGTAATCCACACCAGTTGTGTTAGGGGCGCTTCGAAGTTCATCTGATCCGCTTCGCCGTAACGGCCTTTTGCCACCGTTTCATTGAGCAGATACGACGCCCCCGAGGCGATCACCATCACGATACGCATGGTGAAGATCCACACAAGCAACGGTACGCGGTATTCTGTTTCAACGGCGAGGAGAATAAAAGAGATCAAGGCTACGCCGGTGACGCCATAGGTTTCAAAACCGTCGGCACTGGGACCGACGGAATCGCCGGCGTTATCACCAGTGCAGTCGGCAATCACGCCAGGATTCCGCGCATCGTCTTCTTTGATTTTGAAGACGATCTTCATCAGATCTGAACCGATATCAGCGATCTTGGTGAAAATACCACCAGCGATACGCAATGCTGAAGCACCGAGCGATTCCCCGATGGCAAACCCGATGAAACACGAGCCCGCGTAATCGCCCGGGATAAAGAGGAGAATAAAGAGCATGATTACCAGCTCAACGCTGATGAGAAGCATGCCGATGCTCATGCCAGCCTTAAGCGGGATGGAGTAGCAAGGGTAGGGTTTCCCGGCCAATGCAGCGAAGGCAGTCCGTGAATTAGCAAAGGTATTGATACGGATACCAAACCACGCGACACCGTAGCTCCCAGCAATACCAACAAGGCTAAAGAACAGAATGATCACCACCTGGCTGACAGGGTTGTGCTCTAAGAAGCCAAAGTACACGACCATGATCGCGCCGATGAGCACTTCCAAAACGAGGATGAACTTTCCTTGCGTAATGAGGTAGGTCTTGCAGGTTTCATAAATCAGCTCTGAGATTTCGCGCATCGACCGATGCACCGGCATGTTCTCTAACTCTTTATAAATCCGCAATCCGAAGATCAGACCACCGACACAGACAATCAGTCCAAGCATGAGGAAAGCACGGCCGTTCATGCCGAAGAACTCAGACGTAGACAGATCAGGGAGAATGAGATCTTTCTCGCTGGCTGAGGCAGCAGAAGCAATCAGCAGGAAAGCAAGGGTGAGGAAATGACGAGATAGTCTGACAAAACTCCGTATCCAATGACTCGAAGCCTTCTTGTGTTGTCTGCCCCCTAGCGGCTGTGGAAACGCGCAACTGCGGCCCAGGGTACGTACTCCAAGGGTCAAAAACGACATTACAAACCTCCTATAGAAATGCTCCTGTGAAATTAGGGGAAGAGCGTGAACAACCTGCACTCGCCGTCAGACGAGCGGGGTATGTAACAAGATACCCTCTGCCCCGAATGCCCGTGCCGGGAGAATAGAGGACCTGCTCCCAGAGGTCAATGTAGCAAAGAGGAGAGAAAAGTCGAACAAGAGCCTCTTTGTGAGACTAGGGACTTTACACCCTGGCAGACGGGCGCTACAGACGTGTGGCTCTGTTCGCGACCTACGAGTGCAAACTAACTGCTTCGTAGGCCTAACCGCGGAGAGAGGACGCGTCTGGTGTACATCGTAGACGTTGATACTGGCGGAACCATGACCGATGGACTCGTGACAGGTGATGGGCAGCTCGTCGCTGTCGAAGTGGATACCACTGGTTGTGAACAAACCGGGCGGTGTCTACCTCGATAGTTTCGTCGCCAAGGTCACAGTGCCGACGATGAAACCGCAGATTCTCGAGTATGCGCTCGGGTCACCGATCCGAGCGCACCGTTAGTAGGCAAGCGTCCGGCATATTGGTCGGAGTATGATGAATTTTGTGAGACTCCTATTGAGCGTTTACTTCTCGCACACCGGGGAACGAGATCATCGGTCCGGCAATCATCGAAGCTGATCTGACAACCATAGTGCTACCATCAGGCCAGCAGTTTTCGATTGATCGTTTTGGTTTGGGGGTGATAGAAGCTCCATAAGTCTTGCTTTTAGATCGAGAAAAGCGCACACAAAACACATGAAGACTTCCGTAAAACGAAAAAATCTCTATCTGGACGAAGGAAAAATCCGGCGCGCTGGGCGCATCCTGGGAACTCAAACTGAGGCGGAGATCATCGACCGTGCGCTTGATCTGGTGGTGTTCCGCAAAACCATCCTCCGCTCGCTTGAATAGACTGCCGGTGAGGGATAGGGAGGGAAGAAAATGCAGGATGGCGAACTCCCTGATTGACTCGGATGTGTATATCGATTTTTTGCAGCAGGGCAACTTTCATGCTGAGATTGCCCGGCTCTATGCAGAACACACGCCTGGCATGTATTTCTCTTCTGTCTTTTGAGTTGATCCAAGGTTTCCGTCACTTCGTCTTGGTGGTGTTGGAGTAGAGGGAACACAAACATGCACTGCCCGCGTTGCGACTTTGGCAATCCGGAAGAGATGAATTTCTGCGGCAAGTGCGGAGCGCCACTTACTCCGCGCTGCGCCCAGTGTAGCTTCGAGAATCCAGCCGGGTTTGCTTTTTGTGGCAAATGCGGTTCCCCGCTACGAGTTGTCAATTATCAGTTATCAGTCGTCAGTCCTCAACACCCAGCACCTAGCACCCAGCCCCAGGCGGCGGAACGTCGCCAACTGACAGTGATGTTCATTGACCTGGTGGGCTCAACAACGCTTTCCCAGCAGTTGGACCCCGAAGACTATCACGCCCGTGTACAAGCCTATCAATCTGTCTGTAGTCAGGTCATCGCTCACTACAAAGGCTATATTGCCCAATACCTGGGCGATGGTGTGTTGGTGTACTTTGGTTATCCTGCAGCCCATGAAGACGATGCGGTACGCGCCGTGCGCAGTGGCTTGGAAATAGTGGTGGCGGTCAGTCAGCTGCAGTTGACCCCACCATTACACATACGCGTTGGTCTCCACACCGGGCCGGTCGTAGTAGCTGAGATTGGTACGGGTGCGCAGACAGAGCAACTGGCGTTAGGCGAGACACCGAACCTCGCGGCGCGTATCCAGGGGGCAGCGAATCCTAATGAAGTGACGATCAGCGCAGCAACGCATCGTCTCGTCGAAGGTTTGTTTGAATGTGAAGACTGTGGGCAGTCCACACTCAAAGGGGTATCGACCCCGCTGACGCTCTATCACGTGCTCAAAGAGGGAGAGGCGCAGAGCCGCTTTCAGGTCGTCGCCCGCAAAGGTCTCACTCCCCTGGTGGGGCGTGAACATGAGTTTGGACTGTTACGTGAGCGTTGGGAGCGGGTAAGAGACGGGGAAGGACAAGTCGTACTGCTCAGCGGCGAGCCGGGTATCGGCAAATCGCGGCTAGTAGAGGCGCTCAAGGACTCTTTTAAGCACGAGGGTGTCAGTTGTCTGGAATTACGCTGCTCGCCATATCACCAAAACAGTGCCCTCTATCCGGTGCTTGAGCATTTGCAGCGGATTTTGCAGTTTCAGCAAACTGATTCCTTTGAGCAAAAGCTGGAAAAGCTGGAGCAGATGCTGTTGCACGCTCGTTTGGACCACCAAGAGACGGTGCCCTTATTGGCCTCCTTGTTGTCACTTCCTGCTGCCACCTATCCACTCCCCGCTTTCAGTCCGCAGAAACAGAAAGAGAAAACCTACGAAGCGCTGGTCACCTGGCTCTGTGCCGAGGCTCAGCAGCAAGCTGTAACGTATGCCTGGGAGGATTTACACTGGGCCGATCCGTCGACTCTCGAATTGCTCTCACTCTTTGTGGAACAAGTGCCGACGACACCAGTGCTGGCCGTCCTGACCTTTCGACCCGAGTTCACGCCGCCGTGGGGTTCCCATTCCTATCTCAGCCAGATTCTCCTTAGTCGCCTGAGCCGAACCCAAGTGGGACTGATGGTGGAGAAGATCATCGGCGGCAAACAGCTGCCTGCTGAGGTCGTACAACAGATTGTGAATAAGACTGATGGAGTACCGTTGTTTGTGGAAGAGATCACCAAAACAGTCTTGGAGTCTGTAGAGTCTAGAGAGTCTATTGAGTCTGAAGAAAAACTCGCCCAGCCCTCTCTACGGTTAGGCATTCCCGCAACGTTGCAAGATGCACTGATGGCCCGACTGGATCGGCTCGGCGCAGCCAAAGAGATTGCGCAAGTAGGAGCGACGATTGGGCGCGAATTTCACTATGACTTACTCCAGGCCGTCTCCTCACTCACCGAGGACACGTTGCAGCAAGGGCTGCGGCACTTAGTGGAGGCGGAGTTGGTCTATCAGAATGGGCGACCGCCCCAGGCCACGTATCTCTTCAAGCATGCGCTTATTCAAGACACGGCTTATCAATCCTTGCTCAAGAGTCGTCGCCAGCAGTTGCATCGACAAGTCGCGCAAGTATTGGTGAAGGAGTTTCCACAGGCCGTCGAGACCCAACCGGAACTGGTTGCGCATCACTACACAGAGGCGGGCCTCATCGTACAGGCGATTCCGTATTGGCAGCAGGCGGGCGAGCGAGCCATTAAACGCGTGGCGCTTAAAGAAGCGATTGCCCACCTGAACCACGGGATGGAGATCCTCGGCACGCTGCCGCCATCACCGGAACGCGACGGGAAAGAGTTAGACCTGCGCACTCCGCTTGGGACGGCCTGGCTGGCGCTCAAAGGCTGGGGAGCATCTGAGGTGTGGACCAGCCTGCACCCGGCGCTGGGGTTGGCCAAGTCCCTGGGCCGCCGCGAGACGTTACTCCCGATCTACTGGGGACTATGGGTGTATGTGGTGGTCCAGGGCCGCGTCGCTGAGTCGCTGGACTGGGTCAATGAAATGCTGGCGACTGCTGAGGAAAGTGGCGATCCGGATTTGTTGATCGAGGCCCATGAGATGGCATGCACTACCCACTATTGGCGGGGAGATTTGATCCAGTCCCACGAGCATGGCGACAGAGTACTGGCGCTGTATGACGATCAGTCGCACCGCCATCTCGCAGACCTCAAGAATATCGACCCGAAGACGAGTGTCGGCGTTTATGACTCCCCTGGGACCTGGATGCGGGGCTATCCGGATCGTGCTGTGCAACTGTGCAATGCCAAGGATGCTCATTCACGCCGGCGTGGGCATCCCTTCGACCTCGGCTTTGCGCTCACGGTGGGCAGCCAGGTTTGGGACTACCGCTGCGAACCCGAGCAAATGCTGGCGCGGGTCGAGGAAGCCGAGCGGCTAGGCCGCGCACACAGCCTGCCTTTTATCTTCGACGTGATGGCGCAGTTGTGGAAGGGCCTCGCCTGGCTGCGGGCCGGGCACCTCGCCGAGGGCATCGCACAGCTGCGGGATGCGATGGAGATATGGAGCGCGCACGGCGGCGGGAGTGGGGTGCCGTACTATCGAGCAGTCCTGGCCGAAAGCTTGGCGTTGAGCGGTGATAGCGAGAGCGGATTGCGGTTGATCGAAGAGAGTCTCACGCAGATTGCGTGGCCCGGTTGGGAAGAACGCTTGCACTTGGCGGAGGTGCTGCGGCTCAAGGGTTGGATGCTAGTGCTCCGAGGCGACCTTGCCGGCGCGGAGCAGAACTACCTGGCCTCGCTCGACTGGGCACGCCGACAACAGGCGAAGTCCTGGGAATTACGCACCGCGACTAGCCTTGCTCGCCTCTGGCAACAACAAGGCAAGGGCGTCGAGGCTCACCAGATGTTATCCACGATCTACAACTGGTTCACCGAAGGGTTTGACACGAAGGACTTGCAAGAGGCGAAGGTGTTGTTGGAAGAGTTGGCATGATGCTGCACTATATGTGAATAGCGGGTATTGGGGAACATATGGAGATCGAACAGATCAAAGAGAAAGTCCGCAGCAACCAATATATGTACAGCTATCACGCTGAGCTTGAACGCAAGGCGGATCAGTTGACGTTTGCCCAGATCGAGGCAGCTTTGTTGAATAGTCGTATTCTTGAGCAGTAGGCTGACACTGGCCGCGGAGAAAGTTGCCTTGTTGTTGGATTTGCAGAGGAAGTCCCCATTCACGCGGTGTGTGGGGTTGGCGTGGAGAGAAGCCATGAGACACGTACGATGTAACTTTTGCGGCAGTGACCAATACGAAGAACGCAAAACGGAGTACCTGTATAGTTACGATGGGAAGTATTTGCTGGTACCAAATACGCTGGTAGAAGTGTGTGGCAACTGTGGCATGGTGTACTACGACGCCGCTGTGCTGAAAGAGATCGAGAGACGCTTCTTTGCGATTCACACAAAGACCGAAGAGCCCGATCGTTATATTGAGGTTCCGGAGAAAGCATATGCGTAGCTGGGGTTATCGATTGTACGTTCAGGCCGCCTGACCTTTTTCTCACTTCTATGTTCGCGTACTCGATCAACACCGAAGACCAAGGCGTGCGTCCGACGACTGATGGCATGGATGCGTTCGGTTTTCCCTGACGCGTGTGCGAGGATGCGGCATTAAGAAAACCTCGTCAGCGGTACCAGTGGAGATCTCACTGACGACAAAAGTTTTGTGTGACTCTGTGACTATCGTGAACCAAGCGATTTCAATACCTCCAGCGACGGCGCGAAAAACGTTGCGCCGGTCACTGCTTGTGTGAAATCCGTGAGATGATCATAGAGTCCATCTCCGGCCGTGCCATACATGCGGCTGAGCATTCTTTCTGGAATGTCGAGGTTCTTTGTATAAGCGATAAAGGACAGACCGGATTCCGACGCCGTACCATACGGAAAGCTGTGCCGCACAATTTCTAGCTCTTCACCGTTTTCTTCCATCACAACACGGCTGATGTGCGCTGTTGCAGGTTTCAGTTTATCTGATAATTCTTTACTGTCTTTTTTCTTGCGACCAACTACGCCTTCTTGTTCCTGTAATGGAATGGTCGCCCACTTCTTCAAATTGTGGACATAACGCTGAGTGAAGACATAACTGCCTCCGGCGAAGGCAGCGTCTTCTATACCGATCAGTGCAACTTCGGTGCGGTCTTTATTGCTTTTGGGGTTTTCTGTTCCGTCGATGAAGCCAGTCGGGTCATGGGAGTCGAGAACGGAAACATCTCCTTCTTGGAATTATTGTTCGATGATAGCGAGTGCCTCCACAGGTGTAGCGACGGCGATATATAAGTCACGAAAGCGTTCATGAATGAATGCTTCGGCGAACCCACGCTCGAACTGCTGTAACAGCGCGTCAAAGTAGCCATTAGTATTCACAAAGACAATGGGCTTGTGGTGAAAGCCGAGTTGCTTGAACGAAATCATTTCGAGGATCTCTTCTAACGTGCCAAAGCCGCCAGGAAGGGCAATATAAGCATCGCCGAATTCATCGAGGCCGCGTTTGCGCGACCGCATGTCAGCGACGGAATGCATCTCGTGCCCGTCTTGAGCGTACCCTTTCTCGATGAACTCGGCGAGGATAACACCTCGAACTCTGCCGCCGTGCATAAGTGCAGCTTGAGCTAACGCGCCCATGAGTCCAATATTGCCCCCTCCATAGACCAACGTATGGCCGCGTTGGGCGATTAACCGGCCCATTTCGATTGCAACGTCGAGATAATTTTGTGCGACGCGTTTGCTCGAAGCACAGTACACAGTCAGTGAGAGTGAACGGGAAAGAGTGGGAGAAAGCATAGGTTTCACCAGTGAAAAGTGATGAACAGAAAACGAAAAGGGACAAATTTTCATTCCAGACGTGTGATGTGAGTACCACGTGAGCCACTTATCAAATGTTGCGGACTCACGCGATGCACGCTAGCAGAGCGGTGGTCGTGCGACAACGGGCTCCGAGAGTAGTTGTCAGAGACAATTCAGTTCGTCAGGATACGGCACGTCACATTCAGACACTTCCTCTAGTGTCGTTCCGTAGTGGGATACGATGGCCTATCTCCTCGGCAGAGGTGTCTGATCTTCTCGATAGAGCAGTCAGCGAAACTTGTCTCTCGGAATGCAAGATGGTAGGACGCTAAGAATGAAAATACGTTAAGCAAAAAAAGGGGATGTTTATGAGCCGAACATATAACGTTATTGATTCCGATGGTCATGTGTTAGAGCCACCGAACTTTTGGGTCGATTACCTGGACCCGCAGTTCCGTGACCGTGCGCCACAACTCAAGGTAGATACCGACGGTAAAGAGCGCCTGCTGATTGAAGGCCGCATGATTGGTGGGGCGAAAGGACTTGGATTCGCTGGTGCGATTGGTGCGCGTCAAGGTGCTGCGCGACAGGACATCCGCTATGCCGAAGGCAGGAAAGGCGGATTCGATCCGCATGCGCGTATTCCTGATCTCGACCTCGATGATATCGACGCCGTGTTTCTCTATCCCACACTTGGTCTACTGTCTGGCGCGATTCAAGAGCCAACGCTGGCTGCTGCCGTTTGTCGTGCGTACAACCGTTGGTTGGCGGATTACTGCAAGCCGTATCCTGATCGTCTCTTTGGCGTGGCGATGCTGCCGATGCAGTCTGTCGCACTGGCGATCGAAGAAATGAAGTATGCACGTAATCAACTCGGCATGCGCAGCGGCTTCCTCCGTCCCAATCCCTACAACAATCGTATGCTGAGTGACTCGTCGTATGATCCGTTCTGGGCCGAAGCCCAAGAGCTAGATTTTGCCATTGGTATTCATGAGGGTACCGGCGGCATGCCCGCTGCAGGTGTTGAGCGCTTTGAAAGTACGGGTGCCAAACACATTGTGTCCCACACCGTCGAGATGATGCTTGCTAGTTTGAGTGTGATCTGGGGCGGTGTGTGCGAGCGGTTCCCGAAAGTGCGCTTTGCTTTTCTTGAATCAGGGGGTGGATGGATTGCACCGTGGCTTGATCGCATGGATCGTCACTTCGATGACAATGGCGTCTTCAATGACTCAACGTTGAAGATGCTGCCCAGCGAGTATTTCAAACGGCAGTGCTGGATTGCCTTTGAACCGGTGGAAGGAAGCCTAACCGTGCTTGCAGATTACCTTGGTCCAGATCGGATTCTCTGGGCCACTGACTATCCGCATCCGGATGGGTTCTTTCCTGGCGCACCAAAGATGATCGCTGATAAGTTACCAGAGAAGTATCGGCGGCAAGTGTTGGCCGAAAGCGCGATACAACTCTACAAGTTGAATTAGGTAAAGTCATTGTGGGCGGTGTACGTGCCGCCCCCACCAATCACGCCATTACAACAAGCGGTGATCCCCGATTCCTGAGGATAAGCCTTTCATGAAAGCGCTCTCAGACCTCCAACTTCCGCAACAGCTATGGAGTGCACTCCAAGAGACAAAAAGGCGAATCTCTGTAGAGTTTGCCGTTGATCGTATTGTGCTCTTTGGCTCAGTCGTGCGGGGAGAAGCGGACGAAGAGTCTGATGAAGATTTGCTGGTTATCTTGAAAGATCCTCCGAGTCATCAAGTGCGTGATAGTATAACGAGCATAGTCCTGGATATTAATCTTGAATTCGATACGAACCTGAGCGAGCTGATTATCGATCGACAGACGTGGGATCGTGGCCTTCCCTCGGTACTACCAATCCATCAGACGATTCAAGAAGAAGGTATTCCTCTATGAGTGAGGAAGGTACCAAAGCAGAGGCTGTTCGGTACTGGTGGGAAAAAGCACTCGCGAGTTTAGAGGCTGCGAGTCGGGAATTAAAAGCAGAAGCATATGCCTTTGCCATCAATCGTACCTATTATGCGCTGTTTTACGCCGTCACCGATCTGTTCCTTGAAGAGGGTCGTCAGTTCGGAAAGGACAGCGGTGTTCGATCCGCGTTTAATAAAGACGTCGTGAAACTAGGACGCTTGAAAGAATAACACGGCAAACTCTACAATCAACTTTTCCGAGATCGACAAGAGGGAGACTACATCGCATTCACGAAATTCGATGCTTCGTATGTCCAAGAGAAAATAGATGGTTGTGAAAGATTTCTTGCGGATCTCCGGCCTCTGATAAAGTCCTTACCGCCACAAGAAAACGAGCAGTAGGCGAAGTGAGAAAGGAGGAACCCTTGCTAGGGCCAAACGATTTAAGCCTTTGTTGTGGAACGGTACGTCATGCTGATTTTCGCCAACTTGTTGAAGCAGCAGGGACCAACGGCTATCGAGCGATTTCTCTCTGGCCACACTTGTATCTCAACGCGCGTACCCAAGGACTGAGCGATATCGATCTCCGTAATATCCTCAAGGACAATGATGTTGTCATTGCCGAACTTGACCCGCTGTGTAACTGGATTCCCGGCTGTGAACTGCCTGCTGCGCCAGGAGACATAACTCCTGCGTTTTATAATGCGATCAAATCATTTTTTAGTTACGGCGAAGATTTGTTTTTCCGTATCGCCGATACATTAGGTGGACGTCACCTCAATCTGGTACAACTTATCCCCCCGGCAATTGATCCGCACATCGTCGGCGATGCCTTCGGCGGTGTCTGCGATCGTGCAGCACAGCATGGACTGTTAGTGTCATTAGAGTTTCTTCCATGGTGTCCAATTGCAAACCTCACGCAGGGGTTAGAGATCGTGAAAATTGCCAACCGTCCCAATGGAGGTCTGATGTTCGACACCTGGCATCATTTTCGTTCAGGGGGAACGAGCGCTGAGCTACAACGACTGCCCCAAGGTTCGATCGCTGCAATCCAGTTTAATGATGCGCCACGCGAATCTACGATTGATTTACTCACCGAGACTCTTACTGCCCGACTTTTGCCCGGCGACGGAGCCATTGATCTAGTTGGCAACATTCAGGCGTGGGACGCCATGGGCACCACAGCGCCGGTGGGCGTGGAGATATTTTCCCTGGAACTCGACAAGTTACCACCGAAAGAAGCGGCTCGTCGTGCTGCAGACGCAACGCGACAGGTGTTAGCCCTCGCACGGGCGAAATACTAGCGGAGAGCATATGACGATGGTGATCTCCCGCAAGTACGAGGTAATTGGCCATCTTGGGCAGGGTGGCATGGGGCTGGTGTACAAAGTCCGCCATACTGATCTCGATACAATCTCCGCCCTGAAGGTTCTGCCGGCGCATTTGGTGGAACACCAAGACATGGTGAACCGCTTTTATCGCGAAGCGCGTATTATGGCTCGTCTGGATCATCCAAATATCGTGCGGGTTCTCGATATTGATCGAGACGACAATCTCAATCTCTATTACTTTGTCATGGAGTACGGCCTTGTTGCACGAATAGGCAAAGCGGCGGGCGTTTGCTAAAGCGATCAGATGAAGAAAAAGAAGACGCCATACCGAGTACGGAATTGGGGCGAGTATAACGCCGCGCTGGTCGCGCGTGGGAATCTCACACTGGGGGTCGATGAAGAAGCATTGCCAGCAGGGCAGTACACCGGTCCTAAGCAGCGTGGGGCGCAATATATCTATGCGGAAGCGGCGATCCAGTGCGTCTTAACGTTGCGCGCGGTGTATCATTTAGCGTTACGGGCAGCCCAGGGGCTGGCACAAGCGGTGTTTGCCTTACTCCAGGTGAGCTTCCCCGTGCCCACGTGTAGTACGCTGTCGCGCCGTGGAGCGCGGAGCGCGAGTGAGTTGTCACGGTTGCCCTCTTCCGGCCCCGTCCCCCTGGTACTCGATGCGAGTGGCTTTAAGGTGTATGGCGAAGGCGAGTGGAAAGTGCGCCAACGCGGCTGGAGCAAGCGGCGGACGTGGCGCACGTTACACCTTGGGGTGGATGAAGCCACAGGGGAAATTGTCGCGGTAGTGGCGAGTGAGGCAGGGGTCACCGATGAGGAGGTTGTCCCCGACTTAGTGGACCAAGTCGAACGTCCGATTGAGCAAGTGAGTGCGGAGGGGGCGTATGATAAGCGCAAAGTGTATGAAGCCCTGGAAGCGACAGGTGCGAAGGTGACGATCCCGCCCCGGCGGGAGGCGAAGCTCTGGCAGCATGGGAACTGTGAAGGAGCGCCGTGGCAGCGGGATGAGAATCTGCGGGCGATTCGGCGACTGGGGCGCAAGCGATGGAAGCAGGAGTCAGGCTATCATCGGCGCAGCCGAGCCGAAACGGCCATTTTTCGGCTCAAGACGATCTTTGGGGCGACGCTCCGGGCGCGGAATTTCGCGCAACCGGCAACAGCACTCTTCCTGCGGGCCTGGGCGTTGAACCGCATGCCCCAACTGGGGATGCCCGAAAGTCATCCGTTAGCGGCATAACGACAGAAACGAGGGGAACAACTTGTTTGCTGACTGATTCGTGCAACAAAGCCTTTCGTAGCCCTAAATAATGCTAGCCCGCCGACGTGACACAAATAGTCCGTGACCCGGGGTTAGAACTCGACGGGGTGCTCGTTGGAGTCGATCACTGAATGCCTCAACCGCTTACGGACCTCCATAGATTTTGCCACCAGTGTCGCGGCTATACTCGTCCATCCTGATTGCGAGTCGGAAAAGTGCGGGAGAAAGCATCATGCGTTGCAATTAAGAATGAAGAATTGCAAAAAGGCTATAGGCTGTAGGCCAAAGGGAGGAGAGGGAACGGCAGACCCTTCCCTTAACCCTATCCGTCTCTTTTAACTCTTCATTCTTAATTGTCCCTACCGTTACAGTCCCTTGACTACCTCATCTACAGCGCTCCACTCTACGACAGGTGTGAGTCGCCGTTTAGCAATCAAACCTTGCGAAACAAGGGTAGCAAACGGGACAAACGTTTTGGCATGATCCTGAATGTCCAATACCAGAATCATCTTTGCTTCTTCATTGGATGCCCATGGGCCAGCTTTCAGCGTAACCCCAGGTGGGAATCCACTCTTTCCTGAAAGTACATCTTTGAACATCGTCTGTAGTTTTTTTGCGTTCTCAGGTGGTGACGCATTCAACCAGATCTCATCCAGATACAGCGGCATATGATGACCCTCCTTTTTGGGTTATATCCTGCTTTCTCCCTTATGCAGGGCATAGCATAATGTTCGCAGGGTCAAAAGAGCAACCGCGTCAGCGCCTCTCGTTTAATTCAACTGCAGGATCGATAAATTGAGAAAAGCGGCAAACGTTACCCAGACAAGGTAAGGAACGAAGAGCCACGCAGCAAGCGTTGAGACTCGACTAAATGTCACGAGTGTCGCGAGAATCGCACTCCACAGCAGCAGAATCTCCACAAATGCCGGCCCCGGGAGTTGCCAGCCAAAAAAGAGGATTGACCAGAAGAGGTTCAGAACCAGTTGGGTCGCAAAGAGGAACAACAGAAGATTAGTCCTCGTCCGTGCTCTTTCTCGCCAGATTAGCCACGCCGCTATCGCCATACCAAGATAAAAGAGCGACCACACCGATCCAAACACCCAGTTAGGAGCCGTCCAAGAGGGTTTACGCAGTGTGGCATACCAGCCGTCAAGCGCCGGAGTTCTTGCGAGAGACCCAAGGCCGGCTACTGCAAAGCAGAGCAGTACGAATCCAGCGAGGGCGGGCTTTTCTTGAAGTGATTGAGACAGAGGCATCGTGTCACCACTCAGTTAGTCGGCAGTGATGCGAGATAGACGTCCGAATTCAATAGGATGGATTTCATCTCTTTCCTATTGTGCCCTCCAGCATCATGAGAACAAGGACACCGTGCAGCGTCCACGCCACGGTCCGTACCCAATTTGAGGTCACAAGGAAACGATGCGCCTCAGCAACAAAACCATGAGTGAGGATTTCATGTTGCGGCACTTGAAGAAGTGCCGTCGAGATCCAGATAATGAGTAAAAGGACTACGCCACTCCACACCTGACCAGATGGTATACTCTCCTGCTTAAAAAGAAGCAGAGCCAGCACCGTCGCAGCCTCCACTAACATCGGCGGACCGACGACCCAGGTGGTCCGCCGATTGTGAGCAACTTCATACTCCGGAAAAAGGTTTGTCCCTACTTGTGCAAAGAGCGGATAGTGGACGATTTGTACGAACCAAATGAGGCCGACCATCGTCCAGGTCGCGGCTACCTGGGTAAGCAGAACAAACACCATATCTTCACTTTCACTTATCGTGCGCATTGTAAGGGGCAGTAAATGATTGTCAATATATTGAATAGTTATTGAGTAAATATAGATTATCGCTGCGGTTCGCTGCAAAACGCCTAGCTCCTGACTGGCCGTAAACGTCCCTTGACTATCAGATGAACTTTTGTAGTCCTTGAGGCGGGAACGTACTCTAATGAAATTTGACGATCAAAATCGGTAATCGATCTTCTTGGGGGGATGGGCTTCTAGCCCGTCCCTCTAAACAGGCTGAAAGCCTGTTCTATCAACACATGACCGAACTCGGTCATCAAAACCCATTAGGTTAAGTATACCAAGATTCGGCTGGTTCTCTAAGAATTCCAGAATCTTGAGATAAAATTGACTCATAAACAACAGACCATAAGTGAGGATGTACGTGTGAATACACTCTCTTCCCCTCTGTTCGCAGGTCTTGCCGCAAGTTTGGTTGCCGTGACTTTTGTGTGGCTTCTAAGTCTACTTAAACGAGACGTTAGTATTGTGGACATTTTCTGGGGACTCGGTTTCGTAGGTCTCAGCTGGTTTTATCGTGCCCTCGGACCAGAAGTCACTGCTCGACACCGCTTGCTCCTCGCCTTGGTGACAATATGGGGCTTTCGTCTCGCACTCTATTTGTTAAGGCGCAATTGGGGGCACGATGAAGACCCACGCTATCAAACCATGCGCGCCTATCGCGGAGCCAACTTCTGGTGGATGAGTTTGTTCACCATTTTCTTTTTGCAAGGAGCATTGATCTGGATTATCGCCATGCCGCTATATGTCGTCCAGCTCAGTGCCAGTCCGCCACTCTGGATGTGGACCGACGTCTTAGGACTACTGTTTTGGAGTATCGGCTTTTTCTTCGAAACCGTTGGCGATTGGCAGCTTGCTCGTTTCAAGGCCAATCCTGCCAACCGCGGACGTGTCATGAGTACAGGGCTCTGGGCCTATACACGTCACCCGAACTACTTTGGCGACGCGATGGTATGGTGGGGCTATTTTCTCCTTGCGTTTGCGGTTCCTGGTAGCCTATGGACGATTCTCAGCCCAGTGTTAATGACCGTGCTTCTCCTCAAGATCTCAGGTGTTGCATTACTGGAGCAAACAATCAGTGAGCGAAGGCCGGAATATCGAGACTACATCACTCGGACGAACGCTTTTATTCCGTGGTTCCCCCGCAGAAGCTCATTGTGAGAGAATCACATCTAGATCTGAAGAATCCGGAGCAACGGTTCGATAAAGAGCGGTGAGCATCCAAGTACCGCTACGACTGTCCAGGCGTGCGCGAATAACGGGTGCCAGCGCGCAACTCTTGCCCAGAGTTCAAAAAGAACACACCCTACTTGGATAAGAAAAAAGACCAACATCGTGAGAGCCATGACCCCACCAACTGCGACCCAGGTGAAGTACGCATGAAAGACGGCACTGGCGCAAAACGCCGCAACGAGACCAGCACGAATCTGTCGCCGTCGCGCAAACGGGAGGAAACAATGCATGCGCAACCACGCACCTACTGCACGATTCCAACGCTTCCCCCAGAACTCTTGCACAGAACGTGAGGCAATCGGGAGCACCTGCTGACGTGGCACAACAATACCTGCTGCGCGATAGAGCGTACGAACACCACCATCTACAGCATCTGCAAGGCTATAGAAGAACAATGCTCCCCCTAACCACCGAGCGCACCAATACCAAACCCCATTAAGGTTGGGAGCTATATCAATTGCAATCACTAGACCGACTGTCGCCAGAACAGCATAGGCGATAGTTTTCCCTAGTGCCTTAGTATCTACCGCAGGTGGCGCCCAAGTAGTTTGGCGTGTATCTACTAGGCCAAAGACATGCCACAGGCGGGTAGCGCATGAGCGGTCGTGTAATTCACCAACGAGGTCGATGACGCGCCCGAGGCTCCAAGTCGTCCAGACCGCCAATCCGCCACGGAACAGCGGTCCGTCAGCCGGAGCAAGCCACGGCATCCCTGCCGCGCCAATCGCACTCAAGACCGCCAACCTTCGCCGCCACCAAGTCCCTTTAGCCAAGACAGCAGAGGTAGCCAGAAAAATTGCGGCTAGAATAAAGACCGACGCTCCACTGAGCATGACAGGCAACCCTCTCAAATAATTGAAGCCTGCGCGTAAATTGGTCGGGGGTAGCAGTGCACCGAAATGCCCTGCAAGCTCTGGGGTTTATGGCGACCAACCACACCCCGGCTTCCCCCGACGCATTG
>Ga0081539_10003187_pt1 | contig 20760 bp, 24 predicted proteins | sample TabmetS4T2R2_FD_71023 | JGI IMG/M metagenome (GOLD analysis project Ga0081539, IMG submission 71023) | Tabebuia heterophylla rhizosphere microbial communities from the University of Puerto Rico - S4T2R2 | ecosystem: Host-associated > Plants > Roots > Rhizosphere ...
CACAAAAAGGAAGGGGAAAAAAAGAGGGGTAAAGAGTTTATTAAAAATTTTTCCTCTAAAATTCGCCTTTACCCCTTAGTCTCTAGCCTCTTCTTCGCCGCCTTCCCGTCAGCCTCTGACGGGGTGTTCTTTGGCGTAGGTGTAGGCGAAGTAGGCGGCGATGATGTGTGCCACCCAGCCGAGCATCCCGGCGGTGCCGATCCAAGAGACGCCCGTCAGTACGAGCCAGAGTATGCCCCAGAGGATTTGGCCGTTGTAAATCTGTCCGAGACCGGGAATCAGGAAACTGAGAATGCCTGCTATCAAGGGGTCGCGCATCTTCTAAAACCTCCGTGCCGGACTATACGCGACGCCGCGCGCGTTTGTTCGGCCAGTTTGCCGCTACTGCGGCGCGTTCTCTTTTTCTCGCACGTCAACGATTTCGGCGCGGAAGGTCTTCAAGACTTTCTGCACGACGGGGTTCTGCTCCGCGCGCTCGCGCATACGACGCTTCTCCCGACGCGTCTCGTCTTCGTGGGCGAGCGCTTCGTCGCCGCCCGCGCCCGCGTCTCTGATGGATATGCCGACCGCGCGCCCCAAAACCTCGCAGCAGACCTCGCGCAGAAGCCGCTGGTTCTCAGGCTTCCTCAAAGTGTCGCGCAGGTACTTCCCTTCCGGCGCAAACTCCACGCGCACCTCTTCGCCTTCCGTGATGACGCGACGCGCGCCGTCGAGCGCGGCGGCGAGCAGAGGCTTTGAACGCTCCTCAAGCCCGCGCTTGATTCGACCGACCGCGTCGTCTGCCCCTTCGTGCGCCACTTCGTTTGAGCGCGCCTCTTCATGCGCGGGCGCTGCTTCGTGCGCGCTCGGAGCAGTTGCCGCAGCCGCGCCCGCGGAAGACGACGGAGGCGACGCGAACGAGACCGGCAGCCCGACTCGATCCTCGCCCGCGCGCGCGCCATCGAAGAACGAACGCGCGCCCGCGTCCGGCGGATGATGCGCGCCCGCGTCCGACAGAGCGAACGGCGCGGCGTCGGCGTTCGCCGTCGCGCCTGAGGCGAACGAGGCCGCGCCGCCGGAGGTCGGGGGCGGCGGGACGAGTTTCAGATTCGGAGTCGCGCTCGAAGTAGTCTCCGCGCGCGCGTCGTTCGACTGCGGCGCGCTCGCGGCAAACTCGTCCGGGCCGTCGGACTGCGGCGCGTGTTCGCGCGCGCTTGCGTCGCCCGGCGAAAACGACGAAGTGCCGCGTCCGCCCGCCGCGCTTCCGCGTCGCGGCGTACTCGCGGCGGGTGTCGGCGTCGAACCCGGCGCCGGCGTGCCGCCCGCGGGCGCGCGTCCAGTGCGCAGCGCTTCTTCGAGAGCGTTGAGTCGCTCGACGATCTGCGCGAGCGGCGCGAGCCGGCGCATCTCCACGAGTTTGACGAGACCGATTTCGAGTTGATAACGCGGGTGCGCGCTCTCGCGCAGGCGCGTCTCCGTGTCTGTGAGGCTGTGGAAGAAGCGAACCAAGTCCGACTCGGAGAAGTCGCGCGCTTCGTTGGCGAGTTCACGACGCTCGGCCTCGGTCGAATCACTGAGAACAGCGCCTTCGCCCGCGACCTTGAAGACGAGAAGGTCGCGCAGGTGCGCGAGGAGGTCGCGGCAGAAGTTTCTGAGGTCGTGGCCGCGCGCCGCGAGTTCTTCAACGACGGCGAGCGTGTCCGCCGGTCTCTCTTCGGCGACCGCGCGCATCACGCGCGCGAGCATCTCCGCTGACGCAAGGCCCAACGCGGCCTCAACGTCGCCAGTCCTGATTTCGCCCTCGCTGAAACTTATCACCTGATCGAAGGCCGACTGCGCGTCGCGCATCGAGCCTTCGCCCGCGCGCGCAATCTCGCGGAGCGCGTCCGGCGCGACTTTGATCTTCTCGGCGCCGGCGATGAGACGAAGGCGTTCCGAAATCTTCGCCGTGGCAATCGTTCGGAACTCAAACTGCTGGCTGCGCGAGAGAATCGTTTCGGGGACTTTGTGCGCGTGCGTCGTCGCCATTATGAAGAGGACGCGCGGGGGCGGTTCTTCCAGAGTCTTCAGGAGCGCGTTGAAGGCCGCAACCGAAAGCATGTGTACTTCGTCAATGATGAAAACCTTGTAGCGGTCGCGCGCGGGACGCGTGCCTACGGTGTTGATGATCGCGTCGCGGACGTTGTCAACGCCCGTGTTCGACGCGGCGTCAATTTCGAGAACGTCAATCGAGCGGCCCTCGGCAATCTCGCGGCACGAGGGACAGGCGTCCGGTTCGGTCGTGCGGCAAGGCGTCGGCGTCGGGCGGTCTGACTTGTGGCAGTTGACGGCCTTCGCCAAGAGACGCGCGGTCGTCGTCTTTCCAACGCCGCGCGCGCCCGAAAAGAGATACGCGTGATGAAGGCGTTCGTGTTCGACCGCGTTGCGGAGCGTACGCGTGATGTGCTCTTGGCCCGTGACCTCCTCGAAGGTCTGCGGTCGCCACTTGCGCGCGATGACTTGGTAGGACATGGATAGCTCTTAGCTCTTAGCTGTTAGCTGTTAGCTGTTAGCTTTTTGACTCTTGGCCGTTGGCTTCTATCTTTTCCATCAACTCGATGCGGTTGCCGAAGGGATCGAAGAAGGAGAAACGCGCGACCACGCCGGGGATGGTCTCCTCGTCCTTCGTGCGAACACCGTTTCGTTCGAGATACGTTCTTACTTCCGCGATGTTCTCGACGTCGAAGGCCGGATGACGTTTCGACTGCGCGACCGCGTCCTCGACGCCGATGTGGAGTTGAACGCCGGCGACTTTGTACCACATCCCGCCGCCCTTGCGCAGGGCTTCGGGCTTCTTTATCTCTTCGAGTCCGAGGAGTCCGCCGTAGAACTCGCGCGCACGCGCTTCCGCGCCGCGCGGGATGCAAACTTGAACGTGATCCAGTCGTTTGAAGTTAATCGTCATACTTCGTTCGCTTGCCTTCAACTTCAAATTCGTCGAACGCATGACGACCCTTATCGTTTCGAAGACGACGCGAGAACTCAAGAGAGTCGCCGTAAAACCAAAAGAGTTGCCGCTCTTGGAAGGCGCGGCGCGGAAAACAACGTACGCGCCGGATTGTGCTCCAACGCGACGCGCTTCGGCAAGCCTCGCCGTCTTTAACGCGGCAACTCTCTTCGATGTGGCCGGACTTCAGACCGACCCGCAACACACGACGCCGCCGCTACCGTTGCTCCGTTCCCGGCCTGGCGGGGTTCGCGGGGCGAGCGTTGTGCGGAGTCTGAAGCCCGATAAATTTGCAAATAGCTTTTAGCTGTTAGCGATTAGCTGTTAGCTTAACAGGAGCGTTAACTAAAAGCTAACAGCCAATAGCTAACAGCTTTTTCTGGCGGAGAGGGTGGGATTCGAACCCACGGTACGGTTCCCCGTACACAGCATTTCCAGTGCTGCCAGTTCAACCACTCCTGCACCTCTCCGTAGAAGCTGTTAGCTGTTAGCCATTAGCTCACGGCATACGCCGTCGTGTTGCGTCACGGCTAATAGTTCAAACTTCTCGTTCGCTTTCTTTAAGTCAATAGCTAACAGCTAATAGCTTTTCTCGCAGCCGTGAAAGAATAACGTATCACGGCGATTGCTGTCACGCCGCCGCACGTGAACTCTTCCGACCACTCACGCGACCGTGCGGCTCTCTCAAATCGTCCGCCCGTTCAGAAATTCTTACGATAACTTATACGCCGCTTCGGATATCTTATCCGTATAAGAAAAGCTCATCCGAAATTAGTTATTTCACCGCCGCACGGCTTCCCGCCATCCTTCTTTATCCCTTTAACCGCCGCGCTTACGCAAACAAAACGCACGACGGCATGGGCGTTGCCCCGTTGCTCCGGCGTCAGTCTTTGCGAAGGGTCTCCCCTTTCAGAAGTCTTCGTCAGAAGGAGTAAGGAAATGCAAAACGCTCTTGATTTTAGGACGGCGCGCGCTCTTCGTGCCGCGCTCGTCGCGCTCGCGTTCCTCTTCGCGCTCGCCGCTCAAGCCTTCGCGCAGGGCGGGCCGACCGGCGCGATAACGGGCACTGTGCGCGACCCCGGCGGCGCGGCTGTCGCGGGCGCTTCCATAGAAGTCGTCAACCAGACGACGGGCGTCAGCGAGCGCACCGTGACGACGAACGGCGAAGGCCAGTTCACCGTGACCGCGCTTCCCGTCGGCGCATACCGGCTCGTCGTCACGGCCTCCGGCTTCTCGAAGGCCGAAGCCCCCGACATCAAAGTTAACGTCACGGAGACGACGAGCGTCCAGATTCCCTTGCAGGTCGGGCGCGTCGAAGAGTCCGTGACGGTGACCGACACCGCGACCGCACTCCAACTCTCGAACCCCACGACGGGCCAGACCCTTCAGGCGCAGACCGTCGGCCAACTCCCGCTCTCAACCCGCAACTTCCTGACGCTTCTCACGCTCTCGCCCGGCGCGAACACCGAGCTGTTTCAATCCGACGCGCTTGGGGCCGCGGCGCCGTGACGATTAACGTCAACGGCCAGCGCCTCGCGCGCGCTTGAGATTGACGACGCGCTCGCCGAGGGCTACGCCTCGCTCGGCTTCGTCAACTACCGGTACGAGTGGAACTGGGCGGAGGCCGAACGCAACTTCCGTCGCTCGATTGACTTGAAGCCCAACTACGCGACCGCGCACCACTGGTACGGCGAGTCGCTCGCCGCCACCGCGCGCTTCGACGAATCGCTCGCCGCGCTCGAACGCGCCTGCGAACTCGACCCGCTCTCGCTCCCCATCAACACAGACCTCGCTCAGACGCTTCTCTTCGCGCGACGCTTCGGCGAGTGTGTCGCGCAGTTGCGAAAGACGCTTGAGATGGATCAGCAGTTCGTCCGCGCGCACATCATTTTGGGCGCGGCGCTCGAACGCTTGGGCGAGTACGGCGAGGCCGCCGCCGCGTTCGACCGCGCGACCACGCTCTCCGACCGAAACCCCTTCGCGCTCTCCGGGCTTGCGTACGTCTATGCCTCAATGGGCAAAGAACGCGACGCGCGCGCGATACTACGCGAACTCGAATCGGCCTCGCGCGAGCGCTACGTGTCGGCTTATAACCGCGCGGTCGTCCACGCCGGCCTCGGCGAGCGCGACCGCGCGCTCGACGCGCTCGAGCAGGCCGTACAACTGCGCGACGTCTGGCTCGTCTGGCTCGGCGTCAACCCGCGCTTCGACCCCCTGCGCGGCGACGCACGCTTCGACGCGCTCCTTCGCGCCGTCGGCCTCAAACCGTGACGCCGCCGTCACGCTCGTCTCGGTCGCGTCCAACTTCGTCACGCCTTGCGGTCGGCGGCGCGGCGCGCGAACGAATCTTTAGAGCGCACGGGCGCTTCGTCGAAACCCCCGGCGGACGCTACATCACAGCCGAAGACGTGGGCACGACGCGCACGTCACAGAACCGAAAGGCAAGGGTCGGGCGTGCTCTGTAGAACACTCTTGACGATGGCGAGCGCGCTTTCGAGTTGCGCGCGGCTTCGAGGCGTTCCCAAGCAGACGCGCACGGCGTGCGGAGCTTCCTCACGTCCGGGAACGAAGGCTTCCGAAGGCGTGACGAGCACGCCGCGCCGACGGAGTTGCGCGGTGAAGTCGTTGCTGCGCCACGGTTCGGGAAGGTGAAGCCAGAGGTGAAAACTCAGAGGGTGCGCGTCGAACTCGAAGTCTTCAAACGCGCGACGCGCGATCTCCTGTCGCGCCGCAGCTTCGGCGCGCTTCTGCTCGACGAGCCTGTTGGCAGTTCCGTCCTTAATCCACTCCGACGCAATCTCGGCCATCAGCGGCGCGACCATCCAAACGGTCGCGCGCAAGGAGGTCGAAAGCGGCTCGACCATCCTTTCGGGCGCGACCAGATAGCCGACGCGCATTCCGCCCGCGATTGATTTCGACGTGCTCAGAATGTAGTAGCTGTTCTCCGGCGCGAACGACGAGAGCGGGCGCGGCGGACTCGGAAGCATGAAACTGTGTACGTCGTCTTCGACGACGGCAACGTCGTGCGCCGACGCGATTGAAGCAATCTCGCGCCGGCGCGACTCAGGCATCACCGTTCCCAAAGGGTTGTGCACGGTCGGAATCGTGTAGAGCGAGCGCGCGATGCCGCGCCCGCACGCCTCCTCGAACGCTTCGGGCACGATGCCTTGTTCGTCAACGGGCAGTCCGTGAAGGCGCAGGTTGAGAAGGTTGGCGAGATTCTTCATACCCGGATAGGTGAGGCTTTCGGTGAAGACCGCGTCGCCCGGCTTGCAGAGCGTCGAGAAGACTACGGTCATTGCGTGGAGCGCGCCGTTACAGACGAGAACGCGCCGCGCGCTCGTCGTCAGTCCAGAACGCTCGACCCACTCCGCGCCCGCCGCGCGATGACGCTCGACGCCGACCGCCGGTTGATAGGCGAGAAGCGCCGAGAGTCCGTGGCGCGTGGAGAGGCCCGCGAGCGTTTTAGATAAAGCCTGTCCCAGAAGGTCGCCCGCCGTCGGCGGCGGCGGCGTGTTGAAACTCAAGTCAACTACCGTCTCGTCTTCGGCGGAAGCGTTCGCGGCCAGCGCCTCCTCGAAAAGATTGCCGCTCACGAACGTCCCGCGCCCGGTCTCGCCCACGAGCAAGCCGCGACGCGCTGCCTCCGAGTAGGCGCGCGTAATCGTGCCCGTCGTCACGCCTATCTGGCCCGCGAGTTCGCGGTGCGTGGGCATCTGGTCGCCGGGTTTCAAACGACCGAGTTCGATGTCTTCGGCGATGGCCTCGACGATTGCCGCGTAGCGCGGCCCCGCGCGCCGGCTCAAATCTGGAGTCCACATTGTCATGGTAAGATTTTTATTGACAGCTACAGTGTCGCCTTTTATAGTAACGACAATCTTTCGATTTCGTCAAATTGTACCGGTACAATTTGACGGATTTAGACGCCGACGGTTGGAGATTTTAAGTCTCAGCGTGATTCGGTCAACGATGAAACGGGCCGCCGAGCGAGTCTTAAAAGTCTCCTTCAAACCGCGGAAAGAGGTGAAAACCGATGCGGATACCGCCCTTCCTGCTCGACGAATGGCTTAACCTTTACCACTTCTCCCCAAAGCCCCCCGAATTCGACTTCGCTTCGAGCACAGGGCCGCACTGGACTGCGCGCCAACTGCTCGCGCTTCTCGACGCGGACGAGCGCGAAACGCTGTTTGAGACCGAGCTAGTTTACTCAAGCGCGACCGGCTCGGAGCGACTCCGGCGTGAAATCGCGTTGGCGCAGGGCGTCACGGCGGAAGATGTGCGCGTGACGACGGGCGCGTCCGAGGCGCTTCTGATTCTCTTTCTGCTCGCCGCCGAACCCGGCGCGAACGTCTTGCTGCCCTCGCCGCTCTTTCCGCCCACCGAAGTCATCCCGAACCTGCTCGGACTTGAGACGCGCTCGTACCGTCTGCGACGCGAAAACGGTTTCCGAATAGACACGGACGAAGTCAAAAAACTCGCCGACGACAAGACCCGGCTCATACTCGTCAACTCGCCTCACAACCCGACGGGCGCGACCCTGAGCGACGAGGAGATGCGCGAGCTTCACGACTTCGCCGCACAGCGCGGCATTCAGTTCGTCTCGGACGAAGTCTATCACCCAATCTATCACGGGCGCGAAACAAACTCGGCGGCCAGCTTGCCGCACGCGACCGTCTTGGGAAGTTTCTCGAAGTCGCTTTCGGCGAGCGGCCTGCGCGTCGGTTGGATTGTCGAGCGCGACCGCGCGCGTCTGCGTCAGTACGCAGACGCTCGCGGCTACTTCACAATCTCGAACGCGCCTTTGAGCGAAGAGTTGGCCGTCGTCGCTTTACGGCGGCGCGACCGAATAATCGGTCGCGCGCAAACGGTCGCCGCGTCGAACCTCGCGCTGCTCGACGAGTTCTTCAAAGAACACGCGGGCGAACTCGGTTGGGTTCGACCGCGCGGAGGGATGACCGCCTTCCCTTGGCTTGCGGACGGCGGCGACGCGCGCGATTTCTGCCGCGCGTTGGCCGAGCGCGGCGTGTTGCTACTGCCCGGCGATTGCTGGGGAATGCCCGAACACTTCCGCTTCGGCTTCGGGGTCACAGCCGAAGGCTTCTCGGAAGGCTTGTCGAGAATCACGGATTTTCTCAAGGAGCGAAGGCGCGCGCGCCGGCCACGCGCAGGCACGACGCACGCAGCCGCGTGAGAAGTTTGAGCGGCACGAGTCGCGCGGTGAGTTGTCATTTTATGAAGTGGGACGGTCGAGTCTCTTTATGAATCTGACGGCGATGAAGGAAGCGTTGAAGGAGATTTACGAGTTCGAGGGCTTCTGCTTGGACGTTCGGCGCAGGCTTCTGACGCGCGGCGGCTCGTCAGTCCCGCTCACGCCGAAAGCCTTCGACACGCTGCTCGCGCTCGTTCGCGGCGACGGGAGGATGTTGACGAAGCGCGAGATCATCTCGGAAGTCTGGCCCGGCGTCTTCGTCGAAGAGAGCAACCTCGCGCAGAACATTTTTCTACTGCGCCGCGCGCTCGGCGAGGCGAAGGGCGAGCACCGCTTCATCGTAACCGCGCCGGGCGTGGGCTACTACTTCGTGCCGCGCGTTCGCGTCGCCGATGCGTCGCGCTGCGCCGGGGCGGACGAGCGGCCCGTGGGGTTGCTGGCCGTGCTGCCCTTCAAAGCCCTCGTCGAAGAGGAGGCCGGCAAGTCGTTCGGCGTCGGTCTGGCCGACGCGTTGACTCTGAGGCTGAGCAAGCTGAAGGGCGTCAAAGTCCTTCCTACGTCCGCCGCGTTGCGGCTCGCCGGTTCTTCGCGCGCGAGTGAGGACGCAAACGGTGAGACGCGCGTCGAGGCCGTGCTCGACGGGCTGTATCAGAGGGACGGCGGGCGTCTGCGCGTGACGGCGCAACTCGCGCGCGTCGCCGACGGCATGACGCTGTGGGCCGCGAAGTTCGACGAGAAGTACACAGACCTCTTCGCCGTCCAAGACTTGGTCTCCGAGCAGATTGCGGACGCGCTCGCGCCGCGACTTTCGGGCCAAGAGCGCCCGCGCCTGTCGGTCGTGCGCGATGCGCAGACGGCGTGAATTGCGATGACGATTGCGACGATAAATCCGGCGACGGGCGAACTGCTGAAGAGTTTCGAGCCGATGTCGCGCGAGTGTGTGGACGAGAAGCTCGCGTTGGCCGACGAAGCTTTCCGCGCGCACAGGCGCACGTCTCTAAACGCGCGCTCGCGCTCGCTGCTGCGCGTCGCCGAACTGCTCGAAGCGGGGAAGGACGCGTACGGTCGTCTCATCACGACCGAGATGGGCAAGCCCTTGCGCGCAGCCGTGCGCGAGATAGAGAAGTGTGCGCGCTTCTGCCGCTACTATGCGGCGGAGGCCGAGCGCACGCTCTCAGATGAGTATGTGCAGACGGGCGCGCACGCTTCTTACGTGCGTTATCAACCGCTCGGCGCGGTGCTCGCGGTGATGCCTTGGAACTTTCCCTTCTCGCAGGTGGTGCGCGTGGCCGCGCCCGCGTTGATGGCCGGAAACGCGGTGCTGCTCAAACACGCGTCGAACGTGCCGCAGTGCGCGCTCGCGTTGGAAGAGATTTTCGGGCGCGCGGGATTTGTTGACGGCGCGTTCCAGACGCTTCTCACCGGCGCGGCGGACGTTCGGCGCGTGATTGCGGACGAGCGCGTCGCGGCGGTGACGCTTACGGGGAGCGACGCGGCGGGAAGTCTAGTCGCGTCGGAGGCCGGGAGGCACGTCAAGAAAACCGTGCTCGAACTCGGCGGGAGCGACCCCTTCGTCGTCATGCCGAGCGCCGATTTGGAAGAGGCCGTGAAGACCGCCGTCTATGCGCGCACGATGAACAGCGGGCAGTCGTGCATCGCGGCCAAGCGCTTCATCGTTGCGGAAGAGATTTACGAAGAGTTTGAGCGACGTTTCGTCGGCGCGATGAAATCATTACGCGTCGGCGACCCTCTGGACGACGCGACCGACATCGGCCCGCTTGCGACGCGCCGGGCGCTCGAAGCTTTGGACGCACAGGTGCGCGAACTCGCCGGCGCGGGCGCGCGCGTCGCGCTCGGCGGCGGGCGTCTCGCGCGCCGGGGCTTCTACTACGCGCCGTGCGTGCTGGCCGACGTTCCGCGCGGCGCGCGCGCCTACAGGGAGGAGTTGTTCGGCCCTGTCGCGCTTCTGCTGCGTGCGCGCGACGCGGAGGAAGCCGTGCGGCTCGCAAACGACACGCCTTACGGACTCGCCGCGAGCGCTTGGACGAACGACGAGTCGGAGGCCGCGCGGTTCGTGGAGGAGATTGAAGCAGGCGCGGTCTATATCAACGGCATGCCGGCGTCAGACCCGCGTCTTCCTTTCGGCGGCGTGAAGCGTTCGGGCTACGGGCGCGAACTCGGCCCGCAGGGCTTGCTCGAATTCGTCAACGTCAAAACCGTCTGGATTCAAAACTGGAGTCCGACGAAGCGCGTCGAGCGGCGCGAGCTTGAAGAGGCCGCGCTCCGGCGTTAAGCGTTGATTTTTAACAAGCATTACTTGAGTGTGACGCGAGGAAGCCTCACCGCCGCAGGCGCGGAGTTCGCAGAGTTAACGCAGAGAGGAATAAAGGACGAACGATGACGGCACACGCGGAGGCTTCCATCGAAACGATTCGCGCGGAGGAAACTCTCGACCCCGAAAACTGAGACGAGTTGCGCGCGCTCGGACATCGTATGCACGGACGACACGCTCGCCCGCTTGTCGTCCGTGCGCGAGCGCGCCGCTTGGCGGCCCGTGCCGGAAGAAGTCAAGTGCGGCGCGGGTTGCGCGCGCGAGTTAACCGACTCGCCGTAGCGTCAGTCGTTCGCGCGCGGACGCTTCGGAAGTTCTCGCGGCGATGCGGATGAGGGAGAAAAATTTTTATGAATTTGGAAGGGGTTGTTTGGTCGGAGGCGAAGGACGCGCCCGTGCGCGAGTTGAACGAGGGCGTGAGAATCCGAACGCTCTGGAAGGGCGAGAACGGGGCGAAGGCGCTCATCTTCGAGGTTGACGCGGGCTGCCGGCTCGCGCAGTTGGACGTGCACGAACCCGGCCCCGAAGAGGTCTATGTCGTCTCAGGCGTCTTCAACGACGGCGTGCGCGACTATCCGGCGGGCACGTTCATACATCATCCGGCGGGCACTTCGCACGTCCCTCAAAGCGAGACGGGCTGCACGCTCTTCGTCTTCTTCCCCGAAGGCTAACGCGCGTCGCCTTAGGCCGCGGCCACGCGCACAGACCTGTTGCGCCAGTCGTATTCCATGTACCGGGCGGTCTCCTCGGCCTGCGCCTCTCCGAGCAAACGGCTGACGACGTGCAGAGCCATGTCTATCCCCGCCGAGATGCCCGCCGAGAGAATCACTCGTCCGTTATCAACGACGCGCTCCGAGTCGAGCACGGAAGTCTCCGGCGCGACTTCACGCAGCAGTCCCAACGCGCCTCTGTGCGTCGTCGCCGAAAGCCCTTCGAGCAGGCCCGCTTTGGCGAGGACGAGCGCGCCCGTGCAGACCGAGAGGAGCAGTTCAACGGTTTCGGCCTGTTGCTTCAACCATTCAATCAAGACTTCATTGTTCATCTGCCGGCGCGTCCCGTAGCCGCCCGGAACGAGAAGGACGTCGGGGCGCGGGCGGTTCGTCCTTGAAGAAACGACCATAGACTTCGTTCATCGCGGCGAAGTCATTCATGTCGAGAAGGAAGACGCTGGTTTTGACGACGCGCGCGAGCGCGTCCGGCAGGTTTTGAAGCCACGAATCCGTCCGCTCATCTTCTCTCCTTCGCGCGAACGCTTCAAAGCGTTCGACGTTCGCTTCAACCGCTCGACGGGTTTGACCAACTCCACGAATCGCTTCCACCGCCGCGCCCTTTTCTCAAGGGCGGTAGCTCGCTACGCGCTCCGTGTACCATTCGGGAAACCCGAACTTCTTCGTGAGCGCGACCATCTTGTCAACGTATTCGGCGTTGACCGCGCCTTCGGGCGCGACCGCCGAGATGTAGCAGAGCGCGGCGACAAACTTTCCCGAAGCGGTCTCCACGAGAACGGGTTCGGGGAAGTATTCGACGGGCAGTCCGTTGGTCGCGGGGTCGTAGAGCCGCGCGAGTTCCGTGTGCGTGACGCCGACGAGCGTTCCGTACACGGTGTCGCGCTCGGAGCGCACGATGTAGCCCCAAGACTTGACGCGGAAGTCGTAGCCCCGCAGCCGCGCCACTTCCCAGACTTCGGGGATGTCGCCAAACCTGCGCAGCACGGCGAAGTCCATGTACAAACCGTAGAAGAAAACCTGCACACGCCTCTCGCTCATCGCGCTTCACCTCTTCTCAAGTAAGTTCAGTTTCAACTCTTCCTTAAGTTCGGCCCCAACGCTCCTTCAGCGCGCGCCGGCGCTCGCTTCCGAACCTTGCCCGGCGCGCGCCGGCTTCTCCTCGCGGAAGGCGAGTCCGGCTTGCAGGAACGCTTTGACGAGAGGGTGCGCGCCCTTCATGTCAACGACGCCTTCGGTGAACGACGCGCCCGGAACGAAGAGTGTGCCGACGTAGAAGCGATGGCCGGGCAACTCGACGACGCGCGGCTCGCCCTCTTGGTCTCGACCCACGACCTTGAGTCCGGCCTCGTCAACGGCGCGTTGGAATTCAGGATTGATGCCGAAGTTGCAGTAGTAGTATTCCTCAATCTCCGTCGCGCCATAGACGCGCGCGGGGAAGCCGCCGGGCTGGAGTTCTATCTTCAGAACCTTCGACGCCACCGAGCAGACGAGCGCCGTGAGCAGCAGCGTCTTCGCTTCGGGGTCGTACTCTTGGTGCGCAGCATCCGCGATGCCCATGACGTTTCGCGCGTACTCGAGGACGATGTGCTGGAAGCCCGCGCACGTGCCCAGAAGCGGCCAACCGCGCTCGCGCGCAAACCGAATCCCCCGGAGCGCGCCCTCGATGCTCAAGTAGGGACTTCCGGGACTCGCCCACAGCGCGTCCGTCTCCGAGAGAAGCGACTCGGCGTCTGCTCGGTCGAGCGAAGGCGTCGCAATCCAACGCACGTCGGCGTTGACGCCCAACTCAATCGCGGCGCGCCTAATCATCTCCACGACGGCGTGCTGCGCGCGCGCGTATTCGGGCAAACGATCTCCCACGAGTCCGACCGTCAGCGTCTGTTTCATCCTCTTTTCTCCTTCTAAGAACGACGCGTCCTCGTCAATATTTTGAATGACGTTTACGCGTCACACGTTTGAATGAATCTTTGAATGACGTTGCGTCGTCAAGGGCGACTGAAACATCGCTGCGCTTTTTCGAGTCTCAAGTCGCGCGACACGCGTGATGTTACGTCGCGCCGGTTTTTTAAGTCTTGAAGACGCGGTTATTATTTTTTAGTTTTTATCATTACGGCGGCGGGCGTCCGTGTTGCCCGGCGTGAGCCGGATGGAGAGCAACTCGCCGCAGTCGTTCGTGACGAGGTGGAGATTGAAGCCGTAGAACAAGCCAACGGAGGTCTTGCCGCGCCGATTCCTTACGTCGAACTCACGTTAACCACAGAGGCACAGCTAAAAGCTGAATGCTTAAAGCTGTGCCTCCGTGGTTAATAGAGAATGGCCGTCAGCGGCTCTTGTTGCGGGCGGCGAACTTTGAGAGGGAGAAGAGTCTTTTGCGCAACTCCCTGCCGTCCTCGGTCAGCTTGTACTCCACGCGCGGCGGAATCTCGGCGAATATCTCGCGGTGAATCAGCCCCGCCCCTTCGAGTTCCGCGAGCCTGATTGAAAGGGTGGACGTGCTCATGTCGTCCATCTCGCCGCGAAGGTCGTTGAAGCGTATCGTCCCACGCTCGCCGATGAGGAAGAGGAGCCGCAGCGCATACTTGCGTCCGATGATCTGAACCAGCCCGGTCGCCGAGCAGATGCACTCGACGCCCGCGCCCGCGTCCTCGCAGCCGCACGCGTTCTCCTCCGGCACTTTGAGAGTCGGAAGTCCCATGCAGTTTAGTTGACGGTGTTCGGGTGCGGCTCGTGCGCGGGCGAGAAGTGTTTGCAGACGGCCTCGATGGAGTTCGGGTCGTGGCAGTCGCAGTCCGGCTCGTCGCACTCGAAGTGGCCGGGCTTGAGCATCTCCTCGAACTCGTCGGCGAAGCGCCGCCCGCCCTCGCGTCGCCCCACGTCGGAGAGCGCGTACCTTCCGCCACCGGCTCGTTCGAGCAGGCCACCGGCGGCCATCTGTTCAAGCGTCTCCGAGAGCAACGCGTCCTCAGCCTGTAGGAATCTTTGCAGGTCGGCGACCGAGAAGTCGCGCCCGAAACCTTCGCCGGTCATCCAGTACATGACCTGCAAAATCTCGTCGCGCCACCAGACATTGCGGATTGCGGATTGCGGATTGCGGATTTCACAGTCGTCATTTTCGCGCTCGCCCGACACGGTCACCTCCGACTTTAGTCAATGCTTAATCAATCCGCAATCCGAATTCCGCCGTTCCGCAATCACACCGCCACCTTCACCTTGTCATCTTCCACCTTCGCCGGCAAAGATTCAAGACGCAGCCCCGCACGCTCCACGCAGTTGCCGCGCCGCAGGTCGTAACGCAGTCCGTGACACGAGCACGTCAGCATCGGACTCTCGAACAACGCGTCGTCGAGCGACAGTCCCCCTTCGGCGGGGCATGCGTTGCGGTACGCGTAGAACTCGCCGCCGACTTTACAGACCAACAAGTTAATGTCGCCCTGTCTGACGACTTTGAACTTTCCCTCATCGAAGCCGAGCGCGCGCACGACGGGAATCCACGTGACTCCTACGGCAGAAGGCGTCTGCCTCTTGAGCTGAACGAGTTGAGCCGGTTGCTCCTCGCTTCGCGCGGGGGCGGCGAGCCTTCCTAGCAGGGCCGCGGCCTTCGCCGTCGCCTCGATCTGCTCCGCCATTCCTTCCACGTCAAGGCCCTCCAAGTCGGGCGCGGCCTCCGTGAGCGACTTCTCAAGCTCTTGCTTCAGGACGGCGACGGGCGGCGCGCCTTGGCCGTGTCGAATCAAGCGCACGCGCGCGCGCCCCTGCTCCACACTCGTCAACTCTACGTCGCAGCCCTGCGAGATTAGATAGGGCCGGAGGTGTTCGATTGCCGAGGCCACGCGGTCGTACAACTCGACCGGCATCAAACCGTGGATGAGCAGAACGGCGCGGACGACCTCGTCGGCATACAGGCGCGACATCACCTCGCCCTTCTGCGGCAGGGAGTCGAGCGCGGCCAACATTCGACGCAGAGCCTCGCCGTAGAGTTCGAGCGTGGTCTGTACGAGGTCAATGGACTTCTCGCGCAGTTCCGTGTCGGGGTACTGCTCCAACTCCTCGACGAGCGAGTTCAACTCCTCGACGAGCGCCCCGGCGTCCCGCTCCTGAATCTCGGCTTCGCTCACACGCGCACGTCCTTCAACGCCTCCCGGCGGACGGCCTCGATGGCCTCCCCGACACGCGCAGCCACCGGCGGGCTGAACTCCGGCCCCCAGTTCTCGTTCTCAGGCTCGACCTCGATGATGGTCACCTCCGTGGGCAGCTCGCCGAAGTGTTTGCAGATGACGAGCATGTTCTCCAAGTCTATGACGCCCGTCACCGCCTCCTCTATCCGCGCCTGTATCTCCTTCTCGTCTGGAAGCTGACCGTGCCAGCGATAGACTTCGAGCGTGCCCGTCTCGCGCCCGCGCTTCGCGGCGTTGACGAGCACCATGCGGTCGAACTTCACGGGCGACGCTTCGAGCCACTGAAGAATCATGACGGGGCCGAAGTTCAAATCTTCGACATGCACGTGCGCGGGCCAGTCCATCTCGGCGAGCTTGCCGAGCAGGACGCGCCCGAAGGACATGTCGCTCAGGTTGGAGTAGCCGATGCCGGAAACGAGGACGTTCATGAAACGCTATCCAAATAGTTCAAGAATCCTGCCGGCGTGACGATCTGAAATTTCAGTTTGCGCTTATCGGCATCAGCGATTTCGAGCAGGTCGGCGTCGTTGGTGATGAGGAATTGCGCTTTAGACGCCTCTGCCGTCGCGATGAAAATATCGTCCACCGGGTCGCGGCTCATCCGCGGGCGTCCTCCGAGGTTGATGCGCCTTGAGATTTCGAGGTTGGCGAATCTGCGCCGCCAGCCATCAAGCTGCTCGTCGTTAAAGTTCAGCGTTTCTTCAAAGATGCGCAGGTACTCTTCCTGAATCTCCGCCGAGAGCGCGAGGACGAGTCGGCGTTCTATCATCCACAAGCGAACGACACGGCGGTTTGGGCTGCGTGGGCTGCGGGTGAGGAAGTTGCCGACAAAGACGTTCGTATCAACCACGACCTTGATACGACGGCGGCGCTTCTTCATCAAGCGACCTCTTTACGTCTTTGTTTCCGCCGCCAGTCGCGGACGGCTGCGACGGCGTCCGCCTCCCGCAAGCCGGTGCGTCGCGCCGCGCGCGCCGAACTATTTAACAGTTCTTCATCCTCCGCGCGCCCAATATATTCGTCCACCGCCTCGGCCAGCAGGCGGCGCGGCGACACCTTGCGGCGTCGGGCCACACGTTCGAGCGCGCGGCGGCGTTGCTCGTCCAACTCAAGTGGTGCGCTCATGCGACCTGAGACCTCCGCGAACATTAAATACCGTGAGCGACGGAAACAGCAATCTCCCGGTCAGCCTTCAGCCGAGCAGGCGCAGGTGTTGACCTCGCGCACGATCTCGCGCTCGCCTCCGTAGATGTGCGTCGTGCAGGGCATGCACGGGTCGAAGCTGCGGATGGCGCGGAGCATGTCAACGCCGGTGAAGTCTTCGGGCTTCGAGAACTCTTCGAGGATGGGCGTGTTCAAGACGGCCTCCTCGTACGGGCCGGGGTTGCCGAAGGGGTCACGCGGCGAGGCGTTGATGGTTGAGGGCGTCGTGATTTGATAGTTCACAATCGCGCCCTTGTCGAGCACCAGATGATGCGCGAGCCAGCCGCGCCCCGCGCCCCAGAAGCCGACGCCGCGCCGTTCATTCTGCGGCACCTCGAACTTGTTGCTCACGCGGTCTTCGCCCTTGCGCAGGTAGTCGTAGGCGATGAGCACTTGGTTGAGCGCGACGAGCAGGTTGTAGGCCATGCAGTAGGCGCGCGCGCGGTTGCGCTCGAAGGCGTTCCACACGGTCGGTATCTTCCACTCGATCTCCATCTCGGCCATCATCGTCTTCGGGATGTACATCTTCATTCCCGTGCCCGTCGGCTCGATGAACTCGTTCTTCGGCATCCGTCTAGCCGCAGCCGTCGTCCAGATGCGCGCGTAGCAGCCGGCCTCGACCACCTGCCTGTCCCAACGCGGCGAGGTGTCCCACGTGTAGCGATCCTTCCAACTCTCCTTCGACGGCTTCGGCATCGTCTCCTTGTTCCAAGGGTGGTTGGGCGAGAGCGGCGCGCCCGTGGGGCTTGTCGGGTAGCGGACGGGAGTGCCGTTGGCCGTCCAGCTCTCGTAGTATGAGTGCTCGACGAACTCCTCAAGGCCGATGTCTATGTCCTGCAAGTTGGTCGTGATGAGTTCGCCGTTCATCACGATGCCGGGCGTGGCCCAGCGCCGGTTGCCCCACTCGTTGCAGTTCTCATACTTGGCGTCGTAAGCCTCCGGGTCGTCCCAGATGCCGAGGTCTGCGAGGTTGGCGTCGCGCGCGCCGACCTGTTTGTAGCGTTCGTCGTAGTCGTAGAAGAAGTCTATGAGGTCGTCCCAGAGCGGGATCATGCGCTTCGTCCAATCAATCATCTTGTGGAGGCGCGTGTAGCACTCGTTGAAATCGGTGATGGTTACGGTCGAGGACATGCCGCCGGGGACGACCGTCTGCGGGTGCGGGTACTTGCCGAACATCACGACGTAAGCCTCGCGCGGCGTGCGCGTCATCTTGAGGCCGTCCAAGTAGCACTTGCCCGAGAGCGGGTTGAGCGCGCGCATGATGTCGCCGATGGTTCGATATTGATGAAGGTCGGCGTGCGGCGCTGCGGTCACTTTCGCCTTCTCCCACATCGCCGGATTCGTCGCCTGAACGACGACTTGCGAGTAGTCCGGCCCGGCGAGCAGGAAGAGGTGGAGCGGGTGGTCGTAGAGGAAGTCGAGCGCGAGCGCGAGGTTTCGCAGGACAGTGCCGAGCGGCGGAGGGCTGACGCCGAAGGCCATCTCGATGGCCTCGGCGGCGCAGGTCGAATGCACCCCGCCGCAGACGCCGCACGCGCGCGAAGAGATGTAGATGGCGTCGCGCGGGTCGCGCCCTTTCAAGATCACCTCGTAGCCGCGGAAGAGGGTGGCGATGGAGTTGGCTTCGAGAAACTTCCGCTCCTGCAAGTCGGCGACGGCGTGGAACGAGAGCGCGCCCGCGACGCGCGTCACAGGCGAGATGGAAACGTCCTTGATGTGGCCGTTGCGCGCGAGCAGCTCTTCCAGCTTGTCGCGCTTGATCTCGCGCGGCTGGTAGGCGTAAGGGTCAACGACGCCGCCCTTGAGCACAGCGTTGCCCTGAGCGTCGAACTCGATGGGAAGGTTCTTGAAGCACATTCTCTTTACTCTCTACAGGTTTTTCTCAAGCTCCGTTTCAAGCCAGAGTTCTATGGCCTCGCGTATGTTGGCGACCGCCTCTGCCTCCGTGCGCCCTTGGCTGACGCAGCCCGGCAGTGATGGACACTCGACGACAACCCAGCCGTCTTCTCCTTCTTCGAGGACGATTCGGAAAACCATTACTGACTAATCTCTCCTCTCGACAATCTTCGCGCGCTCCTCGGGGAGCCTCTGGTAGTCCGGGCCGTACTTCTGTTCGACCGGCGTGCGGTAGCCCGTGGGGAAGCGCTCTTCGGGCTTCTGGCGACCGGGGCGCGCCGCGCCCTGAAACTGCATCGCTTCGTAGAAGAACTCAAGAATCTTGTGCGTGAGCGACTCGCCGCCGCGCTGCATCGCCCACCCCGAAGGGACGTTGCCGCGCCAGCGTATCTCGCGGTTGCGTTCGCGCTGGCTGATGCGGCGCAGATTCCGCACGACCGCACCCAGCAGGCGCGAGGCGTTCGACGAAAGCATCGAGCCGGGCGGGGCCTTATAGAAGGGCGAGAACTTGTCGGGGAAGCCCGGCATCGTGCAGCCGATGCACGGGCCGCCCGCGTTCATGCAGCCGCCCATGTGGGCGATGGCCCCCTTCTCCGTGATGTTGCACTGCACGACCGGCCCCCAGCAGCCGACCTCGACAAGACACTCCTGATCGCCGTAGTTTTCGGCGAACGTGCCCTCCTCGTAATAGCCCGCGCGGACGCAGTGGCGGTGAACCGTCTCGGAGAACTGCCACGCGGGGCGGCCCAACTCGTCGAATTCGGGGAGCGGGCCGAGACCTTGCAGGAAGAGTAGAATCGCCTGCACGGCGTCAGTAAAATTGTCGCCGACGGGCGCGCAGCCGGGGATGTTGATGACAGGCAGACCCAAAGCGCTGCGGTAGTCCTTCCCCAAAAAGTCCATCAGGCTCATCGAGCCGGTGACGTTGCCGTAGGCCGCGGGGATGCCGCCCCACGTCGCGCACGTCCCGATGGCGATTGAGGCCGCCGCGCCCGGCGCGAGCCGCTTCACCCACTCGGCAGTCGCCACACGGCGGCGCTGCTCGCTCGGCGCCCACAGCGGCAGAGACCCCTCGCCCGCGAACGGCGAAGCGCCTTCCGTCAAACTCTCATCGGGAATTGAACCCTCATAGACGATGACGTAAGGGCCGTCGAGCTTGCCCTGCTCGGCCAACTCAAGCGTGCGTATGTAGTGGTCGCCCGCTTCGAGTTGCAGGACGTAGTGGTGGAGTATGAGCAGAGGCACGCCCGGAATCGAGCCGGTCAAAAGGTCTTCGAGCGCCGGCTCGGTCGCGCCGCTCACAGAGACGGTGCAGCCGTCGCAACTCATGCCAGCGAGCCAGAAGACATAGACCTTCTCTAACGGCCCCAAACTCTTCTTGCTCTTGCCCTGCGAGGCGACGACCTCCTCGGCCAGTTCCTCCATCGTGCAGCGCGCGACGTTGCCGACCTGATCGGGCAGGTCGGCTGTCGCCGAACGGTGGTGCGGACGCCCGGCCTCGCCTACGTGTTTCTCCGGTATCTCGCTCATCAGCCTTCACTCACTTTCTCAGCAGGGCCTCGGCCACGGGGACGACGTTGCGGTTGACGTTGGTGAAATGTTCGGCCACGGAGTCAAGCCCGCCCGCGAGCGCCGTCAGCCCCGTGTTGAGCTTCTCCACGCCGCGCAGCATCTCGGTCTCCTTCTCAATCGCGCGCACGCCGAAGTTTATCTTCTCGATGTAGCCGCGCACGGACTGCAACGTCCTCAACACGATGAACAGCGCGACGACGAGCGCGACCAACAAAGTCGCCGCCGCCAGTGCCGTTAAGATCGTAAGCAGAAGTTCCATCATGGCCTCCTGTTACCCGAGCGCCTGCCGAAGCGCACGCAGCTTGTCCTTCAGAGACGACGTGCCCGCCTCGATGGCGACCGCCGCGTTCAGAATCCTCCCGGCCACGTTCTCCGTGGTCTGGAGCTTCGCAATCAAGGCGGTGTTGGCCTCGATGCCTCGCGCCGCGGCCAGCGTCGTGCCGGCGAGCTGAAGAATCTCCCGCTCAGTCCGCACGATGAGGAAGACGAGCTTCAGAATCCAGAGCGTCAGCAGCAGCGCCGCGGCGAGCGCGACCGACCAGACGACGATGATTGCCGTGTCCATAACTTCTCCGGAGTAGTCAGTAGCCAGTAGTCAGAGCCTGTTTGAAAACTGTAGGGGCAGGGCTTGTCCCTGCCCGTGATTCATCTTCAGCACGCGAGCGGGCAGGGACAAGCCC